>SESD01000013.1_pt1 | contig 103943 bp, 97 predicted proteins | sample 3171411 | NCBI WGS metagenome assembly SESD01 (sample SAMN06051880, study PRJNA518727) | freshwater metagenome | biome: subpolar coniferous forest; feature: holomictic lake; material: water; isolation source: holomictic Lake 442, 16.5 m depth | place: Canada: near Kenora, Ontario | collected...
GTTAGGGTGGTATAGCACCCCCCCCCCCGCCTTTTGTTGGCATGTGTTCGATGTCGCACATACCCACACAAGGCGTTGCCATACACTGAGCTCAACATGCAACCCAGTTAACATAGCCGTGATTAGGTTGCGTGTGATTATTTATAACAAACACACTTTAAGGAAAAAACATGAGTCTATTTGACGAAATTGGTGGCGAGGGTGCCGTCAACGCCGCGGTCGATATCTTTTATCGCAAGGTACTCAAGGACGACCGAATCAATCGCTTCTTTGAGGGCGTGGACATGGACAAGCAGGCGGCCAAACAGAAGGCCTTCCTGTCCGTGGCGTTCGGCGGACCCAATCGCTACAGTGGCGCGGACATGCGCAGGGGGCACGCACACCTGGTGGCCCGTGGCCTCAACGACTCACACTTTGATGCGGTCATGGAGCACCTGGGTGCGACCCTAAAGGAGCTCAACGTACCCGACAACCTCATCAGCCAGGCGGCCGCAATCGCCGAGAGCACGAGAAACGACGTGCTGAGCAAGTAGCCAGCCAGGGTGCCCAGCGTCACCTACCAGGGCCGATCTTACGACTGCTCTGGTCAATCCATACTGGACTGCCTAACGGCCCACGGCGTGCACGTGCCCTCATCGTGTCGCTCGGGCGTGTGCCAGAGCTGCATGATGAAGGCGTCCAAGGGCGCCGTCCCCGAAAAGTCCCAGGCGGGGCTCAGGCCAACGCTGGCCGCCCAGAACTATTTTTTAGCCTGCTCCTGCGTCCCCGAGGGCGACATGGAGGTCACCCTCCCGGACTCCGGGTTCGGGACACTGAGTGCCACGGTAACCAAAACCACCCGACTCAACGACGACACGCTCGGCCTGTGGCTAAGGCCGTCCCGACAATACGAATACCGGCCCGGTCAGTTCATTCGCCTGCACAAGGACGAGGGCAACTCGCGCTGCTACTCCCTGGCTAGTGTGCCAGAACTAGACGGGGAGCTCTTCTTGAACATAAGGCGAACCCCGGGCGGCCTGGTCAGCAACTGGGTACACGAGAGCCTGGGGGCTGGTGACCAGGTAGAGATCTCTGAGGCGATGGGGCAGTGCTTCTACCTCCCCGGAAGTCCAGAAAAGAATATGCTCCTCGTTGGGACCGGGTCTGGCCTATCTCCGCTCTACGGGATAGCGCGTGACGCCCTGCTCATGGGCCACCTGGGCGAAATCCACCTCTACCACGGCAGCCGGCACAGGGACGGGCTGTACCTTGAGGCTGAGCTGGCCCAACTGATGAGTCGGCACAAGAACTTCAGCTACGTGCCCTGCACGTCGGGTGACGAGCCTGCTGCGGGGTGCTTACCCGGAAGGGCGTTGGACCTGGCCTTAGCCAGGCACCAAGACCTGGGTGGGTGGCGCGTCTACCTGTGCGGCAACCCGGACATGGTCAACTCCGCCAAGAGAAAGACGTTCTTTGCGGGGGCGTCACTAAAGGACATCCACGCAGACCCATTTGGCTTTTAGTGCCGCCGGCGTGGGCCTACGCACGCAGGCGTTCGGTCATCAGGTAATCAGAAAGTCGACGGGACGCAACGGCTCCACGACACGCGAGTCCTCCACCGACTCGCGCAGATTGATCTCTATCGTGTTGCAGAACGAGTCGAGTGGCAGGCAGTTGTTGTGCATTTCAAATGGCTGCTCCAACTCAACCGCCAGGGCATCCAGTCCGAAGAAGGTGTACGCGACGATGCCCACCACGGCGGGCGTCATCAGGCCAAGCGCGCCCACTATCCCGACCGGCAAGAAGAAGCAGTATATGTAAACGGTCCCGTTCAGCAGCAGCGTGTACGCGAACGGTATCGGTGTACTTTTAATACGCTGGCACTCCACGGCGGACTGCATCATGTGGGAGCAGCTCGTGTCCAGCTCGTTGCTGTTTGTTGGTTCAATCTTTTTGTCGGTCAGGCACTGCTTCAGGTCCGCCCCCATCCTCAGCATCAGGTAGCTCAGCTTGTTTGACACCCTCTTTGAGCCCTCAAATTCAGATGCGGTCACCAGGCCCTTTAGGTCTGGGCCGGGGTCGGTTCCCCTTAGGTCGTGACGCAGCGCGTGGGCAAACGCAATGGCGCGGTACGTCATGCGCGCGCGCACGTCCGTCAGGCCGATCCCCGCCCTGACGGGGCCCTCCTCCCGGATAAAGGTTTGGCACTGCCTCGACACGTCCATGCACCTGGCGATCAGGTCGCCCCATATCTTGCTGCAGTGTCCGAACCTGTCGTAGGCGACGGTGTTACGAAACCCCAAGAAAATGGCGAGCGGTAGACCAAGCAGGTCGAAGGGGAGGGGGTTGATGTGAATCGAAGACAGCGCGCTCAGCTGGAACCCGAACAGCTCGGCTGGCAGCAGCGAGATGGCCGCACTCCTTATACCAAAAAGGTCTTCATAAAAAACCACGACGACGGTGGCCAGCAGAATGTAAAAAATAAACTCTCGGTATATTCGCTGCAGGATCGACCCGCGCAATATAAAGAACATCCTAAACGGGCTCGGCTTGTCTCTGACGATCATTATCGCGCTCTCGGTGGTGTCAAAAAATAAACGTGGTCAACTCGTCGGCCTCTCGGTGAGGGTCGGCCGGCGGCTGGTCACTGCTGGGTGTCGCCCTCGTCGTCCAGCCCAAGGATCTCCAGGGTCGCCCCGTCGCTCACCGCGAGGGCCTCGACCCCCTTGAGCTTCTTGTTGATGGCGCGGGTGCGCTGGCCAACCTTCTCGAAGTGCCTGGACGCATCCTCTAATTTCTTTTGCGTGGCGTCAATCACGTCCCCGAACTTACCAAACTCGGTCTTGACCGCACCCAGCAGCACCCATATCTCCGACGAGCGCTGCTCAATGGCCAGGGTGCGGAACCCCATCTGCAGGCTGTTCAGTAGTGCGGCAAAGCTGGTGGGGCCGGACACGATAACGCGGTACTCACGCTGGATGTAGTCCGCCAGGCCGGGCCGGCGTAGCACCTCGGCGTACAGGCCCTCGGTCGGCAGGAACAGGATACCGAAGTCGGTGGTGTGGGGTGGCTCGATGTACTTGTCGCGGATGCTCTTGGCCTCTTGCTTGATGCGCACCTCCATCGCCTTACCCGCGGCCTCGACCTGCTCCACGTCGGCCCTGTCCTGCGCATCCATCAGGCGCTGGTAGTCCTCCATCGGGAACTTGGCATCGATCGGCAGCCAGACCGGCGCGCCCTCGTCCTTGCCCGGCAACTTGATGGCAAACTCCACGAAGTCGCGGCCACCTGGTACGGTGCGAACGTTTTTGGCGTACTGGTCTGGTGTCAGGACCTGCTCGATGATGGCACCAAGCTGCACCTCGCCCCACGTGCCGCGCGTCTTGACGTTGGTCAAAACGCGCTTAAGGTCACCCACACCGGAGGCCAAGGCCTGCATCTCGCCCAGCCCACGATGCACCTGCTCCAGTCGCTCCGAGACCTGCTTGAACGACTCGCCAAGGCGCTGCTCCAGTGTGGCGTGGAGCTTCTCGTCCACGGTCTTGCGCATCTCCTCTAGCTTCTTTGAGGTGTCGGCCTGAATCTCGGTCAGCCTCTCGGTGAGGGTGCTGCGCAGCTGATTTCCGGTAGCGTTAAGCTGCTCGGCGAGCGACTTGCTCATGGTGGTGAGCACGGCGTTCACGTCGGTCTTGAGGTGCGCGCCCGCCTCGAGCTGGGACTTGGTTAGCGCCTCGCGGTCGGTTCGCGACTCGTTGATCACCTGCATTAGCTTATTGTTGAGCGTCTCGCTAACCGATTCCAGCCCCTGCGTTATGGTCTTGCGCAGCTCGCCCAACTGATTCTCGGTGGACTGCAGGTGGGCGGAGACGGACCCATCGAGTCGAGATAACTCTATGCGGAGCTGCTCAAGCTGTTGGCCGTTGCCCTGCCCGTCGGCACCCCGAAGCGCGGTAAGCCTCCACAGTACGATCAGCAGCAGGCCAATTACGCCAAGGCCAACCATGATTTCAGCGGTCATACACTCGTTCCCAATGCAATTGGAGGTCCATACAATAAATTGACCCGACGTAGCCACACCAATGGGTGGTCAGCGGGCCAACGCTTTCCAGACTAACCCTCGGAATGCTTGCTGTCTTTTCCGTGCTCTTCCGCCTTGTGGGTCAGGAACAGTGCCGCACCAATTAGGGCGATCGCCCCGGAGAGGTAAAACAAGTCGAGCGCGGACGTTATCTTCATGTTCAGCGCCTCCTCGAATAGGGTGACGATCAGGATCATCAGGATGACCTTTGCCAGCCTGGCCTTGAGGTCGTCCAGGTTTGAGATCACTAAGATCTTGCTGGACGTCTCGCTGCCGTGCGCGTCATCGATGTCGCTGATGAAGAGCTCGTACATACCAAACGAGAAGATAAGCATAAATGTGGCCAGCAGGTAGCCGTCCACGACCTCCACCACGTGAGAGATTGTCTGGTCATGGAGAAGCTTTCGCGCGCCCTCCGTCAGGCTTGAGTCGGCGTAGTGCAGCATATGATTGACCAGGTATATCACGTCGACCGTGGCCATGTAGAAGATCGCGAAGGCGGCGGCCATGCTCGCCACCACCACCAGCACCACCACAAAGCGTCCGTTCCAGAGGCAGAACTCGAACCATTTTTCAATAAAATTTAGCATTTCGGTACCCCGTCCATTTTCACATTAGTGCGCACCACGGCCTCCGTGCTCCCGGTGCTACGCCCCTCGCAACCGGGACCCATCTTGCCAGCAATGCCAGCACCCATCAATCTATATTTTGATCACGCTCGCCACCGCGTCCTCCACCCGCCCAACCGTGATGATCTCCATGCCCGCTATCCCCTGCTTCGGCTCGTTGGCCTTCGGGATGATGGCCACGGTGAAGCCCAGCTTGGCGGCCTCACGCAAGCGCTCCTGGCCACGCTGTACCGGGCGCACCTCACCGGCCAGGCCGACCTCTCCGAACACCACCATCTTTTCTGGTAGCGGCTTGTTGCGTAGCGAGGACACGATGGCGAGCAGTATCGGTAGGTCGGCACCCGGCTCGGTAATCTTTACGCCGCCCACAGCGTTGATAAAAACATCCTGGTCAAAGCAGGCGATGCCAGCATGGCGATGCAGGACCGCCAGCAGCATGGCCAGGCGGTTTTGTTCTAGCCCCAACGAGAGGCGGCGCGGGTTCGGCGAGTGTGCCTCGTCCAGCAGCGCCTGGATCTCTACCAGCAGCGGGCGTGTACCCTCCTGCGTGACCATCACGCAGGAGCCCGGCACCTGCGCGCCGTGCTGTGACAAGAACAGCGCGGAGGGGTTGCTCACCTCGCGCAGCCCCCTCTCGGTCATGGCGAACACGCCGAGCTCGTTGACCGCACCGAAGCGGTTTTTAAAGGCACGTATCAGTCGAAAGCTGGAGTGGGAGTCACCCTCAAAGTACAGCACCGTGTCCACGATGTGCTCCAAGACGCGTGGCCCGGCGAGGGTGCCGTCCTTGGTGACGTGGCCAACCAGGATCATGGTTATCTCCGCACTCTTTGCCATGCGTGTCAGCTGCGCCGCACACTCGCGCACCTGCGCCACCGAGCCGGGGGCCGAGGTGAGGTGCTCGGAGTACATCGTCTGGATGGAGTCGATCACCACCACGTCTGGGCACTGCTGCTTGATGACGGCCTGAATTTTTTCGAGCTGGATCTCGGCCAGCAGGTACATCTCGCGTGCGTCCAGGGATAGCCGCTTGGCGCGCAGAGCGATCTGCTGCGCAGACTCCTCGCCGCTGATATATAAAACCTTCTTGTGTGTGGCAAGGTGTGCCAGCGCCTGCAGCAGCAGCGTGGACTTCCCTATGCCAGGATCGCCACCTATTAACACGACCCCGCCACTCACTAGGCCGCCGCCCAGGACTCGATCGAACTCGGCTATCCCGGTTGGGGTGCGTGGCACCTCCGTCGCCCCCAACTCCTCCAGGGTCTGTATCGTGCTCGTCGCTGCCAGTGCGCTGTAGCGATTCTTTCCGCTGGTGGCCAGTTCCGCCACGCTCTCCACGAGGGTGTTCCAGGCCGTGCAGTGTGGGCACTGCCCCTGCCACTTCGACACCTGCCCGCCGCACTCGGTGCAGCTGTATACGATCTTCTCTTTCGCCATGACTACCTCAACAGTGGATGCGGTACGTGGAGAGCATCAGTGGCGGCCTAACGATGCGACTCCCTCCAGTCATCCGCCAGCTCTTTGGCCTCGGCGATCTGGGACGCTGTCATCTCTGACTCTGCGATCTGCAGCCCACTCTTTGCGCTCTCGTCCCCGGCCTCGCTGGCGAGGCTGAACCACTTGTGTGCCTCGACGTAGTCTTGCGTGACCCCGTGACCCTGGGCGTACATGAGCCCTAAATTATTTTGTGCGACCTGGTGCCCCTTCTCCGCGGCCTTGCCCCACCACGTAATAGCCTGGGCGTAGTCCTGGTCCACGCCCTCGCCCGTATCGTACATGCCGCCCAAGTTCAGCTGGGCGTCGGCATTGCCCTGGCCCGCGGCCATGCTGTACAAAAATACGGCCTGCTGGTAATCCTGAACAACGCCTATACCCTTCTCGTACATGAATGCCAGGTTGTACTGCGCCACCTCATCACCCTGCTCCACCGCCTTGCGGAACCAGAACACGGCCTGCTGGTCATCCTGTGTGACGCCCTGCCCCTTGGCGTACATAAACCCTAGGTTGTACTGCGCCTCAGAGTTGCCCTGCTCCGCGGCCTTGCGCAGCCAAGATATGGCCTCCACGTAGTCCTGTATGACACCCTCGCCCCTGGCGTACATCAGCCCCAGGTTGTTTTGAGCTAGCGCCTCCCCCTGCTCCGCAGACATGCGAAACCAGAACCCAACCTTCTTGAAGTCCCTCTCAACCCCAAGCCCCTTCGCGTACATGAGCCCGATGTAGTTTTGCGCTAGGGCATGCCCCTGCTCTGCCGCCTTCGTGAATGACTTTAGGGCGCTAACGTAGTCCTTGTTGGAAATGGACTTCTCGCCCGCCTCAAAATCCTTGGTCACAGCCCCTGCTGGGGTTGATGGTTTCATAAATCTCTCTCCGTTATCTTAAGCGTGGCTAGCGACAATGTTAATCGACGCCGTAACAATAAATAAAAAAATTAACATACTAGGTTACACAATGAATCATGGAAAAAATATTCCACCGACCACCGTGCGTCAACGCTGACAATATATATTCCTTTTGGTCGGGTGCGGCATTTTTTTGCGTGGCCCACCCGGTCCATCACGGTACACGAGCGCTCACCCTACGGCCTTTGCTCGCTTGAGCGCCAGCTCGTTCTGTTTCTGTCGCTCCGTGGCACGCGCGCGTGTTTTCTCTGGCAGGTCGTCAACGCAGTAGGGGCAGGACACGCCAGCCTTGTAGCTGGGCAGGGACTGCTCCTCCCTCGAGACGGGGTGACGGCAAGCGTAACATTGATCGTGCGTTCCCACCTCTAGATTCTGTCCAACGGCAACCCTCTGGTCGAACACGAAGCACTCACCCTCCCACATGCTCTCCTCGGCGGGAATATTCTCTAGGTACTTCAGGATGCCGCCCTGCAAGTGGTAGACCTCACTGAAGCCCAGGCTCAACATTAAGGAGGTGGCCTTCTCACACCGGATGCCGCCCGTGCAGAACATGGCAATCTTTTTATGCCTCTCGGGGTCCAGGTTCTTGTTGACGTACGCCGGGAACTCTCGGAATGTGGTGGTGTGGGGGTTGATCGCCCCGCGAAAGCTTCCGATGTCGTACTCGTAACCATTCCTGGTGTCGATCAGCGTCACATCCGGGTCCAGGATCAGGTCGTTCCAGTCCTTTGGGTCTACGTAGGTGCCAACCTCGTCGTTCGGGTTCACTCCCGGTACGCCCATCGTGACGATCTCCTTCTTCAGGCGAACCTTCATCCTGTCAAACGGCATCCCCTCGGCGTAGGATTCCTTGTGCTCAATGTTTGCCAATCTCGCATCGGCTCGCAGAAACAGTATCAGCGCGTCGATCCCCTCGCGTGTGCCAGCGACGGTCCCGTTGACACCCTCGGCGGCCAATAAGATTGTGCCGTTCAGTCCCTGTGCAACACAAAAATCAAGCAGCCCGCCCTGCATCTCACGATAGTCAGGGAGCTTTGCGAACTGGTACAGCGCGGCGATCACAATGTTGGGCATCGGTTACTTACGTATGGTTAGGATTACGTGCTGGCCACACAGGGCGGCACGTGCATCGCACGGCCCCGGGTGGGGCTCAATTTTAAACTGGTTCGGGACGTCTTTCCAGTCCCAGCATCAGTCAGTGTGCTCGGGGGCCGGGTGCTTGCTCAGCTTGCGCTGCAGGGTGCGTCTGTGCATGTTGAGCATGCGCGCGGCAACGGAGACGTTGCCGCCACAGTCGGCCAGCACCTTCTGCATGTGCTCCCACTCCAGGCGCTCGACTGACATTGGCCTCTTGGGTATCCTGGCCTCAGCGGCACCCGACCGGTGGTCGAAGGCCGCGAGGATCTCATCCGCGTCCGCAGGCTTGGCCAGGTAGTGTGTCGCGCCCAGCTTCACCGCATCCACGGCGGTGGCAATGCTTGCGTAGCCGGTGAGCACGACAATTTTCGTATCCGCCCGGCGCTCCTTAAGGTGCGCCACCAGAGCCAGTCCAGACGACCCCGGCATCCTGAGGTCGACCACCGCATGGGTTGGCGGGTTGCTTGAAATTAGTTCGATGGCCTCGTCCACGTTGTGCGCCACACTCACCGCGAACCCACGTCGAGAGAATGCCAACGCCAGCACCTCACAGAAGGTGGCGTCGTCGTCCACCAGCAGCAGCTTGCGTGGCGGCAATTCATCCGATTCGGTCGCGGTCATGGCGAGGTCGTCACACGCAGGCGTGACAGCGGCAGCACCACAAGTGCACGCACGCCACCGCCATCACGGTTGGACAGCGTAAGCACCCCACCAAAACGCCTCAGTGCGGCACCGACCAGGAACAGCCCGAGCCCTCGCCCGCTGTCTTTTGTGGTGTAAAACAATTGACCGGCCTGGGCCTGCGCGTCGGGGGTTAGGCCAGGACCGCGGTCGAGCACCTCAATCCTCAGCCGCTCCGTGTCGCAATCGGCCTCAATCTCAACGCTGTCCTCCGAGGCGTCGGCCGCGTTGTTCAGGATGTTGGTGATGATCTGGCCTAGCACCTGCTCCGCAATAATCTGTGGTGCGGGGGACTGTCCCACCCAGCGGTAGGCTGCCTGCGCCAGGGGGCGCATGCCGCGCCATTGCGCGACCAGGTCCGCGAGATACTCATCGAGCGCGACGCTGTAACCCCCCTCCGCACGCGCCTGCTCCGTGGAGGACAACATATTCGACAGCGTATCCTTGCAGCGCGTAACCTGGTCACGTAGCAGCCGCAGGTCCCGCACCAGGTCAGGCTGAGCGGCGTGCCCGAGCTCTAGCTCCTTGAGCACCACCGCCATCGTGCTGAGCGGCGTGCCGAGCTCGTGCGCTGCGCCAACCGCGAGCGCGCCTAGTGCCACAAGGCTCTCGTCGCGCAATGCGTTCTCACGCACCTCCGCCAACGCGGCCTCGCGTTCGCGCAAGGCGGCACCCATCTTCATCACGTAGTACCCGACCAGCCCCACACCCAAAACGAACCCGAGCCACATGAGCCAGGCGCCTGAATCTAGGCGGGCGGTGTGATCGATATGGAAATGCGGCAGGGGGATGTACACAAACATTAGGAGCGTGTAGCAGGCCACAATCGCGGCAGCCAGGGTCCAGGCGTATGCCACAGCCAGGGTGGCCGCGGCGATTGTCAGTGGCAGTAGCAGTAGTAACACGAACGGGTTCGTGGCGCCGCCGGCCAAATAAAGCAGTCCACTCAGCAGCAGCACATCGAGCAGCAGCTGTGCGAACACCTCGGCCTCTCTCACCTCCCATAGGAGCTTAAGGCGCACCCAGGTGAGTAGATTCAGCACCAACAGCACGGTGCCTATCACCGCAAACGGTAGTGGCATGCCCATGCCCTTGGCGACTACCAGCACCGCCAAGGTCTGGCCGACCACCGCAATATTTTTGAGCACCAGCACGCGGCGCAGGCTCACCGGCGATGGAGCAGACGGCCTCATTTACTCACCCAACAATCCGGCATGGCTCCACCCTGAAAAACGAGCGGCAGGATTCGCTGACGAGCGGCCAGCCGATCACACCTGTGGGTGCCTGCGCTCCGCCGTCTCATTCTTTAATTTATTTAGCGCGTGCAGGTACGCCTTGGCGGAGGCCACCACGATATCCGTATCCGCACCCTGACCGTTAACCACGCGCCCGCCCCTGGATAGTCGCACGGTCACCTCGCCCTGCGCGTCCGTTCCGCTGGTGATGTTGTTGACCGAGTACAGCTGCAACTCGGTGCCGCTCTGCACGATCTTCTCGATGGCCTTGAACGTTGCATCTACCGGTCCGCCGCCCTGCATTTCCGCGGAGAGCTCGCTCCCGTCCACGCTCAGTCGCACCTGCGCCATGGGCAGGAGGCCCGTCTCGGAGTGGGCCCGCATGGACACCAGGCGATAGTACTCGTTGACCTGTGCGACCACGCTCTCGCTGACCAGGGCCTGCAGGTCCTCATCAAAAATCTCGCGCTTGCGGTCGGCCAGCTCCTTGAAGCGGGAGAAGGCGTCGTTCACCATCCCCTCGTCCTCCAGCACGATGCCGAGCTCCTGCAGGCGACTGCGGAAGGCGTTGCGCCCAGAGAGCTTGCCGAGTGTTAGCCTGTTGGTACTCCAGCCCACGTCCTCTGCTCGCATAATCTCATAGGTCTCGCGATGCTTTAGCACGCCGTCCTGGTGTATGCCCGACTCGTGCGAGAAGGCGTTGGCGCCAACGATTGCCTTGTTGGGCTGCACCGGGTAGCCGGTAATACTCGACACCAGCCTGGAGGTCGGCACAATCTGCGAGGTGTCCACGCGTGAGTCGCAGTTGAACACGTCTCGGCGCGTCTTCACCGCCATCACAATCTCCTCCAGGCTGGCGTTTCCGGCCCGCTCACCCAGGCCATTGATGGTGCACTCCACCTGGCGCGCACCGTTCATCACGGCGGCCAGGGAGTTGGCCACCGCCATCCCCAGGTCGTTGTGGCAGTGGGTGGACCAGACCACCTTGCCTGAGTTTGGCACGCCCTCAATCAGCTGCTTGATGCGCTCACCCCACAGCACGGGTATGCTGTAGCCAACAGTGTCCGGCACGTTCAGGGTCTTCGCCCCGGCCTTGATCACCTCGTCAAAGATGCGGATAAGAAAATCTATGTCCGAGCGAACCGCGTCCTCGGCAGAGAACTCGACGTCGTCGGTGTACTCGCGCGCGCGCTGTACGGCCCTGACCGCGGCCTCCACCACCTGATCTGGCTGCATGCGCAGCTTCATCTTCATGTGGATGGGTGAGGTGGCAATGAAGACGTGGATGCGGCCAGACTTGGCCGGCTTAATCGCTTCCCCGGCCGCACGAACGTCGCCCTCCGTGGCGCGCGCCAACGAGCAGACCGTGGAACCCTCGATCAGCTGCGCAACACTGCGTATCGCATTCGCGTCACCCGGGCTGGCGGCGGCAAAGCCCGCCTCGATCACGTCGACCCCCAGCTTCTCTAGCTGTCTTGCGATGCGTATCTTCTCCTCCTTCGTCATGGAGGCGCCAGGACTTTGCTCCCCGTCACGCAGGGTGGTATCGAATATTATTAATTTCTCACTCATGCCAAACTCCACTGTAATTATCTAACTCACGACACCCTAGGCGCCGCTGACTTCAAGGTATGGGAACGTATTTAGCGCGCAACGCGCAGCAGCAGGGCGGCTAACAGGCTGAATATAGAGTGCAACTGCGAGATGTGGCGGGAGAAGTGCATGCCCTAAATATAGCGACTTTTGTTTGCTTACGCAACACCCACCCCACGCACAGCAACGACCTAGCGTCCTGGGTCACGCTTCGTTGCACTCATTGCCACGAGGTAGGCGATGATCTGCCTCGCCACCATCTCCCGATCAGGGATGCCATGCGAGAGGCTGGGCATCAAGGTACCGCGCCGAATGCCTGCCGGGTTATCGATCCACCTGGCCAGGTACCCTGGCTTGATGTACTCGACCACGCTTGTCGGATAGTTCAACTCTGGCGCCTTGTGACCGCCGTCGCCATTGACTGCGTGGCAGGCCATGCAGTGCTTCCTGAAGTGCCCAAAGCCACGCCGCACCTCTGCGGATGCGTTGTCTGGTGGCGAGGCATTTGAGATGTGTTTCATCGACGTCGTAAGCTCAATGCTTCTCACCTGGTAGGGAAGGTCAGACGCGCCCTCGTCACGCAGTACCCTTGACTTTATGTTGTCCCACACCAGGTAGAGCGGCCCGAGCTCCACCAGCTCATTGTTTTGCAGCGTGTTCACCATCGTAAATGGCAGGCCGTCTTGGGCGACGGCCAGGTAGGCGTCGTAGGCGACAAACTTGGCCACCGGGATGCTCGCCCGGTACCCATCCGTAGAGGTAAACAGGATCTCCCCTGACGACTCCCACCCGGCACCGAAGACTTTATTAAAGAGCTCCCTCACCGGGTGGGCCATGTAGGTGCGATTCCTTTTCTCGTGTACCTCAAAGACGCTCACGGAGATGGCGGCGGCGGACATAGAGAGGTCCTGCACTGGTACGGTTTTGACGATACGGCCATTTTTTTTAAACTCAACGTCAGCATAGTGCTGCGGGGACGCTAACGCAGGCAGGCAAATACCTCCGCACAGCGCAGCGAGGAGGAGTGTGCCCTGGGGGCTAATTAAGATTCGACAGTCCACACCAAATCCTCACGGTAGTGAGCCCATGCCTCCAACCAGCCGGCACGCATGCGCTCCATGGTAAAATGTATTCGAATGTATCCCACACTAATCCCCAAAAGGCTCGCCATCCCATGAAACAAACAAAGAGGAATATTACCCTGATCGAGTCGATGATCGTAATCGCAATTATCGGCATCGTCTTGGCGGTGGCGCTCCCCGCCTGGCAAGCCAGTAACATCAAGGCGCAGCTCACGAAGGTTGCGTCTGCTGTGGAGCCCATCAAGCAAGGGGTAGGCAACTTCGTCCGCCAAAATGGCTCTACGCCCTCCGCGCCCATCGCCACGACAGGGGACTGGACCATCCTCGGGCTTGGCGCGAGCGGGCCAGCACCCATCACGGAGATAGCGGGCTATACCGTGACCGCATCGACAGGGGAGATCGTCGTCACCCTCTGCCCCGACTGCATCAAGAAGGGTATCGATGGTCACATCATCAAATGGACGCCCACACTCGTGGCGTCCGGCGTCACCTGGGCAGTCACCTCTAGCAGCGCCGACCCCGCGTTGCTGAGTGCTATTAAAAAATGGAAGTAGCCTGCGAAATTAATTCTTCTTCGCGTGCGCTGCTGCAATCTCCTTAAACTGCCTCAGCTCGCCCTCGATAATCGACAGCTCACGAAAATCGTTCCCGGCCCTCTTGGCCAGCTCCAGCTGCTCGATGGCACCGCGCAGGTTGCCGCGCAGAACGTAGGTGTAGGCTAGCGCATGATGCTTCTCTTGCTGCCTGCCTAGCGCGGCATAGTCGCGGGCCTGTAGCTCGTACAACCGAAGGTCGTTTGGATACGTAATAATTTGCTCACCGAGAAGCTTGAGCGCCTCCTCAAAGCGACCGCCGTCCAGCAGCAGCTCGATGTAGTCATAGGACAGCGCCCTGTGCTGAGGGAATCTTTGCGTGGCACCACGGTAGAACTCAACGACATCGGTGGCGCCGCCGTCCGCACGCTTAATTTGCCCGGCCAACGTTGCAATCATTGGATTCTTTTGCACCAGCCCTTGTAGCGGAATAAATTCCTGCGCGGCACGTGCGGTCTGGTTCGCGCGCAAGAGTGACCGAACCAGGCCATACCGCTGCGCCGTCTGGTTGCCGTACCTTTGCTCTCCGATCGCCCCCCTGAAAAAACTGATCGCCTCCTGTGGGGTGCCCTGCATGGCGCGCAACTTTGCCCGTACCAGCTGAAAATTCAGGCCATCCGGAATCAGCTTGTAGGGGATGTGTTGGACACGGTTCGCAATGTCGGCGATGCGGTCGCTGGTGATTGGGTGGGTGCGCAAGTACGATGGCATGTTGTTGTCCAGCAGGCGTGTCGACTTCTGCAGGCGCTCAAAAAAGATGGGCATGGAGTGCGGATCAAAGCCCGCCTTTTTTAGGGTGGCGAGACCAATTCGGTCCGCCTCCTGCTCGTGGATGTAGGTAAAATTTAGCTGCCTCTGGATGGAGCCGGCCTGCACCCCCACCATGGCCGCCTGGGACGCCTGGGGGTTGCTGCGTGCCGCCAAGATGGCCACCGCAAGGGCGGCCATGGAGGCTATCGAGTCAAACTTTTGGCCTGCCACCATGCGTGCCAGATGGTGCTGGGTGACGTGAGCGACCTCATGGCTCAGCACAGAGGCGAGCTCGGACTCGCTTTGTGCCATCAGTATCAGTCCGGAGTTGACCCCGATAAAGCCACCTGGCATGGCGAAGGCGTTGATACTGTTGTCGTTGAGGGCGAAAAACTCGAACTCCTGCCCCGGCTCGCTGCTGTTGGAAATGAGCTGGTAGCCCAGCTGGTTGAGGTAGTCGCTAACCTCGGCATCGCCGAGGTAGTCCTTGTCCGCATGGATCTCGAACATGCTCTGCTCGCCTATCTTTCGCTCCTGCTGGGGCGACATGGTCTCCTGCGAGACGTCGCCCAGGTCGGGCAAGCCCTCCGCATGGCACAGGCATGAGCACGCGTAGAGCGTCATGAAAAGGTGGTTCCTCATGACCCCATGATACTCGCTTTGTTTGGGTGTTCTCAAGCCCAGCGGATCGCAGCGAGGGCACCCATTTGCTCGGCTCGTTCTTGGTACAATGGGGCACACAAACCACAGGATGGCGCAGTGGCCCAAGGTAGGGGCCAGCACGCCCGAGCTATTATGGACACAATAGAATTTGACGTTGAGTTGGACGCTCGCAAACTGAGCTGCCCCCTGCCGATTCTGCGCACCAAGAGGATGCTGGCTCAGATGCAGGCCGGACAAGTGCTTAAGGTGGTCGCCACAGACGACAAGTCACCTGACGACTTCACCGATTTTTGCAAGCAGACCGGCAACAGCCTGCTATCGACAACACGTCAGGGCGACGAGTTTATCTTTTATCTGCGTCGTCGGCAGGTCTAGCCCAGTCTCTCTAGTTGCGCCTTTATCTGGGCAAGGGTGGCGCTGAAGTCGTCCATACGCTTGCGCTCTTGCTCCACCACCTGCGGCGGAGCACGCGAGACGAAGCTGTCGTTTTTTAGCTTTCCCTGTGCCTTCTCCACCTCGTCCGTGAGGCGGGCGATCTCCTTACCCAGGCGCTGACGTTCGGCGTCCACGTCAACCTCTATCTCCAGCATCAGCTTAAACCCACTCACAATTGCGACTGGCGCATCGTTGTCGGGCAGCTCGTCCAGCAGGCTCACCTTGCTCAGCTTCCCCAGCGCCATCAGGTACGGCCCGAAGGTACGCAGGGTGGCCGCGTTGCCGCTCACAATTAATGGCACCCTTTGCGCTGGCGACAGGCTCATCTCGCTACGTAGCTTGCGGCAGGCGGTGATCATCTCCTGCAGTAGATCGATCTGCTGCAGAGCGATATGGTCTATCAACTCGGAGCTGGCCTTTGGGTAGGGCTGCAGCATAATGCTATCGCCCTGCCTTCCCGCCAGTGGGGCAACCTTCTGCCACAGCTCCTCGGTTATAAATGGTATGACGGGATGGGCCAGCCTCAGTATCACTTCCAGGGCATGCACCAGGGTGTGCCGCGTGGCTCGCTGCTGTGCGGCAACCTCCTCTGGTGTCAGGCCATCTGGGGGCTGACCAAGCTGCACCTTGGCAAACTCTAGGTACCAGTCACAGTAGGTATCCCACGCCAGTTCGTATAGTGTGTGCGCTGCCATATCGAAACGGTAGCGCTCAAAATGCTCTACCATTGCAGACTCTGCCTGCTGCAGGCGACTAATAATCCACCTGTCTGCCGCACTGAATGTCTTTGGCAGCGACTCGTCTAGGCCCACATCCTGATCGTTACAATTCATCAGTACGAAGCGTGTGGCATTCCATAGCTTGTTACAGAAATTACGATAGCCCTCACAGCGCTGCATATCGAACTTGATGTCGCGTCCATGCGAGGCGAGACTGGCGAAGGTAAAGCGCATCGCGTCGGTCCCAAAGGCTGGGATTCCATTTGCGAAATGCTTGCGTGTCTGCCGTTCGATGTCCCCCGCCTGCTTTGGGTTCATGAGGTTCTGCGTGCGCTTGGTCACCAGGTCTTCTAGCGAGATGCCGTCGATCAGGTCCAGCGGGTCTAACACGTTTCCCTTGGACTTACTCATCTTGTGCCCCTCGGCGTCTCGAATTAGCCCGTGCACGTACACCTCACGAAAGGGGACCTTGTCCGTGAAGTGCAACGACATCATCACCATGCGCGCCACCCAGAAGAAGATGATATCGAAGCCGGTCACCAGCACCGAGGTCGGCAGGAAGGTCTTTAGTTCCTTGGTGTCATGTGGCCAACCCAGCGTTGAGAACGGCCACAGCGCGGAAGAGAACCAGGTGTCGAGCACGTCCTCGTCCTGGCGTAGCTTCACGTCGCCTGCCAGCTTGCGGGCGGCATCTTCGTTACGGGCGACGAACACGTTCCCCTGCTCGTCATACCAGGCGGGGATGCGGTGCCCCCACCACAGCTGACGAGAGATACACCAGTCCTGGATGTTGGTTAGCCATTGGTTGTAGGTGTTGGCCCAGCTCTCCGGCACAAACCTAACGTCACCGTTTGCTACTGCCTGCAGGCCACGCTCCGCTAAGCCGTCCATCTTAACGAACCACTGGTCGGTCAGCATGGGCTCAATTACCGCGTGACTTCGATCCCCGCGTGGCACCATCAGCTTGTGCGGCTTGGTGTCCATCAGCAGATTTTGCGTGCCCAGGTCGAGAAGGATCTGCTTGCGCGCGTCAAACCGATCCAGTCCACGGTAGGCCTCGGGTGCGCAGTCATTAATCCTTGCGTCCAGCGTAAAAATGCACACCGATACAAGATTGTGACGCTGCCCCATAGCGTAGTCGTTAAAGTCGTGCGCTGGCGTGATCTTGACGCAGCCAGTTCCAAAGGACTGATCGACATACTCGTCGGCGATGATAGGTATGGTGCGATCACACAGCGGCAACCGCAGGCGCTTCCCGATCAAATGCTTGTAGCGCGCATCCTCAGGATGCACCGCCACGGCGACATCGCCAAGCAACGTCTCGGGCCGGGTGGTAGCAACAACCAGAGTACCCTCGCCCACCTCTAGTGGGTAGGCGATGTGCCACATGAAGCCGTCCTCTTCCTGCGCCACCACCTCCAAGTCAGACACTGCGGTGCCCAGCACCGGATCCCAATTCACCAATCGCTTGCCGCGATAAATTAAACCCTGCTCGTGGAGCCTAACGAACACCTCCGTAACAGCCTCAGATAGGTCCGCGTCCATGGTGAAGCGCTCTCTCGACCAGTCACAGGAGGCACCAAGGCGACGCATCTGGCGTGTGATGGTGGAACCGGACTCCTCCTTCCACCGCCACACACGCTCGATAAATTTTTCACGCCCGAGATCGTGGCGTTTTATTTTTTGTGCGTCTAGCTGACGCTCCACGACGATCTGAGTGGCGATCCCGGCGTGGTCGGTCCCAGGCTGCCACAGGGTATTATCTCCGCACATACGATGGTAGCGCGTGAGCGCATCCATCAGGGTATCTTGGAATGCGTGCCCCATGTGCAGCGTTCCCGTTACATTGGGTGGTGGCAGCATGATGGCGTAAGCGGGCCCGCCACCTTTCGGGCTAGCCTGAAAGTAACCGGCACCCTCCCATATCGAATACCAGTGACTTTCGATTGCTTGAGGCTCAAAACTTTTTGTGAGTTCCATGCTGCTGATGTTTGGCCTTGTTGTGTCTGCCGCAGTTAGCGAGGACGTGATTATAGTGGATGAGGGGCGCGCGGGCGACACAGAAGCCTGCGCCCTAATTAATTCTGGTAGATTTGCTCTGAGTTGGCCCCATGCGTCTCGCCACAGCAGATCAAATTGCGTCGCAAAATTCTCACGTAGCAGCACCTCTAGTTGTGGCGCGATCTCTGTTGCAATCTGCTGACACCGCGCATCAGACATCTCGGAGGGCTCTTTCCTTGACCCCACGAGCACGGCAATGCCTTCGGCCACAACATCCGTCAGGGTTGGAATCTCTAGGCAGCCAGTGTCAATCGCATCCGTAAGGACCGGGATATTGCTGGGCTCGTCTGGGTGATTGGGTGGATAGTTCATGTGTGCTTACATAGTTTACTGGTTATTTATTTCAGGGCGACCGAGCGACGGGGATCTTCGTATCAGCACCCGCGCATTGTACTAAAATCGAAATGGCGTATCTCATATCCGCGATCCCGATAAAAGGCGAAGCGCTCACGGCCAAAACGTATATCCTCTGGGTCCCTGCCAACCACCTCCAGCACACGCTCAAAGCGGCTAAAGAATGGCAGGCAGGCGGTATGCAGGCTCACCATGACCTCGTTGTGCGAGAAGGCCTCCTCACAGTGACCAACCACAACCAAGGCCCCATCGTTCGTCAATCCATCATTTCGACAGTGCGGCATGAAGGAGGTAGGTGGGTAATGCCACAACAGCTGATCCATGGACTCCGTGGTGGGCTTGTCCGGGGTACACAGCATCACGCGCAATCCCTCCTGAACGGCCAGGTGGCTAAGGTGGCAAGCGGCACGCAATTTGTCACCGGCCCCGGTGTAAAAATCTACCTTGGTCATCAAATAAATATTCTGGTTAGGGTGAAACTCTGGGGTGACCGTTGATTTCTGCTTGATCTACGGACACCCTGGGTTCCTCGGAGAGACGGGACGAGCAGCCCTGCCCCTACAAGATAGTTACCGACTCGGCTTGCTGACCGCTTTGGCACAGTTAATTAGGTATTGCGTCAGCAGCGGCACGGGGCGTCCCGTGGCCCCCTTGTCCTTACCTGACTTCCACGCGGTGCCAGCAATGTCTAGGTGCGCCCAGCGATAGCTCTTGGTGAAACGTGACAGGAAGCAGGCGGCGGTGATGCTGCCCCCCGCTCGCCCGCCGATGTTTTGGATGTCAGCGAAGTTGCTATCCAGTTGCGGTTGATACTCGTCCCACAGCGGCATATGCCAAGCACGGTCATGCGCTTGCTCACCCGCCTCCAACAGCTCCCGTGCCAAGTCATCTTGGTTGCTATACAGGGCGCTGGCAACGTGGCCCAGCGCGATCACACAGGCGCCGGTCAGGGTTGCTATGTCAATGACTGTGGCCGGCTTAAATTTTGCTGCGAAAGTTAGTGCGTCGCATAAAATAAGGCGCCCCTCCGCATCGGTGTTTAATATCTCAATAGTTTGCCCGGACATGCTGGTCACGATATCGCCGGGCTTGGTGGCGGAGCCGCTGGGCATGTTCTCGCAGGCCGGAATGATACCAACCACGTTGAGCTTAAGCCCCATTTCTGCAATGGCATGAAGTGCGCCCAGCACGCTGGCCGCGCCGCACATATCGTATTTCATTTCGTCCATCTCAGCGCCCGGCTTTAGAGAGATGCCGCCCGTGTCAAAAGTAACCCCCTTGCCAACCAGAACGACAGGTTTCTGCTGCTTGTCTGCCCCCTTGTACTCTAGGGTAATAAGCTTCGCTGGCTCGTCACTGCCTCGGGTCACGGATAGCAGAGAGCCCATCCCCAGCTTCTTCATGTCCCTCTCTTCCAGGACGGTCACCTTGAGCGATTTGTGCAATTTTGCCAAGGCCACCGCTTGCTTCGCGAGGTGACTAGGGGTGCAGGTGTTGCCCGGACTATTGCCCAAGTCCTTCGCCAGACTCGCACCCCGTCCGATTGCCATGGCCTGCTTGAGAGCGACGTCCTGTCCGATAATTTTTTTACTCGAGATTATGCCAAGCTGAATCCTAAGTGTGGGGGCCTTATTTTTTTCCGGCTTGCTCTTAAAGTAATCAAAGCGATAGGCCGCATCAAACGCAGCTAGCACCACCTGACTCACACACCAAGCGCCATCACGGCCCGCCAATGGGAATTCAGTTAGGTAGAGCACGGCATCCTTTGCCCCGGTGGTGCACAGTGCGCGCATTGCGGCACGAACACATTCAATATATTGGCGAGCAGAAAGCTCGCGATGCTCACCCAGGCCAACCAGCAAAACACGTTCGCACAGAACGTTGGGCACATTATGAAGTAGTAGCGTGGTGGCAACCCTTCCACTCATATCGCCACGCGCGATTATTTTGCCAAGCGCGCCTCTAGCGCTAACGTCTAGTAGCTTGGCCGCATCCGATAGCTTCCCACCTTCGAATACGCCGACCACCACACAACCACTACGCTGTTTTTCCGGGCTACCTAGTTTTATGCTAAATTCCACTTATATCTCCTTAGTAATTTTTTCTTGGCAAGCTCAATGTTAGATTATCCGCAGATACCAAAGATAATATCAAAGTCGTTGCACCTCAAGCTATGGCGTGGCAACCTCTTTCATGGTGCGCTAGAGCGTGAGTTCGCTAGCAGGGGGCTGTCGATATTTGTCATCCTACTCGGTATTGTTGTATTTACCCAGCTAGTTCGCCTGCTAGGTGAATCTGTTAGTGGTACCTTGGCGGTCGATAGCGTACTGACATTATTGGGCTTTGGTGCGTTAAATTATCTGCCGACCCTGCTCTCGCTGAGCCTATTCTTGTCCGTACTGCTGACGCTAACACGCGCCTACCGTGAAAACGAAATGGTGGTGTGGTTTAGCTGCGGCATGGGGTTGACGCGCTGGGTGCGTCCCGTAATGTACTATGCGCTACCGATTGTGTGTTTGATTGGACTGCTAAGCTTGGTGCTATCACCCTGGGCGATGTCCAAAGTGGACGAATTAAAGCGCAGGCTAGACAACCGCGACGACCTGACTATTGCTTCGCCAGGCACGTTTCGCGAGTCCAGACAGTCAGATCGTGTATTTTTTATTGAGAGCGTAGACACAAAGAAGAATCAGATCGGCAACATTTTTATTCAAACAATGCAGAACGGTAGGCTCGGCACCCTAGTAGCAAAGCATGGCGTACAAGAGGTCGCGCCCAACGGTGACCGCTTCTTGGTGCTACTCAACGGTACTCGTTACGATGGTACGCCCGGGCGGCTTGATTTTAAGATAATTGAATTTGAACGTTACTCACTACGCATCAAGGAGGCAGAGGCAAGGCAGCGACCCACTCCCCTGGATTCATTATCCACCCCGCAATTATTAAAAAATAGTGGCAGCTGGAATGTGTCCGAGCTAGAGCGACGTCTTAGCCTGCCATTAGGCGCGCTCATATTGTCCATCCTGGCGATTCCACTAAGCTTCGTTAATCCGCGCACCGGGCGTTCGTTTAACCTAATTATGGCGCTGGCCATCTATATGGTCTACAACAACCTCATGGGCGTGATCACCGCATTGGTTGGGCAGAGCAAAATTGATCCCATTGTTGCTTTCCTTGGTATTCACATGTTGATGGCTGCACTAATAGCTGCACTTTTTTATTATCGCTTGTCAGTATTCTCTCTATGGCGGCTTAAACGATGAAGTTACTGACCCGCTGCCTGGCACGTGAGGTATACGCCAACATTGCACTGGTGTTTGTCGCCCTCACAATGCTATTTGCATTCTTTGACCTAATACATGAGCTGAACATACTAAGCAACAGCAGCTATCACCTGGGCTATGTGTCACTGTTTGTTTTACTGACAATGCCAATCAGGATGTACGAACTATTCCCAATGGCCGTCCTTATTGGTGCAATTTTTGCGCTAACGCAGATGGCGGCAAATTCAGAGCTGACCGTTTATCGCTCTTCTGGCGTTTCACTGCGAAAAATGATAACCACGCTACTCACGCTAGGCTTGCCGCTTGTTCTGTTGGGCTACCTGTGTGGCGAGGTGCTCGCCCCCATCAGTGAGCACATGATTCACAAGTTGCGGCTCAAGGCACAAAACACTGAGATATCTGTGGGGGAATTCCGCTCTGGTGTGTGGGCAAAAGATAATAAAAATTTCGTAAACATCAAAAAAGTTCTCCTGGACACCACGCTACTAGACATTAGCATCTATGAGTTCAATGAGGATCATCACCTGCGCACCATTACCGCGGCAAAGCATGCCGTTTATCTGGGTGATAACAACTGGCGCTTAGAAGATGTAGAGCAGACCGCCTTCCACAGCCAAGGCACAACAGCAAGCCGCCAGGCAAGCACACAGTGGCATTCGGCTCTTAATGTAGACATTCTAAGGGCGTTACTGATGGAGCCAAAACAAATGTCCGTGCTTGATCTGTATTTGTACATTGGTCACTTACGTGACAACAATCAGAAGACCGCCCCCTATGAGGTGGTCATGTGGAACAAGCTAATGTATCCACTCACGGTACTGGTGATGATGATGCTGGCTTTGCCGTTTGCGGCACATCAACAACGTGCCTCTGGTATAAGCGCAAAAATATTTATTGGTGTCACGCTTGGGCTAACCTTTCACTTTACCAACAAACTATTCGCAAGCCTGGGTTCGCTCAATGCATGGCAACCGCTAGTGACAGCCACGGTGATGCCAGCACTATTCCTACTATTGGCAACCGGGATGCTGTGGCGGACTGAAAGACGTTAGTCGGTGTACGGCGTCACACCGCCACCCGCTTGATCTGCCGTGGGCGCGATTAGGCCTCCGGCCTCCTGCTGACGAACAGCCCGCTTAGCCTGCTCTTTTTTTTCAGAAGGAATTTTGTCAATTTCCTGGAATTTTTTTCTGGCACGGTTACGCTGCTCTGGTGTCAGCTTGCTCCAGCTTTCCAGCCTGCTATATAGACGCTGTTTCTGTATAGGGCTGAGGCGTGGATAATGTTTTGTTATGGCAACAAGGCGTTGCTGTTGTTTTTTTTCCAGCGTGTCCCACTCCTTGGAAAGCGGGGCCAACGCCTGCTGCTGGGCTGAGGTGAGACTCGACCATGCCTGCGCCACAGCCATCCCGGGAAGAAGGCTTGCCACGACAACGCTGCACACACAAATACGATGGCAAATCGAATGCATTTATCAGTCAACGTAAAAGTGGATGGGCAGCTCACCGGTCAAGATCGCGATATCTATATCGGCAGTATCTGGCTTGGCAATTGGGTTCCAGTAAGCTCCGGCACCAAGCAAAATAACCGCAAGCAATATAACCGACCCCATTCGATGCCTAAATTGGATACCAACAGCATGAATGACGTTACCAGCCCAAGAAAGTGTCAGCTCTGAGCTGCGGGCTAGGTAGCGAGTCATGGCGCGCTCACGCGCATACCGCAAACGGGTTAGTGTAGGCTGCCCGAGATGCGTGGCGGAATCGTTCAGCAACTTCTGCATGATTTTATGGTTTAACTCTTTGTTATCATTCATGACAGGCTAACTCCTTTTATCTTTAAGATGGCCGCGAGGGCGTGCGTGGCGCGTGAGCAGTGTGTTTTTACGCTACCCTCTGTACAGCCCATAATCGATGCTGTCTCTGCGGTATCCATACCCTCCCAATAACGCAACAGAAAGGCTTCACGTTGACGTATCGGGAGCGATACCAAGGCTTCTTCAATTAGAACAATAAGTTGTGATTGCTCAAACGACGCATCAGGAGAAAGCCCCTGGCTCGCATTATTTTTATCTTGCAGGGTTTCTTCCACCGGATCGTACTCAGCATCCCCGTCCTGGGGCAGCAACGAGGAGGTCAATGAAATCCATCTTGAGCGTACTCGCTGCCTTCTGTAGTAGTCACGAATGGTATTTTGTAGAATCCGTTGAAACAGCATGGGTAACTCATCGGCTGGCTTGTCTCCATATTTTTCAGCAAGCTTGAGCATGGCATCCTGTACGATATCCAGTGCGGCATGTTCATCGCGAATTGCGAACAGCGCCTGTTTATAGGCGCGGCGCTCAATTTGAGTGAGAAATTCAGAAAGCGTGTCGTAGCCAACCGGCTTCAAATGCCCCTCCGATAAACTTAGATAGAATCTGGGAGGGCAGACACCTTGCCGCACCCACGAGCGAATGATGCTAACAAACTCCAACACAAATAAATAGGTAATTGTTGGTCTGGCTCTGGCGTGGGGGTTGACCAAAAGGCGGCCAAGCTTTATCTTGTAGGGCTGTTTACTTATTGTTTGCTAAGGTAGTTTGACATGGAACTGACGGGCGCGGAAATAACCATTAGGTGTTTACAAGAGGAAGGGGTCGAGTATGTGTTTGGCTACCCTGGTGGCGCGGTCTTGCACATCTACGACGCGCTATTCAATCAGAATCACGTCAAGCACATACTTGTTCGTCACGAGCAGGCTGCGATACATGCTGCCGATGGTTACGCACGCTCCACCGATAAGGTCGGTGTTGCACTGGTCACCTCTGGTCCCGGCGTAACTAATGCCGTCACGGGCATTGCCACCGCCTACATGGATTCAATCCCCATGGTCATCATCAGCGGCCAAGTTCCGACATACGCCATCGGTGAAGATGCCTTTCAGGAGGTGGATACCGTTGGTATAACCCGCCCCTGCGTGAAGCATAATTTTTTAGTCAAAGACGTCAAAGAAATCGCCGGCACCATCAAGAAGGCCTTTTATCTCGCCAAGAGCGGGCGCCCTGGACCAGTTTTGGTAGACATTCCCAAGGATATCTCCAACCAAAATGCGGATTTTGTTTATCCGTCATCAGTCAGCATTCGATCCTACCATCCAGCGCAACACGGTGACATGGCGCAGATTAAGCAAGCCGTACAAATTTTACTGGCCGCCAAAAGACCGATGGTCTACGCGGGCGGCGGGGTGATCTTGTCAGCGGCGTCCAAACAATTAACGGAGCTAGTGCATTTGTTGGGTTTTCCCTGTACGAACACTTTGATGGGCTTGGGTGGCTATCCCGCGACAGACAAACAATTTGTTGGGATGCTCGGCATGCATGGCACTTACGAAGCCAACATGGGAATGCAGTATTGTGACGTGCTTCTTGCCGTGGGGGCACGCTTTGACGATCGTGTGGTTGGCAACGTTGAGCACTTCAACCAAGAGGAACGCAAGATCATTCACATCGACATTGATCCATCCTCAATATCCAAACGAGTAAAGGTCGACATACCCATCGTTGGTGATGTGGCGCATGTACTAGACGATCTGCTGGGGGAATTGCGTGCCATAAACAAAAAACCCGACCCGCAGTTGATTGCGCCGTGGTGGGCACAAATCAATGAGTGGCGCAGCAAGAATAGCTTGGTCTACAAAAATTCAGACAAGATCATCAAGCCACAGTTTGTCATCGAGCAGCTGTACAAGGTCACTCATGGCGATGCGTTTGTCACCTCCGACGTTGGACAGCATCAAATGTGGGCGGCTCAGTACTACAAGTTCGACAAGCCACGCCGCTGGATTAACTCTGGTGGGTTGGGTACCATGGGCTTTGGCTTGCCTGCCGCAATGGGTGTGCAGCTCGCTCATCCAAACAGGCATGTGGCCTGCGTCACTGGCGAGGGCAGTATACAAATGTGCATCCAGGAACTCTCCACCTGCAAACAATTTAAATTGCCGATCAAGATTATCATGTTAAATAATCGCTACCTTGGCATGGTGCGCCAGTGGCAACAATTTTTCCATGGCAATCGCTACGCAGAATCTTATATGGATGCCCTGCCGGATTTTGTGAAGCTGGCGGAAGCCTACGGCCACATTGGCATGCGCATTGAAAAGCCGTCCGATGTTGAGCCCGCACTAAGGGAGGCGTTCGGACAAAATAAACAGCTAGTATTTATGGATTTTATAACCGACCAAACCGAGAACGTCTTCCCTATGGTGCAGGGCGGCAAAGGCCTGTCTGAAGTAATCCTGTCGGAGGATTTATAATGCGTCACATCATCTCCCTGTTAATGGAAAATGAGGCGGGCGCCCTATCACGTGTCTCTGGATTATTTTCGGCACGTGGCTACAACATTGAATCGTTGACTGTGGCGCCCACCGAAGATACCACCATGTCTCGCATGACCATTGTAACCAGCGGTTCTGACGAGGTCATCGAGCAGATCAACAAACAATTAAACAAGCTCATAGAGGTTGTTGCAGTAATGGATCTCAGCGAGGGCGAGCACCTAGAACGTGAGCTGATGTTGGTAAAAGTGCGTGCCACAAGTGCGGTACGCGAAGAAATGAAGCGTATGATAGACACCTTTGGTGGACGCATCATTGACACATCAGACGAGACTCTCATTATGGAGTTGACCGATACCAGCAAGAAGTTGGAAGGCTTTTTGCAGAGCATAGACGGCAGCCTAATCCTAGAAACGGTGCGCACTGGCGCGTCTGGTATCGGACGCGGTAGTCGTGTTTTAAAGCTTTAGTTGCTGTTATTTTATAATTTTTACAAAAGAGGCTGACTATGAAAGTTTACTACGACAAAGACGCGAACCTATCCCTTATAAAGGGGATGGAGATATCCATCATCGGTTATGGCTCGCAAGGGCATGCCCATGCCTTAAATCTAAAAGAGTCTGGCGTTAATGTCACCGTTGGCCTACGCAAGAGTGGCGCCTCCTGGAAGAAGGCTGAGGCAGCTGGGCACAAGGTTATGGAGGTTGCGGCGGCGGTGATGAGTGCCGATGTGGTTATGATGCTCTTGCCTGACGAAAACATTCCAGACGTTTACCAGGCTGAGGTTGCGCCCAACATGAAGAAGAATTCCGTCCTGGCGTTCGCTCACGGCTTCAACATACATTACAACCAAGTAATCCCACGTGCCGACTTGGACGTAATTATGATAGCGCCAAAAGGACCCGGCCACACAGTTCGTTCCGAGTACCTAAAAGGCGGCGGCGTGCCATCCCTGATAGCTGTATATCAAGACAAGTCTGGTAAGGCCAAGGATATTGCACTTTCCTACGCCGCGGCCATCGGTGGCACCAAGGGCGGAGTAATTGAAACCGACTTTCGTGAAGAAACAGAAACGGATTTATTTGGCGAACAGGCTGTACTGTGTGGTGGCGCTGTGGAGCTAGTAAAGGCCGGCTTTGAAACCCTAGTGGAGGCTGGCTATGCACCAGAGATGGCTTATTTTGAATGTCTACACGAGCTGAAATTAATCGTCGACCTGATGTATGAGGGTGGCATTGCGAACATGAATTACTCCATCTCAAACAACGCGGAATACGGGGAGTACGTTACCGGCCCTAAAATAATTACCGACAACACCAAGGCGGCGATGCGTAAATGTTTAGACGACATTCAGACTGGCAAGTACGCCAAGCAGTTCATCCTAGAGGGTCGCACGAACTACCCAGAGATGACTGCGCGACGACGCCTTAATGCCCAACACCCGATCGAGACTGTGGGCGCCCAACTGCGTGCCATGATGCCATGGATTAATAAAAATAAACTGGTTGATCAGAGCAAAAATTAGAAGCCTGCAAGGTCGAGGCTGGGGGTGTCGTCACGGAACGCGTTCGCCACCTTCAGTTTTAACTGCGCAATTTAGACGCCCTGGCGTCTCCCTTTAACATTTAACACCCGCCTTCCGCTAATGCCCCATTATCCTCATCCCATTATTGCACGTGAAGGTTGGCCATTTTTGGCCATTACTACACTCATCGCCAGCCTGGCGATGTACTTTATCGGCGGTATATGGTCATTGCCGTTTTGGTTGATAGCAATTTTTGTGCTTCAATTTTTTCGTGACCCACCACGCAGGGTCCCAGAAGAGGCTGACGCAGTTCTCTCCCCCGCTGACGGTCGAATCGTGGCAGTTGAACGCACCCAGGACTCTTATCTAAAACGTGATGCCATCAAGATCAGTGTATTCATGAATGTATTTAACGTGCATTCGAATCGTAGCCCCATAGACGGCCTGGTAAAAAGTATTCAGTACTTCCCTGGAAAGTTTGTAAATGCAGATCTCGCAAAGGCCTCCCTTGAAAATGAACGCAATGCTTTGTGGATACAGAGAGATGACGGGCAAGATATCACGAGCGTCCAGGTGGCTGGACTGATTGCACGTCGCATTCTTTGCTACACCACGGAGGGCGCCACTCTGTCACGAGGTCAGCGTTATGGATTTATTCGCTTTGGTTCGCGTGTGGATGTGTACCTGCCATTAACGGCAAACGTATGCGTCTCCATCGGAGATAAGGTATATGCTACCAGCACAATACTTGCAACCTTAACCAAAACTAGGAAGCAACCATGACAAAATTTGCCTCTAGTCATGCCTGACCAAACCGACGGAAAGCGCATGGGAATGCGTAGGCGCAGCATCTACCTGCTTCCGAACTTGCTTACCACGGCGGCGCTGTTCGCTGGCTTTTATGCCATCGTGCAGGCGATGAACAACAAGTTTGAATTTGCTGCCATAGCAATCTTTATTGCCATGATCTTGGATGGACTGGATGGTCGAGTGGCACGATTAACTCGTACCCAGAGTGAGTTTGGTGCAGAGTACGATAGCCTGTCTGACATGGTTTCTTTTGGTGTCGCACCTTCTTTGCTAATGTACGAATGGGCCTTCAAGGACCTGGGTAAGCTCGGATGGTTCGCAGCCTTTATTTATTGTGCGGGCACGGCGCTGCGACTGGCACGCTTCAACGCCAACATTGAAACGGTGGACAAGAAATTCTTTCAGGGGTTACCCAGTCCCGCTGCTGCTGCTGTAATCTCTGGCTTTGTTTGGATGATGCTGGACAATCAATTTAGCGGGCAAGATGTTCGCTGGTATGCCGTTACCCTTACCGTATTTATGGGGCTAAGCATGGTAAGCAACCTACACTTTTACAGCCTCAAGGGCTTTAACGTGCGAAAGAGCGTGCCATTTATAGGTATCCTACTGGTTGCGTTATTCTTTATTCTTATTTCCAGCTACCCGCCGGGAATACTGTTTCTTATTTTCTTATCCTACAGCCTATCTGGTTACGTGCTGTGGCTGCTTAATTTTCTTAAAAAATTTCACAATAGAAGCGCTTAGCAAAGCTGCAGCATGCGTTGGTGGTGATCATAAAAATCCAATGATTGTGCGCCAAGATCCCTCTAAGCCTTGCCACCCTCAACAAAGATCCTCTCTCCAGAAAATAACTGCTGTACCGTTTCGCGCTCACGAATAACCTGCACAATTTCACCGGCCACCATCACCTCCGCTACGCGCGGACGTGTGTTGTAGTTTGAGCTCATGCTCATGCCGTAGGCGCCAGCGGACATAACTGCAACTAGGTCGCCCTGTAAAATCGACAGCTTTCGATCGCTCCCGATGAAGTCTCCGGTCTCGCACACGGGGCCCACCACCTCGTATTGGTGGACTGGTGCAGCGTGCAAGTGCACCGACTGAATGTCATGATAAGCATCATACAGGGCTGGTCGCATCAGATCGTTCATCGCTGCATCAACAATGGCAAAGTTTTTTTCTGTGCCATGCTTTAGATACTCAACCTTCGTTAGCAGCAGTCCCGCGTTACCTACCAACGCTCGACCTGGCTCAATAATGAGCTTTTCGTTTCTTCCCTGCAGGGCGCTCAGTAATGCACCCACATAGTCCACGATAGCTGGCGGAGTTTCGTCTAAATAACGAATGCCCAGCCCACCCCCCAAATCGAGATGCTCAAAACGAATACCCTCGCCCTCAAGGGAGCGCACCAACACCAGCATCCTTTCTATTGCCGCAATAAATGGAGTGAGGTCGGTTAGTTGCGAACCAATGTGACAATCCATTCCCACCACACGCACATGGGGTAGGTCGACCATCATACGGTATAGCCTCAGCGCCTCTGTGTAGGCAACGCCAAACTTACTTGTCTTTAGTCCAGTCGAAATGTAGGGATGTGTTTTTGCATCGACGTCTGGGTTAACGCGGAGGCTCACAGGTGCTATCACGCCCATTTTCCCGGCAACTTGATTAAGGCAAACGAGCTCCGCCTCCGACTCCACATTAAAGCATAGGATTCCCGCCTCTAGTGCCAGCCACATTTCTGCCGGTGTCTTTCCAACGCCAGAGAACACCACCTTGCCTGCCTCGCCACCTGCCGCCAGTACGCGCTGCAACTCCCCGCCAGAAACTATATCAAAACCAGCACCCAGCTTAGCGAACAGATTCAAGATGGCGATATTTGGATTGGCTTTTACCGCATAGCAGATTAAGTGATCCCGCCCCTTGAGTGCATCGCAAAACTGGCGAAAGTTGTCGGTCAGAGCGCCATGTGAGTACACGTAGCACGGCGTACCAAAGCGCCTTGCTACGTCCCCCAAGGGGGTCAGCTCAGCACAGAGTTGATCGCCTTTGTATTTGAAGAAGTTATGCATGTCTATTTATCTTGACTGGGTGATGGCTGGGTCAACGGTTCCGCCGGCGGTAAAAATAATGGACCCTTGTGCCCGCAGCTTTGCAGCAAGAACGCCAACAGCACCGTAATGCCCATTATACGCATGGAGCCTCTCCCACTAAATTAGACCAAGCCTGAATTATAAAGGCAAGACCGCCAATAATCTCAATCCAATTTCATCAACACCAAAGTGCGCTCGTGGATGTCGCTACGATCTGCCCAGAGAGCACTTACCACGCAGCTCTTGTTGCATTTAAATTTAGCTTAAGATGGGGCGATCTGCCACCGCTTCAATTCATTGCGCCGCTCTAGATAGTCAGGAAAGATCATCTCAACGACTTTCCAGAATCTCGTGGAGTGATTCATCTCTGCAAGGTGAGCAAGTTCATGCACCACGACGTAGTCAATCAATCTGACCGGGACCTTAACAAGCTGCCAGTTGAGGTGCACTGCGCCAGCTGAGGTACAGCTTCCCCATTGTGTGCACGCAGACGAGAGTTTCACTGCACGCGGCGATGCATTCATCATGGGTGCATAGTGCGCCACACGCTCCTCAAGTACGCGCGTCGCCTCACTTCGATACCATTGTGTTACAGCTTTCCCTATCATGGTCTCGTCGGTGACGTCCGCAACATACACAAACAATCTTGCGTCGTGACGCCTCGGCGGCGTCTCGAACAAGCTAGCGACCACACACAAAGCAAGCATGTCACCGAAAAAAGATATCTGTCCGTCTCGCCAACCTGGTGATACAACCCTCTTCACCTGCCAGTGCTCTAGCTTCTTGACTACCCAGCTCGCTTTTTCATGTAGCACGCTGTGCAGCCAGTTTTCCGAGGCACGCAGCGGTATGTTAACCGTCAGTCCCCTGTCGTCTATACACAGGCCTATGCTACGACGTCGGCCGGTTCGCCTCAAGGTGTAGACAATCGAAGTTCCGCCCAGCTCCACCGTGCGCTTCTCGATGGTCGGCGGGACAGTCGGTAGCTTTAGCATGCTGAGCATCAAGGTAGCCGCATGACTTCCGTCTCGATCCACTCCTCGACACGCTGATTAATCTCCTCGGCCTTAAGTCCGGCAGGCTCAATAGCTTGACCTATGCTCATGGTGATAACGCCCGGATACTTTATGAAAGAGTTTCGTCCCCAGAGCTTTCCAGCGTTGTGTGCTACAGGGATCGCCGGTGCGCCACTGGATTCACTCAGAAGCGCACCACCAATCTTGTACCTCCCCCGCTCACCAAAATTAACGCGCGTCCCCTCTGGAAAAATAACAACACAAAACCCCAGCTTCAAGCGCTCTTTGCCTTGGCGCAGCAATTGCCTAATTGCCTCGCGGCCCTCGCTACGTTTAATGGCCACTGGGCTAGTCATTGCAAGGCCCCAGCCAAAAAAAGGAAGCCACAGTAATTCACGCTTTATAACCCAAACCTGTGGTGGAAATACCTTTTGCAGCGCAATGGTCTCCCATGCTGATTGATGTTTGCACAGGACTAGGCATGGGCGTTTTGGGATATTTTCAGCGCCGCGCACCTCCATGCGTATGCCACATACCACGCGTAGCAGCCACAGCATGGTCAAGGCCCAGCCGGATATTATTCGATAACGCGTGATGGGATGCAACGGGAACGTGAGTATTGCAATCAACGTGTACACTGGCGTAATGACAGCCTGTAGCAGGGCAAAAATTAACGAGCGTAGGAAGACCATATCTCAGGCTCTTAAAGAAAGAAACCGGTAAGAGTAAAAGATCTTTTCATCGGCACCTAGATTAGACCGCCAATTTAGAGATATCAGCAACTGTATTCATTAGGTCGCCCAGACTGCTTAGTAAAGCCAACCGATTGGCTCGCACAGCATCGTCTTCTGCCATCACCATAACCTGGTCAAAGAATTCATCCACCTCCGCCCTAACCGAGGCCAGCGCAGTGAGTGCGCCAGTGTAATCTCGCCCTTCAATTGCAAGCTCAACCTGTGGGGAGAGACGCTGCACCGCCTCGTAAAGGCTGCGCTCCGCGTTTTCTTGCAGCAACTTGGGCTGGACCGTGGCCCCAGTCTTTGCAGATTTTTTAAGTATGTTTTGAATGCGTTTGTTAATGGCAGACAGCGCTGCGCCCTCTGGAAGCTTGCGGAAGACACGAATCGCCTCCAGACGTGATATCACGAGGTCCATTCGAACCGGACTTTGGCACATAACTGACTCAATTTCATTTGAAGAGAAGTGTCCCTCACTCAGGTAGCCACGCAATCGGTCTAACATAAACTCGTACACGCTAACCACAGTACCCTCATCCAATTGCTTGGTGCCAAAGCCATCCCTACCCCACCTTAACAGCTGATCCAATGACAATGGTAACGGTGTCTCAATTAGGATGCGCAACACCCCAAGCGCGTGACGACGCAAGCCAAATGGGTCCTTGTCACCGGTTGGGATCAGGCCCACGCCACAGATCCCCAGCAACAGATCTAGCTTGTCAGCTAGAGCCACCGCACAGGCTATCGCGCCCTGGGGCAGGGTGTCGCCCGAGAAGCGTGGATGGTAGTGTGCCGCAATGGCATCGGCCACCACCCCGTCCTCTCCATCACGTAACGCGTAGTGGCGCCCCATAACGCCCTGCAACTCAGGGAACTCAGCCACCATGTCCGTTGTCAGGTCAGCCTTGGCTAGCCGTGCGGCCAATTCGGCCACTGATTTTTCAGCATTCAGTTGATGCGCGATAGCCCCAGCCAAGACCGTCATCCGCTCGACACGTTGCAACTGTGTGCCCAACTTATTGTGGTAGATCACATTGCCAAGCAGAACAACACGAGACTCCAGGGTTTGCCTGTTATCTTGATCCATAAAAAATCTGGCATCAGCCAATCGCGGTCTCACGACCCTCTGGTTGCCAGCAATAATATTTTGGGGGTTGCTGGTTTCCATGTTAGAAACAATCAAAAACTTATTGAGTAATTTGCCAGCGTCATCTAGCAATGGAAAATATTTTTGGTTTTGTTGCATAGTAAGCACAAGGCACTCCTGTGGCACACTAAGGTACTCATCCTCAAACTCACCCACGTACACCACAGGCCACTCAACTAACCCCGTCACCTCGTCCAACAATTCGTTGGGCAGGTTTACGTATGCGCCAAACTTGTGCGCCTCGACCTTGAGGCACTCTTCAATGATGGCGCGTCTCTTTGCGAAAGAGGCCACGACCTTGCCGTGCACCAACAATGTCTCCTCATAATCATCCGCGCACGAGATTGATATCTCGTCGGCCCTTAAAAACCGATGACCACGCGTCACACGCCCACTCTGCAGTCCAAAAACATTACCAGACAGCAAGCGATCGCCGTGCAGTGCAATGAAGCCATGTACGGGCCGCACAAATTGATATTCTGAGTCGCCCCAGCGCATTATTTTTGGGGTGGGTAGCTTTTTCAAAGCCTGGGCAACAATTTCACTCAAGCACATCTCAAGGCTCTGGCCTTTTTTGTTTACACGCGCAACGAAGTGCTCTGTCTTTTCTCCAACACCACCACGCTGCAGCTGATCAAATGTTACACCCGCACCACGCATAAACCCATCCAGCGCCTTGCTTGGTCTCCCCTGTGCATCTAAGCCAGCGGCCACCGCTGGTCCCTTACGCTCTATCACGCGATCAACCTGTTGCGACTCCACCTCAGCAATCGTGACGGCCAGTCGACGTGGTGTAGCGAATGGGGTGCAGATACTGTCCTTATCAACCAGATCATGTTCCTGCAACATACCAAAGACCTCATTGGCAAGGCTAACGGAGAGCCGCTCAAGCGCCTTGGGTGGGAGCTCTTCTGTCAGCAACTCAATCAATAAAGTCTGCCTCATCTATTTTCCCGTTTCATTTCTACACATCGGAAAACCAAGTGCCTCACGCGAGTCATGGTACGCCTGCGCCACCAATCTAGACAGGGTACGCACACGGCCTATGTAAGTGGCACGCTCAGTTACCGATATTGCGCCGCGCGCATCTAACATGTTAAAGCTGTGCGAACATTTCATTACCATCTCAAATCCAGGCAGCACCAGCCCCTCAGCAATCAAACGCTTGGCCTCTGCCTCATACTCGTTAAAGTGTCGGAGCAGCATCTCGACGTTGGAGTGCTCAAAGTTATACCTAGACTGCTCCACTTCGTTTTGGTGATATACGTCTCCGTACGTCACAACATTGTTACCATTCTTCGCCCACACTAAATCGTAGATATTTTCCACACCCTGCAAGTACATCGCCAGGCGCTCCAGTCCGTAAGTAATCTCCCCCAGCACCGGACGACACTGCAACGAGCCAACCTCCTGAAAATAAGTGAACTGCGTCACCTCCATCCCATCCAACCACACCTCCCAACCCAGGCCCCACGCACCTAGTGTTGGCGACTCCCAGTCGTCTTCGACAAAACGAATGTCGTGCTCAACGGTATTAATACCCAGCACACGCAAACTATCTAGGTAGAGCTCCTGGATGTTAATTGGGGATGGCTTAAGTACAACCTGGTACTGGTAGTAGTGCTGTAAGCGGTTTGGGTTTTTACCATAGCGTCCATCTTTGGGACGACGTGATGGCTGCACATACGCTGCACGCCAAGGCTCAGGTCCGATTGCACGTAGAAAAGTGGCTGTATGAAAAGTGCCAGCGCCCACTTCGATGTCGTAGGGCTGCAGTAGTGCGCAGCCCTGTTTATCCCAGAACTGCTGGAGCGTCAGAATGACTTGCTGAAATGTAAGCATATGGCAAGAACCATCGTGGTTTGCAGAAAGGAGGTGTCTTGGCCGAGAGCCAACAAACTCCTAGCCTGGTGCTGAGTTTAGTATTTACTATACAGACATATTTTTTGGCTGTCTGGGCTCATGGTTTCGTAGATTTAATCAATCCCGTGACCTTACGGCCTTCAACACGGTGGCCCCTATGTCCGCTGGGTTGCGTACAACAAACATGCCCAGCGCCTCCATCGTGTCGATTTTAGCGGGTGCCGTATCTGACTCACTGCTAATAATGGCACCCGCATGCCCCATGCGTCGCCCAGCAGGGGCAGACAGACCGGCAACATAGCAGACCAATGGTTTTCGCATATTATTTTTTGCCCAGCGTGCCGCGTCAACCTCCTGCGGGCCACCTATTTCGCCGATCATTAACACCACATCCGTGTCCGGGTCGTCCTCAAAGGCCTTAAGCACAGTCACAAAGTCGGTGCCATTTATTGGGTCTCCACCGATACCGATGGATGATGACTGGCCCAAGCCCAGCTCGCTCATCTGTGCAACAGCCTCATAGTTCAGGGTACCAGAGCGCGAGACGATCCCAACTCGTCCTGGACTGTAAATATGGGAGGGCATAATGCCAACCTTACCCACACCAGGAGTAATAATGCCAGGGGTATTTGGGCCAATGATCATTGAGTTGGTGCCCAACCGATAACGCTCCACACGCACCATATCCTGAACAGGGATTCCGTCCGCGATAACGACTATCGTCTTGATTCCCGCGTCTACGGCCTCCATGATCGCATCGGCAGCGAATGGGGGCGGGGCAAAGATACCCGATACATCTGCGCCCGTTGCTTGCACAGCCTCCTCTACGGTATCAAACACAGGTAGACCCAAGTGTTGCGTGCCACCCTTGCCTGGGGTTACTCCACCAACCACCCTGGTGCCGATCTTCATCGCCTCTTCGGCATGGAAGGTGGCGTGCTGCCCTGTGAATCCTTGGAAAATAACGCGTGAATCTTTGTTCAAAAAAACACTCATGGGCGCCCCTTTGTCAGTGGCATTGCTTGGTTTATAATTTTCTTTACCTCAATCATTGCCTTCTCAGCGGCATCATTAAGATTGCTGGCAATAATGAAGGGGAACTTCGATGTACTGAGGATGGCACGCCCTTCCTCAACATTCGTACCAGCCAATCGTACGATAATCGGCATTATTATATTCTGGTCACGCATGGCCTGAATAATTCCAGTGGCAATCCAATCACAACGATTGATTCCGGCAAAAATATTAATGAGTATGATTTTTACTGCAGGATCCTGCAGCACGATACGGAAGGCATTGGCAACCTTTTCTGGTGTTGCTCCGCCGCCAACATCCAGGAAGTTGGCTGGTCTGCCACCATGCAAGGTAATAGCATCCATGGTTGCCATTGCCAGACCGGCACCGTTTACGATACAGCCCACATCGCCATCCAGGGCGATATAGTTCAAGCCGTGCCCCGTGGCATCGACCTCTTTGGGGTCCTCTTCGTCAAAATCTCGAAGCTCTAAAATTGTCGGTCTACGGTACAGTGCATTGTCATCAAACGACATCTTTGCGTCTAGGGCCAGCAACTGATTGCCTTCGACAACGGCCAATGGGTTGATCTCTGCCATGGTGGCGTCACTATCTCGCAGGCAGCGATATAGTCCCTTCATAATCTTTACCGCCTGTGGTAGCAGAGGCCCCTTCAAGCCAACCCCATAAGCAACCTTACGGCATTGGAAGTCAAGTAGGCCCACCGCTGGATCGATAACCTCCCTGATTATGAGCTCTGGCGTTTGTTGTGCCACCACCTCTATATCCACCCCCCCTGCGGAGGATGCCACCAACGTGACTCGACGTGTGGCGCGATCAATAATTAGCCCAACATAATACTCATGCAAAATTTTGCTGGCCTGCTCAACCAAAACACGGCGAACCAGCCGTCCTTCCGCCCCAGTCTGGTGGGTAACCAGAAGGCTGCCAATTATTTCGCCTGCAATCTTTTTTACCTCATTTATACTGCTGCCAACCCTAACACCGCCTGCCTTACCCCGTCCGCCAGAGTGAATCTGCGCCTTAACTACCCAACGCGATCCGCCTATCTCTTCCGCAGCCTTAGCCGCCTGTGTTTCAGTGTGCACGACATGTCCGGATGGCACGGGAACGCCATAATGCCTAAGCAGATCTTTGGTTTGATATTCATGAATATTCATGGCGTGGGCTCACTTAGATTTTGGCTTGGCTGCTTGTATCTGATCTGCCTTGGCAACCAAAACTTGCGCCTGCCTAATGGATGCGGCATCGATAAGGCGACCGTTAAGTGAGACCGCCCCTTTACCCTCGCGCGCGGCCTGCTCCATGTTGGTTATTATGCTTCTGGCACGATCAACCTCAGCTTCGTTAGGCGTAAAAACTTCATTGGCCAAGGCAATCTGTGATGGATGTATAGCCCACTTTCCCTCCACCCCTAGGGCAGCGACCCCACGCGCCACCGCCAAAAATCCCTCCGGATCATTAAAGTCTCCAAAGGGGCCGTCAATCGGCCTGAGCCCATAAGCGCGACATGCAACCACCAGCCTTGATAAAGCATAGTGCCATTGGTCGCCCCAATGACGTGTCCGTTTTCCGGCTTCATCAGCATCGGTCAGTATCGAATAATTTGGGTTGGCGCCGCCCATGTTTGTCGTACGGGCCTGTGTGGAGGCGGCATAATCGGCCACACCGAACACCATTGCCTCCATACGGGATGGGCAAGCTTGGGCAATTTGTTCAATATTGGCCATACCTAACGCTGTCTCAATAAGGACATGAATATTAACTGGCTTAAATTTTTTAGCCGACTCAATTTGCTCCATCAGTGTTGCGACAAAATAAACGTCATCCGGCCTGTTAACCTTTGGAATAAGAATCGTGTCAAGCTTGTCCCCAGCCGCCTCCATCACGTCGACAATGTCCCGATAACACCAATGCGTATCAAGTCCGTTGATTCTTACTGAGACAGAGCAAGCCGACCAGTCCATATCATTTAGGGCCGCTATAACATTTTTGCGTGCCTGCTCTTTGTCGTCCGGGGCAACTGCATCCTCTAAATCCAAGAAAACTACATCTGCACCTGCCGTTGGTGCCTTTTCAAGCATACGTAGGTTGCTACCTGGCACAGCCAATTCACTACGATGAAGTCGAGTTTTAACCGCCACTATACTTTCCCCTTGATTTGTATATTTATTTGTTGATGTGACGCAACACTATGTAATCGGTATGCTTTTCCTTGGCGCAAACTATACCACGATGTGGGTCTACCTTCATATTACGACCCCTCCACGCATCCCCATAATAACTTCCACCAAGTCATTGCAACCCAATAGATTTGGGGAATGCATGGACTATTATTTACTAGGCCTTGCCTGCAAAAACTCATGTTACCGGCGATTGATTAGGGTGGTCAGGTGGATTGTGATATGCCAAGTCGCACAATGAACAAAGTGAAACGGGTCATCCCAAGATGACCCGTGAGTTACAACAACCAATATTTGCTACTCAAAAAATTGCTTGACCTTGTCCATCCAAGATTTCGCACGTGGGCTATGCCGCGCGCTATCTGCTTCGTTGATTTGCTCAAACTCTCGTAACAATTCTTTTTGTCGATCGGTCAGGCTGGCCGGAGTTTCTATCATCACATGACAGTGCAGATCCCCGAAGGTTGAACTACGCACCCCCTTGATACCCTTACCCCTAAGACGGAAAACCTTACCTGACTGCGATTCAGCTGGAATTTTAATACGCGCCGATCCATCCAAGGTGGGAATCTCGATTTCCCCACCTAGGGCTGCCACCACAAAACTAATGGGCATTTCACAATGAAGATCATTGTGATCTCGCTGAAATACTGAGTGTGGCTTGATACGAATAACCACATACAGGTCGCCAGGAGGGCCGCCATTACTACCAAGCTCCCCCTCGCCGGACAAGCGAATGCGATCATCGTTGTCCACCCCGGTTGGAATTTTTATTGATAGCGTCTTGTGCTGCTTAATGCGACCTGAGCCGTGACAGGATCCACACGGCGATATGATTGATTTCCCACTGCCGTGACATCTGGGGCAGGCTTGCTGGATAGAAAAGAACCCTCCCTGCTGCATGCGTACCTGACCATGTCCACCACAGGTTGTGCACGTTGTTGTGCTTGTGCCTGGCTTGGCGCCACTCCCATGACAAGTGTCACACTTAATCATGGTGGGTATACGAATTTGCGTTTCCGTACCGCGCGCGGCTTGCTCCAGTGTAACCTCTAGGTTATACGTTAGATCCGCACCACGATGCATATGATTATTCGCTCGTGAGCTTGCCCCACTCATCCCAGCGCCAAATATATCACCAAATATATCGCCAAAATGAGAGCTGGATGAGCCACCCCCAAAGCCCCCCCCGGAGCCCATGCTGCCATCTGCGGCGGCATGCCCAAATCGGTCGTAGCTGGCCCGTTTTTGTGCGTCCGATAGCGCTTCGTAAGCCTCCTTAGCCTCCTTAAAGTGTTCCTCAGATTTTGGATTATCTGGATTACGGTCGGGGTGGTGCTTCATCGCCAGCTTGCGATAAGACTTCTTTATATCCTCTTCTGATGCGTCACGGTTTACACCTAAAACTTCATAATAATCGCGTTTTTTCATTTTTACATACGTAGTCTCGAAGTTACGGTGATTACACCATTGGCGTTTCTTATCTCACAACGACTTATTTTTTATCGTCTTTTATTGAATCATCATTTGTCTTCTCATCTTTTACCTCGGTGAATTCAGCATCCACCACATCGCCATCATTTTTTCCACTTTCAGTCTGCGCAGAGGGGTCACCTGATTGGGCAGCCTGAGCCGCATACATTTTCTCCGACAGTTTTTGTGCGGCAGCAGAAAGGGCTCCAGATTTGGCGTCTATGATTTCCTTATCGTCACCCTTTACGACATCTTGAGCCTCTTGCAAGGCGGATTCCACGGCGGCCCTTTCCTCCGCGCTCAATTGCTCGCCATGCTCCTTCATGGCTTTTTGAGTGGAGTGAATCAATGCATCCAACTGATTGCGAGACCCAACCAATTCAATTGCCTTTCGATCATCCTCGGCATACGTCTCTGCATCTTGAACCATTTGTTGAATTTCAGCCTCAGACAGGCCGGAATTAGCTTTGATAGTAATCTTAGATTCTTTTCCGGTGGCCTTATCTTTTGCGCCCACATGCAGGATACCGTTAGCATCAATATCAAAGGTTACCTCAATCTGAGGCATCCCACGTGGTGACGGTGGAATATCAGAAAGGTTGAACTGTCCCAAGCTCTTGTTCCCAGAAACCACCTCACGCTCACCCTGCAGAACATGAATGGTCACCGCATTTTGATTGTCGTCAGCAGTTGAGAATATTTGTGATGCCTTGGTTGGGATGGTTGTATTTTTCTTAATTAATTTTGTCATCACACCGCCCAGAGTTTCAATACCCAGACTCAGCGGGGTCACATCCAACAACAAGACATCCTTCACCTCCCCTTGGAGCACGCCACCCTGTATGGCTGCGCCCATTGCCACTGCTTCATCGGGATTAACATCTCTGCGCGCCTCCCTGCCAAAAAATTCTTTGACTTTTTCTTGCACCATTGGCATCCGTGTTTGGCCACCAACCAAAATAACGTCTGCAATATCAGCATTAGAGACGCCCGCATCTTTCATGGCAGTCCTACATGGGCCTATAGTACGAGCAACCAACTCCTCCACCAGGCTTTCAAGCTTAGCGCGTGTTATCTTTATGGCCAGGTGCTTTGGTCCGCCCGCATCTGCAGTGATGTAAGGCAGACTCACCTCGGTTTGCTGTGCGGAAGACAGCTCAATCTTAGCCTTTTCAGCGGCATCCTTCAGACGCTGCAAGGCGAGCATGTCTTTCTTGAGATCAATACCGCTCTCCTTCTTGAATTCCTCTACTAAAAATTCAATGACGCGCATATCAAAATCCTCACCACCCAAGAAGGTATCGCCATTGGTGGACAGAACTTCAAATTGATGTTCGCCGTCAATTGCTGCTATATCAATAATAGAGACATCAAAAGTGCCGCCGCCTAGATCGTACACCGCTATCTTGCGATCACCCTCTTGCTTATCCAGTCCAAACGCCAACGCAGCTGCGGTAGGTTCATTGATAATGCGCTTCACATCTAGACCGGCAATGCGACCCGCATCTTTAGTGGCTTGGCGTTGACTGTCGTTAAAGTAGGCTGGCACTGTAATGACGGCCTCGCTAACCGACTCGCCCAGATAATCTTCGGCGGTCTTTTTCATCTTCATAAGCACTTGCGCAGATATCTCGGGAATGGAGATATCTTTGTCGCGAACCTTGACCCATGCGTCACCATTTTTCGCCTTGACGATCGAATACGGCACCATACCCATATCTTTTTGCACCATCGGCTCTTCAAAACGACGGCCAATCAGTCGCTTAACACCGTATAGTGTGTTTGTTGGATTGGTGACCGCCTGTCGTTTAGCGGGTGCGCCAATCATCACCTCACCATCCTCCATGTAGGCGATAATTGATGGCGTGGTACGCGTACCCTCTGCGTTCTCGATCACCTTAGGCTTGCCGTTCTCCATGACGGCGATGCACGAGTTTGTGGTGCCCAAATCAATACCAATGATCTTACCCATAATATTTTCCTTTTTTTGTAATGTCTAAACGTCTTTAAAATTCCTGCGCTGCTTCTATCTGTGGGCGACACCTGTTTATTTCAAGTGCTGCGACAGCGTTTATTGCTCGGCAATCCACAAAATAATGCGCGCCGAGATAGCCCTGCGTGACTGCGATTGTTACTCCTTTGCCTTGGCCACCATCACCAACGCCGGACGCAACACCCGATCGTGTAGCTGGTAACCCTTCTGCATCACACTAACCACTGTGCCAGCCTCTTGCTCGCTGTCTATCATGCCAATGGCTTGGTGCTTGTGAGCATCGAACTTTTCACCAAGTGAGCCTATCTCCTTGATATTAAATTTATTAAATACAGAAACCAATTGCTTTAGGGTCAGCTCCATGCCCCCCTTGAAGCTTTCTACGGTAGCGATCTCAACAGCCAACCCCGCCTCCAGGCTATCCTTGACCGTCAGCATTTCATTGGAAAAACGCTCAACCGCCAACTTATTTGCCTTGCTGACGTCCTCTTGCGCCCGACGACGGACGTTCTCGCTTTCGGCCTTGGCGTACATCCAAGAATCATAGTTATCCTGCGCTTTACGCTCAGCCTCTTGCAGTCTTTCCTCAACGCTTAGCACGACCTTTTGGCTATTAATATCTTCATATTCAGTGACTTGATCTGGCTGCTGTGATGACTTTTCCTCGGATTCCATCTGTTTCTCCAAAATAATTTTCCAAAAAAATGTGTGCTGTAAAAATGGGGATAATTTTTCTTATTTCAAGGGCGTAGTGCGAAATTATTTATACTCCCGTGAGACAATCTAGGCATTACAGATAACAGCTGCTCACCCGCCTCATTTATTCCATTCCTGTGCACTCCCACAAAAACTATCATTGGCGTATCGCCGGCTTTTACTTTTTTTACTTTGCCTTTGTGGGAATGTTTGCACCTTATTGGGGCCTGTATTTAAAATCAATTCATTTCAACGCAATCCAGATCGCTATTTTAATGTCGGTACAACCGATAATGAGAATGCTGTCGCCCACGTTATGGGGGTGGCTTGCCGATCACACAGGAAAACGGCTTGCGGTTGTGCAGGTAGCGGCATTCTGTAGCGCCCTAAGCTACCTAGGAGTGTTCTTCACGACCGATTTCATTGGATTGCTACTCACAATGACATTGATGAGTTTTTTTTGGAGTGCCTCTATGCCATTGGTAGAGGCGATCACATTGACCTACCTAGGAAATCGTACCGCGCTTTACGGACGAATCCGATCATGGGGCTCCATTGGATTTATCATGGCAGTACTGGGGCTGGGTTACGCGTTTGACTACGTTGCCATAACTTGGATCTTATGGGCAGGTGTCATTATAGAGCTAGGCATTCTCCTGTTCGCACGTCAGATTCCATCCATAAAAATACCAGAGCATCATACTGATGATCAGCCCATTCTGCGTTTATTGTTACGGCCAAAAGTGCTGACACTGTTTTGTGCATGCTTCATGATGGCGGTAGCCTACGGACCCTACTACACCTTCTACTCAATTTACTTGGTGGAAAGCGGATACACCAAAAGTGCTGTTGGTTGGCTATGGGCGCTGGGTGTCATTTGCGAAATTGTAGTATTTTTTGCCATGCCGTGGCTATTGCCACGCCTCGCATTATCACAAATGATGATCGCAAGCTTTGCGAGCGCAGTGATACGCTTTTTATTAATTGGGTGGGGGGTGAGCTCGCTGCCACTGATGTTGCTTGCACAAGCGCTACATGCGGTCAGCTTCGGTGCATTCCATGCGGTAACCATGGTACTGATACACAAGTTTTTTCGGGGGCGACATCAATCCAAAGGACAAGCATTATTCGGCAGCCTAACCTACGGCGCGGGTGGGATGGTGGGCGGACTACTAAGTGGCCTGCTATGGGAGCACTGGGGTGCTGCCGTGATGTACTCTTGCAGCGCCATCGCGGCAATGCTGGGGCTATTGCTGATCCTATGGAAGCTACGAGGCGTAACAAATACCTAACGACTTGCGTGCTGCTCGATGGCCCATGCCACATGCTCACGCACCAAGACCGACGTATCCTGGGCGCGCGCCTGCAATGCACCCAACACCTCAGCGTTACTAGGCGCATTACCCAACGCCACAGCGACATTCCGTAACCATTGCTCGTAACCGATACGATAAACAGCGCTGCCCAAGAAAATTTCATTGAACTTATGATTGCTCCATCCAAACAGCTCGGTCAATGCAATATCATCCAGGCCATGCCTCACAGCAAAATCTGGCTCGATGCTTTTTTTCGAGAAGCTATTCCAGGGGCACGCCATTTGGCAATCATCGCAGCCATAGATTCGGTTGCCGACAAGTGGTCTAAATTCCACGGGGATGCTGCCTTTTAGCTCTATTGTCAGGTAAGAGATGCAGCGTCGCGCATCCAGTTTATAAGGGGCGATAATGGCCTGAGTTGGGCACACTTTAATGCACGCCACACAGCTCCCACAATGCTCAGTCTCTGGTTTGTCAATCGGGAGTGGCAAGTCAATATAAAGCTCGCCTAGAAAAAAACAAGAGCCGTGGTCGCGTGACAGCAGTAGCGTATGCTTGCCACGCCAACCTAGCTGAGCCTTATATGCCAGCTCTACCTCCATAACGGGTGCACTATCAGTAAATACTCGACAATTGTAATCGCCCACTTCTGCACGAATTTTTGAAGCGAGCCTTGCTAGACGCTTACGTAAGACCTTGTGATAATCGCGCCCCAAAGCGTACCGCGAAATAAAGGCAAGATTTCTATTCTCCAGTACCTCCCAGCTGTCTTTTGCGTTGGGTGGATAATAATCCATGCGCACCGAGATAACGCGCAGCGTACCCGGGATCAACTCTCCTGGACGACTACGCCTATGGCCATGTTTTGCCATATAATCCATCTCGCCGTGCAGCCCTTGTGCAAGCCACTCTAACAGGCGCTCTTCAGCCTCATGTAAATCAACATCGCTGATGCCAACCGCCTGAAAGCCAAGTGCTACACCCCATTTTTTTATTTTTATGGCCAGTGCAATGTAATCCATAATCTACGGTACTTTTATTTGTATAGCCACAATGATACCCAAATAAGCTTGCTACTAGCTGACGAGATCGCCACTGTCACCTTTGCAGCACACTTAGCCCCAACCATCAAGGCTGGCATAGTGATATACCTAAGGGGCGATCTCGGCGCTGGAAAAACTACACTGGTGCGTGCGCTCATGCATGCGATGGGCCACACCGGACGAGTGAATAGTCCGACTTATTCCCTGCTGGAATCGTACCAAATAGGTAAGCTACACTTGCGTCACTTTGACTTGTACCGCTTTAATGATGCATCGGAATGGGAGGCCGCTGGATTTCGTGATGAATTCAATGGGGAAAATGTCTGCTTAATTGAGTGGCCGGAGCGGGCGCAGCACCTTATCCCAATGGCAGACATGGAGATAACGCTTGAAATATCAATTACAGCGACCGGATGCAATGGGCGCAATCTTACAGTTCGTGCAATTTCACAGACCGGCCTAGAATGCTTAAATTTACTGCGAAACTAGTTGTTTTTGTATGTTTTATACAATTCCCTAGCGCGAAAGCGGCCACTGCCATCAACTCAGTTCGCGTTTGGCCGGCATCCGAATACACACGCCTGACCATAGAGTCCAATAAACCAATTCAGTTTAGCCAGCTCTCTCTTAGCAACCCCGAGCGACTGGTAATTGACCTGAAAGAAGTAGAAATCAAGGGTCCACTTGGCGAGCTCGCTAATAAAATTCGTGAGGATGACCCATACATCAAAAGCATACGGGTTGCTCTTTTTAAGCCCGGCACGGTACGCTTGGTCTTTCATCTAAAGTCTCAGGTCAAGCCGCAGTTGTTTAATCTTATGCCTGTAGCAAAGCAGTATGGCCATCGTCTTGTTCTGGATATATATCCCGCCATTCCGTTCGATCCGATGATGGCGCTACTACAGAAGAGTGAGGAGATCGGTCAGGCCAAACCCACTCCGACAGAGACCACCCCCAGGGAGGTCTCAACAGAAAAGCGTGGCACAGCTAACATACAGGCCGCTCCGCAGACACTCACCAAGCCATGGTCACCGCCTCAACGCGGTCCTGACATGAGATCACGTACGATAATTATTGCAATTGATGCCGGACATGGCGGCGAAGATCCTGGGGCGAGAGGATACAATGGTACTCACGAAAAAAATATCACACTAACGATTGCACGAAAACTAAAAGATCTGATCGACAGCGCCACAGACATGCGTGGTGTATTAATTCGTGATGGCGATTACTTTGTTTCGCTCAATGGGCGCGTACAGAAAGCGCGTCAAGCACATGCCGATCTACTCATCTCCATTCATGCCGATGCCTTTATCAAGCCGCATGCGCGTGGCTCATCCGTATTTATTTTGTCAGAGCATGGGGCTACTAGTGCTAGCGCTCGCTGGCTGGCAAAAAAGGAGAACGAGGCAGATCTAATTGGTGGCGTGAATCTTGCAGAGAAAGAATCTAGTCTTGCATTCACATTGTTCAACCTACAACAAGATCGATCCATGCAAGATAGCGAAAAGCTGGCGAACTTTATGCTAAGCCAGATAAGTCAAATCAATGTATTGCACAGCAGGTCGGTACAGCGGGCGGGCTTTGCTGTTTTAAAATCAAGAGATATCCCATCGATACTCATCGAAACCGCATTTATAAGCAATCCAAACGAAGAGTTGCGATTGAACAACGTGACGCACCAAGAGGAAATAGCGCACGCCATATTTAGTGGCATTCAGGGCTACTTTGCAACAAACCCACCTCTCTCGAGGCCGATGTTAGTCCAAAACTAACCGGCAATCACGCGGCTACACGACGCTTAAATTCTCCAGTACGGGTATCGATTTCTATCTTATCGCCAATCTCACAAAATGCGGCCACCGGCAACTCCATCCCGGAGCCAATTTTTGCCGGTTTCATTACCTTGCCGGAGGTGTCTCCGCGAGCCGCTGGCTCTGTGTAAATGATTTCGCGTACGACAGTATTTGGCAAATCAACAGAGATGGCCTTGTCATTATAAAAAACCATCTCACAGGCCATGCCATCCTCAAGGTAGTTAAGTGAATCCCCCAAATTTTCTTTTTCAACTTCGTACTGATTGTAATCGGCATCCATAAACACATACATTGGGTCCGCAAAGTACGAGTAGGTCGCATCCTTCTTGTCAAGTAGTACCATCTCAAACTTGTCATCGGCTCTGTATATTGCCTCACTTGGCGAGGCCGTCAATAAGTTCTTTAGCTTCATCTTAACCACCGATCCATTCCGACCGGATCGGGTATATTCTGCCTTTAACACTACCATAGGATCGGTTCCTACCATCACAACATTACCGGCGCGCAACTCTTGTGCTATTTTCATATCCAATTACCTTAAATCTTAAATTAAGCCTTCAGATCGTGCATTCTATCAATTTTTTGAAAAAAATTCAGCAAATTCAAAGCAAGGTTATTCTCTGATAAATAACTTGACCATGCACGCGCATGCCGCTGTAGTGTCTCCTTGTGTGCCCAACATTCATTCCAACGCTGCGCCAGGTCTGTGGAAGTTACGAGCTCTTCATGATTCGCAAGGTTCCATCCATCCCACAGACTGCAGAGCGCTTGCATCGTACTGGGTGGCAAGCCGGCACGGTATAGCACCATAAAAGCGCTCAATTTTTTTATGTGGGCACTGTCTTGTTGTGGATAAATCTGCCAAACAAAGGGTCTCCCTGCCAACTGCGCACGTACACACGAATCTTCCCCACGCACAAAATTAATATCGCAGATCCACAGCAGCTCATCGTAATGCTCCTGTTCGATAAACGGCAGCACACGAACTTCTAGGTTGCCATGCTGTAGTACGTCACCCACAGCCACAATATTTCGCCCAAAAAAATCTGCCACCCCAGATAACGCGCAGCCTTCTGACACAAAACATAAAATAGGAATATCACTCTTCGCCCAACTTAAAAATAAACTCGGTAGCATCATATTGCCGTAACACAACAATGACACACGCACTTCGTTCTGGCTGGGCAGCGGCACGTCCAGTGCTTGCCAAAATTTGGCTTGCGCATGCGCATCAGCCTGGAATGTGTCACGTCGCCCTATAAGACCCCGCTCCACCAATAGGCCACCGGTTTGTGAGGTAAACCCGGGGAAAAAGAAATGCTTGACGAGCGGCAAAGAGGGGTGTGGCGAGGGTAGGCAATGACAGCCATCCACCCACTCCTCTGCACTGAGGTGCTCTAGGTTGATCCAGACAGATTGATGCTCCTGTCTTGCCATCGCCAGAATATAGCTCTCAGGTAGGTCGCATGCGAACCCCTCGATCACCAATTGCGCTGGCGCCACTTTTTGGTGCTCAGACTCAAATATAGACGAATCCCAGCGTCTAATTTCTATACCGGAACAGTATTGCACGGACAGCAGAGGGGATATTGCTGCGTGCAATTTATGAAAACTCGACAAATTATCGACCCACAATCGAACCGCCATGCTGTGTTCATGCGCTAACTGCTTGGCCAATCGCCAGCACACACCAATGTCGCCAAAGTTGTCCACCACAGCACAAAAAATATCACACGAAATTAATTTCTTCATTTGGTTTGAGTTGTGCACACCTACAAATCAATCTGGGGTGGCAGCAATAAAAAAGCCCCATAACGGGGCTTTTTTATTATCACAGAGCATCGAGCATTACTCCAAAACAGGAGCCGTCGACTCCACAATCAATGCCTTCATGCTTAGACGCAGGCGGCCCTTTTCATCGGCCTCTAGCACCTTGACCTTGACAATCTGACCCTCCTTTAAAACGTCTGACACAACATTGATACGCTCATTTGAGATTTGCGATATATGCAACAGGCCGTCCTTGCCTGGCATAATATTTACGATTGCACCAAAATCCAAAAGCTTAACAATTGGACCCTCGTAAACCTTACCCACCTCAACCTCTGCCACAATATCTTCGATGCGCTTCTTAGCCAACATTCCACCCTCACCACTAATGCTAGCAATGGTCACATTACCCTCATCATCTATATCAATAGTGGTACCAGTTTCCTCGGTTAGCGCACGTATAACGGCACCGCCCTTGCCAATCACATCACGAATTTTATCGGGGTTAATCTTGAGCTTGATCATGCGAGGTGCATGCGCTGAAACCTCCTTGCGTACTGTGGGCATACACTGCTTCATAATGCCCAAAATATGCAAGCGACCCTCTCTGGCTTGGCTCAGAGCGGCCTGCATAATTTCACGTGTTATTCCGTTAATCTTGATATCCATCTGTAGCGCAGTAATACCCTGCTCCGACCCTGCAACCTTAAAATCCATGTCACCCAAGTGATCCTCATCACCAAGGATATCGGTGAGCACAGAGAATCGATTGCCATCTTTAATTAAGCCCATGGCAATACCTGCCACGTGAGTTTTAACCGGTACGCCAGCATCCATCATTGCCAAACAGCCACCACACACCGAGGCCATCGAGCTAGATCCATTCGACTCAGTTATTTCAGAAACTATGCGCACGGAATAACCAAATTCTTCCTCGCTCGGCAAAGTTGCCACTAGAGCGCGCTTGGCCAAACGACCATGACCAATCTCACGTCGCTTCGGGGTGCCGACGCGCCCCGTTTCACCGGTGGAATAAGGGGGGAAATTATAGTGCAGCATAAAGCGGTCAGAGTACTCACCCTGCAAGGCATCAATCTTCTGGGCGTCACGCGCGGTACCCAGAGTGGTCACCACCAACGCCTGCGTTTCACCGCGTGTAAACAATGCTGAACCATGTGTGCGTGGCAGTACGCCAGTACGTATGGTAATTGGACGGACGGTGCGCGTGTCTCGCCCATCGATACGAGGCTCGCCACTCAATATTTGACCGCGAACGATTTTTGACTCTAGCGCTTGAAATAAATCATTAAGATAATTTTTTGGGATGGCGCCGCTTTCCGATCCAGATAGGGCTGCCAACATACGCGTACGAATCGCGTCTATCTGGTTCGTTCGTGACTGTTTCTCACGTATGCCGTACGCTTTCTGCAAGTCACCTTCGACCAACTCTGCAACCCTTAAAGTTAAAGCTGCGTCATGAGCGGGTGGCGTCCAATCCCAATCCGACGCACCAACGGCATCCGCCAACTCCACAATCGCCTTAATCACTGCCTGCATCTGCTGATGGCCGAACATGACCGCACCCAGCATAATCTCTTCAGACAGCTCTTGTGCTTCTGATTCAACCATAAGAACTGCCTGCTCCGTGCCCGCAACCACGAGATTCATTTTTGACAGGGCAAGCTGGTCCGCGGTCGGATTAATTACATAATCACCGTCAAGATAACCAACGCGCGCGGCACCGACAGGCCCATCAAAAGGAATGCCGGACAACGCCAAGGCGGCCGAGGCTCCAATTATGGCGGGAATGTCAGAATCAATCTGACTGTCGGAGGACAGCACTGTGGCGACGATCTGAACTTCGTTATAAAATCCCTCCGGGAATAGCGGGCGCAGTGGGCGGTCAATTAGACGAGATGTCAGTACCTCTTTTTCACTGGGGCGACCCTCTCGTCGGAAGAAACCGCCAGGAATCTTGCCTGCAGCGTACGTGCGCTCCTGGTAATCTACGGTCAATGGGAAGAAGTCCTGATCTGGTTTCGCGTCCTTTCTGCCGACCACGGTCACCAAAACAACTGTGTCGTCCAGGCTTACCATAACCGCCCCGCTGGCCTGACGAGCAATCTCCCCAGTTTCAATTGTAAGCTTATGATTACCATAAGTTAATATTTTCTTATAATGACTCAAGGTATACCCCTCTGTGCATGGCATGGCGCTAATGCGCAACGGGTGAAGCCGTTCATGACTTCACCCCAAACAACACGGGCCGCATCTGCGGCCCACCCAAATAACTACTTACGTAATTCTAAGCGCTGAATTAATGCACGGTAACTATCTTCATTCTTACTCTTAAGATAATCTAAAAGCTTACGACGACGACTTACTAGTCTTAGTAGGCCGCGACGAGAATGGTGGTCCTTGATATGCTCTTTAAAGTGGCCCGTCAAGTAATTGATTCTGGCAGTCATCAGTGCGACTTGCACCTCTGGGGAACCAGTGTCACCCTTGATGCGTTGATAATCGGTCACAATTTGTGCTTTTTGCACTGCCGTAATAGACATAATATCCACACCCTCACTAAATAAAAAGTGTAGCATTTTACCCTCGAATACAGTGATTACTCAAGCTTATTCGGATTAGCCAACGTAAATTAGATCACAGCATGGAACCTGAGAGGCTCATAAGTTATCGTGCGACCATGCGTATGGTCACAGCGATTAATATTTAATTACAATCACTTAATATGCACATTCGCCACCAACCATGACTCCAGCTCAAATCAAAAGCATACAACTCAAGCGGTAGCCGCCACCCATCCTGGACAGGCAGCTATTTTTGCCACACCGGAGGTTAGTCTGACAGGGGTAAGCTTTTGCCCCACAAGATCACCGACGCCAACAAAGCACTGGGGGCCGTACAATCGAACCCTGCCATCTGGCAAGCCATCTGAGACAGCAAGGCATTGCCCCTGAGCAATACGAGTAACCTGGGTTATATCTAGATCAAGTGCCGGCATGTCAAGGAGTAGGCTATCTGGTGGCAATACGTACGCCTCTCGCTCTAACATGTCGATCGATTCCATCTGAGCAAAATCATGAGCATCCTCAAGATTGAACGGGCCGATAGCAGTACGACGCAGCCCCTGTAGGTAGGCACCACACCCCAGGGCCATCCCAATATCCTCGGCTAGGGTTCGTATGTATGTACCCTTGCTGCAACGCACTCTAATCTCCACCAAATCACTCTCAAAACTCAGTAGTATCAATTCATGTATCATCACGCTCCGACTTGCGCGGACCACAGTCTCTCCTTTGCGGATATATTCGTATAGCGGCCTCCCTTGGTGCTTAATAGCGCTATACATAGGCGGCACCTGTTGAATTTCGCCGACAAAGTTGCACAAGGTCGACCGAACTTGCTCCTCATTCAACTCTACCGCGCAAATACTTATAGTGTCACCCTCCGCATCGCCCGTGGTGGTGGTTTGACCCAATCTGATCGATGCGTGGTAAGTTTTGTCTGCCTCCAGCAAGGAGCTGGCAAACTTTGTAGCCTCACCAAAACAAATGGGCAGCAGGCCAGTCGCTAACGGATCCAGTGTTCCCGTGTGACCAGCTTTTTCTGCCTGAAACAAGCGTCGTACCTTTTGCAGAGCGGCGTTAGAGCTTAGCGCAAAAGGCTTATCGAACAACAAAACACCGTCCAATGTACGCATCATATTATTTTGGTCACGCCGCCCTGGTGGAGCTCTCTATCAAGCAGAGCAAATGGGCAAACGATTGTACTTTTATTTAATAAAAGATTAAGCGAGGCTATCAGAATCCCGCGGGATATTGTCACTAGCAATTGCCTGATCGATAAGCTGGGACAGGTGTGCACCACGCTCAATTGATGGATCGTACATAAAGTGCAGTTGCGGCAAGACACGTAATTTCATGGAATGCGCAAGCTGACTACGCAGGTAACCACTGGCGTGCTCCAGACCATTTTGCACTGCGTCACTTGAACCATCGAGTGACGTATAAAAAACCTTGGCATGGGAGTAATCTCTATTTACCTCAACACCAGTAATGGTAATCATGCGTACGCGCGGATCTTTTACATCCAAGCGTAGTAATTGAGCTAGTTCGCGCTGAACTTGCTCAGCTATTCGATCTATTCTGGCATAACCCTTAGGCATTCAAAGGGCGTGCCACTTCGATAATTTCAAATACTTCAAGTTGATCATTCACTTCAAGGTCGTTGAAGTTGCGTAACGACAGACCGCATTCAAAATTTGACCGTACCTCCTTAACGTCATCCTTAAATCGCTTCAAGGAATCCAGCTCACCGGTATGGATCACTACATTGTTTCGTAAAACCCGCACTTGCGCATTGCGCTTGACTATTCCATCTGTTACATAACAACCAACCACCGTTCCAATCTTGGAAATAACAAATACTTGGCGTATCTCCACCGTACCAAGGACAACTTCTTTTTTTTCTGGTGCTCGCATACCAGACAAGGCCGCCCTGATATCGTCCACCATTTCATAAATAATATTGTAGTAACGCACTTCGATACCAGCAGACTCGGATAGCTTACGAGCGGCGACATCGGCGCGAGTATGGAAGCCAATCACGATAGCTTTAGAGGCTAGCGCTAGGTTAATATCTGACTCACTAATTGCACCCACAGCATTATGGATAAGATTAACCTTGACCTCATCGGTGGATAACTTCTGTAGAGCATGATCTATGGCTTCGCAAGAACCCTGCACGTCGGTCTTGACAATCAGCGGAAGCATGCGCACCTCACCCTCCGCTATCTGCTCGAACATATTTTCCAATGTAGACGCCTGCTGCTTGGCTAGCTTCACGGCACGATATTTCCCCTGACGGAACAAGGCAATTTCACGAGCTTTTTTCTCATCTGAGAGTATCAACACACTCTCGCCAGCCACCGGGACCTCGGACAAGCCCTGAATCTCTACAGGGATCGAAGGGCCTGCCTCAGTTATTGTCTTGCCATTCTCATCCAGCATCGCACGTACGCGCCCAGACACCCCGCCAATTAGTACAGCATCGCCTCGCTTCAGGGTGCCTGATTGCACCAACATGGTCGCCACAGGGCCCTTACCCTTGTCTAGTCTAGCCTCAATTACGATACCCCTTGCCAAGCTCAATCTAGGTGCCGTAAGTTGCAGCAACTCAGCTTGCAACAAGACGCTCTCCAGAAGAGAGTCAATACCAAGTCCACTCTTCGCAGACACCTCGACGAATATGGTATCACCACCCCAATCCTCCGGTACCACACCCTCCGCAACCAACTCCTGCCTTACGCGTTCTGAATTAGCATCGGGCTTGTCAATTTTGGTTACCGCCACCACGATGGGTACGTTAGCCGCTCTAGCGTGACTGATTGCCTCCTTAGTCTGTGGCATCACGCCATCATCAGCCGCCACCACTAAGATAACTATGTCGGTTACCTTTGCGCCACGCGCCCTCATTGCCGTAAATGCCTCATGGCCAGGGGTATCCAGAAGGGTAATCATGCCGCGTGGGGTGTCCACATGATACGCACCGATATGCTGCGTAATGCCGCCCGCCTCACCACTAGCTACACGAGTCCGGCGAATATAATCCAACAATGATGTCTTGCCATGATCAACATGCCCCATTACGGTTACCACCGGAGCTCGCGGCTCCATGGGGGCATTCTTATGTTCCTCGGATTCTGTAAGATACGCCCCAGGATCGTCGGCCTTGGCTGGCTTGGCAATGTGCCCCAACTCTTCCACTACTATCATCGCTGTCTCTTGATCCAGAACTTGATTGATGGTCACCATGGAGCCAAGATTCATTAGCACCTTAATAATCTCAATAGCCTTGATTGACATTTTTTGCGCTAACTCAGAGACGCTGATCGTCTCTGGCACCATAACCTCATGTACAACCGGCTCGGTTGGCAAGGAGAAGGCGTGTGGGGCCACCTCCCCCTGCTGTTTGTTTTGTTTTGCATGATGGCGCGAACCCGCACCTCCGCGACCAGCCGTCCAGCCACCTGGTCGTGTATCAGTAACCGCGGGGGTACGCTTCTTGTGCCCAGCCTCATTCCATGGGCTAGCCTTGTCTGCTACTGCAGTTTTGACACCTTTTTTAGCTACTGGTCGAGTAATTTTATCGCCCGGCTTAGGCGTAGGCTTGTGTAGCGTGCCCTCGCTTAGAGCAGGCTTAGCGATAAGAGTTTCTGCCACTGTGGTGGCTGCGATAGTTACTGACTCCAAGACTTCAGTGGGGGGTGCTGCAGATTCAGCAGCGGGCTCCGCCTTACGTTTAACGCGCTCCTTCTTGGTCTTGACTTCAGCGGCCTGGCGCAAAGCCAGCTCTTCTTGACTACGCAACTCTCCGGCACGTAGAGCAATCTCTTCTTCGTTTAATATTTCTTCTTTTTTAGCTTTCTTTGATGTGGCCTTCGTGGCACCCTCTACCGCCACAGTGGTTGCGCCCTCATCAGAAGACGTGGTCGGCGTGGCAACAACACGTTTTTTGCGTGTCTCAACCAAAATAACACGATCCTTGCCAGCTCGATCTGTCTTCTTAATTACCACCGTCTCACGACGAGTTAATGTAATTTTTTTACCTTTAGCGTTACCGTGCACGCTGTGCAGGTGGGCCAATAATAGCGCCTTATCCTCCTCTGATATGCCGTCTGACTCTTGCTGCTTTACAAGCCCAGCCGCCTGCAGCTGCTCAAGCAATAACTCAACCGACAAGCCAAGTTCGCTAGCAAATTGCGCTACATTCATTTTTCCCATTGCCACCCCTTAACCGCCAGAATTTGAGCAATAGCACTCAAAAACAGCTATCTTTACTGCAGACCTATTAGACAAACCATGGAGCACGTGCAGTCATAATCAATTGATTCGCACGCTCCTCATCTATGCCCGTCTGCTTAACCAGCTCATCCACGTCCAGATCAGCAAGCTGTTCTTGAGTATTCACGCCATTCATTGACAGAGCTCGGGCGAGCGTTTCGTCCATACCATCAAGCTTGATTAGACTCTCAATACCATGCCCAACCTGCTCCTCAGTAACAATAGCTGCGGTCAGCAATACATTACGTGCGCGACTGCGCAACTCATTTACTGTCGCCTCATCAAGTGACTCAATTGCCAGCATCTCCTCCAGCGGCACGTAAGCCACCTCCTCTAAGGTGTTAAAGCCCTCCTGGACCAGGATGTCCGCCACCTCTGCATCCACATCCAGCTTCTCTGTAAATAAATCACGCACCCTAGAAAATTCTTTCTCATTTTTTTGGTCGGACTCGTTCACCGTCATAATATTAATAGTCCACCCAGTTAGTTCACTGGCTAAACGTACATTTTGTCCATTTCGACCAATGGCCTGCGCAAGATTTTCCTCCTCAACAACCACGTCCATACTGTGACTATCTTCGTCCACCATGATGCTGGTCACCTCAGCCGGAGCCAAGGCGTTGACAACACAGGTTGCGGGATCATCGGACCACAGCACAATGTCAACGCGCTCGCCCGCTAACTCATTGGTCACCGCCTGCACACGCGAGCCGCGCATGCCAACACAGGTCCCAATCGGATCTATGCGCTTATCATGAGAGCGTACCGATATCTTTGCGCGCACCCCTGGGTCACGTGCTGCACTTACTATCTCCAGCAATCCCTCTTCAATTTCTGGAACCTCAAGCTCGAACAACTTCACCAAAAATTCAGGCGTGATACGCGACAAGGCAATTTGCGGTCCACGCACCGATCGATCTACGCGCAACAGATACGCACGCACGCGATCTCCGACACGCATATTCTCTTTTTGTATCATCTGGTCACGCGGCAACAGTGCCTCGATCTTACCAAACTCGATGATGGCATTGCCACGCTCAACACGCTTTACCGTACCAGAAACTAAGTGCTCCCCTCTCTCCATGAAGTCACTCAACAACTGCTCACGCTCAGCGTCACGAATTTTTTGAAAAATTACCTGCTTTGCGGCCTGTGCGCCTATACGCCCAAAATCGACAGAGTCCAGGGGTTCCTCGATAAATTCTCCCAGCTGAATATTTGGATTAAGTTTTTGAGCCTCGCTAAGCTTAATATGTAAGTCTGGAGTTTCAAAAGTCTCGTCATCCATTACCTGCCAACAACGAAATGACAGGTACTCTCCGGTGTCTCGGTCAATGCTAACGCGCACATCGGACTCCTCGGTAAATCGCTTTTTGGTAGCGGATGCCAAGGCAGACTCCAACGCACCCAACACAATCTCCTTGTCCACGTTTTTTTCACGCGCCAAGGCGTCGACCAATAATAAAACTTCACGACTCATCACTACCTCCAGCCCATCCAAATATTTCTTAAGTTGACAAACTTACTATCGTTTTTCTCACCCCTGATTACACTTGACACTCCAGCGCCAAGGTGCATCAGATCAGGCTGATTTCCCCGCATACAAAACAACCCATTAAAATGTGGGGACCAGTCGCGCCTTGTCCACATTAGACAGCTCAATCAGCGTCTGACTACCGTCGTCCACATGCAGCTTCAGCACACCGTGCTGGAGCTCGCCCAAAGTACCCGTAAAGTTCTTGCGTCCCGCCAACGGCATGCGCAACCTTAGCTGCACCTTTTTGCCACAAAAGCGTATAAAATCAGCCTCCTTCTTGATTGGCCGATCTAGTCCCGGGGATGAAACCTCAAGGCGACCATAGTCAATCACCTCTACCGCAAACAGGCGTGTCAGCTGGTGACTGACCAGCTCACAGTCCTCCACTGTAACGCCTGCAGAATGATCGAGTAATACCCGCATCAAACCCCTGCCGGACAACTCAAAATCAACAAGCTCATAACCCAAGCCAGTCACCGTTGTCTCCACCAATCTAGCCACGTCCATGATTTGCATCCGCCAATAAAAAATGGGCCTAGGCCCATCTGAAAACTGCGCGGATTATAGCAAAAACAATCTGCCAATGGAAGTGTGCCCGGCCATCTCAGCTGAGCAGCGCTGAGCTGCGAACATTGCAGCCTCTACGTTTGCACTTAAATTCGTAGCATACATTCATGCTACGCACATACAACCTCTAATCAGACTCTATTTGCGGTCAATAATTGATGGTGGAGGATGGCTGCTAGGCCTCTAGCAAAGTTATGATTTCGCGGATTTCTTGACGCAGTGCAGATGAGCCTATGCTCATTTGAGGTGGGTGTGGCGGCGTATCAAGGACCTGCTGCTCGGGGAAATTTCCCAAACGACCACGAGCACCGCTAATAGTAAAGCCCTCCTCGTATAGCAGCTGCCTAATGTGACGGATAAGAAGAACCTCGTGATGCTGATAGTAGCGTCGATTTCCGCCTCTTTTGACTGGCTTGAGCTGGGTAAATTCCTGCTCCCAGTAACGCAACACATGCGCCTTTACTCCGCACAAGTCACTAACTTCACCAATTGCAAAATAACGCTTTGCTGGGATCGGTGGTAGGGAGTGATTAATTTTTCTGTTTTCCATGATAGTTGGTCTCTACCATGCTCTTGAGTTTTTGACTGGGATGAAATGTCACTACACGGCGTGCTGATATAGGCACATCTGCGCCTGTTTTTGGATTACGTCCGGGACGTTCGGGCTTTTCACGTAGCTGGAAGTTGCCAAAACCAGACAATTTTACACTGTCACCGCACTCAAGCTGGGCACGAATCTCTTCGAAATAGGACTCAACCATGTCCTTGGCTTCACGCTTATTCAAGCCAACCTTTTCAAATAGTAGATCCGCAAGCTCTGCCTTGGTTAATGTCATAATCACCTCTATATTCGCAGTTGCGCACCATGCTTCTGCAAGACAGCAGTCAGATGTGCGATACTTAACTCAATTTCACTATCAATCAACGTTTTCTCAGTATCTTGCAATAACACACGGAAAGCAAGGCTTTTTTTACCATTTTCCACACCTTTTCCACGATATAGATCAAACAAAGCAAGTTCCGTCACGTGTGGAGCATCGCTATCTCGCATGGCATCCAGTAAAGATTGAGCTGTTGTATCCTCGTCCACAATCACAGCAAGATCTCGTCGCACCGGCAAAGATTTATAGATTTCATTGGCGCACGGCAAGTCGACCGATACCAATGCATCCATCTCAACCTCAAACCACACCACCGCCTGTGAAATATCATACTGTTGCAACCACTTCGGATGCAACTCTCCAATCCAGCCAACTGCTCTTCCATGAGCCCACACCTGGGCAGATCGTCCCGGATGGGAGGCGGGATGCGGTGATGCCACAAAGCTTAATAGTGCAGTGGAGGGGAATAGCGCCTCTACGTCGGCCTTTACATCGTAAAAATCTACATTACGGGACACCTCTCCCCATTGCTCCGAAAGTTGCGTACCACAACACAACCCCGCAAATTGCTCACGCTGAGCATAATTTCCGCCAAAAAAGCAGGCTCCCACCTCAAATAAGCGCACGCGTGACTGTTTTCGCACAAGGTTAACACGCAGGGCGCCTACCAAGCCACCCAAAAGACTGCTGCGCATCACCGCCAAGTGATTAGAGAGTGGATTCTTAAGGGTCACCGGTGTTGTATTGGCGCACAAATTAAGCTCAGTCTCTGCATCGACAAAGGCGTAGCTAATGGTTTCCTGATAATCACGTACCACCATCGCATTGCGCAGCCGAGATACTGGGCGTCTGACCTCTGTGTGTGAAACCATCCTGGCTGCAGTTCTTAGTGGCTGCGCCGGAATGTTGTCATAACCAATCACGCGCGCAACTTCCTCGATCAAGTCCACTTCGAGCAGTAAATCAAAGCGGTAGCTGGGTGGCGTCACCAACAGATTGTCATTCTGACGTTCAGCCTTTAATTGTAGGCGGCGCAATATGGCAACAACCTCAATGCTATCCAAGCGAGTCCCTAGCACACGATTGACTCGCTCTAGCCTCAGTGTGATTGGATCACGTGCTGGCAAATTCTTGCGCACCTCGCTAATTGGACCGGCTTGTCCGCCACAAATCTCAAGCAGCAACTGAGTTGCACGCTCCAAAGCCGTGCCAGTTGCGCAAAAATCTACACCGCGCTCAAATCGATAAGAGGAGTCGGTGGCAATGTTAAGCTTTCGCGCCTTGCCAATAATTGCGTCAGGTGCAAAAAAAGCACTCTCTAAAAAAACATTATGAGTGGCGTCACCTACACCGCTCTCTGCGCCACCCATAATCCCTGCCAACGCCAACAATTTCACATCATCTGAGGTCACTACCATGTCATTCTGTGGTATGACATTTTGTCCGTTAAGCAGAGTTAATTCTTCACCTACCCGAGCATAGCGCACCACCACCTCACCAATAATCTTATCCCTATCAAAGGCATGTATGGGCTGGCCAAGCTCGAGCATGACGTAGTTGGCGATATCCACCACCGCATTAACACTGCGAACTCCCCCACGCTCTAAGCGATGATTCATCCATAAAGGCGTCACGGCCATGGCATTGATGTCACGTATAACGCGGCCACAATACAATGGGCACACCTCGGAAGCGCTAACCTGTATCGCCATAACCTCAGTTAAGGTCGGGTGGACATGGTGGGCCTGTATTGTATTTAGTGTGCCCCCGGTAATGGCTGCGACCTCTCTGGCTACACCAGCAATACTCAGGCAGTCACTACGATTTGGAGTGAGCTTCAAGGTGAATAGCGTATCGTCCAGCTCCATGTAATCACGCAACTTCATGCCAACTGGTGAATCATCTGGTAGCAGCCACAACCCCTGGTTCTCTCCAGCCAAGCCTAGCTCCGTACCAGAGCACAGCATTCCAAAGGAATCAACACCGCGAACCTTGGCCCGTTTAATCACGAGTCCATCCGGTAAGATTGCGCCAATACGTGCACAAGGGACCTTTATGCCAACAGCGACATTAGGTGCGCCACAAACGATACTTAGTGGCATACCATCGCCAACATTTACCTGACAAAGATTTAATCGATCAGCGTTTGGGTGCCTGGTTACCTCTAGCACCTCAGCCACCACCACATCACTAAATGGGGGGGCCACCGATTCTAGCGTCTCCACCTCCAGCCCCGCCATGGTTAGGGCATGCGCTAGCTCGTGGCTTGACAGTTTGGTATCAACCCACGACCTTAGCCAAATCTCAGAAAATTTCATGCTAATTAAATTGTTTCAAGAATCGCAAATCGCCTTCATAAAACAGGCGTAAATCGGGCACACCGTAACGCAACATAGCTAGACGCTCAACCCCTAAACCAAATGCAAAGCCCAAGTATTTTTCACTATCAATTTTGACATGATGCAGCACATTTGGGTGCACCATCCCGCTACCCAAAACCTCCAGCCAGCCGGTATGACTACACACACGACACCCCTTGCCATTACATTGAACACACTGGATATCCATCTCCGCAGACGGTTCGGTGAATGGAAAAAATGAAGGGCGAAAACGAACCTGCAGATCTTCGCGCTCGAAGAAGGATTGCATAAAGTCAGATAGAACGCCCTTGAGCATGGAAAAATTCACGTCTTCATCAATCCACAAGCCCTCCACCTGATGAAACATAGGCGAATGCGTCACATCTGAATCACAGCGGTACACTCGTCCTGGTGCGATAATTCTTAATGGTGGTTTGTTGTTTTCCATATAACGAATTTGCACCGGCGAGGTATGGGTGCGCAGCACATGATCCTGGTCAACGTAAAACGTGTCATGCATGGCGCGCGCTGGATGATTTTTTGGAATATTGAGTGCCGTAAAATTATAGAAATCACTCTCAATTTCTGGGCCAGACGCAATAGTAAATCCTAATGAACTGAATAGATTCTCGATGCGCTCTAGAGTGCGCGTGACTGGGTGCAGCCCACCGCAGCCCAATCCCCTACCAGGTAGGGTGACGTCCAACGCCTCCGCTTCAAGTTGAAGCTGTAATTGATTGTACTGAATGGCTTCACGTCTTTGCTGCAAGGCACTTTCAATACCCTGCTTGACATGATTAATCTTCGCCCCAGCTGCCGGCCGACTTTCGGCAGATAGCTTGCCAAGCCCCTTCAATAGGACGCCCAGTTGACCTTCTTTGCCCAAATAATGCGCCTTAACCTGCTCAAGCTCAGCCATCTGTTCAATCGCGGCAAAACGCTCCAGCGCCTCGTTGAGAATTTTATCAAGCTCTTGCATGGCAATTATTTATTATGCGTTTACTCTAAAGCAGGAAAAAACAATGAATTACAAAAAAGGAGGCGCAAAACGCCTCCCTAAAAGATGGATAAAATTTTATGTACGCTTAGACACCGAGGCTAACTTTTGCCTGCGCGACAATTTGCACAAAAGCATGCTTATCGAACACAGCAATATCTGCGAGCACCTTGCGGTCAATGCTAATCGCGGCTTTCTTGAGTCCGTTCATGAAGACGCTGTAGCTTAGCCCCTGTTCCCTGGCTGCCGCATTGATACGCGCAATCCACAAAGTACGGAATTGACGCTTGCGTTGCCGACGATCCCGGTAGGCGTATTGCCCAGCCTTCATTACCGCTTCCTTGGCAATGCGGTACACATTCTTACGGCGACCACGATAGCCCTTGGCTAAATCTAAAACTTTTTTATGACGCGCACGCGCCGTTACACCACGTTTAACTCTTGGCATGTCTTACCCCTTATGCGTATGGCATCATGGCTCGAACAGACGCCACGTTGCTTGCGTGAACTTCGGTGGTACCACGCAACTGACGCTTGCTTTTGGTAGTTTTTTTGGTCAGGATATGACGCTTGAATGCCTGCGCGCGCTTAACGCTGCCACCTGCACGCACCTTGAAGCGCTTCGCAGCGCCACTTTTGGTTTTCATTTTAGGCACAACAACTCCCTTATTTTATGACGCTAGGAGGCCCCCGAAAGGAGCGCTTAAAGACCCAGAATCACTTATCTTGGCTGTTTAATACTAACTCGCCCCAGCCAGCCCATTAACCGGTACAAGATTCAAAAACATAACTCGTTAGGTGGGTTACTTCTTTTTCGGTGAGAGTACCATAACCATCTGACGCCCCTCCATCTTAGGAAACTGCTCCACGGTACCGTGCTCCAAAAGATCAGCCATAACCCGCTCCATCATCTGCATGCCAATGCTTTGGTGTGCAATTTCGCGTCCACGAAAGCGTAACGTAATCTTCACCTTGTCGCCCTCCCCCAAAAATTTGGTGAGATTGCGCAACTTAATATTGTAATCGCCGTCATCTGTGCCCGGCCTGAACTTAACTTCCTTTATCTGGATCTGCTTTTGTTTTAGCTTGGCCTCATGCTGCTTCTTGCTCTCGGCATATTTAAACTTACCGATGTCCATAATACGACACACCGGCGGCTCCGCCATCGGCGCAACCTCCACTAAATCCAAATCGGCCTCCTCGGCCAAGCGCAGCGCTTCCGTTATCGTTACAACACCAAGTGGTTCCCCCTCGACACCAACTAGCCGCACCTGAGGTGCCGTTATTTGCTCGTTAAGTCGTTGTTCTTTATCCTGAGCTATTGTAGTTTCTCCACTAAAATTAAATCACGTCACCCGCTTGTAGCTCTAACTGGAGATATCGCACAAGTGCTTCTATAGACATCTGACCGAGATCCTCACCCTTCCTGTTTCGAACAGAAACAAGCTTGGCGGCCATCTCTTTGTCACCCACAATTAATTGGTATGGTAGCTTTTGCAGACTATATTCCCGTATTTTATAGGTAATTTTCTCGTTACGCAAATCCAAGTGCGTGCGAAACCCGGCTGATTTCAATATTTCCGCAACTTGTGCTGCATAATCATTTTGCGCTTGCGAGATATTCAGTACGACCATCTGGATTGGCGCCAACCAAAGCGGGAAGGCGCCCGCATGGTGCTCAATCAGGATACCAATAAAGCGCTCCAGCGAGCCAAGAATGGCACGATGCAGCATCACTGGCACCTTACGTGTGTTATCTTCGTCCACATACTCCGCACCCAGGCGCGCCGGCAAGTTAAAGTCCAACTGGATGGTGCCGCATTGCCATACACGCCCCAAGGTATCCTTCAGAGAAAATTCAATTTTAGGCCCGTAAAATGCTCCCTCCCCAGGTTGTAGCTCGTATTCCAAGGCATTTTGACGCAATGCTGCAGCTAGCGCTTCTTCTGCCTTATCCCAAATGACATCGGAGCCCACGCGTTTCTCGGGACGAGTGGACAGCTTAACCAGGACATCATTGAATCCAAAGTCTGCGTATACCCTCTGCAGCATCACAATAAAATCCGCCACCTCGCTCTCGATCTGCCGCTCGGTACAAAAGATATGCGCATCATCTTGAGTAAATCCTCTCACACGCATCAAGCCATGCAGAGAGCCGGATGGTTCGTTACGATGACATGATCCGAATTCCGCCAAGCGCATAGGTAGTTCGCGATAACTATGCAAGCCGTGATTGAAGATTTGCACGTGCCCCGGACAGTTCATTGGTTTGACTGCAAAATCTCGTGCCTCGGAGTGGGTGGTGAACATGTTGTCTTGGTAGTTTTCCCAGTGCCCAGATTTTTCCCAGAGTGTCTGATCCATCATGGTCGGGGTGCGCACCTCTTGGTATCCATACTCACCAAACTTGGCACGCATATAAGTCTCGACTACCTGCCAAACAGCCCAGCCGTTCGGATGCCAAAAGACCATGCCGGGCGCATCATCCTGCATGTGAAATAAGCTCAGCTGCTTGGCAAGCTTTCTGTGGTCGCGCTTTTCTGCCTCCTCTAAGCGATACAGATAACTATCAAGCTCTTCTTTTTTTGCCCAAGCTGTGCCATAAATACGCTGCAGCATCGCATTGCGTTGGTCGCCACGCCAGTATGCACCTGCAACACTCATCAATTTAAATGACTTAAGCTTTCCCGTAGATGGAACATGTGGGCCACGACACAAATCCGTAAAGCCACCCTCGGTATAAAGTGACACGACCTGCCCGGCAGGTATAGATTCTATTATCTCGGCCTTATAGTGCTCCCCTAGGTTTTTAAAGTAGGCCACCGCCTCGTCGCGTGACACCTCCTTGCGAGTTATAGGAACATCAAGCTTTGCCAGCTCCACCATTCGCTTCTCAAGTGCAATCAAATCATCTGGGGTAAATGGACGCGCATATGAAAAATCATAATAGAAGCCATTCTCAATCACTGGGCCAATGGTTACCTGCGCATCTGGAAATAATTCTTTGACCGCGTATGCCAAAAGATGTGCGGTGGAGTGGCGAATAATCTCCAAGCCGTCCTCGTCCTTGTCAGTCACAATGGCCAATCTCACATCGGCGGAGATTAGGTGCGAGGTGTCAACCAGCTGACCATCAACCTTGCCAGCCAATGCCGCACGCGCCAAACCAGAGCCTATGCTCTGCGCAACTTCGGCGACAGTAACGGGTTGTAAAAAATCACGCTGGGAGCCATCTGGCAATGTAATACAAGGCATACGATTTATATGTTCATTAAATAAAGGGTGGCACACTCAAGCAAACTATAAAGACAGGGTGGGAGTAACAAGCGGCAACATCATGCTTATTATATGTTAAATTACTGGTGATCACTTTCAATTATTTACAAGCTCACCTCATTACAAGAATATTTATGAACTCCTGGTCTGAATGCAATCTGCCGCACTCAGTCGCAACTAACGCACACCAAAAACTACCGGATCAGTGACCCAACACATGCAAATCGAGACCAGATACACCTTATCAGAGGACGGTAGCGAGGTCACCGACACCAAAACGCAGCTCATTTGGAGGCGCTACCCAGAGGGCATGATGGCAAACAATGTCGGCCACACCGGAACGCCGACCGCGCACACCTGGGATCAGGCACTCACGCTAGCCAATGATGTCGCATTGACTTGCAGCAAGGCGTGGCGCCTGCCCACCGTAAAAGAGCTGTCGAGTATTGTGGACGCCAACTTCACAAACCCGGCGATCGATACGCATATCTTCCCGGGAACCTCCACCACTCCATTTTGGTCGGCCTCACCCGTGGACGGCAACCCGTCCAAAGCTTGGTATGTTATGTTCTACGGTGGCTTCATGAATACCTACGTCTGTGGCGGCAAGCTTCAGGTGCGCTTGGTTCGCTCCAATTAATAGCACAGCTAGGGCGAAATCTTATACCCAGGTCAAACAAACGCATCCACCACCTCAACCCCCATGCGGTCTGCGCTACAGCCAGCCGTCATAATTGCCGCACACAACAAGCACAGAGGCCTTGGATTTATTGCTGTGGTGCTGTATGCTCCGCCCCATAGCTTTATACATGTCGAGAGAATATGCACAGCAGACTTGCCCCATTGCTCTTGTTGTCAATATCTGTTTTTATGTTGGCTTATACGCCAGTAACGTATGCCGCATCCGACAAAGAAAATACGCAACAACCATCAAGAAAATCAAGCAAGGTAACACCGAAGCACTCCTCCTCACCAAGACTAGGCTCCTCAATCGCACTTATTTACGACGAACAGGATCAGCGCGCCATTTATAGTAAAAATGCGAACGTTGTTGCCCCCATTGCCTCCATCACTAAGCTGATGACCGCCATGGTGGTACTAGATGCGGGGCTTCCGCTAGAAGAAGAAATTACTATTGGGGCATCTGATTTTGACACCCTAAAGGGTAGTCACTCACGCATGCGTATTGGCATGACTTTAACACGCGGAGAGCTGCTAAATCTTGCACTGATGTCTTCCGAGAACCGTGCAGCGGCTGCGCTAGCCCGCACCTACCCAGGCGGCACCAGCGCAGCAGTGGCAATGATGAATGCCAAGGCGCTTGAGCTAGGCATGCAACAAACCCATTTTCGTGACTCTACCGGCCTGAACAGCAACAACACCTCTACCGCACAGGACTTGGTAAAAATGCTGATCGCGGCACAGCAGTACAAGCTCATCCACCAGTACAGCACTACGACATCCCGATTAATTTCGGCGGCCGGATTCCCCCCGCTACACTTTAAAAACACTAATCCATTAGTTAAAAATGCATCTTGGAATATAGGCATTAGCAAGACTGGTTACATCAGCGAGGCGGGGCGATGTCTCGTAATGCACGCTCATATCATGCACCGCCCGGTGGTTATTGTATTACTAGACTCACAGGGAAAACACACACGTGTTGGTGATGCCAATCGTGTAAAAAAATGGATGGAGAGCACCGCCACGCGTGGCTTAACCATTCGACGTAGTTAGTATTTACGTGTACGCACGATAATTCAGCCAAGACAAGAAAAACTTGTCCGGGTGCATATCACCAATCTGCATAGACCAACTTCGCACTCAATTAATGCAGCAGAGCCAAATAGAACGCTCTGAGGTAGAATTCAACATTGGCAAATGTTGTCATTATCTTACAATCACATATCTTCATAGAGAGTGGAGCATTTGATGTAGCCGCATCAATCATTAGGTATAATTCAGTAGAACGCGGGCAACCCCTACCAACCACCAGTTAACTAACAGAAAGAATTAACATGCACAATGAAACCAGCACCGAACAGAAACAGGCAGATGGCGCGGGTACACAGCCTTCAGCACGGTTTGTCATCTCCGAGGATGGGACCGAAGTTATAGACAACAGTACCGGTTTAATTTGGCGACGCAACACCGAAGGCATGACAGTTAGCATCGATGACTGCAGCGGAGTCCCCGCCACCTATGACCTAAATGGGGCGTTGGGGCTGGCTGCCAAAGAAGCAAAGGCCACAGGTAAGGCCTGGCGACTCCCCAAGGTAGAAGAGCTGTCAAGCATAGTAGACATGAGTCGAAAAGATCCATCAATTGACCAGACCGTCTTCCCAGGAACGCCAGGATCTGCTTTTTTTACAGCCTCACCCGATGGCCCGCTATCGTGGTTTGTGAGCTTTTATCTGGGCAAGGTGTTCAGTGAATATAGTGAGGTTCCTAATCACGTACGCCTAGTGCGCTCCAACTAGTTATACACATCATGTGCTTAACAATTTGATCACAAGGAGCATCATCAAAAGACCGCCAACAAATGCAAGGGAAGCCACGATCAGTGAGTCGTATCCGTCTGTAAATTTTTGCTAAGGTTAATTAATCATGCGTATAACTAAAATGGGGTTAACTTTTGACGATGTCTTGCTAATTCCAGCGCACTCCAACGTGCTTCCGCGTGATGTAAGTTTACGTACTAAATTAACTCGCAACATCACCCTAAATATTCCCCTGGTGTCGGCCGCTATGGACACCGTGACCGAGTCACGCCTAGCAATAGCATTGGCACAAGAGGGGGGGGTTGGCATCATTCATAAAAATATGCCTCCGAAGATGCAGGCTGCGGAAGTATCCAAGGTCAAGCGCTTTGAAAGCGGAATGGTAAAAGATCCTATCACCGTTACATCTGGGATGACGGTACGTGACGTGCTAAACCTGATTCGCCAACACAACATTTCTGGGTTGCCGGTGGTACAGGGCAAACAGGTAATCGGCATTGTAACCAACCGTGATCTGCGTTTCGAAAGCAACCTTGATCAGCCTATTCAGAATATTATGACTCCGCGAGAGCGACTGATCACGGTAAAGAGAAATGCCAGCCGCGAAGAGGCACGTGGGCTAATGCACCAGCATCGCATTGAGCGGGTGTTGGTGGTCAATGACGCGTTTGAGTTGTGTGGCCTATTTACGGTAAAGGACATTCTAAAATCTAACGAACATCCACTAGCCTGCAAAGATGACTTAGGCCGCTTACGCGTTGGTGCAGCCATTGGTGTGGGCGAGGGTACAGACGAACGAGTCACCCTACTGGTGGAGGCTGGAGTGGACGTGCTCATAGTGGATACCGCCCATGGTCACGCACAAGGCGTTCTAGACCGCGTCCAATGGGTAAAAAAGAGATTCCCAAATGTAGAGGTTATTGGCGGAAACATTGCTACCGCCACCGCCGCCAAGGCTTTGGTGGATCACGGTGCAGATGGTGTCAAGGTGGGCATTGGTCCCGGCTCAATTTGCACGACCCGTATGATTGCTGGTGTAGGGGTACCCCAAATAACCGCAATCCAGAATGTGGCTGAGGCACTACAAGGCTCTGGCGTGCCATTGATCGCGGATGGCGGGGTACGATACTCGGGCGACATCGCAAAAGCAATCGCGGCGGGTGCGCACGTCGTGATGCTTGGTGGATTATTTGCTGGAACAGAGGAGGCCCCGGGAGAGGTTGAGTTATTCCAAGGTCGCTCCTACAAGTCTTACCGTGGTATGGGCAGTCTGGGTGCGATGCAGCAAGGTTCTAGCGATCGCTACTTTCAGGACAACGAGATTAACCAAGATAAACTGGTGCCGGAGGGGGTGGAGGGGCGGGTGCCCTACAAGGGCAGCGCACTAGCCGTTATTCACCAGCTGATGGGTGGCTTGCGTGCCAGCATGGGTTATCTAGGCTGCCCGGATGTCGCCACAGTACATACGAAGGCAGAGTTTGTACAGATTACATCTGCCGGGATTCGTGAGTCACATGTACACGACGTACATATAACCAAAGAGGCACCAAACTATCACATTGATTAATATTTATTGTTAATAATAGCGCTGGCAGCATGTCAAAATTTAACGCCATCGCCAATCACAATTAAGGCAAGCCAAAACTGACAAGGGCTGCACATCAAATCGGCAATCACTGGTTCGCATTCAACAACACTATGCCCCACCAAAAAATCTTAATTCTTGACTTTGGCTCTCAATACAGTCAGCTCATAGCACGCTGCGTTAGGGAGTCACACGTTTACTGCGAGCTACACCCGTTTGACGTCAGTGACAAATTTATTCGTGACTTTGATCCGGCTGGCATCATTCTTTCTGGCGGGCCAAACTCGGTAACAGGGGGCAGCACGCCACGCGCACCGCAACTTATATTCGATCTAGGCGTGCCCGTGCTGGGCATCTGCTATGGCATGCAGACCATGGCCGCGCAACTAGGTGGGGCAGTAGAAGCTGGTGCAGTGCGTGAATTTGGTTACGCAGAAATTCGTGCCCGCGGGCACTCAAAATTATTTCTTGATATCCAAGATCGTAGCAACGAGGCAGGCCATGGCCTGCTGGATGTTTGGATGAGCCACGGTGACAAAGTTGTTGCCTTGCCGACTGGCTTTATAACAATTTGCTCTAATGCAGCCACACCAATTGCCGGCATGGCGGATGAGGCACGTCGTTTTTACGCCGTACAGTTCCACCCAGAGGTAACACACACCCCTCAAGGGAAAAAAATAATCAACCGCTTTGTGCATGACATTTGCGCCTGCAGGCAGGACTGGACAATGCCAGACTACCTCGATGAGGCGGTTGAAAAAATTCGCGCCCAGGTCGGCCAAGACGAGGTTATTCTTGGATTGTCCGGCGGGGTCGACTCTTCCGTAGCTGCAGCATTGCTACATCGCGCCATTGGTACACAGCTCACCTGCGTATTTGTAGATAACGGTCTATTGCGTTTACATGAGGCCGCTCAGGTAATGGAAACATTTTCCAGGAGCCTTGGTGTAAAGGTTGTCCATGTTGACGCTAGCGCAGCGTTCATAGGGCACCTAAAGGGTGTGTCCGATCCTGAACAGAAACGTAAGATTATTGGGCGCGAATTTATCGAAGTGTTTCAACACGAGGCGGCAAAACTACCTCAGGCTAAATGGCTAGCCCAGGGCACCATCTACCCTGACGTCATTGAATCTGCTGGTACACAGGCTGGCCAAAAACAGGCCATCAAATCGCATCACAACGTCGGCGGCCTACCTGACACCCTCCACCTCAAGCTACTAGAGCCGTTGCGCGAGCTATTCAAGGATGAGGTGCGTGAGCTGGGCGTGTCGCTCGGTTTGCCACGTGACATGGTGTACCGCCACCCATTCCCAGGGCCAGGACTTGGGGTGCGCATCCTAGGCGAAGTCAGGCAAGAGTACGCCGACTTATTGCGTCGTGCTGATGCGATTTTTATTGAGGAACTACACACCTCTGGCTGGTACTACAAAGTCGCACAGGCATTTGTTGTATTTTTGCCAGTAAAATCAGTTGGGGTAATGGGTGACGGGCGCACCTACGAGTGGGTGGTTGCCTTACGTGCAGTGCAAACGCAGGACTTTATGACTGCACACTGGGCGGAGTTACCGCACGCCCTGTTGGCCAAGATTTCCAACCGCATCATCAACGAGGTGCCTGGCATTAACCGCGTCGTCTACGACATATCTGGGAAGCCGCCTGCCACCATTGAGTGGGAGTGAGCGCTTCAACGCTCTCCTCACAGGAGCGGCCCCAAAAACCAAGGGGGCCTATCACCTTAGTGTCGATTCGCTTGGTTTAAATAAAAATGCAAACCCGCTTAAAATCCAATGCACGAATGAGTTTTTGTGGGCATAAAAGTTATACGTACAGTACAACTTGCTTCCCAGATGTTTTTTAAATGCGTAAGTGGTTATTCCAAAATCAATTTTTTTAAATTTATCTCTAATTGCAACATTGACTGACTGGATCATCAATGCATAATAAAGCTTATATTGTTTACTTTTTGTGTAATCCATACCAACGTACTTAACAAAAAGCTTGCCGTTTCCACTTAGTAGCTGAGCAAACCCAATCAATTCTTCCCCCTCAAAATAAAGCAAATACTTACTAATTGATGAGGTTTGTCTGAAATACTCAACATTCAGAAATTCAAATCTATGATCAGCGGCAGCGTATACAGCCTTATAAAGTTCAAAGACACGACTTACATACGCATCTGGCAGTCCATCCGTCTCTTGAAACCTTAGTCCTTCTGCAGCTTTCAGTTTACGTTTTAAATCAGTTCGTATTTTATGTTTTAAATTACACCAGTAGTTTTCATCAACATTTAATACTGGCACCGGCTCCCCGGGTACCTTAGTAAATCCAGAAAGATTCAGACCCTCATCAAATCCTTTGTAACAGATTAATGATGATAATTTAAATAGCTCTTTATTTAGTATTGCAAGCGCATCCGCAGAGGAGTCGCCTTGAATATAACCGAAATCACTAGATGGGTGACCTACAAACGCTACCCTTAGATACGCACCTCCTATTAATTTTTTCAAAAATACCGATTCAATCATAGTATTTAAATAAAACTTCATAACAAAATACGATGTCCTACTGACAACCAGTCCATCTCTTTTAATCTCGAGGTATCCTAGTTTGAATTGCTCAATCGATGATTTTTCAAAGGCTCTGTAGTATTCATTGCCCTCTGGTGAATCAGGCAGAAAATTATCTGGAATTTCGTCAAAATGCGTTACGCTAAACACATTCAAACTCAATCATCATCAGACACGGTAGGCATCGATACCGCAACGGACTGGGCTGTAAAAAAATCAATGACGAGCGCCGCAACATGATCACGCTCATTGTCGAGCGTGATCATGTGATAGCTATCATGCAACTCAACCAAGCGCACATCCTGCGCGTCCGCCAAACGCTTTACCATGCGAGGCCCTTTTAGGCTGGCAATATCATCATTACTTGAGTGCAGCATAATCGTGGGTGACACAATTTTTGATAATTGACGACGCGTATGTCGCATTAATCTTTCTGCTTCGTGCAAAGCTGGCAGGGAAAGAGATGAGGCCCCAACCAGTGAGAGTGGGCCAGCCGCTACCTGACCCCCAATCCACCCTCGCAAACGTTCGTTTTTAATACCAAAGGGTGATGTTTCGTGAATATGCATGTAGTACCGTAACGGCGTAAAGTAGCCCAATGGACTTAAAGAGCGATACCACGGAGTATTCCAGCCGTCATAGTAAAGAGTGGTAGACAGTGCGCCGACTGCAGAAACGGCCTGCTTTCGCTCTGCGGCAACAGCCAAAGCCAGGGTGGCGCCTATACTTAAGCCGCATACCGCAACCTGACTATACCGTGAGGCGAGAAAATCAAAACGGGCCAACGCCTCATCCAGCCACTCACGCCACCGGCCTGTTTCAGGATTCTCAGAAAATCCATATCCAGTCATATGCGGTGCATCCACCGTGAATCCAGCTAAATGGAGTTTCTTAAGGACAGGCTTCAGCTCAAGGGGTGTGCTACGTAGGCCATGAAGAGCAAGGACCGCATAATCCCCACCGTGCATAAAAATGGCTCGGCTTGTGCTGTCAGACACTATTAGCCTTGCCCTTCACTCTACTGCACTTAAAAACAAAGGGACGCACAGCAAGGAGTCTCTGGCCATAATGGTATTTATTGGTTGGCTTCTAGATTAAGATCAAGCTGGGCAATTTCGTCGTCTGCATTCGCATTCGCATTGCCATTCTCACGCATCGCTTCAATTGCATTAAGGTAATCCGATGTGATGTCCCCCGTAATGTAGTCCCCATCAAAACACGAAGCGTCGAAATACTTAATGGCCTGGTTAACTTTCTGAACTGCCATTTTAAGATCATTGAGGTCCTGATAGAAGAGCCTGTCCGCACCAATTTCACGACAAATCTCTGCGTCGCTACGGGCAGTCGCGATCAGCTCCTTGCGACTCGGCATATCTATACCGTACACATTAGGAAAGCGTACCGGAGGAGCGGCAGAGGCGAAGTAAACCTTACGCGCACCAGCGTCACGTGCCATTTGAACAATCTCACGACTGGTGGTGCCGCGCACGATTGAGTCGTCCACCAATAGGACATTTTTATCCTTGAATTCCATGCTAATTGCATTTAGTTTCTGGCGTACCGATTTTTTTCGCATTGCCTGCCCTGGCATGATAAAGGTGCGCCCAATGTACCGGTTCTTAACGAAGCCTTCACGGAATGGAATACTCAAACGATTAGCCAGCTGAAGTGCGCTAGGGCGACTAGAGTCTGGGATTGGGATCACCACATCAATGTCATGCCTCCCCCACTCTTGGGTAATTTTATCGGCCAAGTTTTCACCCATATTTAGGCGTGCCTCGTACACCGACACCCCATTGATAACAGAGTCTGGGCGCGCCAAATAAACATACTCAAAAATACATGGATTTAGTGTAGGATTTTCTGCACATTGCTGACTATGAAGATTCCCATCCAGATCAACAAATACCGCCTCGCCTGGCGCAATATCGCGCAAAAATTTAAATCCTAACGTGTCCAACGCAACACTCTCTGACGCAACCAAGTATTCTGTAAAGCCATTCACTTCGTGACTACCAATCACCAGCGGTCGAATACCGTAGGCGTCACGAAAGGCTAATAGGCCGTAACCCGCAATCATTGCCACCACCGCGTAAGCACCACGACAGCGGCGATGCACTCCAGACACCGCATCAAAAATATTCTTTACGTCGAGTCGATAGCGCATCGTTGAGTTGACCTGCAACTCATGTGCCAAAACATTGAGCAGCACCTCAGAGTCTGAATTGGTGTTTACGTGACGCCTATCCTCTAAAAATAAATCTTGCTGTAATTGTTCGGTGTTGGTCAAGTTGCCATTGTGTCCAAGCACTATGCCGAACGGTGAATTAACATAGAAAGGTTGCGCCTCATTGTGGTCAATGGCGGAGCCTGCGGTGGGGTAGCGTACGTGGGCTATTCCTGCATTGCCACGAAGGGCTCGCATGTTACGCGTCCTAAAGACATCACGCACCAATCCATTCCCTTTGTGCAAATGGAATGTGTTTCCCTCTATGGTGGCAATGCCTGCCGCATCCTGCCCGCGGTGCTGCAAAACCAGCAGGCCGTCATACAGAACCTGATTGGCTGGTGCCTGCGCGACCAGCCCTAAAATACCGCACATATTTTAACCTCAAAATTCATCTCTGCAACCCAAAGTGGATATGGCGCGCCATACTATCTGGCAGCCAGGGCAAACTACGCGTGGCCGCAAGCTCCATGGGCTGGCTGAACTTAGCTTCGCGCCAAAATGTTTTTTTAGGTAGTTCAGTCAGCCCCCCCAGTACCACAAAAATCAGGACCAGCAGCGCCCCACGCAACATACCAAATAAGCCGCCCAGTAGGCCGTCTAGCCAACCCAGGCCGGTCAGTTTGGTTAATTTTGACAGAAGCCACACCACAACTCCGCTGGCGATCAGAGTGGCGACGAAGAGCACGGCAAACGCAACCGTAACCCTAGTCTCCTCCGTCCCCAAATTCGCTGGAATTAGCTCTGCCACATTTGCAGCCTGCCAGCGCGCCAGCGCGTAAGCAGCCACCCAGCCAAGCAATGAGAGTGCCTCACACACGAGGCCACGCCACCATCCCAACAACGCTGACCACACGACAATAACGACAACGGCATAGTCAAACCATGTCATGTTCTAGTCTACCGCAACTACGGTCGGCTTAAATCCTTGCGACTCCAATTTTTTGTACACGACATTCGCGGACTCACGGGTAGAATAAGGGCCGGCACGCACGCGCGTCTTGTCACCCATCCTCTCGGTGTAGGCCTTAATGCCCTGCTTGCTTAGTTCTTTTTGACGCTGATTCGCGGTATCAGAATTTGCAAATGCACCGACCTGCACCACAAATCCTGCCAAGCGTGGTGGTGACCGCTTTTTCTCTGTTGACGTACTCGTAACAGGTCTAGTCTCTGGATTTGTCGTGACTGGCTTGGTCTCAACCGTCTGCGGTGATGTGCTCGCCTTGCTTATGGTGGCGGAAGCGCTCTGCGTCACTGGATTGGTGATGGCTGGGGCCGATGATGGGCTCACGGCACTAGTGGCTGAAACTGATGAGGCAGCCATCCTGGGTATGAACTCACCAACCTTATCCTTGTCTGGGATTCGCAGCTCAATATCCTGTCCCACTGATTTGGGCTCGCCGTCCAACAGCATAGGTAGCGCTGCCACCACGATCACAGTGAGCGCAATCGCGCCAATTAAACGACTCCTCGCACGACGCTTTAAATTAATCTCGTCATCCATAAGCTGCTTTGACATCATGCATCTCCACGCAAATTGGGCACGGCAGAAACCGCGCGCATCACCTCTGCCACTGTATGAAAAGAGCCGAATGCCACGATTCTATCATTCTCAAGGGCCTTATGACAGGCATGCTGTAGCGCATCTGCAACTGTTTCGAACAGTAGCACCGAGCCCCTTACTTTTAAATCTTTGACTAGCTCACTAGCCGCTGCGCCACGTGGCACGCTCATACCTGCCACCAGCCACACGTCAACCTGCTCATTGAGTGCTCGCACCACACCCATCCTATCCTTGTCCGCAAGCATTGAGAACACCGCAAAAGTTGTTTGACACGGCGGCATGCTGGCCAAAGTACCCGCCAGTGAGCGTGCCGCGTGAGGGTTGTGCGCCACATCTAAAATTAGCATGGGCTTGCCTGGGACAACCTGAAAGCGACCCCGCAGCACCACTTCAACCAACCCAAGTCGGACCGCAGCCATGCTGACCGGTAGCGTATCCTTAAGCGTATCCAGCGCCGCCAGCGCAGCGCAGGCGTTGTGTAATTGAAAGATTCCACGCAAGGCGGGGTAAGGAAGCGCACTGCGCGCACCATACTCACTATAATAGTTCCACTGCTGTTCATCCGCCGTAAAACTAAATTGCTCGCCAAGGCACCTCAATTTCGCACCAACCTGCTGCGCTCGCGTACGAATCACGGGGGGCGCATCTGCATCACCAAATATGGCGGCAACCCCAGCACGAAAGATTCCAGCCTTTTCAAACGCAATCTTCTCACGCGTGTCGCCGAGGTACTCCATGTGATCCATATCCACATTGGTAACGATCGCACAATCGTGATCAAACACATTAACCGCATCCAGCCGACCACCCAGGCCAACCTCTAGTATTGCCACGTCCACCCCCTGATCTATAAAACACTGCATTGCAGCGAGGGTGCCAAATTCGAAGTAGGTCAGCGAAATCTCTGACAGTTCATTATTGTCTTGCGAGCCAGTATCGATAGCTTGCGTGAGATGGGCTGGGTTACTCGCCCGCTCTATCCGCTCAAATGCTGAACACAGCAATTCATCACTGAGCTGTCTACGTCCAACACGGACTCGCTCATTGTAGTCCACCAAATGTGGCGAGGTATAGCAGCCAACCACATAGCCCGCCGCATGAAGCATGCTCTCCAGCATTGCACACACCGAGCCCTTGCCATTGGTCCCACCAACAACGATAAGGGGAAAGCCTGGGTTTAATCCTAGGCGTTGTCTAACCTTTTGAACACGCTCAAGGCCCAAATCAACAGCCTTGGGATGCTTGGTCTCAAGGTAAAGTAGCCAGTCCTTTAAATCTCTGCATTTATTTAGCATGGCAATGAATCCTTGGGTCTTTTATAGACCTATACGCTAGGCCTCATTTAATGTAGTCGTATCATTAAAAAAACGAGTTGCCGCCCTTCCCTGACCCCATCTGATGTAGAGAAGTGCGGCGTTTCTACATGTTATGACGAGCAGCTCACCACAACATTACGCAACCCATCAGGAGCTGGTATAGCGTTTAGTATTTTCGATCTCTCTCGTATCAAGATCAATCAATTTAGCGGCATCGGCATTAAAGCTAATCAGGTATGGGTCGGGAAGGGATGTAGGATCTAGGCGTCTATGGAATGCGGCTGGCAATCGCGAGAACGTGTTATCAAAATTTAATTGATTTAGCTTTTCCATACCAATTTTTAATTTATTTCAATGCGCAAGGTCTTCGAGGGTCTGCGCAGAATTGCAGGAACAGGTGTATGAACACAATGTCAGCGCTGCCTTGATCTACGCCTTCGCCATTCCCATACTACAATCACGTACCAAAGCATACGCACGCAAAAGTAACCCACAACAGCAAAGCCTACCGCCATGAGTGGTAAGCCAACCGCGAGTGGCTTGCCTAGCGATACGAGCCAATCAAAAATTACGGTTGGCCAATTAATAAGTGTCATCTCTGGCAAAGAAAGGTCGACGACAGGCTGGTCGTTGCTGTACCCAGTCACAAGCAAACCCAGCTGATAGGCCAGCGCATAAAGCGGTACGATGGTGAACGGGTTGGTGTACAGCGTGGTAACCGCGGCCACCGGCACATTTACGCGAAATAGCACCGCCAACAGGGTTCCACCTACTATTTGCAGTGGTCCCGGGATGAGTCCCGCAAACAGTCCGATCGCCACGCTACCCGAAACGGATCGTCTATTCAGATGCCATAAATTTGGATGAACCAGCCGGCCCCCAAACCAGCCCGCCCAAAAACTCTTTGCAAATGTTGCGTGACTAGGCAGGAATTTCTTAAAATATTTTTTAGGCAGCGACATTCGGCACCAGATTAACGTAGAGTGACATCAAGGCAGCTAGGTTACCTTATTTTATTCAAGATGCCCGCACTCTTTGAGTACGCGTGCCCCAAGCCCGGAAACCTTTCAATTGAGCCAAAGTCTCTCGCAGTCCTTACGGATCAATCAGTTGATACATAAGCGATCTGGCGAGTTACAATAGCAAACTTAACATCAACTAACATGCCCTTACTGTGCAAGGACAAGTGTAATTAAGCTCCCATGGCCCAAACGAACGACACTGAAGATCATCTGTACTCCATTCTGGAGACGCAAACCACTATTCCACGCAGTGAGTTCTCGCACAGCATGACACTAGATCAGGCTGGACTTGACTCATTGGCGGCTATCGAACTCATGTTTCAAATCGAAGATAAATTTGGGATTCATTTTGACCAAGCCGGCACCCTGCCAAACACTATCGGCGATCTTATAGATCAAATCGTCGCCAAGCTCCCAGGTGACTAAATTGCATCGCGTTGTCGTGACCGGAATTGGTGTCGTTTCGCCCGTCGGCAATTGGCCTGGAGAGTTTTTCAATAATGTAGCAGCAGGACACTCAGGCATACGATTGCTACCAGCGCTTGACGGGCAGAGCTCGCCAGTACAGATTGCCGCCTGGATCGATTCACCCATGAGCGATGTTGGCAAGGGGGCACCTCACGATCGAGTCACCAAGCTAGCGTTGGCGGCTGGCGGTTACGCATTAGCGGAGGCCGGGCTGCTCAACAATCCAGAGTTACTTGTCGGCACAGGCGTCCACCTTGGCTCTGGCTCTAGCTGTAGCGCTACAGTAGACCAAGCGTTCTATCATCTTTACAGGGAAAACCGCAATCGCCTTGCGCCGATGACCTTGCCGCGGAGCATAAACAATGCGCCCGCCTCAGAGTTAGCTATCCGTTTCGGCTTGACTGGCGTCAACAACACCTACTCAATTGCCTGCGCCTCATCGGCTACCGCAATTGGTGAGGCGTTGCGCGCTATTCGTCATGGGTACACCGAACGTATACTTGCTGGCGGCAGTGAAGCGCTGCTAACCTACGGCATCCTGCACGCCTGGCATGCGTTACGAGCCCTGGCCCCTCCAGATCTTCAAGTAGAGGCATCCTGTCGCCCATTTTCAGCCGATCGGAATGGCTTGGTGTTGGGTGAGGGCGCCGCCTTTATGGTGCTTGAAAGGCTAACCTCAGCACAAGCTCGTGGTGCGCCCATCTTGGCCGAAATGATTGGCTACGGAACGTCTTGCGACGCCACGCATATGACTCACCCCTCTTCGACCGAGCAAGTCAGGGCTATCCAAAACGCACTAGCTGACGCCGAAATTGATGCCAGCGCCATCGACTACGTCAATGCGCATGGTACCGGAACAGTGGTTGGCGATTCGGTCGAGGCAGAGTCACTGCGCACGGTATTTCACGACACGCCGCCAGTGAGCTCGAGCAAGGCAGTGCACGGTCACATGATGGGCGCGGGTGGTGCAATAGAGCTGGCCACCTCCATCCTCGCTATGCAGGAAAGTATAATTCCGCCTACCGCCCACTGTCGGGTGAACGACCCAAGTCTGGGCATTGACGTGGTGACAGGCTGCATGCGCAGACAAACCATAAGAACTGCGCTGTCCAACTCTTTCGCGTTTGGTGGTAGCAACGCCGTCCTTATTGCACGGAAATAAATAATAATTTTACGGCAGTGATTAAATTAGGATACCCAGGCAGTCCAAGAAGCGCTTGGTAGCCGGGGCGGGATCGAACCACCGACACAAGGATTTTAAAATCTTTCGTCAATCACCACTACGCAGCTATTGTGCTGTCATCACGAAGGCGAAGCGCCTCTTCGATGTCCACCGCCACAACGTGTGACACACCACGCTCTTGCATGGTCACCCCCACCAACTGCTGCGCTAATTCCATGGTGATTTTATTATGGCTGATAAAGATGAATTGGGTCTGTTGTGCCATTTTTTTGATGAGCTTGCACAGTCGCTCTGTGTTCGTGTCGTCCAACGGCGCATCCACCTCATCCAATAAACAGAATGGTGCTGGATTGAGCTGAAACAGCGAAAATACCAAGGCAATGGCGGTCAATGCCTTCTCGCCTCCAGACAGCAAATTAATGGAGGTATTTTTCTTGCCTGGAGGTTGTGCCATCACTTGCACACCGCTATCCAGTATCTCCTCGCCAGTCAAAACTAGTCGCGCATCGCCTCCGCCAAACAGCACCGGGAACATCTCTGCCAGGTGGCGATTGACCTCATTGTAGGTGGCCATCAGCAGATCACGTGATTCTTTGTCGATGCGACGTATCGCACCCTCCAGTGTGTCCACTGCATCCGCCAAATCTTTCGCCTGAATGTCTAGGTATGTCTTTCGCTCTTCTGCGGCTTGCAACTCCTCAAGGGCCGCCAAGTTCACCGCTCCCAACTGCTCTATATCACCATTCAAACGATTCAACTCATTTTGCAACGTGGTTGGCTTGGTGCTCATACTCTCCGACAAGACCAACAATGCTGTCTCATCAGCACCCTGCAGCTGCTCTGCCCATTTTTCATACTGCAAGCGCATCTCCTGCTCCTTGAGAGACAGCTCGCCAACCTTCTCACGCAACGGGTGCAGCTTTTGTTCACATGACAAGCGATTTCGCTCTAGTGCATGCAGTTTATCGGTGGCCTGCTCCATTAGGCTTCGCGTCTCTGCCAGCGCTTGTTCGCCGAGTTGTTGTTTCTGTAGCGCCTCCTGTAGCTGCTGTTTGCTGGTACCATCTTCTATGCCATCAAGTTCGGCATGACTACGCACAGAGCACTCCTCTAGCTGCGTTAGCGCTAGCTCAATTTGCTTAAAATTATGTTCTAGATCAGCAATCTTATCCGTGCATGTTTTGTTAAAAAAACGGGCCTCCTGTAACTGATGCTGCGCTTTTTGTGAGCGCTCACGCTGCTCACGTAAGGCAGCCTCTTCGGTGGTAGCCCGCCCCTTCACCATCTCAGCGTCGGCCTGCTGTGTTGCGATACCCTCACGCAAGGCGTTCATACGCTCCGCAAGCCCCTCAAGCTGGCTCCGCTCAGCGGTTGACTGTTCGGTTAGCTCCTGTAGTTCACGAGCAATCTGCGTGGCGCGCTCTTGACTATATTCCTTGGCTTGTGTGAACTTTAAAATATTCACCTGTATTTCATGCTGACGCTCCTGTAACTCACCATCCACCGCTCGCACAGGGGCAATACGACTCTCGATAGAGCGGTAGGCGCTCTCGGTCTCCTCCATCTGAAGATTACCTTGGTCCAGCAACTTTCTCTGTTGTTGTGCCGCTTCCTGCAGGCGTTCAATTTCGCGTTGCCTAGCTAGTACACCGTGGACCTGATCATCTGGAGCATGAAACAGTAGGCTGTGCACACCAATCAGGTGCCCTTGTGGAGTCACCAGCCAAGCGCCGGCAGGTAACCGGTGGCGCAAACTCAAACCCTGCTCTAAGGTTTTTGCAGCATACACATTGGCCAGCCAATCGCTGACCACCATAGTGGTTCGTGTGTCTCGACAACTCACAAACTGTACCAACGGCATCAACTCAACATCATGCAGAACCTTGGGGCTGTGTGCCTCGTCTGCTACAAAAACAGCTAGCTTTGCTGGCGGAGCGTCAACCCACTGTGCAGCAACATCCAGGTTCGACAGGCCCAAAGCATTAAGACGTTCTCGTAAAACGGCCTCTAACGCATCCTCCCAGCCAGCCTCAATGTCAATTGACTGCCACAGGCGTGGGGTTTGGTCCAGCTGATACCTGGTTAACCATTCTTTCAGGTTTTGGTTGTTGTCAACCTGCTGCTGGAGCTGCTGTAATGCCGAAAGCGTTGCCTCTGTTTGTGACAACTGTCGCTCCAGATCCTGTATCGCAACACGCTGGCTGTTGCGCCTCGCATCCGCCTCCGGCAGTTGCACCTGAAGCTGCGTTAACTGTTGCTGTTGAGATTTTCGTTCAGCGTCTGCATCTAGCAGCTGGCGTTGCATCTCTGCCAACCTATCATGATCGACCTGCGGAAGGTTGTCTTGCTCCAAAAATAAGCGCGAGCACCGTAGCTCCAGCTGCTGAACATTATGCTGAACATGTTCACGCTGGGCGTCGATAAGCTTGAATTGCTGCTGCGAAACAAGGTGGTCGCGTTGCATTGCGTTGTGGCGCTCCTGCCAGGTGCGTACCAACTCCTCTGCCTGAGGAAGATGCTGCGCCTCTAAAGTTGCCTGAATCTCTAAGTCGCCCACCTGGGTGCCAGCCTCTTGTTGCTTTTGTTGCCAGTGTGTCAGCAACGACTGCACGCTTTGCGACTGGGTGCGCTGTTGCTCTATTTGGAGGGTATCATTTTCTATCTGCTGACTTAGGCGTGCGCGCTGATCGTTGATGTGGACGATATGTTGCTCTAGTCTGGCAATATCGGCATTAATAGCGTATAGCTCGCCCTGCTTGGCGTGCAACAAATCCGCTTGGGAATAATGCTCAACGCGTGCCTTCTCTAGTAGGCTTTCCATTTCACGTAATTGCGAGGTCTCGCTTTCTAGCTCGTTTTTTGTTTTTTCTACAGCCTGAGCAAACTGTGCCCTGCGGGTGTCGGCGTCTCGCTTATTTACAAGCCACAGCAATTGCTGCGTGGTGTCGCGCTTAGATTCTAAATCTCGATAGTTCCTGGCCATCGCAGCCTGCTCAGTCAAGCGAGTGATCTGCCTAACCAATTCCAGCAGGATATCGTCAACACGCAGTAGATTATCGCGGGTGTCAGCGATACGTAGCTCAGTTTCACGACGACGATCACGGTACTTGGACACCCCAGCAGCCTCTTCCAGGAAGACACGCAACTCTTCCGGTTTGGCGTCGATGATCCGCGAAATCATGCCCTGCTCAATGATGGCATAAGCGCGCGCACCCAAGCCGGTGCCCAAAAAGATATCGGTTACATCCTTCCGTCGCACATGCTGATTGTTAATGTGGTAAATTGAATCTCCGTCGCGTAGCAGCACACGCTTGATGGATATTTCTGCGTAACTTGACCATTGCCCAACAGCCTTACCCAGGCTGTTGTCAAAAATCAACTCCACGCTAGCTCGAGAGACTGATTTACGCTTGCCTGAGCCATTAAAAATTACGTCCTGCATGGACTCACCACGTAACGCCGAAGCACGGGACTCGCCCAGCACCCAGCGTAATGCGTCAATGATGTTCGACTTTCCGCAGCCATTCGGGCCAACAATGCCAACTATTTGCCCCGGCAGGGCAATATGAGTAGGATCAACGAATGATTTAAAGCCAGCGATTTTGACGTGAGAGAGACGCAATTGTAATCAGTCCGACATTAGTAATATAGTGCATATTAACCGACCCACGAGGGATATCAAAATGAGCACCTTACCCAGCAAGTCTTTGGAGACCTTCTCCAATCCAAGTCCAGAGCACGATTACCATATCCACATGGAGATCCCAGAGTTTACCTGCCTGTGTCCCAAGACCGGTCAGCCAGACTTTGCCACATTAGTTCTTGATTACGTCCCAGATACTACCTGCCTTGAGCTAAAAAGTCTCAAACTGTACATTTGGTCGTTCCGGAACGAGGGGCACTTTCACGAGGATGTTACCAATCGCATCCTACAGGACTTAATCACCGCCGCCCAGCCGCGATTCATGCGACTCACCGCAAAATTTTACGTTCGAGGTGGTATATTTACCACTGTCGTTACAGAGCACAGGAAGCTAGGTTGGTTGGCTCAGCCGCCCGTAAACTTAATGCAACTCAATCCACAACCGAGCACACAAGCCTAACAACACCCGCCCCCAGATCTTGTTGCTACCCCTGCGCCAATCCACGCCTAGCCAGCATTGCGGCACCAAGAGCGGCTTCGGTTTGATCCGCCATCTGAAGTGGTACACCCAACAATGATTCTCGTATCCTCCCCCATGTTTTATTTTTTGCCCCGCCTCCAGTAGTAACAACGACTGAGGGTGGGTTCGCTCCGAGCTCAACCAGCTTGGCGTACCCCGTCGCTTCGATACGACTCAAGCCCTGCAGCAGGCCATGCAAGAATTTCGAGTCATCCGCTGGGCGTGGCGTTAAACGTGGCTCCATGGCTGGGTCATTAATCGGGAACCGCTCACCCAATCGAGGCAGGGGGTAGTAGTCAAGAGGGCTTTCGGTGCCAAGGTCAATACCCTGACTTAGCTCATTGATTTTGTCATCGCTAAAGTACTGTCGTAATACTCCGCCACCGGCATTAGATGCGCCGCCCGCCAACCACATGTCGCCATAGCGATGGCTATACACACCATGGTGCGCCGACTCCACGCGTTGCTCTGATAGCAGCTTGAGCGCCATGGTGGTACCCAAGGAGGTGACAGCAAAGCCCGCTCCGTGCCCGTCGACAGCAATAAAAGAGGCAATGCTGTCCGTGGTGCCAGCAGAGATCATGCACGCCTCATTGATATTAAAGTGCTTTGCCACAAGCGGATCGATGCAGGCAACATTTGCCCCGGGGGCGACAACCTGCGGCAAAAGATGGGCGTGCGGCAAACGCTTAATCCAGTCCGGCCAACACATACGCTCTACGTCATAGCCACTCTTGAGTGCATTATGATAATCACTCACACCCCCGAAACCAGTAAGCAGGGCGGCTAGCCAATCTGCCTGGTGCAAAAAGTATGTGGCATTTAGAGGCTCGGTATTCCGTGTCAACCACAAAAACTTTGCCAACCCAGAGCTCGCACTAGAAGCGATATGGCCAGGTGGGGCAAGACGTTTTAGTTCCTCTGACTCAGCTTGCGCACGGCCATCGAAGTAAAGCAGGGCGGGGGCGATTGGTTCAAGGCTGCCATCGCACAACAAGACTGTGGCGGACGTGGCGGCAATGGCGACACCATGCAATTCAGCGCCAAGGTTACGCGGCAAGCGCCTCATTAGTGCATGCAGCGCTTCACGCCAATTTAAATAGGTCTGCGATGTGACGTCCGGGTAGTGGATGTGATCCTTATGAGCGATCACCTCTAATTCGTTCACCACACAAGCGCGCACCCCGGATGTACCAAAATCTAAACCGAGGTAATACTTCATATATGATCCCAGATCGAGAAGGTCGCGATCCATTGGGCAGGCATGGATGTTTGGCTGCACATGCTGACACTCAAACCCCAGGGCCCACTCGCATCAGGAGGCCAACTTCGGATGCCATGCAACCCGGTCGCCGGCCCAGCGCAAGTTACCTCGAGAGGTCCCGCGTTAATCTGCCTGGTAACGCTTAACCCCACTCAAGATTTCTGCCTCGGCCTCCTTGGGCCCTACCCAACCGTCCACCTTGACCCACTTGCCCACCTCCAAATCTTTGTAGTGGGAGAAGAAATGCGATATTTGTGCAATCACAATCTCAGGAAGATCTGTGTGTGATTTTATTTTATGATACAGGCTGCACAGTTTATCAATCGGCACTGTTAATATTTTTGCGTCTGAGCCAGCCTCGTCGGTCATCTTCAGCATACCTATCGGTCTGCACCGAACCACCACCCCAGGAATAAGAGGTACCGGCGTGATCACAAGTACGTCCACCGGATCCCCATCCTCAGACAGGGTGCGAGGGATATACCCATAATTACAAGGGTAATGCATCGCCGTGGACATAAAGCGATCCACGAACATAGCGCCCGTCTCCTTGTCCACCTCGTACTTCACCGGATCGGCATTCATGGGTATCTCTATAATGACATTAAAGTCACCGGGAAGGTCGCGGCCAGCGTCAACTCGATCTAGATTCATTTTTTCTCCTAACCAAAAGTGATTATTATACCCGTGAGCTCGGCCGAACAAGTCGCGTCACACTCCACTATGCCAAATAGTTTATCCGCAAGATCATCAGACAATCTTGTGGCAGTCTAATACGCCCCACTCCACCTGATCGCCATACACCAAGGCCTCCATGGCAAGATAGACCCACATTTAAAGTGGGTGTATTATCTGTCTCAATGCTAAAGCACAGAGAATTCTGCATCCACTTTAAAGGTATAACCTTATGAAAATATTACACAGCAAAGACTATATCGCCCCCAAATGTGGTGTATTTACAGAGGTCGCCACCGATATCTATTCAACCCCCTTCTGGACGCCGGAATACTGCGCATCCCTAATTACAGAGCTAGATTCGCGGCCAGAGTTATTTTATGCGCACAACCCGGACCAGTACTCCGCGTCCGAGCTCAATCTTCACAACTTAAGCAGGGTATTCTCAATAGACATCTGCAAACAGATTATGGACAAGTGCCTCCCCTCCTTGCTGTACGTATTCCCATTGTTAAACATCATAGGGTTTACCTCCCCTTACTTTGTGCGCTATGGAGAGAATGACGTAAAGAACATGAAGCTACATCATGACGTCTCGTTGGTGTCCATGCTGGTCAAGCTTAATGATGACTTTACCGGTGGTGACCTTGTATTTCCTCGGCAAGAGTACAACAACAAGAATCTTCCCGTTGGGCACGCTCTCTTTTGGCCGGGACAGGTTACCCACCCCCACCAAGTGCTTGATGTCACCTCCGGAACCAAGTTCTCATTAACCGTTTGGGCGTGGCCCGTACCGTGGACCTCTGAGTACGGGATCTCCGTTGAAGATTTAAAGTAACATCAACCGCAGGTTACATCTGTCCCGCGTCCTGATCATGGCCATGTTTTCTATACAGCACCGCCATAGCAGCGGACAGCAGCAGCCCAAACACAAGGGTGATGGTGTATATACTTAATTCCATTTTTTGCATCCAGGAGAACAAGGCAAGCATAGAAAATATGCTGATATTTTCATTAAAATTTTGCACAGAGATCGATCTCCCGGCACCCATAAGTAGGTGGCCACGATGTTGCAGCAAGGCGTTCATCGGCACGACAAGATAGCCGCCCATTGCGCCTATGCCAATGAGCAAAAAAATGGCTAGCAGCGGATGTGTAACCGGGATCATGGCCAACACAACCAGGCCCATCACAATACCCATTGGCAAAACCTTTACGGAGTGCTCTAACTGGACGAATTTCGCCGCCAGTATCGCACCGATGGCGATACCAATGGCAACCCAGGCGGTGAGCGTGGCGGCCTCCCCCATATCATAGTGAAGCGCGGTGGCAGCCCATGCCAGCACAATCAGGCGTAGCGTGGCACCCGCCCCCCAGAACAAAGTGGTGACACTCAAGGACACCTGCCCCAGCGGATCCTTCCATAGCAATTTAAAGCAGTGCATAAACTCGCCTATCAGGGCGATCGGGCTACGACTTATTGGTTGGTGTTCTATCGGGACGCGCGGAATATACAGATTGAATAACGCTGCGACCAGATAGGTCGCCGCAACAATGACTATCGCCAATTCTGGTGCAGAATCAATGCCAGTCTCTACCATAGGAACATCCCACCATTGCAGCATCTGAGCTGAAACATGCGCGCCAACTAATGTCCCCCCCAGCACCGCACCCAGAACGATCGCGGCAACGGTCAGCCCCTCCATCCAGCTGTTCGCCAGCACCAGCTTATCGGGTGGCAGGTACTCGGTCAAAATGCCGTACTTTGCTGGGGAGTAGGCTGCCGCGCCCAGCCCAACCACCGCATAGGCCAGGAGCGGATTTGCTCCGAACAGCATGGCTACACAGCCCCCCAATTTAATGCCGTTACTGATAAGCATGACCCGCCCTTTGGGCAGAGAGTCAGAAAAAGCACCTACGAAAGGGGCGAGAACAATATACGAAATCACGAACACCGCCTGCAGTATCGGGGTGTGCCATTCTGGTGCATGCACCTCGTGCAGCAAGGCAATGGCAGCGAACAGCAAGGCATTATCTGCGAGTGCAGAAAAGAACTGCGCCGCCAGTATGATATAAAATCCACGATTCATTGGTGGCGAGAAAGTGTAATTTTCAAAGACTCAATTTATATCACGAAAACAGGATGCCTGCTATTATGAAGGCAGTCCATTTTATCCTACAGCTCTGCGCCGATGCCACGCCCAATCCATGCTCGCATTGATTCTTCTGCGTTAAAGCACAACCTGCAGGTCGCACGCTCTACGAGTAACGCGCGCATCATGGCGGTGATCAAGGCGGACGCTTACGGTCATGGCTTGCTGCGTGCCGCCGAGGCCCTAAAGGCGGTGGATGGCTTTGCGCTGCTAGATGTGTGTGACGCGGTGCGTCTGCGCAACGCCGGGTTTCGACAAACAATTTTATTGCTTGAGGGATTTTTTACCACAGACGATTTACCCTTGGTGGCGGAGCATAAAATTGATTGCGTAATACACAATCAAGAGCAGATCAGCATGTTGGATGACTACCCACACCATGGCAGCTTAGGGGTATGGCTCAAGATTACGAGCGGAATGAACCGCCTGGGCTTTACTCCCGACAAAGCTCTAACTGCGCTAGAGAAACTCCAGGCCCACCCTGCCGTACGCGACATCACCCTGATGACACATTTTTCTCATGCTGACGAACGCACAGGCATCGCCACGCAGTTAGACGCCTTCACTACGCTAACCGCGCCATATCATATGGCGCGATCACTGGCCAATTCTGCCGCCCTGTTACGCCATCCAGAGTCGCACGCTGAGTGGGTGCGTCCGGGCATCATGCTGTACGGCGCATCACCATTCGCCGAGATTAGCGCAGAGCAACTTGGCCTACGGCCGGTAATGACGCTAGAAAGTCGTATTCTTGCTGTACAGGAGCTACGCATTGGTGACTGTGTTGGTTATGGCGGGTTGTTCATTGCAGAGACCCCCATGCGGGTCGGTGTAGTCGCCTGTGGCTATGCCGATGGCTACCCACGTCATGCGTCTACCGGTACACCAGTATTGGTTGAAGGCCATCGTACGCGCGTCTTGGGACGCGTCTCAATGGACATGCTTACTGTAGATTTAAGTGCAGTACCCACTGCCAATGTCGGCAGTAGCGTAACACTGTGGGGGAAGGGTCTGCCCGTAGAGGAGGTGGCCCACGCGTCTGGCACCATCAGCTACGAGCTCCTATGTGCACTATCTGCACGCGTGCCCATTATCGCCAGCCCGGAAACAGCTTAATATTACGCTGCGCGCATCCATAGATGCCTCACGTCGGCCCCGACAGTCTCTTGTATATGCTCTTGGCAAGCCTTGTTTGTAACTCAGGTGGCTGATGCGAAATTCCTGCACGCTGCGACAGACCCCATATCGAGTTTGGAAAATGCTTATCTAGATTGTAGCGTGGGATGACGTGCCAGTGAAGATGGGGCGTCATATTGCCAAGACTCGCAAGATTTACCTTATCCGGCTGCATCACTTCGCGCAACGCGCTCTCCACGACAAACACCACTTCCATAAAGGCGGATCGCTCACCCTCACTCAAGTCCGTCATTTCCTTGACATGCCGATTTAGGATCACGTGACATAGCCCGGGATACTCGACATCCTTGACCAGCATCACACGACAGAGGGCACTCCGCCACAGCGGCACCCCCTCCGTTTCCCCGCACAGCTCACAGCTCATTATTTGTTGGGCTTGTTGCCACTCATCTCTAGCATCAGTTGATTTATTCTCTTCACAAAACTGGCCGGATCATCAAGCTGACCACCTTCTGCGAGGAGGGCCTGATCAAATAGCACCGAGGCCAGGTCATCAAATTTATCCTCTTCCGCATCTAGTCGCAATACGACAGGATGCCTGGGGTTAATCTCAAGAATAGGCTGTGACACTGGCGCCTTCTGCCCCGAGGCCTTAAGTAAGCGGGCTAGATTAGCATTGATGTCGTTGACGTCCACGACCAAGCAGGCTGGGGAGTCAGTCAGGCGGTTGGTCACGCGCACCTCCTTGACGCGATCACCGAGACTGGCCTTGATCTTTTCTGCCAAGCTTTTAAATGTATCAGCATCCCTCTCTTGATCTTTTTTATCTATCTCATTTTCAAGCTTGCCAAGATCGAGTCCGCCCTTTGCAACTGACACCAGCGGCTTGCCATCAAATAGAGGTAAATTGCCTACCACCCACTCATCTACACGATCGGTAAGCAGTAGTACCTCGATGTCTTTTTTGCGGAACACCTCCAAGTGCGGGCTGTTCTTCGCGGCATTAAATGTGTCAGCGGTAATGTAGTAAATCTTATCCTGACCCTCCTTCATGCGACCAATGTAATCCGCCAAGGAGACAACTGTTTCAGGAGAGTTTGTGTGGGTAGACGCCAGGCGCATTAGGCCAGCTATCTTATCCTTGTTGGCAATGTCCTCCCCCACGCCCTCCTTGAGCACATTCCCAAACACGCCCCAAAATTTTGCATACTTCTCCGGATCTTTCCCAGCCATATCCTCTAACAGGCCGAGCAACTTCTTTGTGCAACCAGATCGTATCGCCTCGATATCTTTCGACTCTTGCAAAATCTCACGCGAAACGTTAAGCGGGAGATTGTTGGTGTCGACCACGCCCCGGGCAAAGCGTAGGTAGTGTGGCATCAACTGAGTTGCGTCGTCCATAATAAACACCCGACGCACGTAAAGCTTTACGCCATGACTCGCGGTATGCTCCCACAGATCAAATGGCGCCCTAGTTGGTACGTACAGCAGCATCGTATATTCTTGGCGACCCTCTACACGGGCATGGGTCCACGCCAAGGGATCCTCATAATCATGGCCAACGTGCTTATAGAATTCCTTGTACTCGTCCTCGCTGATCTCATTTTTAGGACGCGCCCATAATGCCAATGCCTGATTAATGGTCTCCTCTTCGTCTAGCACCTGTTGTGCGTTGTCCTTCCATTCCTCTTTTTTCATTAAGACTGGCTGAACAATATGATCTGAGTATTTATGAATAATGGTTCGCAACTTTGTGCCACTCAGCAAGTCCTCTTGCCCTTCACGCAAGTGCAGGGTAATGGTTGTGCCACGCGGAGCACGGTCCACCATCTCGATGACAAACTCTCCGCCGCCATCAGACTCCCAGCTCACGCCCTGATCAGTTTTTTCACCTGCACGACGGGTTAGTACACTAACCTTGTCGGCAACGATAAAGGCCGAGTAGAACCCAACTCCAAACTGGCCTATAAGGTTCGCATCCTTTTGCTGATCACCAGACAGACGGGTAAAGAATTCGCGTGTTCCAGACTTTGCGATAGTGCCGAGGTTATTAATGACCTCATCGCGACTCATGCCGATCCCATTGTCGGCGATGGTTATTGTTTTTTCTTCCTTGTTGTAGGAGACATGAATATCAAGCTCGGAATCATTCTCAAACAGTGCCGCGTTGTGCAGGCCCTCGAAGCGTAACTTATCGCAGGCATCTGATGCGTTAGATATCAACTCACGCAAAAAAATCTCTCGATTTGAGTACAACGAATGAATCATCAATTGCAGCAACTGCTTGACTTCAGCCTGGAAGCCCAGGGTTTCACGATTACCGGTTGCGTTGTCGGTCATTACTCTCTCCGTTAATTTATAGATATGGTGCACGCATAGGTTGGGGTGATTTAACTTTTTTCAAGAGGCCCTCACCTACCGTTCACTTTTGCCACCTGGCGCGCGAGTCGCTTCGCAGCATCGGCATCTCGGGCGGCATCAATCTCTCGCATGACAGCGTGGACGTCCGCCTTCCTTTCGCTACATTGAAATTCACCTGTTAGCTCAGTTTCTGGACTCAGCTCACCACGCTCGTATAGCGACCATATTTCCTTCCCGTAGCTTGTGGAAATTAACTCAGGAGCGAACTGCCCGAAGTACTTACTCAGGTTATCGACATCTCTTTCCAGCATCTTGCGAGCATTATTATTTGCAGCCGCATCAATGGCTTGCGGCAGATCAATGATGACCGGTCCATCGCTACCGACAAGCACGTTATATTCTGACAGGTCACCGTGGACAATCCCGGCACACAGCATACGCACGACTTGCCTAATCAAGATTAGGTGATACTGTCGTGCACACTCTTTGGTAAGCGCCAAATCATTAAGCCTTGGAGCGGGCTCGTCATTCTCGCCCAAGATTAGCTCCATCAGTAGCACGCCTTCATAAAATCCATAGGGTCGAGGGACCCTAACTCCTACAGTGGCAAGTTTGTACAGGGCATCCACCTCGGCATTTTGCCAGGCAGCCTCCTGCTCTTTGCGCCCGTAGCGGGTTCCTTTTTCCATGGCACGAGCCATGCGACTATTTTTCACTTTTCGACCATCCGTGTAATGAACGGCCTGATGAAAGCTACGCTTGTTGGCCTCCTTGTAAACCTTTGCGCAACGAATGTCGCTCCCGCAAACCACAACGTAAACATCGGCCTCCTTGCCGCTCATGAGCTGTCGTTCAACTCTATCAACTATGCCCTCCTGCACCAGGACTTCAATTCTTTTTGGAGTTTTCATATGGTCAAAACGGAGGCACAGGATTGATTTGCGCTACACAGCCGATGAAGAACGATACCAGATTTTAACCTTAAAAAAATAGAGTCCCCCAAAGAGAGCGTCCAGCGTCGCACTGGTGCCCCAGCTACAATAAGATTGTAGACAAACCACTTCCATCATCGTTTGATTCGGTATGCATTGTTTGCTTATTCAAAACAGGTGGGGGCAGCTATACTACCGACTCATTGCCAACCTTAAAGTTACCGTCATGATTGAAATAACCTTAGCCACCATCATCATCACAATCATTGTGGTTCTCACGCTACGCAACACCAAGCAAGCAATACTTGAAAATCCACTCATCCTTAATCGTACCGGGCAGTATCACGCCACATTGGCACCCAGGCTGAACATCGCACAGGTACTGATTGAGGCGATCGCCAAACAAATACCCGGGCCCCACGATCAAAGTCCAGATAGCGCACCTCAATGTTTCGAGGTACGCGATCCATCGGCCGTCGCAATCGAACAGGAACTCTACCAGCTCGTTATCGCGATACGCGACGGTGGACTATTTTTTCAGGCTACTGCTCCGCATTCTCTGGATGACAACCAACAGGTCTCGGCAGAGGCCTCTCCCGACACACGCACACACAACCTCGAAATGAACAAGCGCATTGTTGTGGCGGCAAACACAGCGGCTCAACAACTTGGGATTCGGATACGCCATGTAACGCTCAATCCCGACTAGGATCCAACTCAAAAATTTGACTATCTAAGATAGCCCCAAAAACAAAGGGGGCGCCAGGATGTGTGCAATATATTGGGTCAGCATTCACAACGCACTGGCAGAGGGTCAGATCCTATCTAGACTACTGTGCAGTTAGTCGGATTAAAAAACAAAACGCTTTGGCTGCAATGCATTCTGCAATGGCGCAATACACGTCTCGAACAGAGTGACACTCTCTAGCACACCAGATATTGTATGCGTGAACAGGTTGGCGCTCATCACTGGGGCATCCCCAACCACGGCAAATAAGCGGCCGCCTGGCTTTAGGCTACTCTCAAATATTTTCGGCAAAACTGGCACCGAGCCGGTCAATACGATCGCATCATAGGAGCCAGCCCAACCCTGGGCCGCGTCACCCAGCGCCAAGGTTACGTTGTTAATAAGATTGGCCGTCAAATTCTTTTCTGCAAAAGCATGCAACTCGGGCACAATCTCAACGCTGGTCACGTGCATCGCCAGGTGGGAAAGCAAAGCGGTCAGGTAGCCGCTACCGCTACCCACCTCCAAGACGCGATCATTGCGGCCCAGCTGCAAGGCTTGCAGTACTCTGGCCTCCAGCCTGGGTGGCCACATTGAAGCCTTGTGCCCCAACGGAATCTCCGTGTCCACAAAAGCCATATCTTGCTTGCTGGATGGCACAAAGTGTTCGCGCTTAACCTTGCTCAACAAGTTGAGAACCTGCATATCCAGAACCTCCCACGGCCGTATCTGTTGCTCAACCATATTAAAACGTGCTTGTTCCAGATTGTTCATCTCGACCTCATCTCAAAAATATTATCAACACTCCATGTTCCAGTATAACAAGGTCATCATTCGACCTCAACGCCACCCACGCTATATATAAGCATTATCTGTAGCAGGGTGGGGCTAAGTCACAATAAACCGGCATACCGTTACACGGCAACCCACCTGTCTTGTTTGCGGAGCGCCAAATACCTTGGGTGCCTACACAAGGATAACACTTTGAATTGAATGCCCAGGCCGCTCGGTTGGTACGACAAAATTGATTTACTGATATATACTTTGGCCAGTCAAGTTGTAACTAAATGATTATCTGTTGCCGCACTACATAGCCACTCCATACAGATGAGCGCGCAAGGCCACGTGCGCCCGGGAGTGGTATGTGGCCAATACCTTTCAATGACACATTAAAGCAACCATGGCAGCCCTCAAACCAAAAAATCTGTGGTGCCTGTTGCTGGTGATTGCAGCAATTTGGTTTGGCACCCTAGAATATCGCAAGCTCATAAAGCCGGACGAAGGGCGCTACGCGGAAATTCCACGCGAAATGATAGCGAACGGAGACTGGCTGACGCCACGCCTCAACGATCTGAAGTATTTCGAAAAGCCGCCCCTGCAATACTGGGCAACCGCAACCACATACACATTATTTGGTCAGCATCAGTGGACATCGCGCCTATGGCCAGCGCTGACTGGATTTTTTGGGTTGCTGTTGGTTTGGTTTGCTGGTACCCGATTGTTTGGACGCGAAGCTGGTCAGTACGCCGCCTTGCTTCTTGGAAGCAGCTTGCTATATGTAGCAATTGGGCACATCAATACGCTCGACATGGGCGTCACATTCTTTCTTACCCTGGGTGTTGTGGGCTTACTACTCGGGCAACAAGTCAACGCCAGCGCACGCTCTCGGCGCAATTGGATTTACTGCGCGTGGGCGGCATTGGCTTTGGCAGTCCTGAGCAAGGGGCTGATCGGGCTGGTTTTGCCGGCTGCCACGCTAATTCTTTACTCCATATTGCAGCGTGATCTATTACCATGGAGACGAATCAACCTGGTGAGTGGACTGTTATTATTCTTGCTCATCGCCGCACCGTGGTTCATCTTGGTAACAAAAAACAACCCAGAGTTCTTCGAGCGCTTTTTCATATACGAGCACTACACACGCTTTTCCACAAAAGAGTTAGGGCGCTACCAGCCATGGTACTACTTTATCCCTGTGCTACTGGCTGGCATGCTGCCGTGGACCATTCTGATGTTTGACACCCTGGCGCGTACATGGAAAGACGCCGTGTACACCAGTGCGATATTCAATCCAGAGCGATTTTTGTTGATATGGGCGGCATTTATTTATGTATTCTTTTCGGCATCCGGGTCTAAGTTGCCATCTTATTTGCTCCCAATGTTTCCCGCCTTGGCTTTGTTAATGGGGAAGAGATTGGCTGAAATGCATGAGCGCGTATTGTTGTGGCAGCTCGCTCCCGTCTTGTTAGTGCCAATTGCGATACTAGGGTTTGCACCCTTTACGGCAAAGTTAGCAGACTCCCCCCTCAAGGTGGATATGTACAGCGACTACGCGGTCTGGGTCTCGGTAGCGGCGACGGTCCTTCTACTTGGGCTGCTGGTCGGCATAAAATTATTGACACGCAAGAGGAAGCCCCTTGCAATACTGATAATTGCACTGAGCTCTCTCGTAAGTGCACAAATTATGTTGTCTGGATACAGTACGTTGGCCAGATGGCGCTCCGCATACCATATCGCCGAAGCAGTGCGCCCCCACATCAAACCAAACGTTCCGTTGTATTCGGTTGGCACCTACGAACAGACCCTGCCATTCTATCTCAACCGCACCTTTACCCTGGTTGACTACCAAGATGAGATGGCATTCGGTATCATGCAAGAGCCGTGGCGACAGATACCCGACATCCCACACTTCGCAAAGGTTTGGAGTGAGCGGTCTGCGGCCATAGCGATTATGCCAACCCAGCTATACCCGAAACTTGTGCGGCAGGGCCTCGCGATGCAGATTATCTTTGAAGATACGCAGCACATTGTTGTGAGCAAACCATGAGCCTAGTCAATTTTAGTCTTATCTTTATTGGCGTGATGCTCAACGTTATTGCGCAACTCATGATCAAGGCTGGCACCACGAGCATCGGTTACTTCGAATTCAGTCGAAGTAACATCTTGCCAGTCGGCATGCGATTTGCAGCAGAGCCTCACATCATTGGGGCGCTCGTCTGCTATGCACTCAGCGTGATCGTCTGGATACTTGCGCTATCACGTGTGCAAGTCAGCATTGCCTACCCCTTGCTCTCCATGGGTTACGTAGTCAACATGTTCGCAGCGTGGTGGCTCTTTAATGAATCCATCAACCCGGCCAAGATAGCGGGGGTCAGCGTCATCATTTTGGGCGTTATTATTATTTCTCGGGCATGAAAGAATTTCTACCATTCTCTCGACCATCAATTGACGAGGCCACCATCGCCTCTGTAGCAGAGACACTGCGCTCCGGCTGGCTTACCAGCGGCCCCAAGGTCTTGGAATTCGAAAGGCAGCTTTCTACATTTTTTGGTGGGCGCCAGGTGCGCACATTCAATTCTGGCACATGCACGATGGAGATTGCTTTGCGCATTGCGGGCATAGGGCGTGGTGACGAAGTCATTACCACGCCCATTTCGTGGGTGGCAACTGCCAACGTTATACTCGAAGTTGGGGCAACCCCAGTTTTTGCCGATATTGACCCAGTCACACGCAACATTGACTTAAACAAGGTCGAGGCTGCGATCACGTCACGTACCAAGGCGATCATTCCGGTGTACCTGGCCGGCAGTCCAGTGAATATGGATCGTCTCTACGCAATAGCTGCCAAGCACAAGCTACGTGTGATCGAAGATGCTGCACAGGCCATTGGCTCGACATGGCAGGATAAGCCCATTGGATCATTTGGTGACTTTGTATCATTTAGTTTTCAGGCAAATAAAAACATCACCACCTCAGAGGGGGGCTGTTTGGTGCTTAACAGCCCAGAGGAGGCCGCGCTCTCCGAAAAATATAGATTGCAAGGCGTCACCCGGAGCGGCCTCGATGGTATCGAAGTGGATGTGCTGGGTGGAAAGTTCAATATGACGGATATTGCGGCCGCCATTGGCCTGGGTCAGCTTGCTCACTTAAAGTCCTTCACCACACAGCGGCACAAGCTAGCGCGACATTATTTTGAGACACTTGGCACAAATTTCGAAACAGAGACCGGGGTGCAGTTACCCCTGGCTGACTTTAAAAATACCAACTGGCACCTCTTTCAGATTGTGCTGCCAGAGCACATTGAACGCGCCGACTTCATGGCTCGCATGAAGGAGCGGGGTATTGGAACTGGGTACCACTATGCGCCAATTCATCTATTCAAACTGTATCGAGCTCTTGGCTTTAAGGAGGGTATGCTCCCGGTCGCTGAGCGAGTTGGGCGTAAGATTGTCTCTTTGCCAATGTTTTCTACAATGGGCACAGCGGATGTCGAACGTACGTGCGTTGCCACATGTGAAACGCTAAAAAATTATTGACCCGCAGCCCGCCAAGCAGATCTTACAGCTATTGTCGTAGTTAGCCGCGCTCATGACTCACACGTCATTTACAGTTCCACCAATCTTTCTCCTACGGTAGAATACCAAGCCATGAGCACCCCACAACTATCCATCGTCATTCCCGTCTTCAACGAAGAACGTGGTCTGCAGAGCCTCTTTGATCGGCTGTATCCAGCACTGGATAGTCTCGGCCCAAACTATGAGATCCTATTTATTGATGATGGCAGCGGTGACCGTTCGGCAGCCCTACTGCGTGAACAATTTCAGCGTCGCCACGATGTAACGCGCGTCATCCTATTTAACGGAAATTTTGGTCAGCACATGGCAATCATGGCCGGCTTCGAGCACACGCGAGGTGATCGCATCGTCACGATGGATGCCGACCTACAAAACCCGCCAGAAGAAATAGCCAAGCTACTTGCCAAGATGGACGAGGGTCACGATTACGTGGGCTCGATTCGTGAATGTCGAAACGACAGTTGGTGGCGCGACATAGGTTCACGCGCCATGAATCGACTGCGTGAACGTATTACAAGCATCAAGATGACCGACCAGGGCTGCATGCTGCGAGCATACGATCGCCGCCTCATTGACGCGATTAATGGCTGCAAGGAGGTTAATACATTTGTTCCTGCCCTGGCTTATACCTTTGCGCGCAATCCAACTGAGGTTGTGGTGAGGCACGAAGAGCGTACGCTGGGCGAGTCAAAGTACTCGCTGTACAGCCTAATTCGTCTTAACTTTGATCTGATGACCGGCTTCTCTGTGGTTCCACTCCAGTGGTTTTCTATGGCTGGCATTGCGATTTCACTCATGTCAGCATTCTTCGTTGTCTTTCTGCTGGTGCGTCGCCTATTCATTGGTCCTGAGGCGGAAGGTCTGTTCACGCTTTTTGCTATCGCCTTCTTCCTAATTGGACTAACCCTGTTCGGAATCGGACTCTTGGGGGAATACATCGGTCGCATCTACATGCAAGTGCGCCACCGCCCACGCTACCTAATTCAAGCGATACTGGACAAAACTGAATGGCCAACGTAGTTGTCTTTGCTTACCATGAGGTTGGGGTGCGCTGCCTATCAGTATTACTAGCACACGGCCTCAAGGTGACACTGGTTGTCACCCATCGTGACAACCCAAAGGAAAATATTTGGTTTCCCAGTGTGGCCAAGCTTGCTGGGCTGCATGACATCCCCGTGATCACCCCAGACAATCCAAACACGCCAGACGTTCTCAAACAAATTCGCGCGCTGCAGCCAGACTTTATTTTTTCCTTTTATTATCGTGAAATGCTTAAGCGTGAGTTGCTAGAAATTCCAAAACATGGCGCGCTCAATATGCACGGCTCATTGTTGCCACAATATCGTGGCAGGGCACCAGTAAATTGGGCTGTACTCAAGGGTGAGGCAGAGACCGGCGCCACCCTGCACTACATGACAGAGAAGCCTGATAACGGTGCAGTGCTAGCCCAGCAAGCCGTGCCCATACTACCCAATGACACCGCATTCGACGTATTCAGAAAGGTTGTCGTGGCGGCTGAGATCGCCCTAAATGACTGCCTCCCAAGGCTACTCGCTGGCACCATTCAGCCGGTGGCTCAGGATTTAAGCCGTGGCGCCTATTTTGGTGGCCGCAAACCAGAGGACGGGATCGTCGACTGGTCTCAGGATGTACACAGCATCCACAGGCTGGTGTGTGCTGTGGCGCCACCCTACCCTGGCGCAACCACGAGCCTTCTAGGACGTCCAATGCGTATCCTACAAACCCTCATTGAGACCGCTGCCGCCCACGACACGGCGCCTAGCTTCTTCGTCAAGGAAGGCAGGGCATATGCCACCTGCGGACAGGGTGTGCTACGTATCGTACGCTTTGAGTTGGATAACGTAGAAACCAGTGCCGCAGAGTTCGCCTCACAATACGGCACGGCAACATTTAAATTTGATGCACCTTAGCGCCCGCCAAGCACAATGCCATGCCCCAGTTAGCCCTTAAAATTGATGTTGACACCTACCGCGGTACGCGCGATGGCGTTCCACGCTTAATGGAAGCCCTGCGACGACATGATGCGCAAGCATCTTTCTTTTTCACCCTTGGCCCAGATCACACCGGGCGCGCCATTAAACGCATATTCCGTCCCGGCTTTTTAAGCAAGGTGTCCCGCACATCGGTGCTTAATCATTATGGGATTAGGACGCTGCTATATGGTACGGTCCTGCCTGGACCAGACATCGGCCGCAGTTGTGCGAAGATACTGCGCTCGGTACGCAATGCGGGCTTTGAGGTGGGCATTCATTGCTACGACCATGTTCGCTGGCAAGATTATGTCTCAGGAAAAGACGCCGCGTGGACTCGACGCGAGATGCAGCGCGCTGTAGACAGGTTTATCGAAATTTTTGGTGTGGCGCCAAAGGCTCATGCCGCTGCTGGCTGGCAGATGAACCGGCACGCCCTGCGGCTAACCCAGCTACTTGGTTTCGAGTACAGCTCAGACACACGTGGCACGCGCCCTTTTATCCCGACCTGGGACGCTGAAATTATTAATTGCCCCCAACTTCCCACAACCCTGCCAACGCTAGACGAGGTCATCAATCACAATGGGGTCACGCTGGAAAATGTGGTGTCGTATATGTTACGACTAACCGCCACCCCACCCGCCACGGGTCACGTTTTTACTCTGCACGCAGAGCTCGAAGGTGGAAAGTGGATGCCAGTATTCGAGCAGCTCATCGTCGGCTGGAAGGCGCAGGGCTACGACCTTGTGTCCTTGCGCCAGCACCTGAGTGACTCTCAGGGAGAACTACCTCGAAACGAGTTGCTAGAGGGCAGAGTGGACGGGCGCAGTGGAACCCTTGCCGTCCAAGGGGGCAAAGCCTTTCTTTAGCCTTTCTGGAGTTCGAGAGCGCGCCTACGCCTCTCGCCTTGAAAAATCTTTAAGCCTAAAGCCGAGTAGCCACAGCACAGCAATGTAGGCAGCCATGCCCATAGCCACCAGTCCAGTCATACGCCACACACGTCCCCAGCCGCTATCGCTAAGCCAGCTTTGCTCACTCCCCATCCCAAGCCAAAGGGTCAATCCAAGCACCAACATCGCCAGGCCGACCTTCGCAAGAAATTTGGCCCAGCCAGGCTCTGGCTTATAAATTTCACGCTTACGCAGTAGGTAAAACAGGATGGCAGAGTTGAGGCAGGCACCGAGGCCAATCGCTAAGGCCAGACCTGCGTGCTGCAGCGAGCCAATGAACAGCAAGTTCATCGCTTGGGTGGCAAAGAGTGTAACAATCCCGACCTTAACCGGGGTCTTGATATCCTGACGTGCATAAAAGCCTGGCGCCAGAACCTTCACCGAGAGGATGCCAATCAGCCCCACGCTATACCCAACCAACGCATTGCGCGTCATAAGGACGTCGTGTGCAGTAAACGCACCGTACTGAAAGAAGGTAGCCAACAACGGCACGGCAACCATGCCCAACGCCAGGGCCGCGGGCAGAGTGATCACGACTATTAGGCGCAGGCCCCAGTCAAGCAGCTTGGAGTACTCTACCGAGCTACCCTCTGAGTAATGCTTGGACAGCGACGGAAGAAGGATAGTGGCAATTGTCGCCCCCAGCACGCCGGACGGAAACTCCATTAAGCGATCAGCGTAGTAGAGCCACGACACGCTGCCTGCCGCCAAAAATGAGGCAAATATAGTATTAATAATAAGACTAATCTGGCCGACCGACACACCAAACACCGCTGGCCCCATTTGCCTGATAATGCGCCACACGCCTGCATCCTTAATGCTAATGCGCACCCGTGGCAACATGCCAATCTTCTTCAGGAACGGAAGCTGAAATCCTAACTGCACAAACCCGGCCAAAAAAACAGCCCAGGCCAATGCCATGACGGGTGGGTTACAGTAGGGCGCCAGCCATAGCGCCGCACCGATAAGGCTCAGATTAAGAAAAATTGGTGCGAACGCAGACACCCAAAACTTATTATAGGTGTTCAGTATGCCAGCCGCCAGGGCGACTAATGAGATAAAGAATATGTAGGGCGACAAGACGCGCAAGAGCTGCACGGTCAGATCAAATTTTTCAGGCGTTGCCACGAACCCTGGCGCACTAATATAAACCAGAACAGGTGCAAAAATAATACCGGCGAGCGTAACCACGAACAGGATGATCGCCAGCAACGTAGCCACGTGATCAACCAAGAGCTTGGTCTCCTCGTGCCCACGACGGTTTTTGTACTCCCCAAAAATTGGTACGAAGGCCTGCGAAAATGCACCCTCAGCAAACAAGCGACGCAGCAAGTTTGGTAGCTTAAAGGCGACAAAAAAAGCGTCGGTCGCCATGCCGGCGCCGAAAACACGCGCTATTAAAACATCGCGGGTAATTCCAAGAATTCGAGAAACCAAGGTCAGACCACCTATGGCACCCAGGGTTTTAAGTAAATTCATTGTGGTCCATTTTGAACATGCGCATTGAGCCAATCCAATTCTATCGCAAAGCAACCCGCACAGCCCAGGCATTCATGGGCTCTCAGCAGTTACGCCTAGCGTCCACAGATGTGCGCCGATCAGTACGCACTTTTAGCTTCTTCAGTGTTTGTCCTGCTTAGCCATGCTCAACCCAACCGCTTCGGCGACCTGTATCCCGTCTATCGCAGCGGAAAGTATGCCGCCCGCATAGCCGGCCCCCTCCCCGGCGGGATATAGACCCGAAACATTCAGACTCTGAAAGTCGTCCCGCCGCTTAATGCGCACAGGCGATGATGTACGCGTCTCTACACCGGTCAGGATCGCATCACACATGGCAAACCCTTTGAGCTGCCGATCAAACGCTGGGATGGCCTCCTTTATGGCTTCGATGGCATAGTCCGGTAACGCAGTAGATAGATCGCATAACTTTACTGCTGGCGCATACGACGGCACCACAACCCCCAGCGTAGTGGACGGCCTGCCCGCCAGAAAGTCTCCGACCTTCTGTGCTGGTGCGTGGTAATTGCTGCCGCCCAACTCAAATGCTCGCGCCTCCCATTGCCTCTGCAAATCGATGCCGGCCAATGGGCCCCCTGGGTAGTCGGCCGGGGTCACACCCACAACAATCCCACTATTAGCGTTGCGCTCATTACGCGAGTATTGACTCATGCCGTTCGTAACAACATGACCTCTCTCAGATGCCGCTGCCACAACCGTTCCACCGGGACACATACAGAAGCTGTACACCGAGCGACCATTTTTACAATGGTGCACCAGCTTGTAGTCAGCTGCACCCAGCTGTGGGTTGCCAGCACTTTTGCCAAAACGACAGCGATCTATCATCGCCTGTGGATGCTCAATACGGAAACCCATTGAAAAAGCCTTGGCCTCCATGTAAACACCGCGCTTCTGCAGCATATCGAAGGTGTCACGCGCGCTGTGTCCAACAGCAAGAACAACATGATCTCCGGCAATAAATTGATCGTCTGCCAGTCTCACCCCCCGCACTCGTTCCCCCTCTATAACAATATCCTCGACCTTGCTCTGGAAGCGGATTTCTCCACCAAGCGCCTCTATGCTCGCACGCATCGTTTCCACCACCCTCACCAGCCTAAAGGTACCGATGTGTGGCTTGCTGACGTACATGATCTCCTCTGGGGCACCCGCCTTGACGAACTCTGCGAGCACCTTGCGACCATAATGATTTGGATCTTTTATTTGACTGTGCAGCTTGCCATCAGAAAATGTTCCAGCCCCACCCTCACCAAACTGCACATTCGACTCTGGGTCAAGCTTTCCTTGACGCCACAGCCCAAAAGTATCCTTGGTGCGATCACGCACAGCCTTGCCGCGCTCCAGGACAATGGGACGAAAACCCATTTGCGCCAAGATCAGTGCGGAGAACATCCCGCAGGGGCCAGTTCCAATAACAATAGGACGTGAAGTCAGCCCTGTTGGCGCCCTGGTCACCCAACGATAGCTCATGTCTGGTGTAGGTGAGACATGCTTATCCGCATGGAAACGTTGCAGTAGGGCACCCTCATTCCTCACCTCTACATCTACTGTGTATGAGAATATGATCGCGGATGGCTTGCGAGCATCATAGCTGCGACGAAATATGGAATAGCTGATTAAGTCATCCGCGTGAACATCTAGTCGCCTCAGTATGGCGGTCTTAAGATCTTTTTCGGGATGACTTAGGGGGAGTTTAACTTCGGTTAATCGCAGCATGCGTAGAATTTTTATTTACATTAAACTCTAAAGGCGCACACAGAGGAGGCTGGGTGCGGTGGGTTGCAGCATTTTACTACGTGCCCACACTTCCCAATGCTCTTGCTAAAGTAGTTGATTTTTTTTCATCCAAGCGCTTGACCTTCTCAGTGCCTCAGTCACCTGGCCATCCGTCATCTGCTCCCTTATGACTTCAATAAGATCCCTACCCTCTTCATCGACAGCAAGGTCATTCCCATCGTCGTCAAGGGCTCGGCCGGCGATACTGAGCCACGTAAACGCTTCCACCAGGTCCTGCTCAACACCATTTCCCTGGGAGTACATGATGCCTAAATTAATTTGGGAGGGCGTGAATCGTTGCTCCGCAGACTTACGAAACAGCCCTTCAGCCTTTCGTTCATTCTTGGTGACGCCGTAACCATTGTTGTACATGTCCCCCAGACAAAATTGGGCTTCTGGATCGCCCTGGTCTACTGCTTTTTGAAAAGAAATTTCCGCGTTTGCGTAGTCCTTGTTCAAGAAAAAATTTAGCCCCTCTTTAAAATCTGCTGATTCGCTCATATCTATTTTGTCACACGGTTATATGGTTGATC
>SESD01000014.1_pt1 | contig 103256 bp, 103 predicted proteins | sample 3171411 | NCBI WGS metagenome assembly SESD01 (sample SAMN06051880, study PRJNA518727) | freshwater metagenome | biome: subpolar coniferous forest; feature: holomictic lake; material: water; isolation source: holomictic Lake 442, 16.5 m depth | place: Canada: near Kenora, Ontario | collected...
CTGACCCTATTGATTTTTGTGAAAAAGTGCCGCATCACTGTCTGTTATCTTGCGACTAAATTCAGCGATGACATCCCTCATCCCCTCCTGGCCCAAGTCCTTTTTCTCGATGACATCAAAGCCAAACCCGCGCAATGCACGAGCGATATCTTCGGCATCATGGGGTGGATTGGGGAGTTTCTTAAGAATATCGGTATGCAGATAGTTGCCGTTGCCAATCACCAGGGCGATGCGCTTGCCTGCCCCTTGTGTGACGGACAGATTACGATTGCTGTCAGCATGCACTGCTGTTACCAGGAACAGGGCGCACAACACAATTCCTTTGATGAATTTATTCAGAATTTCAATTTTCATTGCTGATCCAGATAGCACGCAGAGGAGACCCGTATTTACATTATCAGTATTACGGATATTACCAGCTTTTATTCAGGCTTCGTGTTGCAGCGGTCAAATTATAAGTTCTGCATTTACACTGTTTCAGCTTTCTACCATCCAGCATGCAAACCAGTCGGTCAACGCACGACGCTCGCCAAGTTGGGCAAGTCGCTGATCGATGGCATCGTGATTGCCCCACACCACATCGAGCAAGACGCCATCATCCACTAGGGATTCAAGGTCGTGACAATACAGCCCCTTGTCGCGCTGCACATAAAAGCCATAGGTTCGGCACGCGACCGGGCGCTGACGATAGACGGGACAACTACCGCTCGCGAGTTCCAGCATCGGGCAAATGATGGGACGCGCCTGCTGGCTGCAGATGCCAAGCATCGTCCTGCGTATCTCCTCAAGTCTTTCAGGTGCCAACGCTACCAACCCCTCACGGAGTAACGCCCACTCAGGGAATGTCAGTTGCGGCACCTCAGCCAGATGCCGGCAACAATTATCGCACCCCTTGCCGCACAGCCACTCATCTCGACTGTCCAGTATGGTTTGTACGCGCGCGTCGATATCGAAATGGAGTTGGGCTAGCGGTGTCATGTGGTGATTTATAATGTACAAAATAAAAAAGCCCGGAACTTTCGTTCCGGGCTTTTTAACAAGCGCTAATTAAGCAGCTTGGATGTTTGAAGCTTGCTTGCCTTTAGGGCCTTGCGTAACTTCAAAACTTACTTTTTGACCTTCTTGAAGGGTCTTGAAACCATTCATGTTGATCGCTGAGAAGTGTGCGAACAGATCTTCGCTACCATCATCAGGAGTTACGAAACCGAAACCTTTTGCATCATTGAACCACTTAACTGTACCAGTTGCCATGTGACTACTTCCTTTTTTAAAAACACGGGAAAAACTCCCGCAAAACTATTTGATCGAAGATTGCACATGGTAAAACCAGTATTGCAGAGACTTTGATTCAAACGCGAAGATGACTTTATACGCTATTTTTTAAATCTGTTCAAGAAATTTTTAAAAACTAGCGTCAGACAGCAAAAATTACCTTACACAATCCACAAAATAGCGTTTCACGCCATCCACTTCCTCGGCAACCAGACCGTGGATATCCGTTTCGAAACCGGGGAGCTTCTGACTAAAATCACGTGCGAACTTCAGGTAGTCGATAATCGTCTTGTTGAACATTTCACCCGGAATCAGCAACGGAATACCCGGCGGATAAGGCGTCAAAAGCACAGCCGTGATACGGCCTTCCAGATCATCGATTTCAACACGATCCAGCTCTTCATGCGCCATCCTGGCAAAGGCATCGGACGGCTTCATCGCCGGTTGCATATCTGACAGATACATCTCAGTGGTCATGCGAGCGACATTGTGCAGCTTGTAGGCATCGTGTATCTGTTGACACAGGTCGCGCAAACCCGTGCGTTCATAGCGCGGATACTTTGCCGCAAATTCCGGCAGGATGCGCCAGAGCGGCTGGTTCTTGTCGTAATCATCCTTGAACTGTTGAAGCGCAGTCAACAGCGTATTCCAGCGCCCCTTGGTGATACCGATGGTGAACATAATGAAGAACGAATACAGACCGCATTTTTCAACGATCACGCCGTGCTCGGCCAAATACTTGGTGACCATAGACGCCGGAATCCCGTTATCGGAAAAATCGCCATCCACATCCAGCCCCGGCGTGATGATGGTCGCCTTGATCGGATCGAGCATATTGAAGCCTTCGGCCAGATCGCCAAAGCCATGCCATTTATCGGACGCCTTCAATACCCAGTCTTCGCGCGATCCCACACCCTCTTCGGCGATCACATCCGGCCCCCAGACCTGGAACCACCAATCCAGACCGAATTCATCGTCCACTTTGCGCATCGCACGGCGAAAATCCAGCGCTTCGGCGATGGACTCATCAACCAAAGCCGGCCCGCCCGGCGCTTCCATCATCGCAGCCGCCACGTCACAGGACGCAATAATCGCGTACTGAGGACTGGTGGACGTGTGCATCAGATAGGCTTCGTTAAAAATGTATTTGTTCAGTTTGCGGTTTTGCGGCTCGCGTATCAAAATCTGCGACGCCTGAGAGAGGCCGGCGAGCAATTTGTGTGTAGACTGCGTCGCGAATATCATCGATTCACGCGCCTGAGGACGATCCTTTCCGATCGCGTGCATATCCTTATAAAAATCATGGAACGCCGCGTGTGGCAACCACGCCTCATCGAAATGCAAGGTATCGATGCGACCATCGAGCATTTCTTTCAACATCTCGACATTGTAAACAATCCCGTCGTAGGTGCTCTGCGTGATGGTCAGGATGCGCGGCTTCTTAGTCTTGTCTTTGATAAACGGATTCGCGTCGATCTTGCGCTGTATGCTTTCCGGTTCAAATTCCGACTTTGGTATCGGCCCGATAATGCCGTAATGGTTGCGCGTCGGCGTCAAGAATACCGGCACCGCGCCCGTCATCATGATCGAATGCAGGATAGACTTATGGCAGTTGCGATCGACCACCACGATATCATCGGGTGCGACCGTCGAATGCCAGACGATCTTGTTGGATGTCGAGGTGCCATTGGTGACGAAGAACAGATGATCCGCGTTAAAAATGCGTGCCGCATTGCGCTCTGACGCAGCAACAGGACCTGTGTGATCCAACAACTGGCCCAATTCATCCACCGCATTGCACACGTCCGCACGCAGCATGTTTTCACCGAAAAACTGATGGAACATTTGTCCGACCGGCGACTTTAAAAACGCCACGCCGCCTGAGTGCCCCGGGCAGTGCCATGAGTAAGAACCATCTTGTGCATAATGCAGCAAGGCGCGGAAAAACGGCGGCGCCAATGAGTCCAGATACGAGCGGGCTTCACGAATAATGTGGCGCGCCACGAATTCCGGCGTATCTTCATGCATGTGAATAAAGCCGTGCAATTCGCGCAACACGTCATTCGGAATATGGCGGGAAGTGCGCGTCTCACCGTACAAATAGATTGGAATATCTTCATTCTTGAAGCGAATTTCTTCGACGAAGGCGCGCAGACTTTTCAGCGCAACTTCCGTTTCTTCCTTGCTGCCGCTGCCAAATTCTTCATCGTCAATCGACAACAAGAAGGCAGACGCGCGACTTTGCTGCTGCGCAAAGGACGTCAGATCGCCGTAACTCGTGACGCCCAGCACTTCCATGCCCTCTTTGACCAACGCATCCGCTAGCGCGCGTATGCCCAAACCACTGGCATTTTCAGAACGGAAATCTTCATCGATAATGATGATCGGAAACCTGAATTTCATATATAAACTCCCAACGGGAAAAATAGCATTAAAGACTCACAGGTTTACAAAACGAACGAAGGTTCAGTGAGGCATTGCCTTTGGCAAGACAGAAACTAAAGCGTTGTTCATTATTTAACTCTCAGTGAGTGTAACGAATTGGCGCGGATTGTCGCAGATTTACGGTGCAGCGCAAGCGAGTTTTTAATCCTGAGGCGAATAGGAATCAACAAGCTCACCGATCAGGCCGATCAGCACCTGCCTGACCTGCTGTGAATCACAGCCCATCAGCACGGCATCATCCAGCGCGTCCTGACAAATCTGGCGGATTTCTTCTAAATTTTCGCTCATCACCTTGTTCTTTTCCACGCAGGCGATCACCTCACCTTTGGGCGAACGCCAGATTATCGGTTTGCCATGTGACAAAGACATTACATTTTAGGCAACGTGACGCCAACCTGCCCCTGATACTTGCCGCCGCGATCCTTATAGGATGTCTCGCATTCCTCATCGCTCTCGAAGAACAGCACTTGCGCGATGCCTTCGTTGGCATAAATCTTAGCGGGCAGCGGCGTGGTATTGGAAAATTCCAGCGTCACATAACCCTCCCATTCCGGCTCAAACGGCGTGACATTGACGATGATGCCGCAACGCGCATAGGTCGATTTACCAAGACAAACGGTCAGCACCGAACGGGGGATTCGAAAATATTCGACGGTGCGCGCCAGCGCAAACGAATTGGGCGGGATGATGCAGTAATCGGCCGTGACTTCGACGAAGGAATTCGGATCGAAGTTTTTAGGATCAACGATGGTGCTATTGATATTGGTGAACAGCTTAAATTCGTTCGAGCAGCGTATATCGTAGCCATAGCTGGACGTGCCGTAAGACACGATGCGCTTGCCATCTACTTCTTTAACCTGATGCGGTTCGAACGGCTCGATCATGCCGTGCTGCTCCGCCATCCGTCGTATCCATTTGTCTGATTTAATGCTCATTGTTTTTGGGAAGAGGGAAGAGGGAAGAGGGAAGGGGAAAACCGCTGAGCCGCAGCCACCCTTCTCCCTTCTCCCTTCTCCCTTCTCTCTCCTTTAAGTATTTTGAACCACAATTTTCGGGAAAGCTGCGCTGTGATCCTGCGCCATTTCTGCGACCTTCACAGCCACGCGTCGCGCAATCTGCTTATACACTTTGGCAATTGATCCATCAGGATCAGCGACCACGGTAGGCTTACCGGAATCGGCCTGTTCGCGAATTGAAATATCCAGCGGCAAGCCGCCCAAAAATTCGGTATCGTAATCGGCACACATCTTTGCCCCGCCACCGGCACCAAAGATATGCTCCTCATGGCCGCATTTTGAACAGATGTGCGTACTCATATTCTCGACAATACCGATGATCTTGATGCCGACTTTTTCAAACATTTTCAGACCCTTACGCGCATCGAGCAAGGCGATATCCTGAGGGGTCGTGACGATCACCGCACCTGTCACCGGCACTTTTTGCGACAAGGTCAGCTGAATATCACCCGTACCCGGCGGCAAATCCACGATCAGATAATCCAGATTATCCCAGCGCGTCTGGCGGAGCAACTGATCAAGCGCTTGCGTGACCATCGGACCGCGCCAGATCATCGGCGCATCATCCCCTGCAATCATATAACCGATCGACATGGACTGAATATCGTGATTGATCATCGGCTCCATCGATTGACCATCGCGCGACACCGGCTGCCCCTTGATGCCCAGCATCATCGGTTGCGACGGGCCGTAAATATCCGCGTCCAGCATGCCGACCCGCGCACCTTCGGCGGCGAGCGCCAGCGCCAGATTCACGGCGGTGGTGGATTTACCGACGCCCCCCTTACCGCTTGCGACTGCAATGATATTTTTGACGCCGTCGACGAGCTTTACGCCGCGCTGTACCGCGTGAGGCACGACTTTGCTGGTCACAGTGATACTGACTTGACCCACACCCGGCAACACGGCTTTAAGTTGTGTCTCAACCATGACGCGAATCTCGTCCCACACGCTTTTGGCAGGATAGCCCAGCAGGATATCCAGCGACACGTCGCAACCGGTAATTTTGATGTTTTTGACGGATTTCCCGGTGACAAAATCGCGATGCGTGTTGGGGTCGATCAAATTCTTCAACGCACTTTGCACATCCATATCGCTAAAACTCATCGCTGCCTCTATTCGGTAATAAATAATACAAGGGCGTAATTCTAACTGATGTTATGAATCCACATTAAAAAGCTTGATACGCGACAAGGGGAATCAGCTTGTTTTGCACCAAACCTTAAGGGGGCGCGTTACACACTTACTGCACGCATCCTGTCTATTTTCTCGATCACGGCCTGATACAGATCATGGTCGGAATCGTGGTTATTGCGATCCGGATGGTGGGCACTGCGGATCTTTTTCAATTTAGTCATGCAGTCTGGCAGGTCATGCACTCGGGTCACGCGATCACCGTTCTTTTCCATTAAGCGCTGGAGTTCAGCCTCAGCACCTTCGCGTGTGTCATATAACTTCTTGCTGCCCAGACGCCAGCCATCCTGATTTTTGCGCGGGGATTGATTTTCACGACCATCAAACCAAACCCATCTACCGGAATCGGCATCCTGTTCGAACGTAACGGTGGTGATGACGTAGGTGTAAACAGGCGGCTCGATGTCGGTTGCGAATAGATTGATGACCTTACCGACCGTTCCCACCGTTGCCAGGTAATAGGTGCCGGCCTCATGCGGGCAGAAGCCGCTGCTTTGGGTTGGTGCAGGCTTGATGTCGCTACCTGATGAATTCATTTGAGCCATGCGGCTGAGTGCTTTGCGTTGTGCGTTGGTCACAGATATTGCTCCTTATATTGTTTGAAACTCGCTCCAGCGATAGGGCACCTGACAGGCTTATGGGCGGCCCGCTCGGCTAAACTCTCGTCGCGTGCGTTCAGGGACTGATGCGCTCAAAAAAAGGCCATCTCAAAGGATGGCCAAATTGCGTGCTTTGTCCGGCTCCCCGATAGAATTCGAATCTACGACCTGTAAATTAGCAGCCGCAATTCTCATCCGCCACCGGGGCGAAAATAAATTAAATAAAATCAACTACATAATTATACCGCACCTGATACCAATATGCCTCATACTTTCCAGCAGCGAGTCACCATGAAATTAAACTAAGCAGAGTGCAAACAACCAAAAGCCCATGTAAACATGGGCTTTAGTTAAATACTTTACACTTTATGTCGCAGGTAACTACTAGAACGGGATATCGTCATCGAAATTATCGAAGTTGCGGGGCTGGCTGGCTGCAGGCGCGGGGGCAGCTCTCGGTGCCGAGGGCGCTTGAGCGCGCGCAGGCTGAGACGACTGGGACGACTGATCTTCCATCACTTCAAAGCTGCCGCCGGTTGATTTACCGCCCAGCATGGTCATTTCGTTCACCAGAATTTCCGTGGTGTAACGATCTTTGCCTTCTTTGTCCTGCCACTTGCGCGTTTGCAACTTACCTTCGACATAGATCATCGAACCTTTTTTCAGGTATTCGCCAGCAACTTCCGCCAGGCGGCGATAAAAGGTCAGGTTATGCCATTCGGTTTTTTCCTGCTTGACGCCGCTCTTGTCCTTCCAGTTTTCAGAAGTTGCCAGCGTCGCATTGGTGACCGCTTCCCCGTTAGGCATATAGCGCGTTTCCGGGTCTTTGCCTAAACGGCCGATCAAAATCACTTTATTTACCGACATGTCCTACTCCCTTTGTTCACGCAATGGACCCGCCAGTCCATCGATCATAAGTTAAAAATTCATCCGCTTTTGATTTTAAACCATCTGATCAAATAACATCAGGCGAAATTATACGCTGATCGCGGCGACGACCTCTTTGATACCTTATCAGCCAGTTGCACGTCGTCTTTTTTTCCGGCTAACCTTATCCGACTAAATATGTCAGGTAAAATAGCTACGTTACCGCACAGGACTCCGTCGCATGATCAAATTTACCTTCGATAACCGTTTCGTCAGCGAATTGCCGGGCGATCAAAGCGGCTCACCCCACTCCCGCCAGACACCTGACGTCTGCTGGGCGTCTGTCGATCCGTCACCGACATCCCTGCCCGCACTGCTGGCTTATTCGGCCTCTTCCGCCTGCCTGCTTAATCTCAGCCATGAGGAGGTGCATTCGGCAGAATTTCTGCAGGCCTTTAGCGGCAATCAATTATTACCCGGAATGCGCCCTTACGCCGCCTGCTACGGAGGACACCAATTCGGCCATTGGGCCGGACAATTGGGGGATGGACGGGCGATTTCGCTAGGTGAGATGATCAACCAGCAAGGTGAGCGATGGGAGCTCCAGCTCAAGGGCGCCGGCATGACGCCGTATTCCCGTCGCGCCGACGGACGTGCCGTGCTGCGCTCTTCACTACGCGAATTTTTGTGCAGCGAAGCCATGCACCATTTGGGCATCCCAACGACACGCGCACTGAGTCTGATCGGCACGGGCGACGATGTGATGCGGGATATGTTCTACGACGGGCACCCGAATGATGAACCCGGCGCCATCGTCTGTCGCATCGCCCCCTCCTTCATCCGCTTCGGTAATTTCGAACTGCTGGCGGCGCGCGGCGAGCACGAGTTACTCAAACGCCTGGTTGATTTCACCATCGACCGCGACTTTCAAGAGATTAGCAAAGAAGCGGACGACTATTTGTCTGACTGGTTCAGCCTGGTTTGCGAGCGAACGGCCAAACTGGTGGTGGAATGGCTGAGAGTTGGCTTCGTGCACGGCGTGATGAACACCGACAATATGTCGATTCTCGGCCTGACCCTCGATTACGGCCCCTACGGCTGGATAGACAACTTCGATCCCGGCTGGACGCCCAACACCACGGACAGCGAATGGCGGCGCTATTGCCTGTCGCAGCAACCACCCGTGGCACGCTGGAATCTCGAACGACTGGCCGATGCGCTCTCGACCATCAAAGGCGCACGTTCACTGCGCGAGCGTGGACTGAAGCATTTTGATGCCGCCCTGCAAACGAGCATGACGAGCATGCTCGCCGGAAAATTCGGCTGGCTTGCCTGGTGCGATACCGACGCCGAACTGGTTGAAACTATTTTTGACCTGATGCAAATAGCAGAAGTCGATATGACCCAATTTTTCCGCGCAATGGCAAACATTAAACAGCAAGCTCCCGATCTTGCCGTGTTACGCAGCGCGTTTTATCAGGAAAACCTCTATCTCAATCACGGTCCGCTATTTAACGACTGGCTCCAGCGCTATGCTGCGCGCCTTTGCCTGCAACAGGAAACCGATGACGCACGCCGCGAGCGAATGAACCTAGTCAATCCGCGCTTTATTTTGCGCAACTACCTCGCCCAGCAAGCCATCGAGGCTGCGATGCAAAATGACATGAGCTTCCTGGAACGGCTGATGGAGGCGGCCCTGCGCCCTTATGACGAGGAGATAGACGCGGATTTAGTTGCGCTAAGACCTGACTGGGCGATCAACAAGCCCGGCTGTTCAATGCTCTCTTGCAGTTCCTGATCGCCACTACAAACGGGCTTTGAGCAGACTCGCCAGCCACTGACGCTCGGCTTCCTTAACGGGCATCTCGATCACGCGCTCCGGCACTTCCCAGACCACCACGCGGGGCGCAAAGGAACGGAAGGTCACGCCGCCGAAATAGCCGATCGCAGCACCGGCAAAGTCGCCCCCATCTTTGGCTTCATTGGCCACCCCCTCGCCTAGATGTCGCTCTAAAAAAGGCACAAAATTGCTGTTTCTGGAATAAGACGTACCGATCAGCGTCGTCGTCGGGGCTGAGGCCTCGCCGAACAAGTCATCACTCCCTTGCGCCAGCGGCGGCAGCACGGTGACTTGTGCTGACTCAACACGGGGCCGCAAGAAGGCCGGTAGCCCGTCGATACCGGCCAGATGCACCAAATCCCCGGGCCTTGCCGTCAATGCCGTGTTGAGCACGACCGGCTCTCCACCCGCATCTCCCGCCCAATGCCGCGCACGCAAGGCGGATGCAACCACACGCGCCGACCTGTTGGCCCCCGCTTCATTCCAGTGCGTATCGGTGTGGTAATAGCGCTCGCCTTCCTGCTCTGCCAGCGACTGAGTCAGGTCCAGCGCTGCAACACCCTCTCCTTCCAAGGTCGATTGCCAGTTCGCAACGCGCGCAGCAAAGCGGCCGGATCGCTTCAATCCGCACAGATGCGCGCTTTCGATGCGGGTTTTATCGGGCACAATCACCATCAGCAATTTAATGCCGCGCTCGGCCAGCCGGCTATTGAGTTTTGCCGCCAGTGTCGCCCTGAATCGGGCTGAATTTTCGCTGTCAGGATGCGGCTCAAGTTCGTCGGCAAGAAACAGCCAGTCGGCACAACCGGGGCGCACACCAGGCCCCAGATCGCCGGTCAGATTCCACAGCATGCCGCGCTCAATCTGGCTAAAAGTTGGCCCCAGCACGAAGTGTTGATTCAATAGTTTGGTGAAGCGTTTGGTCGACTCCCCCGAAAGGATTTTATCCGTATCTTTGAGCGCGGCCCACTCCGCCTCAGGGACTGCCTTTAAGGAGATGACAGACACCGAGAGTCCCGCGATCAACAGACAGACAAAAGCGGCTGCCGGCAGGATAGTCAGATATTTTCGATTAATCAGCATGATGTCATCCTCAGAACTGAAAATACAAAAAGGGCGGTGACTGCTGTCCGGTCAGCACGATCAACGCATAGGCGAACGCCAGTGCCGGCCAGACTGAACGCCAGAGGCTATGACTGAATATTCCCCATCCGCGGCCTGCATATCGCGTGGCGGGGTAAACGATACAAATGATGCCGATCACAAACGAGGCGTAAATGGAGGGTCGCAACGCAAGCGAGACCGCATCGCCCATCGCCACGCCGTGCAAACCGAATTGCCCCGCCCACATGTGCAGCGCAGATGAAAAATCCGCTGCGCGAAACACCGTCCAGGCCAGCATCACGACAACCAGCGTTAACAGGCGCGAGAAGAAATCGGGCATGGCATAACCGCGTGCGTTGTAGACGCGTGCCGTACAAAGCGCCGCGCCATGAATGATGCCCCAGATCAGGTAGTTCCAACTCTCCCCGCCATGCCACAGGCCGCCGATCGACATGGTCAGCAAAAGATTAAGATAAGTGCGCCACTCACCGCCGCGATTGCCGCCCAGCAACGAGATATACAGATAATCACGCAGCCACGACGAGAGTGTCATATGCCAGCGCCGCCAGAAATCCTGTATCGAAACAGAGAGATAAGGGTTGTTGAAATTCGGCTCGAATTTGAAACCCAGCATCAAACCAAGACCGATGGCCATCAGGCTGTAGCCGGCAAAATCGAAGTACAGTTGTATGGTGTAGGCGCCGCACCCTATCCAGGCGTCAATCAAGGTCGGCGCGGATTGTTTGAAGACCAGTGCCACCAGCGGCGAGAGCGGGTCGGCGATCAGCACCTTCATTGCAAAACCGATCATGAAACGGCGCACCCCGAGTGAGAATTCCTCGGCTGAAAAGAAACGTTCCCGCAATTCCTTTTCGATCACCTTATAGCGAACAATCGGGCCTGCGATCAAGTGCGGGAACATCGCGATATAGGCGGCGAAGAAGCTGAAACGGTATTGTGCCTGAACGATCTTTCGGCGCACATCGACCAGATAGGACGTCGCATGCAGGACGGTAAAGGACAGTGCAATCGGCAGAAAAACCGTCTCCCAGACGATCAGCGGATGATCAGCTCCGCCAAAGAGATCATTGAGGGAGCGCACAACCACATTGGCATATTTGTACCAGGCGAGGCTGGCAAGATTGACGATAATGGCGCCTGCCATGATGCGCGTCTTGAATGTTTCCGAGTTCGACTTATCGATCAGGATCGCGGCGAGCCAGGTAACAAAAGTCAAAAATATAATTAAAATCAGAAACTTAGGCGTCCACCAGGCGTAAAAAATCCAGCTGCCGAACAACATCGTATGATTGCGGTAGCGAGATGGGGTGAGAAAATAAAACGCGAAAAAAACCGGCAAAAACAGCGTCAAAAACTCCAGGGACGCAAAGACCATAACTTAGAATCTCCGAATTGATGCCGGTTTAATAGGACTACACTTATTTTTTGTCGTCGTTGATGACAAACGCCTGCCTAGCATTGTTCACACCCAACAGGAATAGGCTGTAGCGCGAACCCGATTCCAGTCCGGACAAATCGACCGCTGTCGCGCTGCCGCTGCAGTTAATCGCGCCCGGCTGCTTGTCGCTGCCCGTCAGATGGCGCTGCATGGCAAGGGGTTTGACCTCATAGGAGGCTGTGGCATTTTTTTCAACAATGCTCAGATTCGCGCTGCTGCATTTAGCATCGAGATTGAGCAAGGCAAGAGAGGCACGCGTGCCGCTAAATTCACTGGGCGTTTCCCTGAGCAAGGACGTCTTGATTTGCTTGGCACCGGAAGGCAGCACGGCAACCGTGATGAATTCCCACGGTTTACCGACCACGTCTACCGCCACATGAGCTCCGCTCCCCTGAATCGTTGCCGAAAGTTTGGCGCCTGATTTAATCTTAAAAAAACGCGTGACGCGCGCATCAGGCTTCGTCCCCAGCACTTTTTCTTTGCCCTTGGCTGTGGCAATGGTCACCTCCGTGTCGGTCGCATTCACAAAGCGAACAAATGAGGACTCTTCAGAGGGACCGGTCTCATACAACTGCGGCTCTGCGACGGCCGCAGCGGACAACAAGACCGCCAGCAAACTCAGTGAGCGTGTCACGATTTTTTTCATATCAACCTCAAGGCTTAATTTTTTTTAATATATCGGAGGAAATAATCTGACTGGTAATCGCACTCCCCCAGGCCTGATAGCCATCCTTGCCGAAATGCTGTCCGTCATCCGGTAAGGTGCCCCATTCACCCGGTTTGGACATTTTCAGTGAATCGATGTAAATACAAGGCGAGACATTATCAGCTAGGAACTCAGACATTTCTTTCACGCGTGGAAAATTCTTGCCATTTTTTCCGCCTTCATTACCCCACGCAGGACCCACCCAAATGCAACGCGCACCGCTGGCTTTGATACCATCTGTCAGGGTTCTGACCTGATCCCGTATCCACGGTTTGGGCAGAGTCGCCGCTTTGTAACTGGCCATCGTGTCGCCATTCACCACCACGATCAAATCGGGATGGTGGGCCGCGAGCAAATCGGGCAGCGGCTTCATGATGGCAACTTCAGCACGGCGTTCGCGCAAAGGGCCGTTATCCAGCCTGAACGCCGTACCGCATTCCGCCTTGGTGGTTTTCATCCAGTCACCCGACAGCGTGCCGCATGCGCCGTAAGAATACACCTTAGCGCCTTGCTGCATCAGCCCATCATGCAGCGTGGTGATCAAGTAGTCGCGGGTCGCCATATGGCTGTCACCGATAACCAGGACGGTGAGTCCGGCAAGAAGCAAACTCATATTGATTCCTCTATTTTCACGTTAAAAACGAACCCAAGTTTAAGTGCAGGCTTTATGTCTGTCCAGAAATAATCAACTCAGACTAGCGCCGGCGTTTTCTTTTACGCGTCGATGCACTATTCCAAAGTGGCGGCGGTTCTGCCGTCTGCGCCGCACTCACATTAATCGCCAACTCGACGGCCACCTGACGCAGCAGCAGTTCCGCATCGGCGTGTTTGCCCTGTCTCACCAGTGCATCCGCACGGTCAAGCTGCAGATGCGCCCATGACGTTTTTTGCAATCTGGCCATCTCTAAGGTACGCGAAACAGGCGATATCCGCTCAAGTGTATGCATTGCCTCCATCCACAGATGCTGCTCGGCATACAACTGTGCGCTGGCAAACAAGGCAGCCGGCAAATCAGGATTGTTCAGCAATACGCTGTCGATTTGCACTCTAGCACGGGAAAACTCCCCCGCCCCCTGATAGAGCTGCGCCAGATCCAGACGGGATTTTAAACTATCGGGATTTTTCAGCAGACTGTCTTCCAGCTCTGATCTGGCCTGATTATCGGAACCGGCGGATCTGAGTTGATTATCTGTGCCGCCTGAATTGACCGTCTCACGCCTGCCATTCGAAGGCGGCGCGCCCAGCTTTTTCCTTATTTGCGCTGCCAGATCGCCGCGGCCGCGCGATTCCCAATACTGCGCGCTGTCAACTTGCGCCTCACGCGTGGGTTTAACGACCGGCATCGCTTCTGAGCCGTTCGGCGCAAAATTTACGATCTTAGTCTGTACAGGTGTTTGAACGGTGACGGGTATAACCTTAGGTTCGCCGCGTGCCTTCTGCGCCAGATCGCTGCGACCGCGCGACTCCCAGTATTGAGCTGTGTCTTCTGACTTCACGATATCAGGTTTAGCAGATGCCTGCGACTGACTCAACGGGGTTGCAGCAACGACAGTAGGCCTTATTTCAGCAGGCGGTGGAATGACCACAGGTGCGGCCGGCTTTACCGAAACAAGCGATTCAGCCTTAACAGCGGGTGCTGAAACTTGCCTGATACGGCTGCGCTCTTTTTCTGCCAAATCAGCCCGTCCGTGACGATCCCAGTATGTCGCACGCGCCTGCAGTTCCAGATCCGAAGGCTTTTCGTTCACCAGCAATGAGCCGCCCTCCGTGCTGAACGCCCCCTCTTCTGCCTGCGCAAACAGAGAAAAGCATGCGGCGATTCCCAGCACGATTATTTTATTGCTGAACATGATGAATTCCACTGTACAACGAGTTGACCCTGCGAGGAAAATGCAAACTTGTGCGCCATCCAGCCCTGGCCAAACAACGCCAGCACCTGATCATAATAGCGAAGATTCTCCCCGATTAACAGTCCGCCCACTGGCTGCGAAGCGAGCCTGTCACTTTGCAACTTCAGTGCAGCGCTATTATTCATCGTTGCAAAATAAGGTAGCAGTGCTGCCGAAAAACTAGGCGGACTCACACCTGACACGTCCCCTGTTTGCGTATTGACTGTCAAAGGCGGAGTTATCTGATATTCCGGTATCAGTTTATTCATACCGTAAATCAACTTCTTAATTTTTCCGAAAGAAGGATCCTGACGGGACAACATCCCCCACCACAGATAGACGCGTATTGCATCATGCGTGCCGACTTCCCCCTTCTGCGGATCAATCAGGTAGCCTGATTCTGGAATATAAGCGGCCCAGTCCGGCACATAACCCCTGGGAGCTGCGCTACCAAGCAACGTGAGATTATTTTCGATGATCTGTTTCCAGGGCCCATCGGGATCGGCAATGGAAAAAGCGCGCAGCAATTGCACCGGATAATAGCTGGGATTCAAACGCGAACCGCCCGGCTCCAGTGCAAACCCATTCGCAGCAGGCAATAACACCACACCGGCCCCTGACAGATTGCGCACCAGTTGAATACGAATATTGGCGAGCATCATCCGGCCCAATGCAGTGTAACGCGGCTCATGCCATAAACGTCCCGCCTCCAGCAGGGTATAAGCGAACCAGGTGTCGGCATCAGATGCGGAATTTTGATCGACCACGCCCCATGCGCCGTCGGATTTTTTGCCCCATTGCCAAGCAGGTAAACGTGCGCTCAAATCTCCGGCTGCCAGATTATCACGACTCCAGAGCAGGATCTGTTCAAAGCGCGGCCTGTCATTGGCGATCAGCGCAAAAAGTAACCCGTACGCTTGTCCTTCTGATGTGCTGTAACGCTGCTCGCTCTCGTCAGCGAGCACACGCCCGTCAGCCTGAACAAACCGACTGGCGAAGGACTGCCATGCCGGCCAACAGGGCTGCGCGCAAACCGGCAAAGCCGCCATCAGCCACGCACAGATCACTATCCTAGCGATAGTGCCCGACATCGTTTATTTCCGTAACCGTTGATCAGCCAGTTTTCGCAAATAACGGAACGAGGTGACCGCCACCAGCAGGGCTGCCACGCCAATAAAAATCAACAGGAACAATGGCTGCCGTGATAAAAACCAATGTAGCGCGGTCCACCACGGCAAGCTTCCCGTGTAATAGGTAGGCCCCGTTTGAAATCCTTCGATGCGTTTGCCGCTTTGCATCACCAGATCGCCCGTAAAATGCATAAGCAGCTTAGGATTCGCCATCGAAGCGGTAATATTAGCAATTTGCTCAGGGTTGTCGCCGGTCAGCACCACAACACTACGACCGTTTTTAAGCGGTGATTCGAACCCCACCAGCGCACCCAAACCGCCATCGCCCTTGCTAATCAAATCACCGGCACGCTGCATCGCATCCTCCAGATCGCGGTTTCTCCAGCGTGATATCAGACGATCAAATGGGCCTGGCACGCTGAGCGTATGGGTTCCTTTTTCCAGCAACGGATGTATCTTATTAGCCCAACGTTCGAGCAGCGGTTGATTGCCTGCCGTACCGATCAAAATCAGATCTTTATTGGCGTGAGCATCGACGCTGGCGGCGGTAATAATGGCATGCCGGATAGCAGGATAGCCGGTTACGCGTCCCATGCGGCCCATCAGCACCAGATAGGTTTCGATCTCAGCCGACACCGCATTCTCAGGCATCACGACGGCTGTTTCTGACAAATCCGCCATCCGTGTATAGGGAAATCCGTCATTGACAAAGAACCCCAGATTGGGCAGGGCCGCATAATGCGGGAAAGAGGAGAAATCGATCCTCGAATCCTGATCGATGACGCCACGCTCGTTGTTTAAAAATACATCTTTGCAATACCCTTGCTTGGTGTAATCAAAAAAGTAGTGTAACTGCAACTGATTCTGCCCAAAGATATTTTCGTGCGGAATCAGTACCTCTTCACTGGCAACCGCCTGCCCGTCCTGCAGCAACGGCAGCCTCATTTTCTTCTCGATTTTGCTGGGCACACTCGCCAGCGGCAGCGCTTTGATAAATGCGTTGTTGATATTAACGTTCAGCGTCGATCTGTCGGGCACCGGGCGCGGGGTATAGCGGTAATGCAAATTCATCGGCACACCATCGCTGCGCCAGGCAAAAATATCCGGCGGCACATTGAAGTTGATCCTGATCATATCCGGTGTCACGCCTTCAACCTGCAATTCAGACTGTTTTGCCAACTCCGCAAAGTGCACCGCTCTGTCTGTTGGGATCCAACCCGGCGCATCGTAAGGCTTACGCAGAGGAATATCCTGCATCTGCTTAACGCTAACATAACTGCCAGTCAGCGTTGCGGTTCCCAGCGTGAGCGCTTGAGCTGCAATATCCAACTCTTTGGCATCGCGTCCCATCACGACCAGCAATTTGGCATTCGCATTGAGCGGATTGGCGATCATCGCAAGGCTAGGCCCGTTGATCACTGGAAGATTAAGTCCTGCAGGCACCGTACTGCCCGCGACCAGCATCACACCGTTGCCCTTGGGCAAGGTATTGAGCAGCACAGGAAACTGAGAACCGCGATAATTTGACAGCGCGCCAAACCACGATGCAACTACGCCGGCGGCATGCAACACCTCATTATTAGGCTGCGCTGGAAATATAAACGGCAGCACCAGTTTGCGGTTGTCCAGCCGATCGAAAAAGGGCGCAGGCAGCAAAGCCATATCATCCGGCAGCTTCAAGTGACGTACGGTGAGCTCCAGCTTGCTCAGATTGCTGACATTGGCCCACAGCGTTGAGTGCATCGGATCTTCACACTCACGCGTGTAATGCGCGATCAATTCCAGCGTCAGCTGATTAAAATCGATGAACATGCTCGAATCGAGTTGCACATCACTGGTATGGCCATTATTTCCTTCTCGCGGCAAGGCCAGCGACGTCATCAGCTCGTCGTTTAACAAAACCTTCAGGTGCGACAACTCAGGAATCAACGCGGGCGACCAGGCATAGGTGAGTTTCAATTTCGCGGCGGTGATCACCTCATCGTTGCGCATCGACAACTTCAACGAGCGCCGGCCATTTACGGTATGCAAATCAATCGGGCTGTTCGCACCCAATTCTTCGAGCGTATAAGAATAGCGACTGATTTCATCCGAATTTTCTTTCACAGGCTCGGCGGCCTCGTCAGCAGATTTAACCTCTGCAGGCGCGTCATGAGTCTTGGAAGTCGAGTGATGTTTCTTCGCATAGGCCACTCCCGAAGTCGTCGCACAGACAACGGCCAGTAAAACGAGCAACGCCCGACGAATGAAGATCAATTTCGAATAAACCTTCAGGAAATTGCGTGACTTTTTCATAATATACCCACCAATTTTAATCAACAATCGCTCGCGCGCTTATACATTTACAGTAAACCCGGCCCACCGACCGGAAAAACATTTCGGACAATTTAAATACTCAAGAGCGCACGGGTCTGACCAGCAGACGGCGTCCCACCCTGAACAATACGCTGAGTTTTTTCCTCAAAAATCCCTCTTTAACTGAATCCGGTTTGAGCGCTTGCTGATCAAAAAGACCACGTTCAGGCGACACTTCTTTTTCTCTGCTCTGATAACTCTTCTGTACACCCGTCTTTAAATCATGCCACAAGTGTTGATAGCCTTTCATGCTGTGGTAACAGATTTCCTTCATACCTGCCAATGGCCGATCGACGACGCGATTATCATCCCAGTCCAGCCATGCATCGGCACGAGCGAGCGTACACTGCACCAGATCCATTTGCTGCTGCAAACTTAAATTATCAAACTCAACGCCGACGATGGTATCTCTGGCGAACACGACTTTTGCCGGGAACACAAACTCGCGCTCGCCCATAAAGAGCGATACACGCGCCATACTATTTAAAGCCGCCATATTCGCAGCAGGCATCACCAAGCCCAACCCGCCTTCCGAATAATCATTGGCGCGACAGGAAAAAACCTGGCCGTTAGCGAGCTTCAACATCGCTTTTTGATTACAATTGACTCGATGACTGGAGCGCACCTGTTTGGTTTCCGTCGCTACGGCGATGGTCGCCCCAAGAATCACTAGGTTATAGACCGTCCAAAGTAGATTCAATACGACGGTATCCACCTCAAACCTATTCCACCAGAATAGTCTGATCACACCGATGAATAGTCCTGTGACATTCAGCGCCAGCATGATCAAATAGGGCTCACTGATCTTCCAGTCAAAGAATTCCTTTTCAACTAACCCCCCCTTGGCTGTCACATTGAATTTACCGAATTTCGGGTTTAACAATGCCACCAGCGTAGGACGGAAAATATACCAGGCCAGCGTCGCTTCATACAACTCAGCCCAGAAGGAGTGGCGATGCGCACCCTGCATGCGGGAATTGGTAATATTCGCGTGGAACAGATGCGGCAGCGCATATACGGCGATCGCTCCGGCGGATGCATTGATGATGTGAGCCTGAAAAAAAAGATAGGACAGCGGCGCTAACAAAAACACCATGCGCGGCAATCCATAGAAGAAATGTAACATCGCATTGGAATAACATAGCCGCTGCATGAAACTCAGCCCCTTGCCAAACAAGGGATTATCCACCCGGAAAATTTGCGCCATCCCGCGCGCCCATCGAATCCGTTGCCCGACGTGAATCGACAAACTCTCGGTCGCCAGCCCTGCCGCCTGCGGAATCGAGATATAAGCCGTCGTATAACCTAAGCGGTGCATCTTCAACGCGGTATGCGCATCTTCAGTGACTGTTTCAACCGCCACACCGCCCACCTCGAGCAAAATTGTACGCCTTGTCACTGCACAGGATCCGCAAAAAAATGTTGCATTCCACAGATCGTTACCATCCTGAATCAAACCATAGAATAGCTCACCTTCGTTCGGCACCCGGCGGAACGTTCCCAGATTGCGTTCAAACGGATCCGGTGACAAAAAATGGTGCGGTGTTTGCAGCATGCCGAGTTTCTTATCCCGCAAAAACCAGCCTACCGTCAACTGCAAAAATGAACGCGCCGGGATGTGATCGCAATCAAAAATCGCAACAAATTCACCGCTGGTTATTTTGAGCGCTTCATTAATATTACCAGCTTTGGCATGATTGTTATTGTCACGCGTCAGATGCAAAACACCCACACTCCTGGCGAATTCGGCAAACTCCTCACGACGACCATCATCGAGTATATAGATATTGAGCTTTTCTCGCGGCCAGTCCAGTGCCATTGCCGCAAGCACGGTAGGCCGAACCACTTTGAGCGATTCGTTGTAAGTCGGAATAAAAATATCGACGGTGGGCCACTGCGTCGTATCTTCGGGCATGGGTTCGGGCAAACGCCTAAGCGGCCAAATGGTTTGTGCATAGCCTAGCAGCAGCACTAACCAAGCATAGACTTCAGCGATCACCAACGTGACGCTGAAAAACGTGTCCACCCAGTTACCCATCGACAGCGTTTCAGTATAGCGCCAGTACAAATATCGACTGGATGCGTTGACCGAAAATACAATCATCACCAGCGTAAACAACGTGCCGGTATAATTGCGCAAATACAGCGCCAGCACCAACACCATGCTGGCGTAAATTGCCTGCCCCAGCAAACTGAGTGATACGCTCATGCTCACCAGAAAAAGCACAAAAGCGAAAATCATTGCGGCCGCACGCCAATAACGATGCTCCCAGCCATACCACTCGCGGACTGCAATCACGAATTCGTTGATCTTACCAAACTTATAACGATCAACGGTTCTCGGTTTACTGCGGCGATCTACCCCTTTGAATTCAGGCGCATTCACCGACCGGTAGGCTCGCTTAGGCTTGCTCACCTGACAGCCTGGTCAACCCGGCTTTGCAGCCAGTCGGTCAATTGTACGATATCGTCGACCGCCTGACAGTGTGGCGCATATTGCGCGGCAGGCTGTTGGTAAGCCAGCGCTTCACTCAGGGATTCATCGCGATGAATCGGATACGGCGCCAGGCGATCGCCCAGCACCGTCTGCATGACGGTTTTAATATCGCGGTTTAACGGGTGATCGGCATCGAACTGATTCAGGACATAATACGAACCATAAAAATCGGTGCGATTGGCGCAGTAGTAATCGAGCAGACTTTCAATCGCGGTAAGCGTCGCATAAGACCCTGCATCCGGGATCATCACAACCAGCACCAGATTCGCAATCGATAGCGCCTGCTGCACGTAAACGGAAGGACCGGGCGGCGTATCCAGAATCGTATAAGAATTTGGCTCGCGCCCCAACTCCATCAGATTATCTCGCAACCATTCCGGCGTTTGCGACAGATGAGCCTCAAAAGTAATGCGCTCGAATTCCGACACCTTTCCGTAGGGCACAAAGCTGACCCCGTATGCGCTGTCATACTCAGTGTAATACCAGCTACTTTGCTGCAATGTCTGATGAACCATTCCATTCACGTCAGCAGGGTCAGCCCCCAGGTGCAGACGCAACGCATTTTGCGGATCAAGATCGACCAGCCTGACAGGGTGCCCGCCGGCCGCCAGCGTACACGCCAGATTGACAGCAACGGTCGTCTTACCGACACCGCCCTTAGGTGAAATCACAGCAATTACAGTCATTATTTTTTCAAAAATCCAAACAGGCTGCGCAAACTTTTATCCTGTGTATTCACAGCAACATTATTTTGCGGATTAAGCAGGCGCGAAAAAACCGACGTGATTTTGTCCTGATCCGAACGCTCAACTTCACGTCGACCAGGCTCAGCTTGCACGGGCGGACTCATGGCAGAAAACAAGGATCGTGTCGCGGACACCGGTGTATTTACAGATGAAAACAACGTTCGAGCGGGGGGCGGCACATCCGCTTTGGCAAAAAGGGCAGGCGACTGAGTTTGTTGAATGACCGGTGCGCGTTTGATAACACCCGGTTGCGCAGCATTGAATGAGCCCGTATTTGCCCCCGAAAAACCCGCAGCGCGAGCAACCGGATTTTCAGCCGATGCTCTGAGCTGGGGCGCACTGATACGCTCCTTTTCAATCGCTGTCACGATAGGCCAGTTTTTCTTTGCTTGATCAACGACATATTCCTGCTGGATTTCCTGATAATTACTGGTATCCCCGCCGAATTTTTTGAACAGATTACGTATATCCGCATTAGCAGCTTTTTTCATAGCTCAAGTTCACTCCGCTCTTTTTGCAGCATGCCTTTATCTCCCGAATCGAAACACCAGCAGAAAATTATCCTGCTTTGCCGATGGAACCTGGGTGATGCGCAACTCAGGACCTGCACCCAGCGCAGAGAGCCAGTACCCGTAAACACCCTCAAGAATCGCAGGCGACCAATCCAATGCATCGTCTCCGAAAGCAGCTTGTAAAGGAGAGACGTGATGTTCGATATACAAACCATCTTCCTTCTCAACCAACGCCACCCACCCCCAATCCATGTCGAACCAGATGGCGTTAATTGATTCTTGCAGAGCGGCAATCGTATCGCCAACAGGCGCAGGAATGCCTTGCGCCATTGAAACGCCCAGTCGAGCCATCAAAACCCGGAGCTCGGCCACCGGGATTTGCTGACCAAACTCACTGGCAAATGCATTGAGAAAAACATGCCACTGAACAGAGCAGCGCTGCTTGACGAAATACCCTAGATTCTCTTCTACATTATTCATCTCTACCCTCTAAAAATAATGGCAATAGCAATAGCTTATAATTTTAGCACTTCTCAGGGATACTTTGTAGGCGATAATCTTACACAGATTTGGGCCTGAGAGATCTCTAACTATGTGGCACCAAACATCTCCGGCAATTATCTGCATATAAAACTTTGCAAACCTCTTGAAAATCGCAAAATCGACCCAATTTAGCGCAAGAACATTTTTTTGGAGAACGATATGGAACAAAACCAAACGGCGACACCTGATACCGAAACAAGCACAGAATCGACGCCTGCATCAGAAATCAATGAAGTGATGCCAAGCACGGAAGAACTGTTGCAAGCAGCTGAACGCAAAGCGCAGGAACACCACGATTCATGGATGTACGCTAAGGCCGAGAGTGAAAACATACGCCGCCGCGCATTGGAGGATGTCAGTAAAGCCCAAAAATTTGCCGTTGAGCGTTTTTCAAATGAAGTATTGGCTGTCAAAGACAGTTTGGAAGCAGGTTTAGCCGTTGAAACGGCCACCGTTGAAAGTTTCAAGAGTGGCATGGAACTGACCCTAAAACAGCTCACCAGCGTGTTTGAAAAATTTAATATTATCGAAATCAATCCGGTTGGCGAAAAGCTCGACCCGCATAAACATCAGGCGATCAGCATGGTGCCTAGCGAATTGCCTGCCAACACCGTGGTCAGCGTGATGCAAAAAGGCTACACCCTGAATGAACGCGTCCTGCGCCCGGCGCTGGTACTGGTTTCACAAGGGCAGTAGTCGTTAGTCTCTAGACGTAAGTCGTTAGTAAAACCCCGCGCAGCGGACAACGCCAACTAACGACTAGCTACTTACGACGGCCTCTTGAAATATGAAATACCCGCCCCATCTAGGGCGACATCGTAAACAACACATTAAAAGGAATTGTATTATGGGCAAAATTATTGGTATTGACTTAGGCACAACGAATTCTTGCGTCGCAGTGATGGAAAACGGCAAGACCAAGGTAATCGAAAACGCGGAAGGTACGCGCACGACACCATCTATCATCGCCTACATGGAAGATGGTGAAGTTCTGGTCGGCGCAGCAGCCAAGCGTCAGGCAGTTACCAATCCACAGAACACCCTGTACGGCGTCAAGCGCCTGATCGGTCGCCGCTTCGATGAGAAGATGGTACAAAAAGACATCGACATGGTGCCATTCACCATCGTTAAAGCCAAGAATGGCGATGCATGGATCAAGGTTCGCGACAAAGAATTCTCAGCGCCTGAAATCTCTGCGCAAATCCTGATGAAGATGAAGAAGACCGCCGAAGACTACTTAGGCGAGTCCGTGACTGAAGCGGTTATCACCGTTCCTGCCTATTTTAACGATGCGCAGCGTCAAGCTACCAAGGATGCCGGCCGTATCGCGGGTCTGGATGTTAAGCGCATCATCAATGAGCCTACCGCCGCCGCTTTGGCATTCGGTATGGACAAGCAAGAAGGCGATCGCAAAATTGCGGTGTATGACCTGGGTGGCGGCACATTCGATATTTCCATCATCGACATCGCTGAAATCGACGGCGAACACCAGTTTGAAGTGATGTCCACCAACGGCGACACCTTCCTGGGCGGCGAAGATTTCGACATGCGCGTGATCGAGTTCCTGGTTGAAGAATTCAAGAAAGAATCCGGCATTGACCTGAAGAAAGACATGCTGGCACTGCAACGTCTGAAAGACGCCGCAGAAAAAGCCAAGATCGAATTGTCATCGGCTCAACAAACTGAAGTCAATCTGCCCTACATCACCGCAGATGCAACCGGCCCTAAGCATTTGGCTGTCAAGATCACTCGCGCCAAGCTGGAAAGCATTGTTGAAGATCTGGTGGCACGTACCATCGAGCCTTGCAAAATTGCAATGAAGGACGCCGGCATCTCCATTTCAGACATCGCTGACGTGATTCTGGTTGGTGGTCAAACCCGTATGCCTATGGTTCAGAAGAAAGTTGAAGAATTCTTCGGTCGCGAGCCACGTAAGGACGTGAATCCTGACGAAGCCGTTGCTGTTGGCGCTTGTATTCAGGGCGGCGTGTTGCAAGGTGAAGTGAAAGACGTATTGCTGCTGGATGTCACGCCTCTGTCCCTGGGTATTGAAACCATGGGCGGCGTGATGACCAAGCTGATCAAGAAAAACACCACGATTCCAACCAAGGCATCGCAAGTATTCTCGACAGCGGATGAAAATCAATCTGCAGTGACGATACATGTGCTGCAAGGTGAGCGCGAAATCGCATCCGGCAATAAGAGCTTAGGTCAATTTAATCTGGCTGACATTCCACCTGCACCACGCGGCGTGCCTCAGATCGAAGTGACCTTCAACATCGACGCCAATGGTATTTTGCACGTAATGGCGAAGGACAAAGCGACCAACAAGGAAGCCAACATCACCATTAAGGCTAGCTCCGGTCTGTCAGAAGCTGAAATCGAAAGCATGGTTCGCGATGCTGAGGCACACGCTGACGACGACAAAAAGGCGGTGGAACTGGTGACGGCACGCAACCAACTGGATGCGTTGATTCACTCTACAACGAAGTCTTTGAAAGAATTCGGCGAACAGCTGACTGCGGATGAAAAGACGGCGATTGAATCGGCCTTGAAAGAAGCAGAAGAAGTCGTCAAGAGCGATGACAAAGACGCCATCGAAGCCAAAGCCGAAGCACTGTCAACGGCCGCACAAAAGCTGAGTGAAAAAATGTACGCAGCCGAGCAAGCCAAGTCACAAGGCGGCGACGCCGGTGCTGCTCACGAAGCCAAGAAAGACGAAGGCGATGTGGTGGATGCCGAATTCACCGAAGTTAAGGACAAGAAGTAAGGCGCGAAGATTAAGGGTAGAGGATTGAGTTAAATCAGCCTCAGCCCTTAGATTCTTTACACTTGTACATAACGTGAATCAGTAAGGAGCAAAGTGAGAGGAGCATGAAATGAGGACGCTAAAAAGCCACTCAATTCACGCTCCTCAATCCTTTTAAGCCATGAGCAAAAAAGACTATTACGAAGTCCTCGGTATCAATCGCGATGCATCGGACGATGAGATTAAAAAGGCTTATCGCAAGCTGGCGATGAAGCATCATCCTGACCGAAATCCTGACAATCCAAAAGCGGAAGAACACTTCAAGGAAGCCAAGGAAGCATACGAAACCCTGTCCGACGGACAAAAGCGGGCGGCCTACGACCAATATGGTCATGCGGCGTTCGAAGCGGGAGGCATGGGCGGCGGAAGTCCGTTTGGTGCTGGCGGCGCTGGCGCGCAAGGATTTGATTTTTCTGATATTTTTGGCGACATCTTCGGCGGCGGACGCGGCGGCAACGGTGGGCGCAGCAATGTCCAGCGTGGCGCTGATCTGCGCTACAACCTGGAAATCACGCTGGAACAAGCGGCACGCGGCACTGAAACTCAGATCCGCGTACCGACTATGGATGAATGTGATACCTGTCATGGTTCGGGCGCAAAACCCGGCACCAGCCCTGTCACCTGCACCACCTGTGGTGGTCATGGCCAGGTTCGTATGCAACAAGGCTTCTTCTCTATCCAGCAACCCTGCCCGCGCTGTCACGGCAACGGCAAGATGATTTCCTCACCTTGCAAACCCTGCAGCGGCAGCGGTCGGATCAAGCAGCACAAAACCTTGTCGGTAAAAATCCCGCCAGGCGTAGACAACGATGATCGCATCCGTTTATCAGGCGAGGGCGAACATGGTGTCAACGGCGGACCATCGGGCGATCTGTATGTCGTGATCCACGTCAAGGCTCATGCGGTATTCCAGCGCGATCACAACGATCTGCACTGCGAAATGCCGATCAGTTTCAGCACTGCGGCACTGGGTGGCGAAATTGAAATCCCCACGCTGGATGGTAAAGCGCACATCAAGATTCCTGCGGAAACGCAAAGCGGAAAAATTTTCCGCCTGCGCGGCAAAGGCATTAAAGGCGTGCGCAGTTCAACGCATGGCGACTTGCATTGCCATGTCATCGTCGAAACACCGGTCAATCTGACCGAGCGTCAACGCGACCTACTGCGTGAATTTGAAAGCATCAACGATCTAAATAGCGCCCATCACAATCCAAGAGCAAAATCTTGGATGAACAAGGTCAAGGACTTCTTCGGCCAGTAATCCTGAGAGGCTCGTATCAATGCCCCCGGAATAATCAATTCCGGGGGTTTTTTCTTAACCGCACACGAGATATGTCTGTCACCATGCGCCTCGAAAATTAGCATAATCTAAACTACAAAATTTCAATTTCATGGCCAAATATCTGTCACATACAACGGCAGCGTCAATCTGCACGGGTGGATACTAAGAGTCTCCCTGTCGCGCTAGTTGATTGTTCATGTCGCACAACATAATTTATTCGCTCGCACAAAAGCTGTGCTTCAGTGTTGAATCCACCCTTTAAACGGAACATATGAATCATGAAAAATTGCAAATTAAGCTGGAGCCTAGTCATTATCTTATCCGTCATCGTCGCCCTGTTTGGCTACAAATTCACCGTAGGTGAAGTGCAACCCTCCGATGATGGTCGTCAGGCTGTGATGCTGACCAAGAATGAGCGTAATGCGTTATTGCTTGAGATGCGCAACTGGCTGCAAAACTCGCAAGCCATATTAGCTGCGTCCTCCGAGAAGGATTTCGACACCGTCATCAAGTCAGCACGCGCATCCGGCATGGCAGCAGAAGCGGATACGCCCGGCTCGTTATTCAGAAAAATTCCGGTTGAAATGAAAGCGCTCGGTTTTGGAACGCGCAAGCAATTCGACGAGATTGCCGCCGATGCGGAACAATTCAAGGATCAAAATCGTACTGTAGCCAAATTGAGTGTAGCAATGAATAACTGCATCGCGTGTCATGCGACTTATCGTTTTATTGAAACGGCCCAATAGAGGGTAAGCCGTCGAATGAGATCCTTTTCAAGCCTGCCTCAACAGCCAACTTGAAAAGGGACTCGATAATAAGATTTTGGACTATATTAATTGAGCGACAAGCTGAAAACGCGCTCCGAGAACGAGCCATTCTTGATTACGACTCAGCGACCTCCGCGCATACCACCACCTTGCCCCGCGCCCATGCCTTGACCGCGAACTGGCGGATTATCCGGTATGACGACGCCTTTTTCCTTGGCTTTTTCCTTCATCGCCTCATGATGCGTTTTACGTAGCTCTTTACGCTCATCGGCAGACGATGCATTGCGCATTTTTGTGCGTTGTTCGTTTTGTTCCTCCGGTGTCATCAATTGCCTGCCGGTTGTCTGCTGAATCTTTGCCGGTTCCCCTTCCGCAGCATCAGCAGCCAGCGTAACGCCGAATGATAAAAATAAAGCACCGGACATTACTGACAAAACCATGTTCTTGTACATTTTGATCTCCCATTAGAAAATTAAAAACGTTACATGAAACCTCACTTCGAGGGGCGTTTTCATTGTACCCCTTAAATTTGATGCCCATCACTTCAACGACGCACTTCATGCATCAAATAAACAACGTCGTACCGGACTCTGACGCTTCGCCCAAGAAGGCTGCCACACCACCGATTTCCACGCCCTCAATCAATTCAGACTGATGTATACCCATCACGTCCATAGACATCTGGCAGGCAATCAATTGCGCGCCGCCTTCAATCAGACTTTGCAGCAGATTCCCCGGTGTTTCGACGCCCTTGTCATGCATCACCTTGCGGATCATTTTGGCTCCTAGCCCATGCATGTCCATTTTCGAGATGGAGGTCAGATGATCCACACCAGAGGGCAGCATGGAACTGAACATCCGATCCATCAGGGGTTTGTCGCGTGCCGGTGCATTTTCACGACGCAGCACGTCCAGCCCCCAGAAAGTGAAGAACAGGCTAACTGGTTTACCCATCGCCTGCGCGCCGTTGGCGATGATCATGCTGGCCATCACCTTGTCCAGATCGTCTGAAAAAACCACCAGCGTGAGTTTGTCGCGGTTCGCAGCAGGCAAGGCGGCAACAGGCACCACTTTGTTCTTGCGCAGCAGGACGACAATCAGTCCCTTGTCGGCCTTGATCGACAGCACATCGTTGCCTGTCTTCTTGGCCCAGGCACGGATATCACGGCCAAACGCAGGATCAGAGACGGTAACTTCCAGCAAATCTCCCGCATCAAGTGCCTCCATCGCCTTGTAGGTCTTCATGATAGGCCCCGGACATTGCAGACCGACTGCGTTCAGTGTGTGCAACTCGCCACCCGGAGCGATCAGTGCAGCGGTGCAACTGCCGCTACGCTCAGCTTCAATCTCTTCAGGTGAGCGGCGCTTGATATCTTCATAGTCGAAGATATCTGTATTGGACTGTTTGTCCACGGCCCATGAGTAAGTCTTGTACCCCCCTGAGAGGTTGCGGACCTGAGTAAAACCGTGCTGTTTCAAGATTCGGTAGGCCAAATAGCCGCGCAGACCAATCTGGCAGAACAGCACCACCGGTGCGTTGCGATCCAGTTCATCCAGATGTTCACGTAACTGGTTGACGTCAATATTGCGAGCGGTTGCGATGCTGCCGAATTCGTATTCTTCGGCCGTGCGCACGTCGATCAACTGCAGTCCTGAGGTCTTTGCTGTCAGGCTATTGTGCAATTCGCGCCATTCGATCATCTCGTGAGACTTATTGAGTACGTTGATGGCAACATACCCTGCGATGTTGATCGGATCCTTAGCAGAACCGAAGGGCGGCGCGTAAGCTAATTCCAGTTCTGCCAGATCTTCCACGTTCAGATTGCCGTGTATGGCGGTCGAAATCACGTCGATGCGCTTGTCCGCGCCGTCAGCACCCACCGCCTGCGCGCCGAGTATTTTCCCCTCGGGGGTGAACAGCAGTTTCAAACTGATCTGTTTGGCACCGGGGTAGTAGCTCGCGTGCGAACCGCTATGCGTGATGCAACTGAGGAAGGGTATTCCCGCCGCGGTAAGTTGTTTTTCGTTCAGCCCGGTGGTTGCGGCGGCCAGATCGAATGCCTTGAGTATCGACGTGCTCTGGGTGCCGCGATACTGCTGTGTATTGCCGAACACGATGTTATCGGCGGCCATGCGGCCCTGACGGTTGGCAGGTCCCGCGAGCGGGATCAGCGCCTGCAGTCCGCTGATGAACTGCGTCACTTCAATGGCATCCCCCACCGCATAGATGTCAGGATCAGAGGTCTGCAAATGGCTGTCCACCTTGATACCACCGGTGCTACCCAGTGCCAACCCGCTGGCACGCGCCAGCGTAGTCTCTGGGCGTACTCCGATCGCCAGTATCACGATATCAGCCTGAAGGCGGCGTCCGCTCCCCAGATATACGACGGTATGGTCATCCCTGTCCTCAAAGCGTTCCACCTTATCAGAGAGGTAGAGCTCGACGTTCTTGTCCTTCATGTGGGAATGAACGATGGCCGCCATCTCGTAGTCGAGCGGTAGCAGAATCTGGTCGGCACCTTCCACCAGCGTGGTGAAAATACCTTTTTCATGAAGATTTTCCGCCACTTCAACGCCGATAAAGCCGCCGCCAATCACCACCGCGCGGCGCGGCGAGTGCTGTTCCAGATGAGTCATGATACGGTCAAGATCGGGAATATTGCGCAGACCAAAAATGCGCGGCGAATCAATGCCCGGCAGTTTGGGGCGCAAGGGCTCGGCACCCGGTGAGAGCAGCAACTTGTCATAGGACTCGTCGTATTCTTCGCCGGTATTCAGATCACGCAAACGTACCACTTTAGCGTTGCGATCGATGGCGATCGCTTCCGTCTTGCTGCGCACATCCACACGGTAGCGCGCCTCGAAAGAAGGTTCTGACGTCACCAATAATTGATCACGTTGTTCGATGGTACCCGAGATATGATAGGGCAGGCCGCAGTTAGCGAAACTGATATACGGGCCTCGCTCTATCATGACAATCTCCGCGCGCTCGTCGTTGCGGCGTATCCGTGCTGCTGCGGTGGCGCCACCAGCGACACCCCCTATAACGATGACTTTCATCTTGTTCCCTTAAAATTTAATGGCAGCAGTCCCGTCCAGAAACACATCAAGACGGGGCTGAATATCGTTCATCGTAGCGTCTGACACTTCCCGAGCAGACGCGCTCAGAAAAGCCTACCCACCCTGTAACCGTTCGATATCGCTAATTTAATTGCAATCAGCCACAATTTTCAGGCTAAATGATTTTATTTACAAGCATATTATTATATTCTTAAATAGGTGCTTTTATTGTGATATTTATCACAGACCAACGGTAATATATCCAATACCATAAGCCGCAGTGACTACCATTATTTATTCAGGACAATCGCATGAAACTAAGCATGAAACATCACTAGTGTCCGGTTAATTAACGACTCGAAACGCTGCAAGCCACGACTGACGGGGGATTGCGAGCGATGATGGGTGGTGTCGATTTGAATTGAAATTGCTAATTCGGGCAAAATCCTGGGATTTTTTCCGGAGGATGCCATGAACGCTGGTAAAACACTTTTCGCTCAAATAATGGATTTCCTGCCGTGGACAACCTTCACACGATATGTCGAGCGGTATGGTGGCGACCGTGGCGTTCGTTCCATGACTTGCGCCGAGCAATATCGCATCATGGCCTTTGCTCAATTGACCTACCGCGAGAGTCTTCGGGATATCGAGGTTTGCCTTGGCGCTCAGGTCGGAAAGCTTTACCACATGGGGTTTCGCGCGCAGGTGAAACGTTCGACGCTGGCCGATGCCAATGAATCTCGCGACTGGCGAATTTACGCCGATTTCGGGCAGCGCCTGATTGTTCAGGCACGCGAACTGTACATCAAGGACGACCTTGGACTGGATTTGTCGAACACGGTTTATGCGCTTGATTCGACCACCATCGACCTGTGCTTGTCGGTATTTCCGTGGGCGCATTTTCGCACCACCAAGGCCGCCGTGAAGATGCATACGCTGCTCGACCTGAAGGGCAATATTCCGAGCTTCATCCACATCTCCGATGGCAAGATGGCTGACGTGCATGCGCTCGACCTGTTGCAGCCGGAACCTGGCGCAATCTATGTCATGGATCGTGGCTACGTTGATTTCAGTAGACTTCATGCCTTGCACCTGGCTGGCGCGTTCTTTGTTACGCGCGCCAAATCCAACATGAAGGCGCACCGGGTTTATTCGGAGAAGACGGATCGAACGGCGGGCATTATTTGCGACCAGACGATTGCGCTCGATGGCGTTTACACCAAGCAGCACTACCCCGTCCATCTGCGCCGAATTCGCTTTAATGATGCCGAGTCCGGTAGGACGCTGATTTTCCTCACCAATCAGATGACGTTGCCCGCCGCGACCATTTGCGCGCTGTACAAGAGCCGCTGGCAGGTGGAGTTGTTTTTCAAATGGATCAAGCAGCATCTTCGGATCAAATGTTTCTTCGGTACGTCAGAGAATGCGGTCAAGACACAAATCTGGATCGCCGTGTCGGTTTATGTTCTTGTTGCCATCGTCAAAAAACGCCTAAATCTCGAAGCATCGCTCTACACTTTGCTACAGATTTTATCGCTTACCCTTTTCGAAAAAATCACATTACAACAAGCACTTACAAATGCAAACGACACTTACGATACGCGCCTATTTGATAACCAATTGATTTTAGACGGGATTTAGCCGGACGCTAGTGATGAAACATACATATCTGACACTAGCCGCGCTGCTATTTATCATGTTCGGCGTTCAGCGCTTACAGGCGACAACGGATGTAGATATTGACGTAACACAAGCGCAAGCCATGAATATGCAAGGTGCATTGTTACTGGATGTGAGAGAGCCGGGTGAATATACAGAAGCACATGCGCCCAATGCCAAGCTGATTCCCTTAGGTCAATTGGGAGCGAGACTCGATGAAATTTCGTCATACAAAGACAAACCCGTTGTCGTGATGTGCCGCTCGGGGAGGCGCTCTGCAAAGGCCGTCCATCTGTTGCAAGAAGCCGGGTACAGTCACGTCAGCAATATTTCTGGCGGCATTTTGGCATGGGAAAAATCTGAATTGAAAGTGTTGCGTCCTAATTGATCGGTATAAATCCCACTGAACAATAAGCGCCAGACACAAAAAAGGCCATCTTTTCAGATGGCCTTTTTTAACAGCTGGCGGTACGTGTAACTTACAAGCTCTGTGCGTGATCAGCCAGATATTGTGCGACACCTTCCGTCGATGCATTCATACCGGCTTTGCCTTTTTTCCAGCCAGCAGGACACACTTCGCCGTGCTCTTCGAAAAATTGCAGCGCATCAACCATACGCAGCATTTCGTCAATATCGCGACCCAGCGGCAGCATGTTCACAACCTGATGCATCACCACGCCTGTCTTATCGATCAGGAAAGAGCCGCGCAGCGCAACGCCCGCGCCGGCCAGTTCAACGTCATAGGCCTGGCAGATTTCATGTTTGATATCAGCCACCAGAGGATAACCAACCTGACCGATACCACCCTTGTTAACCGGCGTATTTTTCCATGCCAGATGAGTGAATTGCGAGTCTATCGACACGCCGATGACTTCCACGCCACGGCTCTTAAAATCCGCCAGACGGTGATCAAATGCGATCAACTCAGAAGGACACACGAACGTAAAATCGAGCGGGTAAAAAAAGATCACCGCAGCTTTGCCTGCGATATGACTCTTCAGATTGAACGATTCGTTAATTTCATTGTTGCCCATTACAGCGGCGGCGGTAAAATCGGGTGCTGCTTTGCCTACGAGAACTGCCATGTTTATCTCCTGAAGTTAAATGTATCGGGTGATGCAATTTAGGGCATTAACCCCATTCCGTCAACCTTGAGCGTCTTGTGGAATTAGGTTTGCGCCGGGGGAAAACTGAACGCTGTGCAACTGTGCATAAACGCCATTTTTAGCCAGCAATTCACGATGAGTGCCCATCTCAGCGATTTCGCCTTTATGCAATACGACAATACGATCTGCTTTTTCAATGGTGGACAACCGATGCGCTATCACCAACGTGGTGCGCCCCTGCATCAGCGTTTCCAGCGCCGCCTGCACATGACGCTCAGACTCGGAATCCAGTGCGGACGTCGCCTCATCTAAAATCAGCACCGGCGCATCCTTTAAAATTGCACGGGCAATCGCAATACGCTGACGCTGACCGCCGGACAACTTAACGCCCCGCTCACCCACCAGCGTATTCAAGCCTTCGGGCCATTCACGAATAAATTCCATCGCGTGAGCCGCCGTAGCCGCCGCGATGATCTCGGATTCGCTGACCTCCCGCGTCTGCCCGTAGGCGATATTAGCCGCGAGTGTGTCGTTAAACAGCAACACCTCCTGACTCACCAGCGCAATATTGGCGCGCAAGCTTGTCAGCGTCAGTTCGTTCAGATCATGGCCGTCCAGCGTAATGCGTCCGCTGCCCGGCAGATAAAACCTAGGAACCAGATTGGCGAGCGTGCTTTTACCGCTACCCGATGCGCCGACCAGCGCCACCGTTTGACCCGCAGGAATATCCAGACAAATATCGCTCAGTGCCTGACGAATGGCGCTTTTTTCATCGGCCGACTCGCCCTGATAAGCAAAATTAAGATGTTCGATACGCAATGCACCACTCGCCCGCCCGATAGCAACCGTTCCGGCATCAGGCTCACTGGCGGTATCGAGCAGTTCGAACACGCTCTCAGCTGCCGCAAGTCCACGCTGCATATGCTCACTGATACCCGTCAACCGTTTGATGGGCGCGGTCAACATCAGCATCGCCGCGACAAATGACAAAAACCCGCCGACACTGGTCGCATCGGTCTTGGCTTGCGCGGTGGCCAGATAAATAATCACCGCCAGCGCAACGGCTGCAACCAGTTGCACCAAAGGCACGTTCGCGGCCGCGGCCGCAGCCTGCTTCATCGCATGACGGCGCATCCAATTCGTCTCACTGGTAAAGCGCTGCTCTTCATACTGTTGACCGCCGAATAGCTTGACGACTTTATGCGCGCCCACACTCTCTTCGATGACTTGCGTGACGTTTCCCATCGCGCGCTGCGAATCCCGGCTGGAATTGCGCAGGCGTCGATTGATGGTGTACATCACCAGTGCGACGGCCGGCGTGACGATCAGCGAGAGCAGCGTCAGTTTCCAGTTCAGATACAAAAGCCATCCCATTAAACCTGCGATGATGATGGAGTCACGTATGGTGACGGTCACAACGCTCGTTGCCGCCGCCGTGACCTGAGTGACGTCGAAAGTGAGTTTGGATATCAGATTGCCAGTGGCATGGTTGTCGTAATACGCCGTCGGCAGGGTCAGCAGTTTGCGGAACATCTCACCGCGTAAATCCATCACCACTTTGTAGCCCACCCAGTTGATCGCGTAGGATGCAACGAATCCTGCGATACCGCGCACCAAAAAAATCAGGATGATGATCAACGGCGCCCAGCGAATGACAAAATCATCCTTCTGCACAAACGTACCGTCCAGCATGGGTTTGAGCAGTGCCGGCAACAGTGGCTCGGTCGCCGCCGCAATCGCCGTTCCGACTATGGACGCGGCAAACACGCGCCAGTAAGGCTTCACATAAGAGAGCAGGCGTAAATACAACTGAGAGGTCGAAAGATTCATGGCGCGCACTTTATCAGAAAAGCAGGACGTTCGGACTGACCTCAAAGATCAATGCCGGCCTGCGCGCGAATACCGGCACGGAAGGCATGCTTGACATCATCAATTTCGCTGACCGTATCGGCCAGCTCAATCAACGCTTGAGACGCCGCGCGCCCGGTAATCACCACATGCTGACCGGCAGGGCGAGCAGCGAGATCAGCGCACACCTGCGCCGCATCCAGATAACCGTAATTGAGTAAATAGGTGAGTTCGTCGAGCACCACAAGATGCAAGGACGCATCCTGCAACAGCGTTTGTGCAACGGCCCAGCCGCGTAATGCGCTCGCTACGTCAGCTTCGCGATTTTGCGTATCCCAGGTAAAGCCGTCTCCCAGCACATGCCATTGCACGCCGGTCTGACGGGCAAAAAACACCTCTTCACCCGTATCGCGGCGCGATTTAAGAAATTGCGCCACGCCGACCTGATGTCCATATCCTAAGGTGCGTGCCACCATCCCGAATGCTGAACTTGATTTTCCCTTGCCGTTACCCGTCAGAACAAGCAATAAACCCTTATCTCGATCGGCACTGGCAATAGCCGCATCCACCACGGCCTTTTTGCGGGCCATGCGGTTGCGGTGATGACTATCAGGCATGTTCGGCATCAGTCGCAGCATTGCTGCGCGCAAACACTGCATACAGCATCGCGGCGGGAACCAGATAAATAACGGCACCGCTCACATAAGGCACATAGTACTGAGTAACTTCAGACGCATACTGCATGGCGCTCATGCCCACATAGCGATCCGAGAACAGGTAGAACGAAGCGTTTGAGATCACAAAGGCCACATTAACGGCGGCAAGGGAAATCGCAGAAAACCAGCCCAGACTGCGCAGGGTATTCTGGTGCATGCCTGCGTAATAGCGCCCTGCAAACCACAGCACGGCATAAGTTGGAATCAAGAAACCATAGGCCGGCGTCATACAGTAATCGCTCACGCCAAATTGGCTGACGGCGGTGAAATCGAGAAGCGCGGCCTCTGCCAGCAATACGCCGAAAAACAGCGGACTGGCCATCACAAATCCGGCCAGCAAAAATACCGCCAGCGAGGCATCGGGCAAATGCAGACTACTGCCAAAATGATGCATACGGGTGAACGCCATGAGCGCGACAAGCGCCACTAAAATGGCGGATTTTTTAATCTGGATGTTATTCATTACATCTCCTTAAATTGGGTAGCGGCGCAATGATACCAAACTGCGCAGCTACCCGCTAAAAAACAAAGGCGAAACACCGCCCTTGCAATCTTTACTGCTGGTAAGTCAGACCGACGAACAAGGTGCGCCCTAAGGTATTGTAGCTATAGACCTCAGAGTAACTGCGATTAAACACATTATCCATTCGACCCGACAAACTGAGATTTTTGTTAATTTGGTAGCGCGTAGTCAGATTGAATAACTGATAGCTTGGCAAACTAACCGCCACTGACGGGAATAGATTGTAATTAAAATCTTGCCTTGCACCGCTGTAACGCAGCTCGGCACCCATATTCCAATCATTAAAATCATGTGATGCCGCAATACTGCCAAATTGCTTAGCGCGGCGCTGCAACAAGGCGCCCGTGGCGACATCTCGGGGATTTTGGAAAGTTGCACTGGCTTTGAGGTGTTTATTACCAAAATCACCCGAATAGCTCAACTCCTGCCCAATAATTTGCGCCTGATTTATATTGATCATAGTAGATCCGGCTGCGTTACTTCCTATCAAATCGCTGATTCTATTATCAAAATACACCACATCGATACGCGGCCCATCCCCCGCATAGTGTAATCCTGCCTCCCTGCTTTGTGAACGCTCCGGTTTTAAGTTAGGGTTACCCGCATATGTAAAACCAAAACCAAAATTGGTAAAGGGGTAAAACATATCGTTAAGTGTTGGCGCCTTGAAGGCATTACTAATGCTCGCGGTTGCGCGCCAACTATCCGAAAACGACAATCCATATCCCAGCAACCCGGTATTCGCTGTACCGAAATCGGAGTAGTGATCCTGACGCAGATTCAACTGCACCTGCTGCAAGCCGTATTCCCCCACATAGCCCCCCAACAGACTGTTCACTTTGCGACTAGTTTTCGAGAAGAGTGTGCTGGAAGCGACTGCCTGATCAAGATTCTCCACTGAAAAACTCAGTTGCTGCCCCAAAGCAATCTTTAGATTGTTTTGCCAGGCAACTTGATTGCTCCGCGTCTGAAAGCGCCCAGGATTCCCCCCGAAAGTCTGACTTTCATCAACTCCTTGCGCCAAACGTAACTGACTATGCCAGCCGTCACTGAACTGATCGTCGGATGCTAATGAAAACTTACTGATATTTGCGATTGAGTTATTGAGATCAGTTGGCTTAGTACCAAAACCAGTGGCATCCATAGAGCTATCTCCGCGACTGCTAAACGCAGACGCTGACAGCATATGATTCGCATTGATGGCGTGTTTGATTTGCGCATTAAAGGAATCGTTGCTATAGCCGTTTTTGTTCGGATTAGCACCCGGTGCCAGCAACGGATTCATCGCAGACACACCATCCGTTTTCACATGACCTGCATTCAAATTAAACGAGGTATCATTTAATTCGCCCGCAATGCCCGCCGATAACCGCTGTGTGCCGTAACTGCCCGCCCCTGCGCTGACATTAATAGCCGGCGCGCCTCTTCCTTGCTTAGTAAACAATTGGATCACACCGCCTATCGCTTCAGAACCATATAGGCTGCTGACATTACCACGCACCACTTCAATGCGCTCAATACTGTCCAGCATGATGTGCTCAAGCGCTGTCGTACCTGACGTGGCGGAGTTTATACGTACGCCATCAAGTAATACCAACACCTGATTGGGATTGGTCCCGCGCATACGAATACTAGAAAATGCGCCCAACCCACCGGACTGACCAACTTCGACGCCGGCGAGAGAACGCAACAGCGTCGGCACATCCGGCGCAGCTGACTTTTTGATTTCCTGCTCGTTTAGCACGGTGACATCCGCAATGGTCTTTGATAAAGATTGCGGCATGCGTGTCGCTGTGACGACAATTTCGCCCAAGCTGTCCGTTTCAGCAAAAGCGGCCGCAGGAAGTGTGATCGCACCGAACATTGCGACGATAATAAGTTTTTGATGCATTGTAATTTCCCGAATAAATCCCAAGCGTCCCCGTTGGAATGTTGTATTTTCAGGAAATACTGCGAGTGACTGTGATGAAATCATGCGACAGATCAAAGCGAATTCGCCCGTCCGTGCTGCTGCATAAATTCCGATGCGCCGCCCGCAGCATCTCCCGTACCTTTGCGATAAGGCCGGTATCCGGGCTCACAAGTCTTGACTTACCGCCTTCCCATGATGACTCACAGTGGCTCAATGGCAAATCCACACTCGACGACCGTTGCGGGGGCAGCTCAGGCTTTGTCGCGGGCACCGGAAAGTTTCCTTTTCCAGCGCCAAACAACGCACCTGCTTCCCGTTTAACTTGACTGCAATACAGCAAAGCACCTTAAAGCTGCGCGCATTTTAACACGTACCCGTTAGAGCACAAACCCGAGTTTTACAAAATGCTTCTATAAGCGCGTCTTAGCAATTGACTTTCCAGCACTTTTCAAACTATATTAGCCGCATGGAAAATGAACTAAATACACTGGAGCAAAAACTCGGTCAGCTGATCAAAATCTGCAGCCAGTTGCGCACGGAAAACCATCAATTGCGCCAGGAACTGGCTCAGGCACAAAGCGATAACCGGCTGTGCAATGACAAAATTGAAAGCGCTCGGACGCGTCTGGAAAAATTGCTACCCACGTTTCCTGAGGAACTGTCATGAGCGGCCAAAAAAATATGCTGGACGTGAAGATCCTCGATCGGGAACTGCGCGTTGCCTGCCCTGAAGATGAACGCGAGGCGCTGCTGTCTGCTGTCGCCTACCTCGACAAAAAGATGACCGAAATTCGCGATGCCGGAAAAATCGTGAATGTCGAGCGCATCGCCATTATGGCCGCGCTCAATATTGCGCATGAATTGCTTTCCACCAAGGTCGGACGCGGGGTTGACCTGTCAGACTTAACGCGTAGAATGAGTGCCATGCAGACAGCGATCGATCAGGCGTTAGCCGAACAGGACAATCTGTTTTAATCGGCCACTTCAAGATTTCGAGTTGCACCCTGCGGTGTTCGTCAGACTCATATATTCTTTGAACCAAGTAACTTTACAGGTCGCGACCCACACGCCGTTGTTGTGAACGTCCCTTGCGGATGATCCTGATATGGCAGGGAAGTGACCCTCTTGAACCTTTAGGTTCGAGATGCTGGGTCAACGGCACAGGCGGGGGGCTTTATTTTAGTGCGACCGCAAGGTCGCACTTTTTATTTACCCTGAAGTTACAAGTCCCCGCGACTAGCCGCCAATCAACTGGGTGACCGCATAGATTGCCAGACCGAACAGGCCACCGACCAGCGTGCCGTTGATGCGAATATACTGAAGGTCGCGGCCCAAATACAACTCCAGCCGGTTAACCATCTCTTTATCGTCCCAGTTGGCGAACTCCTCCCGGATTAAATCACCCACAGCCCCCTTGTTTGCATTGGCGGCCTGTATCAACGCCGCCTGAATCTGATCATTGATCCATGAGCGCACGGCCTCATTGCTCACCAGCTGAGATTCAAGCTGATCAATCAGCGCGGCAATTTTTCCGGCAATCACCGATTCAGGTTCAGACATGTCGCGCACCACCCAATCGCGCAACTGATCCCACAATGACTCAATCTGCGCTGCAAATTCAGGACGACTCAATAAGGCGTCTTTCTGAGCGTTCATCCATGCCTGCAATTCGGGATCCTGTTGCAGTCGCTGCAAATAGCTTTGCACCTGCTCGTTGTATTCGCGATACAACCCATTGGTTTCATCCTCGGCCACCGCACGCAACTTATTGACAACAGCCGTACGTATCGTCGGCACAAACGGCTCTATCATGCTCTGCACAAAGGCGTTATCGCTCCAGCCCTTGATAAAAGCCGAAATCGTTTCGTTATTGTCAGGATTGTCCACATAGTCGGCAAACCGGTTCAGCCCGCCATGCAAAATCTTGTGGTGGCGCTCTCCGCGTGTGACAAGCTCCAGACTTCCCGCCAGCAATCCTGACAGGTCGATGCTCTGCAGCTTGCTGCGCGTCACTTGGGCGATAAAATCATGGATGCGCCTGTCGTCCAGCGCCTTTACGCCATAGATAAACCCCGCACTTAAATACCCTGCAACCCGCTTGCGGTTATCCGCAAGCACCAGCCACTGCGACAGGTGCAGCGCTGCATCATAGCGTTTGAGCCGTTGCGCGATCACTTCCGCGCTCAAAAACTGTCCGACAACAAAATCTGCCAGACTATCGGCAATGCTGCGTTTGTTGCGAGTCACGATCGCGGTGTGCGGAATAGGAATCCCCAGCGGGTGACGGAACAGGGCCACTACCGCGAACCAGTCGGCCAGCGCGCCTATCATCGCGGCCTCCGCAAACGCCGCGAGATACCCAAGTGCGAAGAGCTTCCCCAGAATGTACAGACAGGCTGCCAGCCCCAACAAACCGGCTGCGATCCATTTCATTCTGGCAAGATCTCGTGCTCTTGTGGTATTTTCAGACGCAGTGATGATGTCATTCATGATTTATTCTCGTTGTATCGTTATAGAACCAGCCGCACAGGGTAACGCAACTTCTCGGATCATGCCAATGAACACGAAGGCGATCCTTCGAGTACTATGAGCACCTAATGCTGTACGCCGCAATGCGCGCAACACTAAAAAAATATGCAATAGATTGATTTTAAACAATTATTCATCAAAAATCCAACACTATAAAATACTCCATGCGCTACTGGCTTATGAAATCCGAACCCGCCGACGTCAGCATTGACGATCTGGCCAGCTTCCCCGATCAAAGTGTGGCCTGGTATGGCGTGCGCAACTATCAGGCACGCAACTTCATGCGCGACCAGATGTCTATCGGCGACGGTGTGCTGTTTTATCACTCAAACTGCAAAGTCCCCGGCATTGCCGGCATCGCACGCGTATCGACCACGGCCTATCCGGACGCCAAACAATACGATAAAACCAGCAAGTATTTCGACGAAAAAGCGACTCGGGAACAGCCTCGCTGGTTCAATGTCGATGTGCAACTGGTGAAAAAAATCCCGCTCATTTCGCTTAGTGAGTTGCGTCTGCATCCTGAACTCTCACGCATGCGCACCTTGCAACAGGGCAATCGCCTCTCCATCACTCCGCTCGACCCGATTGAGTGGAATTACATCACCACGCAACTGGTTCACGACTAGCATGGAATGGGCCTACCTGCTGCTGGGTGCAACCGTCGGCCTGCTGGGCGGACTGTTCGGCATCGGCGGCGGCACGGTACTGGTACCCGTCCTGCTGCTATTGTTCGATGCACAGCAATTCCCGCCCGAACACCTGCTGCATCTGGCGCTGGGCACCTCGATGGCAACTATCATTTTCACAGCCCTTGCCAGCCTCTACAAACACCACCAGCACAAGGCGGTTAACTGGGATGTAGTGCGCACCATCACGCCAGGAATTCTGATCGGCACAGGCTTAGGCTCACTGCTTGCCACCAGCATTCCGACCCGTTTTGTCGGTATTTTATTTGCGCTGTTCGTCTATTTCGCCGCCGCACAAATCCTGTTCGACCTGCGCCCGCCCGTTTCGCGCCAACTGCCCGGAAAACCGATCATCCGGCTGTTCGGAGTATTCGCAGGCACCTTGAGCAGCTTAGTTTCCATCGGCGGCGGTACAGTCGTCATCCCCTTCCTGCTGCGCAGCAACCTATCGATCCGGCATGCCATCGGCACCTCGGCGGCCATCAGCTTTCCTGTGGCCATCGGCGGCACGATAGGCTATGTGGCAACTGGCCTCAATGTCTCCGGACTCCCCCCGTTGAGTCTGGGCTACGTTTATCTGCCCTGCTTGTTGTGGACGGCAGCAGCCAGCGTCATCACCGCGCCGCTGGGCGCCAAAGCCGCACACCGGATGAATATAGGCGTGCTGCGCAAATTATTCGCGGTACTGCTTTTGCTGCTCGCCACAAAATTACTCTTCAAGGTCTTAGGATAAATGGTTTCCATTCAGAGCACATCATCACAAACCGATGCGATGTCCTGGCTGCCGGGACTGGCAGGTTTATTTTCTCCTGAGGAAATCGATGTCATCGCTCGCGCCTGCGCAGTCGCCGAACCGCTCTACAAAGGACAGACTGAGCTCACCGGCACGCCGCTGATGCAACACGCGCTGGGATCGGCCTCGATTTTAATCGGCATGAACATGGATTATGAAACCATCGCGGCGACGATCCTGCATGCTGTCCCTGAGTATCTGGACGACTGTGCTGAAAAGTTGAAAACCGGTTTCGGCGCGCCCGTCATGACGCTGGTCGAGGGCATTTCGCGTCTGGAGCAAATCAAACAATTTCGCGAGTTGCGCAGTACCGACAAGAAAATCGACAACAGCCAGCAGATCGATGTGCTGCGAAAAATGTTGCTGGCGATGGTCAGCGATATTCGCGTCGTGCTGATTAAATTAGCCGAACGCACCCAGACGCTGCGCTGCCTGTCAGGTGCAAGCTTAGATGAGCAAAAACTGATCGCTCAGGAGACGCAAAGCCTGTTTGCGCCGCTGGCAAACCGCCTTGGCGTATGGCAGATCAAATGGGAACTGGAAGATTTGTCCGTGCGCTATCTCGACCCTGTACTGTACAAACAGGTCGCAAGACTGCTCGATGAGCGTCGTGTGGATCGCGAACGCTACATCGATGACGTCGTACAGCAACTCAAACGCACCCTTAGCGCTGCGGGGATAGAAGCCGAGGTGACGGGCCGCCCCAAACATATTTACAGCATCATCAACAAAATGAAGCGCAAGCAACTGGCGTTTGATGAACTGTATGACGTGCGTGCGGTGCGCATTCTGGTTGACGATGTGCAAAGCTGCTACGCATCGCTCAGTCTAGTGCATGATCTCTGGACACCGATCGGCAGCGAATACGATGACTACATCGCGCGCCCCAAGAGCAACAACTACCGCTCGCTGCATACTGCGGTAATCGGCCCGCGCGAACAAAATTTCGAGGTGCAGATTCGCACCCGTGAAATGCACCAGTATTCCGAGTTAGGCGTCGCCGCTCACTGGCGCTACAAAGAGGGCGGAAAGACGGACGCCAAGCTCGATGAAAAGATCATCTGGCTGCGGCAGATCCTGGAATGGAAAGACGACCTGACGGATCGCGGCGATTTGCAGGCGCAATTCAAAAATGAGCTATTTCACGATCAGGTCTACGTGCTCACGCCGCAAGGCCGCGTTGTTGACCTACCCAAAGGCGCGACACCGGTTGATTTCGCCTACATGCTGCATACCGACTTGGGACACCGCACACGCGGCGCGAAAGTGGATGGCGCGATCGTGCCACTCAACTACAAGTTACAAAACGGTCAGCGCGTGGAAATCTTAACCACGAAACAAGGCGGACCCAGCCGCGACTGGCTCACCCCTGCGCTGGGATTTTTACAGGGTGCCCGCGCCCGCGCCAAGGTGCGGGCCTGGTTCAAGAACCAGAACATCGATGAGAGTATCGCGCAAGGCAGAATACAGTTAGATCGCGAATTACAACGCCATGGCGTGACTTCAGTGAATCAGGAAAAACTCGCGCAACGCCTGCATTTCAATAAGCTGGACGATCTGCTGGCCGCTCTCGGACGCAACGAAATCACCCAGCGCCGCGTTGCGGTGGCGCTCAGCGCTGAACTGCCCAACAAAATAATCGCGATTGCAAAACCCGTGTTCAGGGCACCGGCGGAAAAACGTTCAGCGACAGGAATTTTGATTGAAGGGTTGGGCAATCTGATGACCCGCCCTGCCAAATGCTGCAACCCCGCGCCCCCCGATGTGATCGTCGCTTATGTCACACGCGACCGGGGGATCACCATCCACCGTAAAGATTGTGCCTTCGCACGGCAACTGACCAGCGACCGACTGCTCAGTGCGCAGTGGAGCAGCTAACGTATTACCCGCCCAGATAGGCGCGCTGTACCGCGTCGCTGCCGAGCAAGTCAGCCGACGCCCCAGACAAAGTAATCGATCCGCCCTCCATCACGTAGCCGCGCGAGGAGACCTGCAGCGCGAGCCTGGCATTTTGCTCAACCAGCAGTATGCTCATGCCCTGAGCCGCAACCTCACGGATCGTTTCAAAAATTTTCTTCACCATCAAGGGTGCCAGTCCCATGCTAGGTTCATCGAGCATCAACAGTCGCGGACGGCTCATCAAGGCGCGCGCCATCGCCAGCATCTGTTGCTCGCCCCCGGACAGCGTACCCGCCAGTTGATCGCGGCGCTCGACAAGGCGCGGAAACAAGGCATACATGCGCGCCAAATCCTCATTGATTTCTGCCTGATCGCAGCGACTATAAGCACCCATCAGGAGGTTTTCCGCGACTGTCAGACGCGCAAACACACCGCGGCCTTCCGGTACCAGAGCGATGCCCATGGATACGCGCTGATGCGCAGGAACGGCGTTTAAAACGCTACCGTCATAGTGAATTTCCCCGCCAGCGGGCGCGATGAGTCCGGCCAGGGCTTTGAGCGTGGTCGTTTTTCCCGCACCGTTGCTGCCGATCAGCGCGACCAGTTCACCCTGCCCGATGTGAAAATCGATACCTTTGACAGCGTGAATCCCGCCGTATCCAACTTGCAGGTCACGCACATCCAGTATGTTATTCATCTCAAAAAACCCATTTATCCACGAAAAACACGAAAAAACACGAACATATTCAAATAGATGAAACGATAAACTGAATCGCCCAACAGGTGCACTACCGAATTTAAACAACCTGTTGATTTATTTGAGAGCATTCTCTGTGCGAATTGCCTGCTTAACCCACCTCGTGCTTTTCGTGGATTAAAAAAGGTTTTAAGCTTCATCATCTGCTCCAATATAGGCGGCAATCACGGCAGGATTATTGCGCACGTCGTCCGGCGCACCCTCAGCGATTTTACGGCCGTAGTCAAGCACCGCCACCCGGTCGCACAATCCCATGATCAACTTCACATCGTGTTCGATCAGCATCACGGTGACGCCCGTGGAACGGATGTCCTGCAACAACACCTTCAAACTCTCCGTCTCAGTCGCGTTCATGCCGGCTGCTGGTTCATCGAGCGCCAGCAGCAACGGTTCGGTGGCCAGGGCGCGAGCGATTTCCAGACGACGCTGTTCGCCGTAGGACAGATGCTTGGCCAGCGTGTGTGACGGCTTGCTAATACCGACGTAGCGCAGCAATTCACGCGCGCGCGCCGAGCTATCACTTTCCTCATTGCGCGTCGCCTGATTGCGCAGCAAGGCGCCGAACACGCCCGCCTGAGTACGGGCATGGCGACCGATCAGCACATTTTCCAGCGCGGTGAGATTAGCGAACAGGCGAATATTCTGGAAGGTGCGTGCAATCCCGGCCTGTGCCAGCAAATGCGGTTTGGGCGTTTGATAACGCTTGCCATTGAAACGAAATTCGCCCCCATTCGCCTGATACAAGCCGGTGATGACATTGAACAAGGTAGTTTTCCCCGCCCCGTTAGGGCCGATCAGCCCGTAGATTTCGCCCGCGTTAATGTGCAGCGACACGTCCGTCAGCGCGCTCAAGCCGCCAAATTGCTTAGCCACTCCCGATAATTGCAGCAGCGGCGTCATACGGACGGCTCCGCTTCATCGGTTGCCAGCTCACGTCGACGCACGCGCGAAGGCCATAAACCTGCGGGGCGATACAACATCACAACAATCAGCGCGACACCGAACAGCAACATACGCAGACTTTCCGGATCAATCAGCGTCTTACCGAACAACGCCTGCTGCAGGGGCACCACGCTGTGGCGCAGCACTTCGGGCAATAAGGCGAGCAGCAAGCCGCCCAGAATAACACCGTATATATTGCCCATGCCGCCCAGTACCACCATGCATAACACCATGATGGACTCCATCAGACTAAAACTCTCAGGACTGACAAAACCTTGAAAGCCTGCAAACAAAGTTCCCGACACGCCGCCAAACATCGCACCCATCGCGAACGCCAGCAATTTCAAATTGCGCGTGTTGATACCCATGGCGGAGGCGGCAATTTCATCCTCGCGTATCGCCATCCAAGCACGGCCGATACGGGATTTTTCCAGACGATGCGAGACGAACACCACCAAGGCCGCAAAACTTAAAAACAGGTAGAAATACAGATGCACCGAAGGCAGCGTAACCCCCATCACTTGTTGCGTGCTGTTCAGCGAAACACCCGCCACGCTGATCGGATCGATGCGGCTGATGCCTTGCGGGCCGTTGGTGAAATTCACCGGCGCATTCAGGTTATTCATGAAGATACGGATGATTTCACCGAAACCCAGCGTCACGATGGCCAGATAATCGCCTCTCAAACGCAAGGTCGGTGCACCCAGCAGCACGCCAAAACCGCCCGCCAAAAGCGCTGCCAGCGGCAACACAATCCAGAACGACAAATGTAAGCCGTCTGGGAACAGCAAGGGGAAGGCCGTCGCCAGATGCGGTGATCCGGTCAGCGCATAACAATACGCGCCCACTGCGAAGAACGCGATATAGCCCAGATCCAGCAGGCCCGCATAGCCCACCACGATGTTGAGCCCTAACGCCAGCATGATATAGAGCATGGCAAAATCGACGATGCGCACCCAACCACGTCCCAGCAGCGCGTCCGTTACAAACGGCAACAAGAGCACCGAGACCAGCAGCAACCCGTTCAGAACATGCTGTTTTGAAAAATTATATTTTTTCATGCGCGCTCCGCCAGACGTTCACCGAGCAACCCTGATGGACGAAACACCAACACCGCGATCAGCACGAAGAAAGCGAATACGTCCTGATATTGGCTACCCAAAAATCCGCCCGTCAGATCACCGATATAGCCCGCGCCCAGACTTTCAATCAAGCCGAGCAATAATCCGCCCAGCATCGCGCCGCGCAGATTGCCGATACCACCCAGCACCGCCGCCGTGAAGGCTTTCAGGCCGAGCAAAAACCCCATGTAATAATGTGCCAGACCGTAGTTGGCGCTGACCATCAATCCTGCGATAGCCGCCAGTGCCGAACCCAGCATAAAGGTGACCGAGATAACCCGATTGACATCCACGCCCATCAACTGCGCGGCATGCTGGTTCTCCGCCACGGCACGCATCGCACGGCCCAGCGATGTCTGATGCACAATCAGCATTAAGCCCGCCATAATCACCAATGCCATGATGACAATAATGATTTGAATGTCGTTGATGATCGCACCGGCAATGTGGTGTGACTGATTGTTTATCAGCTGCGGGAAGGCGTGGTACTCGCGCCCCCAGATCATCATCGCCAGATTTTGCAGCACGATAGAGACGCCGATGGCGGTAATTAACGGCGCTAAGCGCGGCGCATGACGCAGCGGCCGGTAAGCGATGCGTTCGATGCCGAAACCCAGCAGCATGCTGCCTGCCATAGCCAGCAACAGGCTAACCGGCAACGCCAGTAACGGCGGCACGCCCCAGCCGATCAGGGCAGTCAGTGCAGACAGCGCCAGCATCGCGCCCACCATCACCACTTCACCATGCGCGAAATTAATCAGGCCGAGAATGCCATACACCATGGTGTAGCCCAGCGCGACCAAGGCATATACGCTGCCCTGCACCAGACCGTTGATGATTTGCTGAAAGAATATTTCCATTTACTGACTGATAGTGTGCATCGATATGATGAAAAATACATTGTCCACGAAAAACACGAAAAACACGAAAAAATCAAACTCGGCAAAACCCTTTAACCTACGCAATCCACAACCTGACTTTAGCTGTTCGTTCATATATCTGAATTTGCAGAATGCCAGTAAGAGTATTCAGATTTATTGTTCGTGCTTTTCGTGTCTTTCGTGGACAGAAGAATTTTGTAGTTTTTAGTGGATGTTTTCTATTGCGCTGCGCCAACGGTTTCCAGCACCTGCCACTTGCCCTGTTTAACCTGATACAACGTCACGGCGCCGCCCTTCAGATCTCCGTTGCCATCGAACTGAATATTGGCGGTGACGCCCGCATGTGAAATTCCGGCCAGGGCAGGCATATACCTAGCAGGATCAATCGAATCTGCCTTTTGCATCGCCGCGATCATCACGTTGACCGCGTCATAACAATAGGGCGCGTATAACTGAATCGGCTGATATTTTGCGACGAAACGCGACGAAAACTCTTTACCGCCGGGCATTTTATCCAAGGGCACGCCGGGCAACGACGCATACACCCCGTCCGCTGCGACGCCCGCCAGTTTGACAAATTCAGGCGTGTAACCGCCATCGCCCATCACGAATTTAACATTCAAGGCGAGCGCCTTGATTTGTCTGGCCATCGGTCCGCCCTGCGCATCCATCCCGCCGTAGAACAGCAAATCAGGCTGACGGCCTTTAACGGCGGTCAGCACGGCGGTAAAGTCCACCGACTTGTCGCTGGTGTATTCATGCGCGACGATTTGCGCACCGGCCGCCTTTGCGGCTTTGATGAATTCGTCCGCGAGCCCCTGACCGTAAGCGGTGCGATCATCGATGACAGCGATTTTTTTAGCGGCCAGATTTTTAACCGCGTATTCGCCCAGCGCTTGCCCCTGTTGCGCGTCGTTCGCCATCACGCGAAACGCGGATTTAAAGCCCTGTTTGGTATAGCTGACCGCCGTGGCGGAAGGTGAAATTTGCGCAATGCCGTTATCGTTGTAGATTTTGGCCGCTGGAATGGTGGTGCCGGAGTTTAGATGGCCGATGACGCCGGCCACATTATTGTCCACCAGCTTTTGCGCAACAATGGTCGCAGTCTTCGGATCCGCCTGATCGTCTTCGCTAATCAGCTCGAAACGCACCTTTTTGCCGCTGATCACGATGCCCTTTGCGTTGGCGTCATCAATCGCCATGCGTGTGCCATTCTCGTTGTCTTTACCCAAATGTGCCTGCGGGCCGGTCAGAGGGGCTGCTGCACCAATACGCACGACCAACTCGCCGGCCGCCTGATCGGTGGCGGATTTGCCGCATGCAGCCAGTGCGAACAAGGATGTGAGCAGCAGTGAAACAGAGCGGAATGACATAGTTAAATCCCTGAGAAATAGTGCGGTGGCGACAAGCGTTCGATTATGCATAGCCGCCACACCGCTTGTCAATTTGACGGGCAACAAAAAAAGCCGGCTCGCACCGACTTTTATGAAAATGCCCCGGAACCGACTTATTTAGCCAGTGCCAGAATAAAGCGCACCAACTCCTTCATTTGTTCAGGCTTCTTACCTGAGGCATCGTTCGCCGGCATCGGCATGGTTCCCCAGTTGCCCGCACCACCCTTGGACACTTTGGTGATCAGACGCGCTTCAGCAGTCGCATCCCCTTTGTATTTGTTGGCAATATCCATCCACGATGGACCAACGACCTTCTTGTCAATCGCATGACAAGCGGTGCAATTATTCTCCCTGGCAGCTAAGGGCATCGTTTTAGCAGACTCGGTAACTGGCGCCACAACGACTGCAGGCGCGACGGCGTGAGCCTCCTCAGTCTTGTTGCACGCGCTCAAAAAAAACGCAAACAGCACGACTAGAAAAACGTAACTTTTTTTCATGGAATTCTCGGTTTAAGGCGTACGACAAATGAAAAAGCGAAGCCGACGAATCGGCTTCGCTTCAGTACCGCTAGATTACTTCAAGCCAGCGATGAACTTAGCCAGATCTTTGATATCAGCATCGGATGCGCCCATGCCCTTAGGAGGCATATTGCCAATCTTCCAGCCAAATGCGCCGCCGTGCGTAATGCTTGCAGCGATCTTGCTTTCAGCATCTTTGTCGCCAGCGTACTTTTTAGCTACGTCGTTCCAAGCTGGACCAACGACCTTTTTGTCGATAGCGTGGCATGCGCCGCACTTTGCTTTGCCATTTGCTGGCATATCAACAGCCATAGCCGAACCTGCAATCATCAAACCTGCTGCAACTGCGATACTTACGATAATAGATTTCATATGTTCTCTCCGTTTTATGATCAAAAAACTTATAAAGATGCGGAGGTTTCTCCTCCGCTAGCGATTCTAAACAACTCCGCTCAGTTTGCCTATCAACTTTTCTGAACGTGAGCGAATAACGCTCAGAAATGCACTCCGGTTGACACCGCGATTACAAATACAGCACACACATGCATCAATGGCCTGACGGAGCATCCGGTACGATTTTTTCCAATGCAGGTTCTTTGCTCCCGACAGCCGGCTTCGCCTCTTCAGCCGCATGATGTTTATCGAACATAGGACAAGGCTTGCTCTCATGTTCTGCACAGGGATGCTTATGCGCCTTATGTTTTGCTGAACCGTGATTAACATCACACGCATAAGCTTGAGCACCATAGAACAAGGCCAGAAACAGGATTACTTTGCGCATTTTCATATTCCTTAAACCGACTCCGCGCGATACTCGACGATCAGCGTATGCGTGGTGCCCGCAGCCACTGTAACCAAATTTTCAATCGCATTCACCGATTCCACGCAAACCATCTCGCGCCAGCCGTCCGGTTGTCCCATATCGCCCATTTTATTGGCTTTTTCGACCCACGGCGTCCAGACCACCGTCGACAAACTACCTGACTTATTGATGTGAATGCGACGGGCCAGTTTATCATCGTGAATCACACACTCGCTGCCGGTGTTGATATAGACGCGATCAACTTCACTATTAAACGTGATCGCGCCGTCCTGACGACGCAAGTTGGAACCGCCCACCTTGTCCCAATATTCGCAGCCTTCGAGACCCGTTACGCGGATAGCGCCGATGTCGCTGATCTGCAAATAGGTGTGCAATGCTTCGCCTATGACAAAATCGGTCGCACCGGTATTTTCAGTCGTCATTTCCATACGCAGCGTTTCACCGACAATCACCGTCAGATTCACATTGCACGACTCTGCCCATTGCACACGCGTCTTATCGGACGCGACCAGTCGCAAAGTCAGCCGCGTCGCGCCATTCGGTTCGGTGCCCGATTCAATCACGCGCCAGGGTACGGTGCGCGCAAAGCCGTGCCCCGGAAAGCCGGATTCCGTTGCATGTGCGCCAAACCACGGCCAGCACACCGGTGCACCACCACGGATCGATTTACCAACGGCGGGTTTGGTGTCGCGCGACAACCACACCACGGGAACCGCCTGACTTTTCGGCTGCCAGCTCATCAGGTGCGCGCCCTGCAAACAGAGCGATGCGCGGCCCAATGCGTTGTCGATTTCTGCGACGATCAAACCGCTCGCGTCTTCACGAAAGCTAAGCTGCCCTTTGATACCGAATTGCGAATTCAATGCTGTTGTCATATTTAACTCCGGTTGATAGTTATTAATTTTCAATTTGAGAGACATCTCTCACTGCACCCTTATCGGCACTGGTCGTCATCGCAGCATAGGCACGCAGTGCGACCGACACATGGCGTTCACGACTGACCGGCTTCCAAGCCAGACGACCGCGCGCATCCATTTCATCACGGCGGCGTGTCATTTCCTCATCGGTAACGCTCAGCGTAATAGTGCGATTTGGAATATCGATGGCGATGGTGTCGCCCTCTACGACCAAACCAATGGCCCCGCCTGCGGCGGCTTCAGGCGAGACGTGTCCGATGGAAAGCCCCGAGGTACCACCGGAAAAACGCCCGTCGGTGAGCAGCGCACAGACTTTTCCTAAGCCTTTCGATTTCAGGTAGGCGGTCGGGTACAACATTTCCTGCATGCCCGGCCCGCCCTTGGGGCCTTCATAGCGGATCACCACCACATCGCCCGCAACGATGGTATCGGCGAGCACGGCGGCCACCGCATCGTCCTGACTCTCGAACACACGTGCGCGCCCGGTAAATTTTAAAATGCTCTCATCCACGCCTGCTGTCTTGACGATGCAGCCGTCGGCCGCGACATTGCCGTGCAACACCGCTAAACCGCCGTCCTGCGAATAGGCATGCGCCTTGTCGCGGATGCAACCCGTGGCGCGATCAGAATCGGTATCCGGGTATAGCATCGATTGCGAGAACGCGATGGTGGTGACAATCCCGCCGGGCGCGGCTCTGAAAAACTTGTCCGCCGTGCCATCCGTGTTTTGCACGATATCCCACGCGGCCAAGCCGTCGCGCAGCGTCTTGCTATGCACCGAACCCACGTCGCCATGCAGTAAACCGGCTCTGTCGAGCTCGCCTAAAATGGCCGGAATGCCACCCGCGCGATGCACATCTTCCATATGATATTCAGAGGATGGCGCAACCTTACACAACGTGGGCACATGGCGCGACAAACGATCCATATCCTTCATGGTGAAATTGACTTCCGCCTCGCGTGCAATGGCCAGTAAATGCAGCACGGTATTGGTCGAACCACCCATGGCGATATCCAGCGTCATGGCGTTTTCAAAGGCATTAAACGTCGCGATATTGCGCGGCAACACCGACTCGTCGTCCTCTTCGTAATAGCGTTTACACAAATCAACGATCACGCGCCCCGCACGCAGGAACAGCTGCTTGCGCTCAGCGTGGGTCGCAACCAGCGAGCCGTTACCTGGCAAGGACAGACCCAGCGCCTCGGTCAGGCAATTCATCGAGTTAGCGGTAAACATGCCGGAGCAGGAACCACAGGTAGGGCAGGCGGAACGCTCAATCGCGTCGACCTCTGCGTCGCTGTACGCGCTGTCGGCGGCGGCCACCATCGCATCCACCAGATCCAGCCCGCGGGTCGCGCCGTTCCAGTTCACCTTACCGGCTTCCATCGGGCCGCCCGAGACAAACACCACGGGAATATTCAGCCGCATCGCCGCCATCAACATACCCGGCGTGATTTTGTCGCAATTGGAAATACACACCAGCGCATCGGCACAATGGGCATTGACCATATACTCGACGGAATCTGCGATCAGATCGCGGCTGGGCAACGAATACAGCATGCCGCTGTGACCCATCGCGATACCGTCATCAACAGCTATCGTATTGAATTCTTTGGCAATTCCACCAGCGCGCTCAATTTCACGCGCAACTAACTGCCCCATGTCTTTGAGATGGACATGTCCCGGCACAAACTGCGTGAATGAATTGGCAATCGCGATGATGGGCTTACCAAAGTCACCCTCTTTCATACCGGTTGCGCGCCACAAGGAGCGCGCACCGGCCATATTGCGACCATGAGTGGAAGTACGGGAACGGTAAACTGGCATGATGTCTCTTCTGCGTAAGCTATAATCAAGTTGTTAATTCTACCTGATTCCAACATGCTCGTTTATCCACATATCAATCCGATTGCATTGCAACTGGGCCCGCTCGCAATTCATTGGTACGGCCTGATGTATATGGCAGGCTTTTTGACCTTTTTGTGGCTGGGGCGACGCCGCATCGTTACGCTGAATTACACGCAGATCACCAACAAGACGCTCGACGATCTGCTTTTTTACGGCGTGCTGGGCGTCATTTTAGGCGGGCGATTGGGTGAAGTGCTGTTTTACAATCCTTCCTACTATTTTGCCAACCCGCTCAAAATTCTCGCCGTCTGGGAAGGCGGCATGTCTTTTCACGGTGGATTTCTGGGCGTACTGGTCGCGATGGCCGTGTTCGCCTATCAGCAAAAGCTGCGCTGGCTCGAACTGATGGACTTCATCGCACCTCTGGTGCCGCCAGGTCTGGCCTTCGGACGACTGGGGAATTTCATCAACGGCGAATTATGGGGGAGGCCGACCGATGCGCCGTGGGGCATGGTTTTCCCTCACGTCGACAATTTACCGCGTCACCCGTCCCAACTTTATGAGTTCGCGCTTGAAGGCGTACTGCTATTTACCCTGCTCTGGCTATATGCAAAAAAACCGCGTCCTGTCGGCGCCGTATCCGGCTTGTTTTTGATCGGCTATGGCAGCTTCCGTTTCTTAGGCGAATTCGCCCGTAATCCGGACGATGGCATTTTCGGTTTAATGAGTCTTGGCATCAGCATGGGGCAATGGCTAAGTTTACCGATGGTGCTGACGGGGATCGCCATGATGGCATGGAGCTACCGCCGCCCCACTTGACACAGAACCGCCCCGCTCGCACACTGACTGAAATTCACTCAGCGACACTCCTTTGGACGACTTCTCTACAGCTTCATTATTTGGCATCCTAGTCCTGCTGCTGGTTTGCAGCGCTTTTTTCTCAGGCTCAGAAACCAGCATGATGGCAATCAATCGCCACCGACTCAATCATTTAATCCGCAAGGGTAACAAGAGCGCAAAACTGACCGCACAGCTGCTGGGTAAAATCGACAAGCTGTTAGGCTCCATCCTGCTCGGCAATACCCTGCTCAACGTTGCGGCCGCGACCTTAACCGAATTCATCGTACTGCGCCTGTACGGTCATAACGAACTGGTGATGCTGATCGGCACGCTGCTGATCACCCTGATGCTGCTGATTTTCAGCGAAATCCTACCCAAAATTATCGCGGCAAGCTATCCGGAACGCATCGCACTGCCGTCGAGCTACTTGCTCACCCCGCTGATCACCCTGTTTCACCCCGTCGTATCGGTCGCAGGCGGCATCGTAAAAGGCGTGCTATGGCTCTTGCGCATCAAGGTTCAGACCGACCAGAGCAAACAGAAAATGACGCTGGAAGAATTGCGCGGCATGGTGCTCGAAGCCGAACACTTCCTGCCGCGCAAGCATCAGAAAATGCTGCTCAACCTGGTCGATTTGGAGCGCATTACCGTTAACGACGTGATGATTCCCCGCAATCAGATCGAATCACTGAACATCAACGCAGATCAAGACGCGCTACGCGATCAGATCATCACCTGCCATCACACGCTACTGCCAGTTTATGCCGACACGCCGGGCAATATCTTAGGCATCCTGCACATCAAACGCATCCCTGCGCTGTTTCAAGAGGGGAATTTCAACGCGACAGAATTGCGCGATGTGCTGCAAGAACCCTATTTCATTCCGTCAGATACGCCCCTGCTCCAGCAACTGCAGCAGTTTCAGGAACGCCACACGCGTCTGGGGTTGGTGGTGGACGAATACGGCGAACTACTGGGACTGGTAACGCTGGAAAACATTTTGGAAGAAATCGTGGGTGAATTCACCACGCAGTCTCCCTCGCAAACCGGTAAATTTCTACGTCAGGAGGATGGCAGCATTTTGCTGGAAGGGGGCACCAGCTTACGCGAACTCAACCGCAAGCTCGGCTTACACCTGCCGATGGATAGCGCTAAGACGCTGAATGGCCTGATACTTGAGCAACTGGAAGACATCCCGGAAACCGGCACCAGCCTGAAAATTGCAGGCTATCCCATTGAAATCATTCAAACACAAGACCGAATCGTCAAAGTCGCACGCCTGTTTCCCCGAATTAAAATCAGTGAGTAGTCAGTAAAAAGCAGGCAGTAAAGCACACCACACTCACCACTTACCGCTTACCACTTTTCATTCACCGCTACTCTAGCTTTACAATCCACCTAAAGCTCGGCATCATACCGAGCAATGTCGGATAGCAACTCAGAGGAAACTTCATGGCTGTCGCACAACAAAAAGCAAAAGAATACACCTACACTTGGGAAGGCAAAGACAAGTCCGGCAAATTAGTCAAGGGTGAAATGCGCTCCATTGGCGAGGCGAATTTGTCAGCCTATCTGCGCCGCCAGGGCATTACCGTTGCCAAAATCAAACGGGCACGCAGCAGCGCCAAAGCAATCACACAAAAAGACATCACCTTGTTCACGAGGCAACTGGCAACCATGCTAAAAGCCGGGGTACCCCTGCTACAGGCATTCGATATCGTCGGGAAAGGGCATCACAACCCGTCTGTATCAAGATTACTGTTTTCGATCAAAACAGATATTGAAACCGGTAGCAGCCTGCAACAAGCCTTCAAAAAACACCCCCTCTATTTCGATGATTTGTATTGCAATCTGATTGGCGCGGGTGAGTCGGCCGGTATTCTGGACAGCTTGCTCGAGCGCCTGGCCACCTATCAGGAAAAAATCCTCGCCATCAAGAGCAAGATCAAATCTGCCTTGTTCTATCCGGTGTCGATTATCGTAGTGGCCTTCATCATCACCGCCGTGATCATGATATTCGTCATTCCCGCCTTCAAGGAATTATTCTCAAGTTTTGGCGCTGATTTGCCGGCCCCGACCTTATTCATCATGGCCATCTCTGATTTCTTCGTCAGCTACTGGTGGGCGATCTTCGGCGGCATAAGCGGCGGGTTTTACGCCTTCTTCTATTTCTTAAAGCGCAGCCGCCCAATGCAGCACTTGATGGACAGAGCGCTGCTTAAATTGCCTATTTTCGGCGAACTGGTTAAAAAAGCCACCATCGCACGCTGGAGTCGCACCTTATCCACGATGTTTGCGGCCGGCGTGCCGCTGGTTGAAGCCTTTAATTCGGTCGCAGGCGCCGCGGGAAATGCCGTGTATTTCGATGCAACCAAGAGCATTCAGCGCGAAGTGAGCACCGGCAACAGCCTGACCGTCGCCATGCAAAACACCGAGGTATTCCCCAGCATGGTGATCCAAATGGTGTCGATCGGCGAAGAGGCCGGCTCGCTCGATGCGATGCTCTCCAAGGTGGCCGATTTTTACGAGGCCGAAGTGGATGATGCCGTCGAAGCGCTCTCGAGCCTGATGGAACCCATCATCATGGTGGTGCTGGGCACATTGATCGGCGGCATGGTGGTGGCAATGTATCTGCCTATCTTCAAGATGGGCCAAGTAGTTTAGAAGCAGGATTGAGCAACGAGGATTGAGTAAAAACCAAAGCGGGGCGCTGGTATTACTCAATTCTCCACTCCTAGCAACGTTCTTCTCAATCCTCAATCCTCAATCCTCGATATTAAAATATGACCCTATTCGACCTACTCCAATCATCGCCGCCGCTGTTTATCGGCACCTGCACGCTGCTAGGACTGATGGTCGGTAGCTTTTTAAACGTGGTCATTCATCGTCTGCCCAAGATGATGGAATTGGGCTGGCGATCACAATGTGCCGAGTTGCGCGGCGAAGATACCGTAGAGAGTGAACCTTACAATCTGCTGGTGCCGCGCTCCGCCTGCCCGCATTGCCAGCACGCCATCAGCGCATGGGAAAACATCCCCGTAATCAGCTATCTGCTGCTGCGCGGCAAATGCGCCGGCTGTCATGCGGCGATTTCACCGCGCTATCCGATCATCGAAACCCTAAGTGGCCTGCTCTCTGGATTCGCGGCATTTCATTTCGGTTTCGGGCTGACTGCCATCGCGGCGATTTTGCTGATTTGGGCGTTGATCGCACTGACTGCGATCGACTTTGACACCCAATTATTGCCGGATGACATTACCCTGCCCCTGCTGTGGGCCGGACTCGTGTTCAACCTGTATGGCGCCTTTACGTCATTGCATGACGCATTCTTAGGCGCGCTCTTCGGTTATCTTGCCCTGTGGTCGGTATTTTGGCTGTTCAAACTGGTCACCGGCAAAGAAGGCATGGGCTATGGCGACTTTAAGTTATTGGCCGCCTTAGGTGCCTGGCTAGGCTGGCAACTGCTGCCGCTGATCATCATCCTCTCCTCACTGGTCGGCGCAGTCGTCGGCGTCACTTTAATTTTAGCGATTAAACGCGGCCGTGAGATCCCCATTCCGTTCGGGCCCTATCTTGCCGGCGGCGGTCTGATCGCACTATTCTGGGGACAGACACTTACGCAAAGTTATTTACAGCTCATTGCACCATGAGTTCGGTGCCGCAAACATGTATCGGCCTGACCGGCGGTATAGGCTGCGGCAAAAGCACCGTTGCTCGTCTGTTCGAAGCTAAAGGTGTTCGCATTATTGATGCCGATGCGATCGCGCATCAGCTCACGCAAGCGAACGGCGCCGGCATGGATGAGATACGCACCCGCTTCGGTTCAGAATATGTTTTAACGTCCGGCGAGCTCGATCGCCCAAAAATGCGGCATCTGGTTTTTTCAGACCGCGACACAAAAGCCAAACTGGAACGCATTCTTCACCCGCTGATTTTAGCCACCTGCGCGCAGCAAATCGCTACGCCAAGTGCCGCTCCGTATACCCTGCTGATGGCGCCGCTCCTGCTGGAACATCCGTCTTTCTTGAAACTGGTGCAGCGCGTCCTGCTGGTCGATTGCTGCGAACAACAGCAAATTTCACGCGTCATGCAGCGCAGCGGGCTTGACGAATCCCAAATCCGTGCGATTATTGCGCTGCAAATGCCGCGAGCTGTACGAATTAGTCGCACGAAAGACATTATCAAAAACGAGGGTACACTGGATGATTTGGCGGTTCAGGTGAACAACTTTCACGACAAATACTGCACGATAAACAACAACCATTTGACGGCAAGCTGATATTCAATATATCTTCCGCCCTTAGCTTCTTTTTTTATCGAATTTAAGACCATAACGACGTGATCAGCTACGAGTTCCCCATCAATGAAAAAGTACGCACCTGGCTGCGTCTTGAGGATTTGTTCGCGCGGATGAATTATTTCCTGGCAGGCGACATCAGCATGGACCACCATGTTGCGCTCACCACCTTGTTTGAAATTCACGAAGTTGGCAGCCGTCCCGATCTTAAATCTGAATTACTGCAAGAACTCGAGCGCCAAAAGCGCGCGCTGGCTGCCTTGCACAACAACCCCGCCATTTCCGAACAAGCGCTGAACGGAATTCTTAGCGAAATCGAACAAGCCGCCGCAGCACTCCTTGCGATGACAGGCAAAGTCGGCGCAATTCTGCGGGAAAACGAATGGCTGATGAGCATCAAGCAGCGCGCCAGCATGCCCGGCGGTACGTGCCAGTTTGATCTGCCCTCCTACCATTACTGGCAGAAACAGCCCGTTGCCATGCGCCGTACCGACCTTCAGGCGTGGCTTGCCCCGCTGCTGCCGATTAGCGCCGCCATCAGCATTTTGCTTCGTTTGCTGCGCGAAAATGGCAGAACCATGCATTTCACCGCACATCAGGGCACGTTCCAGCAAATGCAAGGCGGGCGCGCAGCCCAACTATTGCGCGTAACATTGGCCGCCAACCTGCCCTGCATTCCGGAACTTGGCGCAAACAAGTACGCAATCAACATTCGTTTCATCGTCGCAAACTACGAAGCAAAATCATCGCTGCTAGAACAAGACGTTCCCTTTGACCTGACTTTTTGCACCCTGACATCGTGAGTAAGCCGCCTATCGTGCCGTGTCCGCGTTGCGGCAAAGAATCCCCCTGGGACACCAATAACTTATTTCGTCCATTTTGCAGCGAACGTTGCAAAATGATCGATCTGGGAAAATGGGCTGACGAAGCATTTCGCGTTGCAGTACCCGACGAGCAGGAATTTACCGCCCCACCCTACCAGGCCTGACGCAACAGCGCGATACCGTGCGCGCCTCGCTGCCACGCTGTCGACATATCCTCGCGGGTGAGCCCGCCTAGCGCATATACCGGTATGGATGATCCTGCCGCCAGCGCTGAGAAGCGCGCCCAGCCCAAATGTTCAGCCCCCGGATGGCTCTTTGTTGGCAACACAGGGCTTAACATCGCAAAATCGCAGCCCAACACCTGCGCTCGGCTTAATTCTTCTGCTGTATGACAGGATGCCGAACACCACGCCACAGGCGGCCGCTCAGTCAATTGATCCAACTGAACCGATGTCAGATGCACACCGTCCGCACCGATCGCTTGTGCCAGCGCCACATCGCCGTTGATCAACACCTTTGCACCGGCAGCGTGCGCCATGGCAACGGTACGAATGGCCAGTTCACGAAGCTGCTCGGGCGTTAAATGCTTTTCCCGCAACTGAATCAACCTCAGCCCTGCATCCAACTGCACTTGCAGCCGGCTTAAAAATGGCTCCACGCCTAATTCGCCGGCATTGCTGATCGCATAGAGCGCAGGCAATTCCAGCGCGCGGAGAATAGGCGCATTTGCCGGCAGCACCGGAGCAACTTTCACGTCAGTCACCAATTGCCAGGAAAACTGCTGCCCCTCATGCGGATAGAGTTCCCCGCGCCATTCGGTGACCCGAAAAAAGTTCAGCCTAACCGTGGCATGCGGATAGGTGAACACGCGCGTTATCCAAGGATAGGCGGTGAGAACTTCAATACCCAGCTCTTCGTGCAACTCGCGAACCAGTGCGTCGTGCGCCGACTCCCCCGCCTCGACCTTCCCGCCCGGAAACTCCCAGTATCCCGCCCATATTTTGTCGGATGGCCGCTGTGCCAGCAAAAATGTACCATCCGGGCGATGCAACACGGCAGCGGCCACTTCGACTACCTTCTGTGATAATGCACTCAACGCAATCCCTCCGGATTATTTTCTGGCAGACACGCACCCCATCTTGGCATCAGTGTATTCGCCACCCCCAGATGATCCAGAATGCGTGCGACCACAAAATCCACCATCTCCTGCACGCTCTGCGGCTGATAATAAAAGCCGGGATTAGGCGGCATGATGACAGCCCCCGCCTGTGCGAGTTTGAGCATATTTTCCAGATGAATCACCGAAAAAGGCATTTCGCGCGGCGCCAGAATCAGCGTGCGTTTTTCCTTGAGCATCACATCCGCCGCACGCGCAATCAAATCATCGCTAATCCCGCAGGCCACTTTCGCCAGTGTGCCCATCGTGCAGGGGCAAATCACCATCGCATCGCCCGGATTAGAACCTGAGGCCATCGGCGCATACCAGTCATCACGCCCGAACACCTGTAACTCGCCGCTAAATTCCCCCATACGCTCACGCAGCAGACGCTCAGCTTCCGGCGGACGACTGGACAGCACCAGCCCCATCTCCTGCTTAGCGACGATCTGCGCCGCCTGTGAGTACACCAGATGAACGCGCTGGCCGCTTTGCAACAGACATTCGAGCAGACGCATGCCGTAAGGCATACCGGAGGCGCCGGTAAAGGCAAGATTGATGGTTTTCACAGGATGCTGATCTCCAATGTATTGAAAAAGCGGTTTCACGCGGAGGCGCGGAGAACGCGGAGAAAATCAAAAGATAAATTTTTAATATCTTTAAAAATCAAATAACTACGATTAAAATAACCAACCAGCATCCATAACCATAAAACATTGGCCTTATAGCCTTCCGTTTTACTCCGCGTTCTCCGCGCCTCCGCGTAAGAATAGTTTAGTTTCGGCATTATCCATGAAACGGGCGGCAATCAGTCCATTCACCGCGCCGAATATCAGGGCTGATGCGGCAAAAATGGGAATCAGGTAGGCGATCCCCGCATGCGGGATCAGCCACAGATAAACCAGCGTCATCTGCCCTGCGATATGCGCAAAGGCCGCACACACGCTGTGCGTGACAGGACCGAACCAGTTGGATGGCAGGTGTTGCGCCAGTGCCAGCACCAACAGACTCAGCAGCGCGCCAGTCAAACCGAGGAAAAACCCCGGGGTTAAAAAATTGCCAAACAACAAGCTGCCTGCAAACACCCGAAGTAACGAGACCCATACCGCAGTGCGCCATCCGTAACGCGCCAGCACGATCAGGGTCACAATATTGGCAAGTCCGGGCTTGACCCCCGGCAAAGGCGACGGAATCGCGCCTTCCAGTATCGTCAAACCCAGCGCCACCGCTGCCATCCGCGCGACATGGTGATCTTCAGCCGTGGATTGCAGCAGGATCGTGGAACGGTTATTCCCTTCCCACTTCACACTTCCCACTTCCTGTTGCTCAGTAGTTGAGACTGTCATATCGCTTGTGACTTCCGACCAGTTCGACGCTCACCTGATTGGGCAGGCACAGCGCAATTTCGCCAGCCTGTTGCAGCCAGCCCTGACGTACGCAATATTGGCGAGGACTGGGATCTTTTGCGATACGTACCTTGCGATTTTCTATCGATATCAGACTGACACCCAGAGGCCCCGGCACTTCAATTTGCTGGTTGCGCGACAGGGGCACCTCACGAAACAGTTTCCCGCCGCTGCGTATGATGACCTTATCTGCCATTTCACCTGACCAAAACGTCAGTGCGAGCAACGCCACACTCCACGCACCCAAAATCAGCGTCAGCCAGTCACCGGGCTTAATGTGACGCAACATCGCGTCAGGAGAGTTCGCGGTGGCGCAACAAGACCTGCTGCTGAGACTGAAAATGACGGCTCAGTTTCTCGCTGATATAAACCGAGCGATGCTGACCGCCGGTACAGCCGATTGCGATGGTCAAATAGCTGCGATTGTCCGCAATAAAATGAGGCAGCCAGCGCTCGACAAAGCGACTGATATCGGCAAACATATCTTGGGTCGCCGGGGTATTTTCGAGAAATTCGATCACCGGCGCATCGCGACCGGTCAAAGGCCGCAACTGAGGATCATAAAACGGGTTAGGCAGACAGCGAACATCAAAGACATAGTCCGCATCGAGCGGAATGCCGTGCTTAAATCCGAATGACTCGAATAAAAGCGTCATGCGTGCGCGATCTAATTTGATGAACTGCTTGATCCAGGCGCGCAAGGCGTTAGCGCCCAGTTCGCTGGTATCGATATGATGACCTATATTGCTAATTTCAGAGAGTAATTCGCGCTCACATTCGACACATTCCGGCAAGGTCCGCACCCCGTCGCTCAAAGGGTGCATGCGGCGCGTCTCGGAAAAACGCTTCACCAGCGTATCGGATTTAGCATCGAGAAACAGTACGTGCACAGCCAGATCTTTTTGCATCAAATGCAGCAAGATGTCAGGCAATCGTTGCACACTGTTGGCGCTGCGCACATCGATGCTGACCGCCATCTTGTCATAGCCTGCCGACAGCAAATACTCAACCAGACCTTTTAGCAGCTCAGCCGGCAGGTTGTCCACACAATAAAATCCGCTGTCTTCGAGCACTTTGAGAGCCACGCTTTTACCCGAACCTGACAGACCGCTTAGTAGAAATAACTGCATCGTCAATCACCTGCCAACATCTGATCATGCCGGCTGATAAATTCCTGCATGGTATTAATCCCGCGTTGTTGTAACACAAAATTACGTGCCGCGGCCTCAACTAACACCGCCAGATTGCGACCTGCCACCACGGGAATATTCACCGTATTGATTTTCACGCCGATAATTTCCTGATGCGTGGCCACCAGCGGCAGACGCTCCATTTGCGACAGCTCACCATCCTGCGAGCGATGCAAATGCACAATCAACTTCAAACTCTTTTTGCGGCGCACCGCAGTTTCACCGAACATGGTACGTATATTCAACATCCCCAAACCTCGAACTTCCAGAAAATCGCGCAACAATTCCGGGCAGCGACCCTCCAGCGTATCCGGAGCAATGCGGTGTAATTCGACCACATCATCGGCAACCAGTCCGCTGCCGCGCGTAATGAGTTCAAGACCCAATTCGCTTTTCCCCACGGCACTCTCGCCGGTAATCATCACGCCCACACCCAGCACATCGAGAAATACGCCGTGACGCGTCGTCGATTCGGCCAATTCCTTAGCCAAATAGTGGCGTATCAGCCACATCAGATGCACGCTGGGTTTGGACGAGGAAAACAGGGGGATACTCGAGCGATTGGCAAAGACAATCAATTCAGGCGGGATTTCATTAGCACCGGCCACGATCAGGCATGTTGTGCCATTTTGCTCAATTTGCTCAAACGCTTCGTTGCGCTCTTCCAGACTCAGATTGCGAAGGTAATCGAGCTCGGCCGCACTCAATACCTGAACCCAACTCGGATGGATCAGGCTAAGGTGCCCGACCATTTCGCGATTGGAAGCCTCTACGGCTTCACTATCGATAATTCTGTCTACGCCGTCAGTACCTGCAATGCGCCGCAACTCCAGCCTGACTTGTTTGTCTTCAAACAGTTGCCGGATATTGACCTGACTCATGCAGCACTGTTCCAGTCAGCAAACAATTGGTAAATACAGGCGGGGTCGTCACACGCCGTCAAGCGCTCGCGAAACTCGGCATCACTGAACATCTGAGCCAATTCGCCTAACAACTGCAAATGCAAATCTGTCGCCAATTCAGGAACCAGCAACACAAAAATCAGTGTGACAGGCTGTCCGTCCGGCGCATCAAAGGGAATGGGGTGTGTCGTTCTGACGAATGCCGCCGTCGCCTCACGCAATTTTGAAATTCTTCCATGCGGAATCGCAACCCCCTGCCCCAGTCCTGTTGAGCCCAGCTTCTCGCGCGCGAACAGGCTATCAAACACCTGACTGCGTCCAATCTGCATTGCATTTTCAAACAATAGACCTGCGCGCTCAAAAACGCGTTTTTTGCTGGTGGATTCAGAATCCAACAGAATATTGCCGGGGGAGAGGATTTTGCTGATCAAATTCATCGTCATCGTACCTTAAACAATGGGCGGCAATATTGCCGCCCCTGGTGTTTACTCTTCTGTTGCGACCGGCGCCTCATCGTGACGACGATCAGCCAGTTTTTCCTTGTGCTTGATCACCTGACGATCCAGTTTGTCGACCAGCGCATCGATGGCAGCATACAGATTTTCATCTTCACATTCGACAAAAACATTCTTGCCGCTGATGTGTACCGTCGCCTCGGCTTTTTGTTTGAGCTTATCAACCGAAAGAATGATGTTCACATCCAGCACATTATCAAAATGACGCTTAATCTTGCTAAACTTGCTCGTCGCATAGTCGCGAATAGCAGGTGTGATTTCCAGGTGGTGTCCGGTTATATGGAGGTTCATTTTATGCTCCTTGTTTTAGAGTGATTTACGGAGATTCACCGGGAGTATGTGTAACGCTTCCCGATACTTTGCTATGGTGCGTCGGGCAACAACTATGCCCTGCTGCGCCAAGATTTCTGACATTCGGCCGTCCGTTAGTGGCTTGACTGTATCTTCACCGCCGACCAGTTGTTTAATCAGTTCGCGTATTGCGGCAGAAGAACAGACGCCGCCACTTTCCGTGACCAGACCGCTGCCAAAGAAATATTTAAATTCATAAATTCCGCGCGGCGTACGCATAAACTTTTGCGTCGTGCCGCGTGAAACGGTTGATTCGTGCATTTCAAGCGCATCGGCTATTTCGCGCAACACCAGCGGACGCATGGCGATGTCACCGTGTTCAAGAAATGCCCCCTGCCGATCGACAATCGCCTGCGCGACCCGCAGTATGGTATCAAAACGCTGCCGCAGACTCTTAATCAGCCAGCTTGCTTCCTGCAATTGCGACACCAGCGGTGCGCCCGATTTGTCATCCCGCTGCTGCAAAATATTTGCATACATCTGGTTGACGCGAAGGCGAGGCATCGCATCTGCATTCAGTCTGGCGCGCCATTTTCCCTTATGTTGCTCGACGATCACATCCGGCACGACATAATCGGCCACACTCCGATCAAACTCGCAACCGGGCTTAGGGTTCAGACTCACAATCAACTCCTGCGCCAAGCGCAAAGCCGCATCAGAGCAACGCAACAATTTTTTAATCTTTGCAAAATCATGTGCAGCCAGCAAATCAAGATGTCCGCCCACCAGGCTCATCGCTAGATCGCGCCCCGGCGTTTGCTCGGGCAACGCCTTCAACTGCAAGGCCAGACATTCACTCAAGGTCCGCGCGCCCAGCCCCGGACGATCAAGATATTGCAACTGCACCAGCGCCGTTTCAAGGTCATCCAGTGTCAGCCCTAATTCCACCGGCAGCAACACAGCCAATTCTGCTAAATCCTGCAACATATAACCATTTTCATCCAGCGCATCGATCAGCATCCCGACTACCAGCCTGTCCCGGCTGTCCAGTTGACTGACTGACAACTGACTATGCAAATACTCACGCATGCTCGCCTGCAACGCCGCTTGCTCAGGATAAGCGTCGCTTTCATCATCAGCGCCGCGCGTCTCGGCATTCCACTCAAACGGCTCAGCCTCAGCCTCACCGCGCTCCGACTCCGCGTTATCCGACGTCGCACTCTCCTCACCCGCAGCCTCACCCGACAACGTGTTATAGACAGACTCCTCACCCAACTCCAGCATCGGATTTTCATCGAGCATGCGCTCAATTTCCTGCTGCATATCCAGCGTAGAGAGCTGAAGCAATCGAATGGACTGTTGCAACTGAGGCGTGAGCGTCAGCTGCTGAGACATGCGAAGTTGTAGGGAGGCTTTCATTACTTAATTGTTCAGTATTCGCGGTCGGTCTTCTTGAGCCACTTCAAAGTTTAAAGTTTTCACCCAAGTAGACTTTGCGCACGCCTTCATTGTAGATGATTTCATCCGGTTTGCCTTCCGCCATCACGGCTCCTGCGTTAATGATGTAAGCGCGATCACAAATCCCCAGCGTTTCCCGCACGTTGTGATCGGTAATCAGCACACCAATATTGCGCTCTTTAAGGAAACGGATAATTTTCTGAATATCCAGCACCGCAATCGGATCGACCCCGGCGAACGGTTCGTCGAGCAAAATAAAACGCGGACTAGTTGCCAGCGCTCGGGCAATTTCTACCCGGCGGCGCTCACCGCCTGACAGACTGATCGCCGGATTATTTCTGATCTCTTGGATGTGCAAATCGTGCAGCAATTCTTCTAAACGGCGTTCGATTTCCTCATCGGATAAATCCTGCAATTCGAGCACTGCCTGAATATTTTGCGCCACGCTCATGCGCCTGAAGATCGACGCCTCCTGCGGCAGATAACCTAATCCTAGTCGCGCACGGCGATGAATCGGCATATGGGTAATATCCTGATCATCAATGGTAATTTTCCCGCCATCTGCAGCAACCAGTCCCACTATCATGTAAAAAGACGTGGTTTTCCCAGCGCCATTGGGTCCTAGCAACCCCACCACCTCACCGCTTTTGACCGACAGTGAAGCATCATGCACCACCGTGCGCAACCCATATTTTTTCTTCAACGCGACCGCGCGCAATTCACTCATTTGCGTTCCAGAGCAGGCTTAGTCTCTGCACCCTCTTTAGGTTTGGGAAACAGCACCGCATGCACGCGCCCCGGCGTGCCCGCAGCGGTATTTTTACTTTCAGCCTGGAAAATTTCTGTTTTTGAATTATAGGTCACGTGCTCACCGCGCACCTCGTCCTGCGCTCGCTTAACCCGCGCCTGAATGTAAAAATCGACGGTATCAGCGCGCGTATCGTATTCGATGCGCTCGCCAAAACCTTCCACATATTCGTCAAGACCTTCGCGCTTTTGCTTAAAACTGGCCGTATGACCATAGGCTGTGCCGTGCTGAAATCCAGCCTTATCCTGCACGACGACCACTTTGTCGCCGCGAAACACCATCGTGCCCTGCGTCAAAACGACATGCCCCGTAAATGTGCTGATTTGTTTTGCATCATCGACAACAACCTGATCCGCATCAATATCAATAGGTTTATCACGGTCCGCGCGCTCGGCGTGACAGTACCCGGATACGGCTAACAGCAACAGACACAGGGGTAATTTATTTAGCATGGTGTTCACTTCTGACTTGAGAGAGCAGTTTCATCGTACGCGCTTTATTATCCATTTCAAGACCGATCGCATGCACCGTGTTATTCAAATTGACCATAGTGACCGCCTTATCCGTATCCGCCCAGTCCTGATTCGGCAACACGCGTAAATATTCGGTACGCAAGGTCATCGCTGACTGATCTCCTGCAGCCTCACGCAACACGACGACATTATCATTGAACAAGACCTCGTCACCACGGGTTGAAACATTTCCCCGGTTGCCATTGACATATACAGGCGGACGTTCGGATGACAGCATCGTCACGCGAGGAAAATCAAGCTCCGTGGTGTCGTGATCCGGATAATGCCGCATCTGTTTCGCCGACAGCAAAAAACGCGGCACGCCCTGCAAATCCATCTTAGTCGCGTGAAAATTATCCATAATGCCATCGGGATCGTGCCGCTGATTATTGGCTGCCACCGCAATTTCCTGCTGCACCTGTTTATCCAACCAGTACACACCCGCAAGCAAAGCCAGCAGTGGCAACAACGGCAGCCAATAGCGGGACCGGGATACAGAAATCATTTCAAATATTGTGCCAACTGAGCATCCAGCGTCCCTTGCGCGGACATAATCAGCTCACATGCTTCGCGGACAGCGCCGTAACCGCCGCTGCGCTTTGTCATATAGTGCGAGTGCGCCTGAACCAATTGCGGCGACTCAGGCACGGTAATGGCAAGCCCCACATGACGCATCACGCACAAGTCCACCACATCATCCCCCATGTAAGCGGCCGCATCACGCGACAACTGCAGCTTACCCAGCAGATCAACCATGGCTTCGAGCTTGCGCTCCACCCCCTGATACACATGCGCAATACCGAGATTCTGTGCGCGCATTTCAACACAGCGCGACGTCCGACCTGTGATAATGGCAACTTCGACACCACTGGCGCGCAGCATTTTAATGCCGTGTCCATCGAGCGAATTGAAACGTTTAAATTCCTCGCCCGAATCGGACAGGAATAAACCGCCATCGGTCATCACACCATCCACATCGAGGGCGACCAGACGGATCAATTTTGCACGGCTTAAAAACATAGAAACCTCTTGAGAGTGGTGAGCGGGAAGTAGTAAGTAAATAACGTCTTTAAATCACTTTGGCGTGCAGCAAGTCATGCATATTCAACGCGCCGACCAATTGATGCTCAGTATTAACCACCAGCATCTGATTGATATTGTATTGCTCCATCAGTTGCACGGCCTCCACAGCCAGACTATCCTCACCTATGCAGCGGGGATTGACGGACATCACGCTCTTTACCGGCGTGCTGCTAAAATCCAGCTTCTTCTCCAGCGTGCGCCGCAAATCACCATCGGTAAATATCCCCAGCACGACACCGTGAGTATCAACAATTGCGGTCATGCCAACGCCTTTGCGCGACATTTCCATCAGCGCCGCGCTCAGCATCGCATCCTCCCGCACCTGAGGCATACGCTCACCGCTACGCATCACATCGCGCACCAGCGTCAACAAGCGCCGCCCCAAACTCCCCCCCGGATGCGATCTGGCAAAATTCTCGGCACTGAACCCCTTGGCATCGAGCAACGCAACAGCCAGCGCATCACCCAGCGCTAAAGAAGCGGTCGTGCTGGCGGTCGGCGCCAACCCCATCGGGCACGCCTCCTTATCGACCGCTGCGTTCAGATGCACATCAGCCACGCGAGCCAGACTGGAGGCGGGATTACCGGTCATGCTGATCAACTTCGCACCCTGACGCTTGAGGATAGGCACGATCGTCATCAACTCCTGACTTTCCCCGGAATAAGACAGTGCGATAAACACATCGGAACCTGCGACCATACCCAGATCGCCGTGACTGGCCTCACCCGGATGCACAAAATAAGCTGGGGTGCCGGTACTGGACATGGTTGCGGCAATTTTTCGCGCGATGTGGCCGGATTTACCCATACCACTGACAATGACACGTCCTTCGCAACGCAAAATCAGATCCAAGGCCTGCAAAAAATGATCGTCCAGACGCTGACTTAACGCCTGAACGGCAGCCGCCTCAATATCGAGAACCTGACGACCCAGTTGGAGCGCGCGCGGCGCATCGGCAAGAAATTTATTCATGACGCATTATAGCAAGCCCTTGAAGAGTAGATAGCCGTAAGTCAGGCAATAAATTGCACGGGTGTCATTTTAAACTTTGCAAACCGCGCAAGAGTACGGCATTATCAAATCATTCATTTACGCCCCCTCAAAGATGGACAACTCACTCTCTCTGGTGCTGATACTGCTCGCTACCGCCGTCATGGTCGTTGTCGTGTGCCGTATCCTGCGCCTGCCGGTGATGTTAGGTTATCTTGCGGTAGGAATTTTAATCGGGCCGCATGCCTTTGGCTGGATACCGGATGCACCCAGCACACGCCACCTGGGCGAGTTTGGTGTGGTTTTTTTGATGTTCAGCATCGGTCTTGAATTTAGCCTGCCCCGCCTCAAAGCCATGCATCGCACCGTGTTCGGCTTAGGCGGCGCACAAGTAGTTGCGACTGTATTACTTGTCATGGCGGGGGCCACCCTGTTTGGCGTGGACTGGCGCGCAGGACTGGCATTAGGCGGCATCCTGGCAATGTCATCCACCGCAATTGTCAGCAAGATGCTCGTTGAGCGCGCCGAACTCAATTTACCCTACGGTCAGCAGATGATGGGCGTGCTGCTGTTTCAGGATCTGGCGGTGGTCCCGCTTTTGATCATCATCCCGGCGCTGGCCTCGCAACCGGACAATCTACCCGTCACGCTTAGCATGGCGATGCTCAAGGCAACGTTAGTTTTACTGGTACTGCTGGTCTTTGGCCAGCACGTCATGCGCCGCTGGTTTCACGTGGTAGCCAGCCAAAAGTCCTCCGAACTTTTCACCTTGAACGTCTTGTTCATCACCCTAGGGCTGGCGTATTTAACCGAACTGGCCGGCCTTTCAATGGCGCTAGGCGCCTTTGTCGCCGGCATGCTGATCTCCGAAACCGAATACCGCTATCAGGTGGAAGAAGACATTAAACCGTTTCGCGATGTACTGCTAGGCTTGTTCTTCGTCACCATCGGTATGATGCTCGACCCGAATAGCATCATCAACAATCTGGGCTGGATATTACTTGCACTGCCCCTGCTAATTTTATTCAAAGCGCTGTTAGTTGCGGTATTAGCACGCGTTTTTGAAGGCGAATGGAGTATTGCATTGCGCAGCGGCATCGGACTCGCACAAGCCGGTGAGTTCGGCTTTGTTTTGCTCACGCTGACCAATGAGGCGCATTTATTGCACAGCTCTGCGATGCAAATCACGCTGGCCACCATGCTGCTCTCGATGCTCACGGCCCCCTTTTTGATCCAATATGGAGAGGCAATCTCCAGACGATTTTCCGACGAATGGACTAACCGCGCCTTGCAGATGCATCAGATCGCCATCAAAAGCATGTCGAGCACCGGCCACGTGATTTTGTGCGGCTACGGGCGCAGCGGACAAAAACTGGCCAGCATTTTAGAAGATGAAAAGCTGCGTTTTATTGCCCTCGACCTTGATTCGCGACGTGTTCGGGAAGCGGCGGCGGCAAAGAAAAGCGTGGTGTACGGCGATGCCGCCAAGCGCGAAGTCCTAATGGCCGCAGGTCTGATGCGCGCGCGCGTACTGGTTGTGACTTATAAGGACAAACATTCCGCACTGGCGATTTTGCGCCACGTGAAGGAGTTGCGCCCCGATTTACCCGTCGTGGTGCGTGCCAACGACGACACCCATGTAGAGCTCTTTAAAAATGCGGGCGCTGCCGAAGTGGTCGCCGAAGTGCTCGAAGGCAGTGTAATGCTCGCCTCCCAGGCACTACTGCTGGCAGGCGTTCCACTTAACCGCGTCATTCGTCACGTTCAGGAAAATCGCGCGCGCCGCTATGCCATGTTCAATGGCTACATGAATAGCGCTCAAAACGGCGACATTGAAATCAGCGACGACCTGCAACCGCGTTTTCTGAATGTCCTGCTCAAGGCTGATTCTTTCGCCGTTGGCAAGCGGTTACGCGACAGTGAACTGGACACGCTGAACATTGAAGTAAAAGCACTGCGCCGCTACAATGTGCACGGCGCACAACCCAGCGAAGACATGCTGTTACGCAGCGGGGATGTGCTTGTACTGCTGGGTTTGCCTGAAGCACTCTTGGATGCAGAAATCAGACTCCATAAAGGCGAGTTTTAATCGGCAGCGCAAGCTGCGTTGTAACTAATTTAATATTTGCCATGAATACGCCACCTACCCCCGATGAAGTAAACAGTCTTTTTACCAACAACGATCCAGACCTTGTCTGGCGCAAAGCGGTCGATGTCATACGACGCATTAGTCCTGCATTTGATTTTACCGTTACTCAGATCGTCTTCAACGACATCATGAGTTTGTTTCGCGGCGAATATCCGGGGTTTTGCCCGATCAAAACCCTGTACCACAACCTGCACCATACGCTGGACGTATTCCTGTGCGCAGTTCGTTTAATGCACGGGGTCAAACTGTCGGGGAAAAACATGAGCGATCGTGAAATTACCGTGGTCGTCATCGCAGCACTGATGCACGATGTCGGCTACGCCCAACACCTCGGCGAAGATAACGGCACGGGCGCACAACACACCCAGAATCACGTTGCACGGAGCATAGTATTTATGCAGCAATACATCGCTGAGAAGCAGCTACCCGTTTCACTCATTGCCCAGATCACACCTGTCTTGCTGTGCAGCAACCCGGCACTGAACATCAGCGATATCGAATTCCCCGACGAACGCATACAACTATGTGGAAAGATACTGGGCACGGCCGATCTGACAGGACAAATGGCTGATAGAACCTATCTTGAAAAATTGCTGTTCCTGTTTCTGGAATTTGAGGAAGCGGGTTTTTATAATTACCAGAACATCCACGAACTGCTACGCAACACGGGAATATTTTACGAAACGACGCAAGCACGACTGCGCGAGCAATTCGACGGGATAGACGCCCAACTATCCCTGCATTTCAAAGAGTGGTATGGCATCGAGGCAAACTATTATTTGGAGTCGATTGAAAAAAATCTCGCCTATCTGGCCAAAATAACCTCACTCAACGATGCCAAGCACTTATCGATGTTAAAACGCGGCGGCATCGTCGAAAACCTAAATTTAAATCAAGACTTACCCTCTACCCCGCCATAACCTTCGAGTATCGCTCTGACAGGCGTTGGAATGGCCGCAGCTAACGCCTCGTTCAGCGACATCCATGCGCCATTTTTTTGTATAACCTGCCAAGGTTTAGACGGCAAGCACACGAGCAATGGCGTGATGTGCAATTTAAAATGCGTAAAAATATGGGTAAAGGACGCTAGCGCATCACACTGCCCCTCCACCCCATGCTGAACACACCAACGTTTCGCAGCGGCTTCATCGTCAAATTGTGGGAAACACCACAGTCCACCCCAGATCCCGGCAGCTGCGCGCCGCGCCATAAAGACGTCATCACCTGCCATCAACAGCAAGAAATGGGCCGCGCGCTCCGGCACGACACGACGCTGGCGCGGCGTCGGCAAATCAGCAACACATCCCGTCTGATGCGCGACACAATCGATTTGCACCGGACATAACGCGCATTTCGGCCGGCTTCGGGTACACAGCGTCGCCCCCATATCCATCAATGCTTGCGTGTAGCGACCAATTTCATTCGCTGGCAAGAGCGCTTCAGCCTGCACCCATAACTGAGCTTCTACCGACTTAATTGCAGGCGAACCGTAGATCCCGCAATAGCGAGCCAGCACGCGCCTGACATTCCCATCGAGAATTGCACGATTTTGCTGATAAGCCAGCGCACAGATCGCGGCGGCGGTTGAACGCCCAATGCCCGGCAACGCGAGTATCAATTCAAATTGACGCGGGAATTCTCCGTCATGCTGTGCCACGATAAGTTGTGCGGCACGGTGTAAATTTCGACCGCGAGCGTAATAACCCAAGCCGCTCCAATGCGCGAGCACCTGTTCTTCACTCGCGTCAGCCAGCGCCGCGATTGTTGGAAATGAGGCGATAAAACGCTGATAGTACGGAATAACCGTCACCACCTGCGTCTGCTGCAACATGATTTCAGACAGCCAGATAAGGTAGGGATCGGCACGCTGCCAGGGCAGGTCGTGCCGCCCGTGGATGCGCTGCCATGCGATGAGGGCGGACGAAAAACTAGACACGCGTACGATTTCCGCAACGCAGCCCGCCAACCCAATGCACTTTCACCCTTGCAAACCCTGCATTAGATCACTTTCGAATAGCGCGCGTGCTCGGTACGGGTGCGCAGATACTTATCGAATACCATGCAAATATTGCGTATCAGCATGCGCCCCTTAGGGGTGACGCTGATCCACTGAGGGGAAATCTCCAGCAAACCTTCCATCTCATACTCACGCAACTCTTCGAGTTCGGTAGCAAAATAGCTGTCGAAATCGATCAGGTAGGCGATATTGAGCGACTCCTTTGAGAGCTCAAAATGGCACATCAGATCCTGAATAATGGCGCGACGCACCAGATCATCGGCATTGAGTTCCATCCCGCGCATAATCGGCAACTGATCACGATCCAACGCATCGTAATAATCGTCCAGCTCACGATAATTCTGACTATAAGTCGGGCCTATCTTGCCGATCGCGCTCACACCCAGCGCAACTAAATCGCAGTCGGAATGGGTGGAATACCCTTGAAAATTGCGGTGCAGACGGCTTTGACGTTGCGCGACGGCTAGTTCATCTTCAGGTTTGGCAAAATGATCCATGCCGATATAGACATAACCCGCACCCGTCAGCTTGCGCCCCGTCATGCCGAGAATATCCAGCTTCATTTGCGGCGACGGCAGATCCTCTTCATGTATCCGGCGCTGCGGCTTGAACAGCGTCGGCATGTGCGCGTAGTTGTAGATTGAGAGCCGGTCAGGATTCGCTGCAATAATTCTATCCAGCGTACGACCGAAGCCCTCCAATGTTTGCTTGGGCAATCCGTAGATCAGATCGATACTCACCGACTTAAAGCCGTTCGCTCTGGCCGCCGCAATAATGCCCAGCGTTTCTTCCTCGCTCTGAATGCGGTTCACTGCACGTTGCACGTCATCGTCGAAATCCTGCACACCGATACTGATGCGATTGAAGCCCGCCGCCCCCAGCAGCGCAATGGTCTCATCGGTTACTTTGCGCGGATCAATCTCAATGGAATATTCGCCATCTTCAACCAGTTTGAAATTTTCGCGTATCGCGGCCATTACCTGACGGATTTCATCATCCGACAAAAAGGTTGGCGTACCGCCACCGAAATGCAGCTGTTCGACGACCTGCCCTTTACCCAGCAACGTCGCCTGCATGCCCATCTCTTTGATCAGATAGCGCACATAATCAGCAGACTTACTGCGATCTTTGGTGATCACTTTATTGCAGGCGCAATAAAAACACAGCGTATTGCAAAAGGGGATATGGATGTAGAGCGACAAGGGCCGGCTCACGCCACCGATTTCGCGCTTCAACAACCACTGGCTATAGGTTTCCGCATTGAATGCTTCGACGAAACGATCTGCGGTCGGATAGGAGGTGTAGCGAGGGCCGTTTTTATCAAGCCTGCGGATCAGTTCCAAATCTACAACCAATTCATTGTTGTTCAACATAATATCGCCGCTATTTATAAGGTCTGACATAATGCCAGTTCAGACTTAAAAGTGGTTTGATATATGTCAAAAATCGTGGCATATTCCGTTAGCGGGCGAAATTTCCACCGCCTTATGCCAACCGACCCGCTCACCGTCACCCAAAAGGGATCTTAAGTGTCGCTACCCGCACCGATCTATCAGCTGCATTCGCCCTGCTCCAGCTGCAATCTGGCGGAGTTGTGCCTGCCTGCCGACTTGAGCGCTCATGAATTGCGCAAACTCGATGAACTCAGTACCGTCAAACGCAGTTTTTCACGCAGCGACTATCTGTATCGCAGCGGCGATAAGTTTCGTTCACTGTTCGCCATTCACAGCGGCTCCTTCAAAACCCAGATCCTCCATGAAGACGGGCGTGAGCAGGTCACCGGCTTTCAGATGGCAGGGGAAATTATCGGCCTGGATGCCATCAGCACCGACATACACGCCTGCGACGCTGTCGCGCTGGAATCCTGCGTCGTTTGCGAACTGCCCTTTAACAAACTCGAAGAACTCAGCCGGGAAATTCCGCTGCTACAGCGCCATCTGCACAAAATCATGAGCCGCGAAATCGTGCGCGACCAGGGAATCATGCTGCTGCTAGGCTCTATGCGCGCAGAGGAACGTCTGGCCGTTTTTTTGCTGAATCTATCTCAACGGTTAGCCGCACGCGGCCTCTCAGCGACCCAGTTTCAACTGCGCATGTCCAGACACGAAATCGGCAGCTACCTCGGTTTAAAACTGGAAACCGTCAGTCGCGCATTCTCACATTTTCAAAGTGAGCGCCTGATTAACGTTAAGGTGCGCACGGTTGAAATCCTTGATCTGGCGGGCCTGCAAGCCTGCCTGAATAACACCCGTTAATACACTTTCCCGCCCCTCATGCCTTATCGTTTGACAGTCGGCGCGCTTGAGCGGATTATTCGCAACCTACTATTTTCCCGGAGACATTAGAATATGGAACACCAAGTCACAGAAGCAGAAGTATCACGCGCCAAAAGCCTGCACTCCATGCTGCTGTTTGACTTCATCGTCGTCCACGTTTTTTTGTTTGTCCTCGCGCTAAGCCTGCTTAAAGCCAGCATGCTACCAATTGCGCTGATGCCGATCATCTCGATTGCGCTACTCTCCAACGTGATATTTAAAGCCAATCGCGCAATCGTGCAGGAAACTTCAATTTTTGTACTTTGCCATAACCTGCTGGCCGCGAAGCGCGCAAAACTTTTCCTGATTTTGTTTGTTGTAACTGGCACATTGACCACCGTTTTAATTGTCGGCGGAGCGCAGCTTGGCATGAGCAAAATAACCAGTTATGCATTGGCCGGAGGCATTGGACAACTGCCCTTTATGGTTGCGCTGCTGGTACTGGTGGTTCTGGAATTCGACGCTGAACATCAATGCAAAGCAGGCAAGATTCCCGCCTCGGCACTCGCTTTGCATTCAGCACTTAAAAAGGACTAGCATGGACAAGAAAATCATTCTCGGCGTATTCGCGCTGGTTATTGCAACAATAGCGATCATCCTCATGTTCCCGGACAATTCGGTCAGCACGCCCGAAACACTCCCTTGGAAAATCACTCACCCGACACCCGACACCACCCGTGTTTTTGGTATTACGCTGGGTAAAAGCACCCTCGATGAAGTGGCGCACACCTACAAAAACGAAACAGAGCTTGAAATCAGCCTGTTCAAACCTTCAGACGCCCCTATGGGCGTAGAAGCGTTTTTTGAAGAAGTGAATTTCAACGGCTTAAAAGCGAAGATCATCATGACCATCGCAATACCGACTGAGGAATTGCAAGGCATGTTCGAGCGTGGACTGCGCATGAACAGCACGCCCAGCGGCAAGCGCATCACCCTGACCGCAGACGATCTGGCACGCGTGCGTTCATTGCCGGTCGCCAGCCTCACTTACCTGCCTACTGCAAAACTCGAAGAATCCATCATCACCAAGCGCTTCGGTGAACCGGCGCAGCGCATCCGTGAAAAGAAAACCAACCTGTTACACTGGCTCTACCCGCAGCACGGTCTGGATGTGATCATGGGAGAAGGACAAAAGCCGCTGTTTCAGTATCTGCCGCCCAAAGACTTTGAGCTATTGAGAGCACCGCTGCTCGCCAATGGCGAAACCATTCAATCTGATTCACCAGCCAAACCCGCCGTTCAGTAGCTCCCATAATATAAGGCCGCGACCAGAAATGGCGCGGCCTTTTTCGTTTCAGGCGAGGCTTAACCCCACACGCTGCTGCTAATCCTTTTTCGCATCCTGCTGAACATGTGAGTGATTATGCAACATCGCATCCTCATCATCATCGAGCAGTATGCGACTGGCGTTCCCTTCCATGTCCTCGTACTGCCCCTTCTTGACCGCCCAGATCAGAATACCGACGAACACTAGCCCGAAAATAGTCATGCCCGGGATGAGACTGTAGATTACGTCCATTACGATTCCTTATCTAAATGAGTGCAGCGTCGCATGATTAACTTCGCGCTTTGAACAAATTGCGTATTCTGGCGGCATTGCCTATCACCAGCAACGAACTGACCGGCATCGTGATCGCGGCGAGCAAGGGTGTGACATGCCCCATGATGGCCAGCGGCACCATGATGCTGTTATACACGAATGACAGGCCGATATTCTGCTTTATGGTGCGCAGCGTACGTCGCGAGAGCAAGGTAGCCAGACGCACCTTGTCCAACTCGTTGTGCATCAGCACGATATCGGCACTTTCAACTGACACGTCCGTACCCGAACCCAGCGCAATTCCGACATCGGCGCGTATCAGCGCCGGCGCATCGTTAACCCCGTCACCCACCATGGCTACGCATTCACCGCGCTCTTGCAACGATTGAATGACACGATCCTTATCTTGCGGCAGCACTTCGGCGATCACCTCCATCCCGCCCAACTGGCGCGCAATTTCCTCCGCGACCGCACGTCGATCCCCGGAGAGCAGCGTCATGCCGATTCCTGCTGCGCGCAGAGTTTCGATCAGCGCCTTAGCATCGGCACGCAATGTATCGGCTATCACCAGCACGGCCAGATGCTCACCGCCCACTGCCAGATGCACACAGGTTTTGGCCTGCGACTCCTGCGCGCTCTGAACGGCGATCAATTCTGCCGCAGGCGCAACGCCACATCTCAATAGCCAATCCGCAGTGCCCAGCAAAACCTGCCGCCCCGCAACATTAGCCTGCACACCGGCACCGGCGGTGGCCAAAAAATCCTGCGTCAACAGATGCCGGAATGGCAACTCGCGCGCTTCGGCCGCAATCACCACGGCGCGCGCCACACTATGCTCAGAATATCGCTCAACACTCGCACAGAGCGCCAGCAACTCACTTTCATCCTGCCCCTGTGCTGCGACCACTTGCTCGATGCGCATTTTCCCCTCGGTCAGCGTGCCCGTCTTATCAAACACGAAATGCGTGACGCGAGACAAGGTTTCCAGCACCACACCATTTTTCACCAGGATGCCGTGTTTTGCCCCTAACCCCGATGCGACGGCAATCGACATCGGCGTGGCCATACCGAGCGCGCAGGGACAGGTGATAATCAAGACCGAGGTTGCCGCCATCAGGGCAAATTCAAAGTCAGCCGACCAGATGTAAAAGGTGACGCTGGCCAGAATGAGCGTCGCCAGCACAAACCAGGGCACTATACTGTCCGACAGTCGCTGGATAGGCGCTTTGGAGGACTGCGCCTCTTCAACAAGCCGAATGATCTTGGACAGGGTTGAATCCTGCGAGGATGCCTGCACTTCTGCTAATAGTGCACCACTACCGTTCAGCGTGCCAGCCGATACGCGATCACCGGGGTGCTTTTTAACAGGGAGCGATTCACCGCTCAGCATGGATTCATCGACCGAACTGCTACCTTCGAGCACGATGCCATCCATGGGAATGTTGCTACCCGGTTTTACCAGTACCGTTTCGCCCACTTTCACAGCGCGAACCGAGACGATCTTCTCCTCGCCGTCGCGCAGAACGGTGGCTACGCGAGGTTGCAGATCCATCAGTCGATTTGTTGCGGACACCGCCTGATGGCGGAACATCCCTTCCAGATAGCGTCCGATCAGGATCACGAAGGTCAGATTGGTGACGGTATCGAAATACACGCGGTCTCCCCCGGTGATGGTCACGTAGAGCGAGAATGCATAGGTCACGGTCAGTCCGATGGCAATCGGCAGATCCATCGTCAGGCTCGCATTGCGCAGACCGCTCACGGCACCTTTATAGAAGGGATATCCGGAATACAGCAAGGCGGGAGTCGCCAGCGCAAAAGCCATCCAGTGAAAGAAACTGACGAACTGGCCGCGATCCGCACCGCTATATAACGCAATGGCGATCAGGTTCAGGTTCATCATCGCAAAGGCGGCGAAGAACAATCTGAACAGCAAGGCGCGGTTAATGCGCTTCATCGACCCTTCTGCCACTTCAGGATCGTAGGGAACGCCTGAATAGCCAATTTTTGCGAGCTGATGAATCAGCGTTGAGAGTTTTACCTGACTTTCATTCCAGCGCAGGTGCAGTCGTTTCCCGGCCAGATTGACGCCGGCTGACAGCACCCCGGGGGTGCGCATCATGCCGCGCTCGATCAGCCACACACAAGCGGCGCAATGGATGCCTTCGACCAGTAAATGCGCGTCGCGCAATTCGCCCTGACAATTGACGAAGTCCTGCTGAACATCGTCCAGATCATACATCTCAATGTCACGCGGCGGCATCGGTGGCGGCGCGAGCAATGTGCCTTGCGGCGTGCGCTGGTAATAGCCCTGCAAACCCGCCTCATAGATTGCCTCGCAGACTGACTGGCAGGCAAAGCAGCAAAAATCGCGCTGAGCATCATCGAGCAACTGCTGATAATGTACGTCAGATGCGATGGGTAATCCGCAATGAAAACACCCCGCGTGTGCGAGGTGCGCTGCTTCACTTTGTGACATTGTTCAAATCACTCTGTCTGTTTTGAGATGGCCACAAAGACTTTTTGTTCGGTATCAAACTGACTGCCGTCGCGTTCTGCCCTGATCAACAAATCCCAGTTACCGGCCCTTGAAAATTTCAACTCGCCCTGATAATGCCCCGGGGCTGTTTCACGCAGCGTATCCTTGAAATCAAAGCTAGGATCGCCCGGCCATTGCGCAACAACGACAACAGCACCTCCTTGTACAGGCTTTCCTTCACGATCCAGCAGATTGAATTCCAATACGGCAGGGCTAGCTGTCAAAATAAAGCGCGCCTCTTCAGGTTTAGCCTGACTGTCATTCTGTAAACGCTGCGGTGAATGCAAACTTGCCTCCCAGCCCAGCGTCGAACGCTCAGCCTGCTGCTGCACCCATTTTGCGTCGTACTTGTTGTGCGCCTTCACACTGTAGTTATCGTCGAGTACGCGAACCGGATTGTGAAATACATTCCACAAGAACCGTGCGTTGATCAGCACCCCTGACAGGATAATAATCAGCAAACCGAATACCCAGGGATTGCGCCAGCCTTTTTGCTTTTGTGAAATCATCTCAACACCTCAAAATCAACGTTTAGGACCACGGAATACGCTGTTGTATTCAGCCGCCATGGTTGGATTTTCAACATTTTCGACTCTGAATTGCAGCTTGGTCACTTCGCCGGTCACGTTTTCGGCGGGTGCCTTAACAAACACGGTAAACCCTGCCGCCTTGCCGTGATGAACCAGTTGAGTCTTATCTGCATCAACGATGATCTGCCCCTTAACACCGCCTTCCGCGCTGATTTTGACGCTCAGATCCTTATCTGTTTTATTCAACACCTTAAAGGTGTATTTATTTTGTATGGTGCCGTCGCTCATACGCACAAACAGCGGCTGGCGTTCCGGCTCCACGCTCAGCTTCATCGCGCCTAAGTGAGTCAGACCGAAGATAATTCCGCACAACGCCAGCAAGATAATCCCGACATATACCCAGGTGCGGGGATGCTGGTATAGCTTCTTGACCGGGCGTCCTTCGAGTTCGTCAAGAGATGCGTACCGAATCAGGCCGCGAGGACGGCCGATCTTGTCCATCACCGAATCACAAGCGTCCAGACACAAACCACAGGTAATGCAACCGAGTTGTTGACCATCTCGTATATCGACACCCGTCGGGCACACTTGCACGCACTGAAAGCAATCGATGCAATCGCCCTGCTGCTCAACGATTTTCCCGGCATGACGCAACTTACCGCGCGGCTCACCGCGTGCCACATCGTAGGCCGGCAGTATCGTCTGTGAGTCAGCCATTACAGCCTGAATACGTGCATACGGACACAACCATAAGCAGGCTTGTTCGCGCATAAAGCCCGCCAGTCCGTAAGTACCGAGGGTAAACGCCGTCAATGTCGTCATTTCCATTAATGACAGCTTAAAACTCATCAGATCGTGCCAGTACACGAAGGCGTCTTCAAACCAGATCGTGAAACTAATACCGGTGAATACAGCAATAGCTAGCCAAATCAGATGTTTAGCCGCTTTGCGCAGTATCTTATCTGCATTCCAGGGCGCCGCATCCAACTTGTGGCGCTTGTTCGGGTTACCCTCGATTTTCTCTTCTATCCAGGTATACAGGTCAACCCACGCGGTCTGAAAACAGAAAAATCCGCAAAATACGCGAGACGCGACGGAGGTTACTGCAAAGAGCGTCATCGCGAGCAGTAGCAGCAGCAAAGACACCATCCAGATATCCTGCGGCAGGATCGTCAAATTAAAGATATGGAACTGACGATTATTTACGTCAAGCAGCAAAGCCTGATTGCCGTTCCAGCGCAGATAAGCGCCGAAAAAGAAAATCAGCCAGAAAGACTCTGTGATGTACTTCAGTGTACGGAAGCGTCCCGGCATGCGCTTGGCGTGTATTGTCTTATCACCCAGATTCACCGACCACTCTTCGTGCTCGCTATAGATCCCTGTGACGCTGCCAACTTCTTTTACTGGTTCACTCATCTTCAACTCCTCATGTCCTTCATTCGAAGAAACTCAATGCATACTGCAAAGATCGCTCTGGATAACCACACGCATTGTATATTAGATAGCTCTAATATACATATGACTATTCTGAGACATCTTCAACTCTAAAAAGCTAAAACGAAAAAAGGAGGAGGCTAGCCTCCCCCTTCATTAAAATCCCGCGATTATTTCTCGCCGGATTTTTTGGTCATTGCATTCTTGAATAACCAGATCAAGGCAACGATCAACGCACCAAATGCGCCGGCAGTACCTATCATCAGAGACCAAAATACGAAGTCGTGGTGCATGTCAATTTTCCTTTCATAAAACCTGCACAGGGTTGAGCTGTGCAGGAAAACGGAGATTTACTTGGCTTCAGGTGCTGGAGCTGCTTCAGGTGCTGGAGCTGCTACTGGTGCAGCTGCGACATCCTTCTGACCGCCACCGAACTTGTAAACATAGACAGCCAGCTTCTTCATATCAACAGCTGACAGTTTTCCTGCGGCTGTGAAGTTAGGCATGATCGCGGCACGAGCATTGGCATCACCAGAGTTCACACCATAAGTGATCGTCTGTTTGATACCTTCGATAGAACCATCGAAGCGCCAAACACGATCAGTCAGGTTAGCTGAACCCATAGCTTGAATACCCTTGGCATCTGCACCATGGCAAGCTGTACAGTCGCTTTCCATGAATACTTTCTTACCAGCGGCTTCAGAATCGCCACGGCCTTCGCTCATCGCCAAAACGTATTTAGCTACGTCGTCGATTTGCTGAGCTGACAAGGTATCCTTGTGCGCCGTCATCATGCCTTGGCGACCGCCAACGATGGTGGTGTGGATGTCGTCAATCTTGCCGCCATACAACCAGTCATCGTCGTTCAGACGTGGAGCCATCAGACCTTGTTCGCGAACTGCAAACTTAGCGCCAACCTGCTCTGTACCTACACCGTTTTGACCGTGACATGCGCCGCAGTTGTCCGAAAACAACACTTTGCCTGAACGTTCAACATACTTGGACAATTCTTCGTCTGCCAAAATCGCAGCCGGTGTCATTGCCTTCAGTTTGTCTTCAAATGGCTTACGCACTGCGTCCAATTCGGCCTGATCTGCAGCCAACTCTTTAATAGCAGTCCACTGGCCAGATCCTGGCAAACCAACGCCCTTGAAGAACGTACCATTGATAGCCATTGGGATAGCTGGATACATGATCCAGTAAATTACGACCCAAAGCGCACTGGCAGTCAGACCAAGCATCCACCATTTAGGCGGTTGATTGACGAAATCCGCCAAATCATCATCCCATACATGCCCCGTGGTAGGCACACCACCAGCGGAGTTGTGATTATCACTCATTTTTTATCTCCTGAATTGTTGTACTCGCCGTCTTCCCGCAGAGCCATGTCGCTCTGCGAGTCGAATGCATCCTTGTTCTTAGGATTGAACACCATCACATAGACCACAATCATCGCGATAAAGGCCGCCACGGTGAAAAATACACCCTGCCAGTCATTACCACTCATAGCTGCCCAGTCCGTGTGCAGGTAGTCCATCAGTTTAGTCACGGTAGTTGACACCTTCCTCAAACTTCACGTGATTACCCAAGGATTGCAGGTAAGCGATAACTGCGTCCATTTCCGTCTTGCCTTCGAGTTCTGCTGCAGCGCCTGCGATGTAGTCAGGCGTGTAGATCGTCTTAGGAACAGGATTGAACGGCATCTTAGTCATAACTTCCAGGGTCTTGATGGTCTTGGTCTTATCAACCATCGCCTTATCCAGGAAGAAGAAGTTAGGCATAACGGATTCAGGAACCACGTCACGCGGATACTTCAGATGCTTACGATGCCATTCATCGGAATACTTACCACCCAAACGAGCGATATCCGGACCAGTACGTTTTGAACCCCACTGATAGGTGTGGTCGTACATGGACTCTTCAGCGATGGAGTAGTGACCATAACGATCTTTCTCATCGCGGAACGGACGAATCATCTGCGAGTGACACAGGAAGCAACCTTCGCGGATGTAGACCTGACGACCGGCTGTTTCCAGCGCAGTGTAAGGACGTACGCCATCGCCTGGCTGCCAGTCTGCCAGGGTCTTGTGAGCCGAGGTAGTTGGATTCCAGACAATTTTATCCATAGGGATCGCATTGCCTTGCAAGTCTTTGTGTGACGTACCGTTGAATGTACCGTCGCCACCATTCATACCGGTGTTTGGCAGGTAGAACAAAGGCACAATTTCCACGATACCGCCAACCGCGACAGCAATCGCGGTTAAGACGAACATCAGCAGCGTATTGCGTTCGATCTTGTCCTGAAACTTGGTTGAATAAATTTTATCGTGATCTGACATGTTTTTCTCCCCTTATGCTTTAGCTGCGACAGCGTTTACGCTGTTAACAGCGCTAGCCTGACGAACAGTCATCACAACGTTGAACAGCATGATCCATGCGCCCAGATTGAAGATCGCACCGCCAACCGCACGCATTACATAGTAAGGATGCATAGCAGATACAGATTCAACAAAGGTGTAGGTCAACGTGCCGAACTCGTCGTAATCACGCCACATGAGACCCTGCATAATGCCGGATACCCACATTGCAACAACATAAGTTGTAGCGCCGATCAGAGCAACCCAGAAGTGAATGTTCACGAGCTTGTCAGAATACATTTCGGTATTCCACAATTTCTTGACCATATGGTACAGAGCACCAAATGAGATCATCGACATCCAGCCCAAAGCGCCGGCGTGTACGTGACCAACAGTCCAGTCAGTGTAATGGGACAATGCGTTTACAGACTTGATCGCCATAACAGGACCGTCGAATGTAGACATTGCATAGAACGCCATCGCAGTTACCAGGAAACGCAGGATGTAGTCAGTACGCAGCTTGTCCCATGCACCGGACAAAGTCATCATACCGTTCATCGCGCCACCCCATGAAGGGATGATCATCGCCAGAGAAACAGCTGCACCGAGTGAACCGGTCCAGTCAGGCAATGCTGTGTATTGCAGATGGTGAGCACCCAGCCATACGTAACCGAAAGTCAATGTCCAGAAATGCAGAACAGACAAACGATACGAGAACACTGGACGACCCGATTGCTTAGGGATGAAGTAGTACATGATACCGAGGAAACCACCGGTCAGATAGAAACCAACCGCGTTATGACCCCACCACCATTGAATCATCGCATCTTGAACGCCAGAATAGATGGAGTACGAAGTCGCCCAATCCACTGGAATTGCCAAGCTGTTAACCACGTGCAGGTAAGTGATCATGACGATCATACCCATCGTGAACCAGTTTGACACGTAGATGTGTGAAGTTTTGCGGATACCGATCGTCATGATGTAGTTCAGACCATATGACAGCCAAACTACGGCGATCATGATATCAACCCACCAAGGCAATTCTGCGTATTCCTTACCTTCTGACAGACCCAGAGGCAAAGTAATCACAGCCAGAACGATGATCAGATTCCAACCCCAGAACGTGAACCACGCCATGGTGTTGCTCCAAAGCTTGGTAGCACCGGTGCGTTGTACGATGTAGAAACCAGTCGCCATCAGTACACAACCACCAAACGCAAAAATCACCGCATTGGTATGCAGTGGACGCAGACGCCCGAAGGTAATTTCAGGAATGTCAAAGTTTAAAAACGGAAACGCTAATTCGAATGCGACATACACACCGATCAACGTACCTACTACCCCATAGATGACCGCCGCGATGGTAAACCATCTGACGATATCCATATCATACTTTACTGGTGTCGCTTGCGTAGCTTCCACAGTATCTCCTCCCAAGAGCAAAGTTTAAAAATAATGAGTTATTTGCTTCGCAACAGCTGAGCAACTAACCCATCTCTTCTTACAGCTTAAATAAAGCTGTGCAATCATGGCACATCCATAAGGTTTTAGTAAAGCAAATTGCGACATTCTGCCGCGCATTCCCCCCTAAAACACTCAAGATTTACCGGCAATTGCGTGAGCGGATAGTAAACGATATATGCCTATATTGCTTGATGTAAATCAATCTCAAGTCAGTGCTGCCATACTGACCGGCGGCACCTCTTTACGCAACGGTAGACTTAGCTGACAAACAGTAGGCATGATTGATAGCCAGTAGAGCCGAAAAAACATCTGATAACACTGGCAAATTAAAAAGGACACCCATTCGGGTGTCCTTTTTAATTTGGCGGAGAAGGAGGGATTCGAACCCTCGGTACGGGAATACCGTACGCCTGATTTCGAGTCAGGTACATTCGACCACTCTGCCACCTCTCCGGAGCGCGAATTCTACCAGATACCGGTGATTTGGTGCAGAATGATGTCATGCAACGACACCAATTTCTAATCCGGCTGTTTCAAATCGGCGCATTTTTTGCCCTGATGCTGTTCGGTTATACCCATCTTAACAAGCACATAGCCTCATGGAGTGACGAGGAACTGATCGTCGTTATCGCTCAAGATTCCACGCTCTCCGACGAAGAATTTTCCAAGCAACTGGCTCAGCAGTTCGCCGACCACCTCTACGTCCCCTTAAAAATTATTTTAGTTCCCGCTGACCAAATCGATGTCACCCTGCAAAAACATCAGGCGCATTTATCCGCCTCCGGCTTCAGGCTCGATCAAAAAAGTAGCGGACTATTATTAGGCCCGGGATTTTTAACGGTACGCGAGCAAGTCGCCTTCAATCAGGATCAGGATGCCCCTAAACACCTGAATGATCTGGTTGGCAAACGCATTGCCGTAGTTGCCGGATCGACACACGAAAAGGCGCTCATTGCGCTAAAGGAGCAATTACCCCAACTCGTCTGGGAGTCACGCACGATGCAAACCGTCGAAGACTTGCTCAAAGAGGTCGCACAGGGGGCACTGGATTTCACCATCGCCAATCATGAGCAGATCTCTCAAATGCTCAATTACTACGAAAATCTAGCCGTTGCCTTCGATATCGGCAAACCTTCCAAGCTGGCATGGGCCTTTCCTCATGATGCGGAAAATGAATTGATTGCCGAGGCCGAACAGTTTTTCGCTGAAATTGAAAAAAATGGTGAACTGCACAAACTGCTGGATCGTTACTATGGCCACAACGATCGACTGGCTGCGCTAGACGCCGCCGAATTCATCGAACAGACCAACAAAACACTGCCTAAATTTCGTCCCCTGTTCGAGAAAGCGGGCCGGATAGTCAACGAGGACTGGCGACTGATCGCCGCCATCGCCTATCAGGAATCTCACTGGGATCCGCTCGCGACCTCCATGACCAATGTGCGCGGCATGATGATGCTGACCGAGGCCACCGCCGACCGCATGAACGTTACCAACCGACTGGATGCCCGCGAGAGCATCAATGCTGGCGCAAAATATCTTGAACTGATCAAGAAGCAATTACCCGCCCGCATCGAGGAACCCGAACGTACCTGGCTTGCGCTGTCTGCTTACAATCAAGGACAAGGCCATTTAGAAGATGCGCGCACCCTGACAGAGCGCAAGGGCGGCAGCGCAGATTCCTGGGTTGACGTAAAAAAATGGCTGCCGCAGCTTCACAATCCGGTTTATTTCGAAAAACTTAAGCACGGCTATGCCAGAGGCGGAGAAGCGGTGATTTTTGTCGAGAACATCCGTGCCTACTATGACATGCTGACCCGATTGACGGACGATGCAAGCAAAACCCCTGTCCGAGACTACCAACTTGTCAGCACACGAGAAAAACCCGCCTTTTCCCTGCACACGCCACGTAAACTTAAAGCGACAGCCAGCGGCGACAAAGCGGAATCCTCATATTCTCTATCTGAGTAGGAACAATCCGCCCGCAGCACCTCCGACATATCAGGAATGACAATGCTGCCATCGGATTGCTGATTATTTTAGCTACGGGCTTATTCGGCCGTTTGTCTTCGCAGAAACAATCAACTCGCGGACAACACTGCTAAACCACCCATGTAGGGTCTCAACACTTCCGGTATGGAGATACTTCCATCCGCGAGTTGATTGTTTTCCAGCACGGCAACCAAGGTGCGGCCGACTGCCAAACCCGAGCCATTTAACGTATGCAGCAACTCAGGCTTGCCTGTCCCGCTCTTGAAACGCGCCTGTAGGCGACGCGCCTGAAACGCTTCAAAATTGCTACACGAAGAAATCTCGCGATAGGTATTTTGTGCAGGCAACCACACTTCGATGTCATAGGTCGTTGCCGATGAAAAACCGATATCGCCCGTACACAATCTCACCACGCGATAATGCAGGCCCAGCTTCTGCAAAATCGCCTCTGCATGTCCCAGCAATTGCTCGAGTGCCGCGTATGAATCATCAGGGTGCACAATTTGCACCAACTCAACCTTTTCAAATTGATGCTGTCGTATCAGGCCGCGCGTATCGCGTCCAGCCGAGCCTGCCTCGGAGCGAAAACAGGGCGTATGCGCAACAAACTTTAACGGCAATTGTTCGAGTGGGATAATTTCATCACGCACCATATTCGTCACCGGCACTTCGGCGGTCGGAATCAAATAAAAATTCTGCATGCCGCCTTCGCCCATCTGGCGCGGCACAGCAAACAAATCTTCCTCAAATTTGGGCAACTGCCCTGTGCCACGCATCGAATCCGCATTCACAAGATAAGGCACATAGACCTCGGTGTAGCCATGCGTATCGGTGTGCGTATCGAGCATGAACTGCGCCAGCGCCCGATGCAATCGAGCGAGCCCCCCTTTCAGCACGGAAAAACGCGCGCCGGAAATTTTGGCAGCCGTCTCAAAATCCAGTCCGCCTAAAGTCTCACCCAGTTCAACGTGATCCTTCACCGCGAAATCAAATACCGGCACGCTGCCGCTCTTGCGCACTTCCACGTTGTCCGCTTCGGACTTACCTAGCGGCACACTCTCATGCGGCATATTGGGTAGCCCTTCGAGTAACTGCTGCAATTGACCCTGCAACGCGCCCAACTGCACTTCGATCGATTTAAGTTCTTCTCCGACTAGGGCCACTTCAGCCATAATCGCGGTGGTGTCTTCGCCTTTCGCCTTGGCTTGGCCGATCAGTTTGGACGCGCTGTTGCGCTTCGATTGCAATTCCTGAGTGCGAACCTGTATCGCTTTACGCGCGGCTTCAAGCTCCCCAAAACGTGCGGTGTCGAGCACGAAGCCTCTCGTCGCCAATCGAGCTGCCACACCATCCAAATCACTGCGCAAAACCTGAATATCTAACATATTGTTTTATCCTTGTGCACCCGCGCCATCGGCTGCGGGCTTTTTCAAAATATATATAACGACTTCCCCGTAATAGGGAATCTCGCCGCGCAACTCCGCCGGCAACTTGCGATTAAACACGGGGCGCAGCGCCTCGCTCCAGAGATTTTTCCCTGTCATTCGATTGACCGCGACCTCCAGAATTTCCAACCCTGCTTTGCGCACCGCACCCCGCACAAAAGTCATATCGATCGGATGCAAGTGCCACGCCATTTTGTGATATGCGCTGACGGGTTTGAAGTATTTGTGAAAACCGTGCACATAGGTGGAGCGTCTGGAGCGATAGCTGTCCACATTAGGCGTCGACAGAATCACCAGACCACCCGGTTTAACCAGCCGCGCGCATTCGCGCACGAAAAAAGACGGATTTTCCAGGTGCTCAATCCCTTCGATCGAAACTAACGCATCAAACTGTCCGTCTGCAAACGGCAAGGTCAGATTGGCATCCGCCAGCACACGGCGCGCCTTGTCGAAATAAAAAGGCTCTACCGCCTCAAGATCAACGGCGGTAACATCCATACCGATCTGAGAGAGCCGCGCCGAAAACATCCCTGCACCGCACGGCAGATCACACACCTTTAAACCCGCAGGCAGGTATTGCTGCACCAGTTCCAGCACCCGGTTATGCGTATTGGGCGCTGCAGCGTGTTCCGGCCAGTCATCTGAATTTGTTTGAAAATCGCTCAAGCTCCCACCCCTTTATTTTTCGCCTTTTCCGCACCAGCCCGCTCATCTAGCTCACGCAGGCGCGCTAATTTTTCTGCAATTTTGCCTTCCAGACCACGCTCGGTAGGCTGGTAAAAACTCACATCGGGCATGCCGTCCGGGAAATAATTTTCACCTGCCGCATAACCGCCCGCCTCGTTGTGCGCATAGCGATAGTCGCGCCCGTAATCGAGTTGCTTCATCAATTTGGTCGGCGCGTTGCGCAAATGCAGCGGCACTTCCCGCGAACCATCTTGAGCGACAAATGCGCGGGCGACATTATACGCGACATAGCCGGCATTTGATTTGGGCGCACAAGCCAGATAGATCACGGCTTGCGCGAGCGCCAACTCACCTTCCGGCGAGCCCAGCCTCTCATAGGTCTGGGCTGCATCATTCGCTAATTGAATGGCTCTGGGGTCGGCAAGCCCAATATCTTCCCACGCCATCCGCACGATACGCCGTGCCATATAACGCGCATCCGCACCGCCGTCGAGCATCCGCACCAGCCAGTAGAGCGCCGCATCCGGGTTTGAACCGCGCACCGATTTATGCAACGCAGAAATCTGATCGTAAAACGCTTCGCCGCCCTTATCGAAACGGCGTAATTTTTGCGCCAGCGTGTTATCGAGAAATACACTGTCGATGGTAAATTTGTCCGCTGCACCCGCAAGGGGTGCGCCGGTGGGTACCCCGCTGCTACGCCGCGACCCTTCTGCTGTTTCGGCGGCCGTTTGCAACTGCTCCAGCACATTGAGCAGTCGACGCGCATCGCCATCCGCGTAACCGATAATGCGCTCACGCGCATCGTCCGCAAAGCTCAAACCGGGCATCGCCACGGCTTGCGCACGCGCAAATAATTGCCCCAGTTCCTCTTCCGACAAAGCATGCAGCACATACACCTGCGCGCGGGAGAGCAGCGCGTTGTTTACTTCAAAGGAAGGATTTTCGGTGGTCGCACCGATAAAAGTGACCAGACCTTGTTCGACAAACGGCAGAAAGGCATCCTGCTGCGACTTGTTGAAGCGGTGCACCTCGTCCACAAACAATATGGTATGGCGGCCGTTCTGCTGCAACACCCGCTGCGCCTGGGCAATCGCCTCACGAATATCCTTCACGCCAGACAGCACGGCGGAGAGCGGCAAAAACTCAGCATCAAAAGCTGAAGCCATCAAGCGTGCCAGGGTGGTTTTCCCCACCCCCGGCGGCCCCCACAATATCATTGAATGCAGCCTGCCTGACTGAAACGCCAGCCGTAACGGGCGTCCCTCGCCCAGTAAATGCGACTGGCCGATCACATCATCGATCTGTTTCGGGCGCAAGCGTTCTGCAAGCGGCGCATCCGGTTGGGCTCCGGCGAACAGGTCACTCATGCAGATTCTCCACTCACCGCGTGGAGTGTTGCTGCTCCATCCTGCGTTGTTCCAAAATTCCGACGCAGTGTCTCGGAATTTACCAAGGCATCCGATTTCCGACGCACTGCGTCGGAATTTAACCCCGGCATTAGATCGGGATATTCAACATAAAAACGACGGAACATTTCCAAATTATCTACACCGTATCCCCTTCCAAAATTAGCCTTCAAACGTGCTGCGAGATCGAGCAATAGCGCAGTACTATAACCTGCCCGCGTCTGACCCGCCTGCTCTTCCTCCACAATCTCCCGCCCAATCAACCAATTTGCAATCACCTGCGTGGTATTTACCGTGCGCACAACATTGCTGCGCGCAGACTCCAATATCTCACGCACCCGGCTGTATAACGGCGTGTCGGCGGCATCTACAGGGATAGATTTTTTAGTTTTGCTTGCCATCACTCAAACCTCTTCTCAAACAAACTCAAACGTATTTTATACACCGCCTGTTTGGATGGACTTTTAGCCTCAATAATTACGCCAACAGAATCTGAGGATGACTTGCCGTTATGGATGACCAGATCAATGCGTTCACTGGTATTGATAAAAGATGCCGGGAATTGAAAAGCGTATTTCAGAAAATCAGAAATATGGTTTTTATGATGCTCTTCGGACTCGTTGGGACTGGCATTTAGCTGCCCAACCAGCCCTGACAGACGCACCTTAAATTGTTCAAACTGAGCCCTGCCGGGTTTGACTTTTAGCCAAGCCGGCGAAAGAGACTGTCCGGGCGTTTTAATTATGCCGGCCACTCGACTAATCTCCAGCGATCACATCCGCACCCGCAGGTGGCGTGAACTGAAATTGCTGCGCAGACACTTTAGGATTGCGTTGCATCGAAGTAAAACGCAGCACCGTTTTGTGACCGAATGTGTCATTCAGCTCCATCGCAACCAGACCGGCATCCGCATCGAACCCCATGAGTACAGCGGAAAAACTGCTGTCCTGCGCTTTAGGCGCCGCCTGCAACCACTCGAGCCCTTCGCGACTGCCGGCTTCTTTCAGCACAAAGCCGCGCTCGATCTCATTGCTGCCGGCCAACAAAGCAGCCGGACTACTGCCCAGCGCCGCATCGAGTTTTTTGACAGAAACCTGATTCAGGTCTTTGTCGTACAGCCAGAATTTTGCACCATCGCCAACAATGATCTGCTCATACGGTTTTTGGTACGTCCAGCGAAAACATCCCGGGCGCTGGAACTGCATCACACCGGACGCGCTTTGCATGCGCTTACCATTTTGGTCTTGGACGACCTGAGTAAAATTCGCCTGAGCCGAATGGGTCGCCGCTATAAAGGTTTTCAGTTTCTCGATGGCGCCGGCTTGCGCGACTGTCGCACACATGAAAATGAATAAGCCGATAATTAGTTTTTTTAACATGCTTTATACCTGAGTTGGTGAAGGGAGAAGAGTGAAGGGATAAGGGTAAACAACCAGCGCGGCTACCCTTCCCCCTTATCCCTTCCCCCTTCCCGGTTGGGTGCGATCACTTCACGATTACCGTTACTTTGCATCGCCGTGACAATCCCCGCCGCTTCCATTTGTTCGACCAGACGTGCCGCGCGGTTATAGCCGATGCGCAAATTACGCTGCACCAGTGAAATCGAGGCACGCCGCGACTTAACCACGATGTCTACCGCCTGATCATAGAGCGGATCGGCTTCCGCATTCAGCGTAGGGGACACGCCGCCATCATCCCCTGAGTCTTCCAGCGAATTGAGCATACCCTCGATATATTCAGGCTCCCCCATCGCCTTCAGATATTCAGCAATGCGATGCACTTCCTGATCGGACACAAAGGCGCCATGCACCCGTTGCGGATAGCCGGTACCGGGCGGCAAATACAACATATCGCCTTGCCCCAGTAACGCTTCCGCGCCCATTTGGTCAAGTATCGTACGAGAATCAATCTTGGATGACACCTGAAACGCGATTCGCGTCGGCACGTTGGCCTTGATCAGACCGGTGATGACATCCACCGACGGACGCTGCGTCGCCAGCACCAGATGAATACCGGAGGCGCGCGCCTTCTGCGCCAGACGGGCAATCAACTCTTCAATTTTTTTACCAACCACCATCATCAAATCGGCCAGCTCATCGATGAACACGACAATCAGCGGTATTTCGTCCAGCGCCTCAGGATCATCCGGCGTCAGCGAAAACGGATTGGTCAGCGGCTTGTCCGCCTTGATCGCCTCGCGATGTTTCTGATTGAAGCCTGCGATATTGCGCACGCCGAAATGCGACATCAGGCGGTAACGCTTGTCCATTTCCTGCACACACCAGTTAAGGCCGGAGGCCGCCTGACGCATATCGGTCACCACCGGACACAGCAGGTGAGGAATGCCTTCATAGACCGATAATTCCAGCATCTTCGGGTCGATCAACAACATACGCACCTGCTGGGGCGTGGCCTTGTACAGGATGCTCAGGATCATCGCGTTGATGCCGACCGACTTACCCGAACCTGTGGTACCCGCGACCAGCACATGCGGCATTTTGGCCAGATCAGCCACGACAGGCTTACCGGCAATGTCCTTACCCATTGCAATCGTCAGCATCGAATGCATGTCGGCATACACTTGGGAGCCCAAAATTTCGGACAACTGCACCATCTGCCGTTTGGCATTAGGCAACTCCAGCGCCATGTAACTCTTGCCCGGTATCGTCTCGACCAGCCGGATGCTCACAACCGACAAGGCGCGTGCCAGATCGCGCACCAGATTGGTGATCTGACTGCCCTTCACGCCGACGGCCGGTTCGATTTCATAACGGGTGATGACAGGCCCGGGGAAGGCTGCCACCACTTTGACTTCAACGCCAAAGTCTTTCAACTTGCGCTCAATCAGCCGCGAGGTAAATTCGAGCGTATCGGCGGAAACGGTCTCCACCTGATGCGTTGCAGGATCCAGCAGATGCAGCGGCGGCAGCGGCGAGTCCGGCATATCGGCAAACAGGGTGATTTGTTTTTCTTCACTCTCACGCGCCGATTTGATGACTTCCATCACAGGTTGCTCAATGTGTATCGGCTGATGCACTTCGACGCGTTTTTTCTCGACTTCGACCACCGCGCCGCGCTCAGTGGTGGCTTGCGCACCGATACGTTTGTCCTGACGCGTCTGCCAAAGCTGCCGGCACCGGTAAAAAATCGCTTCCAATCGCGCGCCCAGCCAGTCCATGAAGCGCAACCACGACAAGCCGCTAAAAATACTGAAGCTGCTCGCCATCAGCGCCAGCAGCAGCAAGGTAGCACCGGTAAAACCCAACAGGCGCGACAAGGCATCGCCGATCAGCATGCCGAACATGCCGCCGGGTGCCAGCGGCAGGGGCGTGGTCAGCGTATGCAGGCGTATCGCTTCGAGCGCGCTGCTGGAGAGTAATAACAGACAGAAGCCAAAAAAGGACACCCACAGCGTGCGTTTGCAAAAAACGCTATCGGCGCGCAATCTGCGATAACCTGCCCATACCTGCTGCAGCATAAACAAAACCAGCCACCAGGCGGACACCCCCAGCAGGTAGAACAATAAATCCGACACGTAGGCGCCGAGCACGCCAGTCGGATTGAGAATTTTTGTGCTGGCCGTGCTGTGTGACCATGCCGAGTCATCCGGATGATAGCCGAACAACGCCACGGCAAAATACACCGCGCAGCCCGCCAGCAGCAGCCAACGCGATTCGCGCAACAAACCGAGCAGCGGATTGCCCGGCAGATCGCGACTGTCGTCAGCCATGCGCCACCCCGACCAGACCCAGTCGTTCCGCCACACGTACCGCCTCCAGACGACCATTCACTTTCAGCGTCTGATAGACAGCTGCAACATGAATTTTGACCGTACCTTCAGCCAGATGGGTATGAGATGCAATTTCTTTGTTGCTCATGCCCGCGCAAATATGTTCGAGCACTTCCATCTGACGAGGGGTCAGGCCATAGCTGTTGGTATTCTGGGTACGTTTGTCGACGACAGGTGCACTATGCTGGCGAAAAATTTCCGGCGGCACGTAGATTTCTCCGGACAGCACCAGTCTCAACGCCGCCAGCATGGTATGCGAAGTTGAACTCTTGCAAATAAAACCAGATGCGCCGTAATCCATTACTTTTTCCATATTTGCAAAGGCATCTTCGCCTGACACCACCACCACCGGAATGTGCGGAAAACGCTGATGAAAATAGCTGACCGATCTTGCCCCGTCGCTGCCGGGCATATTCAAATCGAGCAGCACCAAATCAAGCTCCGGATGCTGAGCGGCCACTTTCAAACATTCCGGAAAATTATTAACTTCCAGCAACTCCAGTGAATCAGACAACTGTTGCAACACGTAGCGCATGCCATCCCGAAACAGCGCGTGATCGTCCGCCATTAAAATCTTCATACTTTCCCCCCGGATAAGTAGCCCTTCAGCGGGCAGTGCTCAATCATAACATCCGGCAAGCCCAAACTGACAGTCGGCTAAGACTTACCGAGCGCTAACAGCAACCGGATATCCTGCTCCAGCCAGTCGGTGCGCTGGGCAAAAGGGGACAATAGACGCGCCCGCCCGTCCGTGTCGATCAAAAACGAGCCTGCGCTGTGATCGACGTTGTACCCTGTCGGCGTGGCCTGCTTCTGATACATCACGTTAAACACCTTGGCAACCTGAGCCGTACTACCGGTATCTCCATACAAACCGAGAAAGGACGGATGAAAGGCCGGCACGTATTGTGCAAGCAAAGCCTGCGTGTCGCGTTCAGGATCAACGGTGACGAACAACACCTGCACCCTGTCAGCATCACGGCCCAAGCGCGCCATGACCTGCGACAAATCTGCCATCGTGGTCGGGCAGACATCGGGGCAATGCATATAACCAAAAAACAACACCACCACCTTGCCGCGAAAATCTTGCAAAGTACGCGGCTTTCCGTTGTGATCGATCAGTTTAAAATCAGCCCCCGTGTACTTGGCAGCCAGTTCCGCCGCATGAAACGGCGAGGGCAGCTTAGGCTCGCCACAGGATGATATAAAAAATACCAATACAATCAATATACTACGCAGAAACATGGCAACTCCCCGCCCATCCGTTCACATAAAACGTGTAGCCGACCTTGGTCAGCCCATAAATACCAAAACTCACCACCAGCAACCCTGCGGCACGCCGCACTTTAGGAGACTGCACCCATCCGCGCATATTTTCCCAAAACAGTCCGATCGCCAGCAGATTCGGCAAGGTACCAAGCCCGAAGGCCAACATCACCATCGCACCGCTTGACGCGTGACCGCTGGCCAGCGCCGTGATCAGCACACTATAAACCAGACCGCAAGGCAGCCAACCCCAGAGTGTCCCCAGCAAGAAAGCGCGCAGCGGCGTCGAGACGGGAAACAGGCCGCGCGTCAGGGGCTGAATGCGTTGCCACAGTAATTTTCCTACCGTTTCGATGCGCCGCACCGCACCCCACAGGCCGGCCAGATAGAGGCCAAGCGCAATTAACATCAAACTGGATAAAGCGAACAGCAAATGCTGCACCGGCACCACATCGCGCAGCAGCAGCCCTGCCTGCCCCACGGCACCAACCAGCAAACCTGCCAGCGTATAACTGGTCACACGCCCGCTGCTGTAGGCCAAATGATAGGGCCAGCGCGCGCCACCCGCAGGCAATTGAGTCGTCAAAATACCGACCAGACTGCCGCACATCCCGAGACAGTGCACGCCGCCCAGCAAACCGACAAAAAAGACCGCGATGATGCTAAATTCAGTCATGGGAAAAGTGGTAAGTGGTAAGTGGTAAGTGGTAAGTGGTAAGTGGTAAGTGGTAAGTGGTAGTCAGAGTTTAAAGCTTTAACAGGGTCATATCCAAAAATCTCACCGCCTCCGAAGTGTCCGGCACTGCCTGATAATACGGCACCACACCCAGCAACGGCCCTTTAATCCGCGCTGTCAATGCCTCGATATTTTCACTCAGCATATCCATTTCGCCATCCACGCAATTGGCTACCCAGCCTGCCAGTTTCAGTCCGCACCGGGCAATCGCATCGGCCGTCAACACGGCATGATTGAGACAACCGAGCCGCATGCCCACCACCAGGATGACGGGTAGCTTCAACAGACGGGCCAGATCGGCTCCGTCCTGACTCTCGTTCAACGGCACGCGGAATCCACCCGCACCCTCGACGATCACGACATCAGCCTGAGTTGCCAGCTCGCTGTATGATTGATGTATGCGCTCCAGATTGATCCTCACACCGACAAATTTTGCCGCCAAATAAGGGGCGACGGGGCGCTCAAAACTGTACGGGTTGATCTGACCGCGACTGGCCAGCACATTGCTGGCGGCAATCAAAGCACTGACGTCGCCGTTGATATCAGCATCATCGCAGGCAACCGGCTTCATGCCCACCACGCTCAGTCCTTGTCGGGCAAAGCCATGCAGCAAGGCACAACTGATCAGCGTCTTCCCCACACTGGTATCTGTTCCCGTCACAAAAAAATTCATAGCAACCTCATTTTATTTTAAATGATGTCTTAATAATCGCAGCACCATCGCGGGTCACGCGCGGCGCCGGCTTCCAGGCATGGCCATAGACCACTTCATAGGTCGCAGGCAACTTGCCGTCATGCCTGAGTTTCTCATAATTTTCCAGTAAACGCGCCCACGCCGTTTTTCCCATCAACCCCTGGCCGCGCCCTGCCGTCGTGTTATGCGCACCGATCGCTTTGAGATCCTGCAACACACCCCGCACATCCTCATAGGTGAGCGTCAGATATTCCATGTCCATGACCGGTTCAGAAAATCCCGCCTGCACCAGCATGTCGCCAATGTCGTGCATATCGGCAAAGCGATTCAGGTGACTGCGCTCGTCCACCCCTTTGAACGACTGCCGCAACTCTTTCAGGGTATCGGGGCCCAGCGTGCTGAACATCAGCAACCCTTCTGTCTTTAATACGCGATGCAATTCAACAAAGGTTGCCGGAAGATCATTGCACCACTGCACCGCAAGATTCGACCAGACCATCTCCAGACTATTCGCTGCCAGCGGCAAGGCTTCCACATCGGCACACACCGGCAACTGACGCCCGCCGCCAAACAGTTTTTGCCACCAGCTGGAGCGGCTTTTTGAGGTTTGCAGCATGCCGATGGCGATATCCAGCGAGATCACCTGCGCAGCGGGATATTTTTCCGCCAGCTGACGCCCGCCCCAGCCTGTGCCGCTGCCCGCGTCGAGCAGACACTGCGGCTGCACTTTGATGTATTCAAGGCGCTCTAACATGCGCGTACACACTTCGCGCTGCAACACGGCGCTTGCGTCATACCCTTCTGCCGCACGGGAAAAGGCCTGACGCATCGCTTTTTTATCGATTACAAATTCATTCATGCAAAAAGTCCGTCACCTGTTTTACAAATTCTTCGGGATGCGATAAAAACGAAACATGGGCGGCCCCGTCAATTGACACCAGTCGCGCACGTGGCATTGCCGCTGCCATAAATTGCATCGCGGCCAGTGGCGTGAGCGTATCACAGACGCCTGCGATCAGCAGCGCAGGGTGTTTAATTTCAGGCAATGCCTCGCGCAAATCACAATCTCGCAAACTATCCAGCCCCGCCTGCGACCAAACAGGATCCGGCGCATCGCGCCCCGCCTGACTGCGCCGCAAAATCGCCAGCATCTCGCGCTCGCACTCCCCGCCGCGCACTTGCAGCCCGAGAAACCGGCGCAGCGTCTGCGCACCGTCCTGCCGCAATGCGTCAGAAAAAGCTGCCAGCGTCTCGCGCGGCATCGCACAGGGCCAGTCAGCTTTCTGTGCGAAGCAGGGCGTCGCGGACACTAGAATCAGCCGCTGCAGCTGTTCCGGATAACGCATCGCCCAGCGCAGCGCGACCTGACCACCCAGCGACCAGCCGCAAAGATTCACGGGTTCAGGAAATTGCGCCGCCAACTGATCGACAATACGATCCAAAGAGAAGTGAGAAGGGGTAAGGGGGAAGGGCAAAACCGCCGCTCCGAACTCTTCTCCCTTAAGTACCAAAGATGCGTCCCCTTCTCCCTTTAGCGCCGAAGGCGCACTCCCCTCAATCCTCGATCCTCGATCCTCGATCCTGCTGTATCCGTGCCCGGGCAAATCCACCGCCATCACCTTAAAATGCGTTGCCAGTTGCGGCAAAACATCGCCCCACATGCCACCGTGCGTGCCCCATCCGTGCAGGAATAACAGCGGCGCGCCCGAGCTGCCGTAACGATCAACGTGCAAGCTCATGCAAGGCCTCCAGCAATCGTCTGACATCGTCTTCCGTGTGAGCGGCCGACAAGGTGATGCGCAGTCGTGCCGTTCCCGCAGGAACTGTCGGCGGACGAATCGCCGCCACCCAGATCCCGCGCTCGCGTAGCGCCATGCTCAGCGCCAGCGCCGCCTGATTATCGCCCACCAGCAACGGCTGGATCGCCGTATCGGAGGGCATCAGCTGCCAGGGCAATCCGTGCAAACCCGCACGCAACTGCGCAATCAGCCGGTGCAAGCGCGTACGCCGCGCGTCATCATCCGCAATCAGCCGCAAACTCTGCCGTAGCGCGCAGGCCAGCGCTGGGGGCGAAGCCGTGGTGTAGACATAACTGCGCGCCGTATTGATGAGCGTATCGATCACCACCTGCTCTGCGGCGACGAACGCGCCGGACACGCCGGCGGCCTTACCCAGCGTCGCCATGTAAATGATGCGCGGTGAACTGATGCCAAAATGAGACAGGGAGCCGCGCCCCTGATGTCCCAGCACGCCAAAACCGTGCGCATCGTCGACTAAGAGCCAGGCGTCATGCGCGACGCACAGCGCCAGCAACTCGGGCAAGGGTGCCAGATCGCCATCCATACTGAAGACCGCATCGACGCAGATGAGTTTTCGTCCGCTCGCCGCCTGTGCCAGCAGGGCGGCCAACTGCACCATATCGTTGTGGCGATAGCGCTGCACCGTGGCGCGTGAGAGCAGCATCGCGTCATTGAGTGAGGCGTGATTGAGCTTGTCGGCAAACACCGTATCGCCGCGGCCTACCAGCGCTTGAACCACGCCCAGATTCGCCATGTACCCTGTAGAAAAGAGCAAGGCAGCAGGCTTGCCGGCGAAGGCGGCCAGCTCACTTTCTAGCTGCTCGTGCGGCGTAAAATGACCGCAAACCAGATGCGCTGCACCCGCCCCAACGCCATACTCCGCCGCCCCCTGCTGCAGGGCGGAAATAATGTCAGGATGGTTCGCAAGCCCCAGATAATCATTGCTGCTAAAGGATAAATACGGCTTCCCGTCCACGACCAGCTCTGGCCCTTGCGGGCCCGATACCGTGCGCTGCTGACGCAGCAATCCCTGCGCGGTTCGCTCATCGATTTCTAGTTGAAGTGCTGAAAAAGTCATAAGCGCGGGTGGCTATAAAACGCATTTATCATCAAGCGACTCACGCGGAGGCGCGGAGAACGCGGAGAAAACACAGAACCATATCTAAAACCATCACCTAAAACTTACAATAATCTCTTGAAATATGAAATGCATTATCTATTTCGTTAAGATGAGCTTAGTTTGTGAGGTTAGTTTTATTTTGGTTTTCTCCGCGTTCTCCGCGCCTCCGCGTGAAACAGGTTTTAATGTTTATCGGCAAAAGGATACATGCCGAGCTTGTCCATCAACGCACGGTCCCGTTCAACCTCAGGATTACCGGTTGTCAAAAGCTGCTCGCCATAAAAAATCGAATTGGCGCCGGCCAGAAAACACAGCGCCTGAATCGCATCCGACATTTGCTGCCGTCCGGCGGACAAGCGCACGCGAGCCGTCGGCATGGTGATGCGCGCAACCGCAATGGTGCGCACGAAATCGAGCGGATCAAGTTCAACCGCGTCTGCCAGCGGCGTGCCCTCGACCTTAACCAGATTATTGATCGGCACGCTTTCAGGATAAGGATTCAGGTTGGCCAGCTGCGCCACCAGTCCTGCGCGCTCGGTAAGGCTCTCACCCATCCCGACGATGCCGCCGCTGCACACATGCATCCCGGCCCGGCGCACGCGCTCTAGCGTATCTAAACGATCCTGATAATCACGCGTACTGATGATATCGCCATAAAACTCGGGCGAGGTATCCAGATTGTGATTGTAGTAATCAAGGCCCGCCGCCCTTAACTGCTCGGTCTGCGCATCATTCAACATACCCAGCGTCGCGCAGGTCTCCATGCCGAGCCCGCGCACCGCCTGAACCATATCGACCACGCTCAGCATATCGGCCTCTGACGGTTCGCGCCAGGCAGCCCCCATGCAGAACCGGTCGGCACCCGCCGCTTGCGCGGCTTTTGCAGCCTCAATCACGGCATCCAACGCCAGCATCTTGCGATCTTCCACACCGGTCGAATGAAACGCCGACTGAGGGCAATAGCCGCAATCCTCCGAACAGCCGCCCGTTTTGATCGACAGCAAGGTGGAGAGCTGTACCTGATTCGGATCGAAATGTTCGCGGTGTACCTGCTGTGCGCGATAGAGCAAATCGGCAAACGGCAGCGCGAAGAGCGCTTCTACGTCGGCAACGCGCCAGCTTTCAGGCGTTGCGGTTCTTTTGATTGGGTGGTGAAATGCGATAGTCTGAGTATTCATAGTAAGCGGGTATGATGCGCATGAGAGTAGCAGCCGCGTATCATCCAAGAAAGGGACGCACCTTGTCAATTTTAAACGCGCTCAAACCAAACATCTGCCTGAATTTTAAGCAACTCTTGCCGGCGCAACCCTGCGTCTTGTGCGGCACAATGAGCCATGCTGGACTTTGGTGCGCAGCGTGTGATGGTGCCCTACCCTATTTTGACGCAGCCCATTGCCCGGTTTGTGCGTGTAACACACCGGATGGTTCACTGTGCGGGCATTGCCTGACCCATCCGCCCGCTTTTCATCACACGGTTGCCGCCTTTTCCTACCACTTTCCAATCGACCAGCTCATTCAAGCACTTAAATACCATCGCCAACTCGCACTGGCACCCTGTTTTGCCGAAAAGCTGCTCAACCGCATTGATGAGCGTCCCGACCTGATCATCCCAATGCCGCTGCATCCTGAAAAGCTCAAGGAACGCGGCTTTAATCAGGCAAGCTTAATCGCCGCCCCGATTGCACAAGCGCTCGGGATTGCCCTGAATGAGGCCGCCTGCCACCGGCTCCGCAATACCCCCTCGCAAACCTCGCTTCCCTGGCGTGAACGTGAAAGCAATGTGCGTGATGCATTCGACTGCACACTCGACCTATCCGGCAAACACATCGCGCTAGTCGACGACGTCCTAACTACCGGCGCCAGCATGAACGAACTGGCACGTGCCGTACACAACAAGGGCGCCAAAAGAATCAGCGTCTGGGTAGTGGCTAGAGCAAACTCGCCCTGACACGCCTTATTTTGCACTACGATACTTGTTAAGAATTTCCCTATTTTGTGCGAGAATCGTCAAGTATTATTTAACTGTGCGAGCCGGCTCGGCAATGACATTTTTATAGACACCAAGGAATCCGATGTCAAAGTTCAATATCAATTTGCATGAAGCGGTCTACTCACTGTCCAATGCACTCGATCTGGTGGGTGTCACGCACATTCATCACGGCAAGCATGTCGCCTACATGGCGGCCGAATGCGGGAAATATATGGGCTGGCAAGGTTCGCGTCTGGATGACTTGTTCCAGGCTGCTATTTTGCATGACAGCGGGGTGTCCAAAACGGTAGTCCACCAGCGTCTTGCACAGTTTGAATGGGAAGATGAAATGGATCACTGCAAGGCGGGTGCAAAACTGCTGACCACCTGCCCGTTGCTGGCTAACCTAGCCCCCATCGTTCGCTATCACCACACACACTGGTCAGAGCTCAAAGATCTCGACCTGCCCATGGAAGTGAAACTCTCCGCCAATTGCATTTACATGGTCGATCGCGTGGATGTGCTGGCGCTGCGATTTTTAATTGATCAGTCCAATTTGCTGCTAGGCCGTGAGGAAATCCGCCAGAAGATACTCTCCAAACGCGGCGACTGGTTTTGCCCTGAACTCGTTGACGCCTTCATGGAGATTTCGAAATCTGAGGCTTTCTGGCTTTTGCTGGAGAATGAGTATGTCGACGGTTATGTTTCCGTCTGGCTCGCCCAGACGCAGCCCCGTGAAATGGACTTTGCAGAGTTGCGC
>SESD01000016.1_pt1 | contig 101189 bp, 94 predicted proteins | sample 3171411 | NCBI WGS metagenome assembly SESD01 (sample SAMN06051880, study PRJNA518727) | freshwater metagenome | biome: subpolar coniferous forest; feature: holomictic lake; material: water; isolation source: holomictic Lake 442, 16.5 m depth | place: Canada: near Kenora, Ontario | collected...
CGGTCAGCCGGGCAAAGGTGGCGGACTCGGACGGAAGCCCCTTCAAGCGGACTTTCGCCCGGTAGGTGGTTTTCCCGTCGCCAGATATTCGCTTCTCAATGGTCGCCATGATTGCCCCCGTTCAATAAGTGATAACAGCATAGAACAAAGGGCGATAAATGGCAACAGCGGATTACTAATCCGCATTCTTGCAGCATCACTATCCATGATTGGCAGGGCTTTTCGCCACGTTGCCGCGTATCGAGGGACACTCTTGGGACATTCAAGGCCCAAAAGTGGCAGCCTATGCACCAGCCGGGGCAAGAATGCTGACTGCATGACGCCAGCGAAAGGCCCCGCCAGAACGGCAGAGAGAGCCGACAAGGGAATGCTGCGGATATTTCCGGCCAGGTGTCCCAAGGGTGTCCCGCGACGGCCGAATGACGCAGAAACGAAAACGGCCTTCCGTCTGGAAAGCCGCTCTAGTCTTGATGGTGCCGGGGGGGGAAGTCGAATCCCCATGCCTTGCGGCGGCGGTGTTTGAGACCGCTACGTCTACCGATTCCGTCACCCCGGCCCGGGATGTCGCGGCACCAGTCATCAGGTGGCGCGAGGCGCGCATTATCCGACAAACACGGCCATCCGACAATGTCCTGCCGCGGCACATCATTCTTGCAGGATGATCTGGCGCTTTGCAGGCACCGTGCACGATCCGCAATACGCCTATAATTGTTCAATGGTGCAGGGCAACAATACTACTCACGACACTTCGAAACCAGGCCTCGCCGCCGTTTCCGTGGCGGCCATGGGCGTGGTCTACGGCGACATCGGCACCAGCCCGCTGTACACCATGCGGGAGGTCTTCAGCGGCCCCCACGCCGTGCCTGTATCCCCGGAGAACCTGCTCGGCATTCTCTCGCTGATATTCTGGGCGCTGACCATCACGGTCTCGCTCAAGTATGTGATGTTCATCACCCGCGCCGACAACCGCGGCGAAGGCGGCATCATGGCGCTGACCTCGCTGGCACTGCGAACCCGCGGTGCCGGGCCGCGCATGCTGTGGCTGATGTCGATACTGGGCATCTTCGGCGCCGGGCTGTTCTACGGCGATGCGGTGATCACCCCCGCCATGTCGGTCCTGTCCGCGGTGGAGGGCCTCGAAGTCGCCACTCCGATGTTCAAGCCGTATGTGGTGCCGATCACGGTGATGGTCATATGCGGCCTGTTCTTCTTCCAGCCGCGCGGCACGGCCAGCGTCGGCGCGCTGTTCGGTCCGGTGATGCTGTTCTGGTTCGGCACGCTGGGCGCACTCGGCGTCTGGAACATCCTCAAACATCCCGCGGTCATCGCCGCGATCAACCCCTGGTACGCAGTGCATTTCTTCCTCGAGAACCGCACTCACGGCTATCTCGCGCTTGGCGCGGTGGTGCTGGCCATCACCGGCGGCGAAGCGCTGTATGCAGACATGGGGCATTTCGGGCGACGCCCGATAATGCTGGCCTGGCTCGCCTATGTCTTTCCCTGCCTGTTCCTGAACTACCTCGGTCAGGGCGCCTTGATCCTTGACAACCCCGCGGCGGTGAAGAACCCGTTCTTCATGCTGGTTCCGGATGAATTGCTCTACCCGATGGTCGGCCTGGCAACCGCCGCCACCGTCATCGCCTCGCAGGCGGTGATCTCCGGCGCGTTCTCGCTCACCAGCCAGGCCATGCAGCTTGGCTACTGTCCGCGGATTCAGATCAAGTTCACCTCGGAACGCGAAAAGGGGCAAATCTACATCCCCAACATCAACTGGCTGTTGCTGCTGGCGGTGATCATACTGGTGCTCGGCTTCAAGTCATCGTCGAATCTGGCCTCCGCCTACGGCATCGCGGTCACCCTGACCATGATGATCGATACCCTGCTCGCCTTTGTCGTGGTGCGCGCCCTGTGGAACTGGAACTGGCTGCAGGCGGGTCTTTTCCTGGCGCTGTTCATCGTGGTGGACTTCGCCTTCTTCTCCGCCAACGTGATCAAGGTGCTTGATGGCGGCTGGTTCCCGTTGGCGCTCGGTCTGGGCATATTCACCTTGTTTGCGACCTGGAAGCGCGGCCGCAGCCTGCTCTACGAGAGGCTGCAACAGGACTCGATTCCGCTTGACGTCTTCATCGCCAGCCTGAAGTACGGCGGCCCGCATCGCGTCGAAGGCACGGGCATCTTCATGACCACGCGCCCCGACGGCGTGCCGCGGGCGATGCTGCACAACATGCTGCACAACAAGATCCTGCACCAGCGGGTCATCCTCCTCAACGTCAACATGGAAGACATTCCCCATGTCGACGACTCCGAGCGCATGGTGGTCGAAAAGCTCAAGGAGGGTTTCTACCGGGTAATGCTGAATTACGGCTTCAAGGACGACCCCAACATTCCGCTGGCCCTGCAGCAGTGCGGCAGGCACGGCATGGAGCCGGTCGAAATGATGGAAACCTCGTTCTTCCTCGGCCGCGAAACCATCGTCCCGAACCGCGTCCCGTCCATGACATTGTCACGGCAGATACTCTTCATGTGGATGTTCCGCAATGCGGATACGGCAACCGACTTCTTCAAGCTGCCGACCAATCGCGTCGTCGAACTCGGTACCCAGGTCGAGCTCTGAGCCCGCTCGCGGCCTCAAAATCAGGCGCGTTGATTCTGCTATTACCGCAGATGATTTGCCAAGCGGCGCAAAGCGGGAAACAATGCGCTAAGCTTGCTTAGGCGACGGTTGGGTCTCAACTGTCGTTCGTGCCATCCCGGGAGGAAAACCTGCACATGAATACAACCCGCAGAACCGTGCTTCGAAGCGCCACCGCCAGTGGCATGCTGGCCGGACTGATCGCCGCCGGCGCCTTGCGGCCGACGCAAGTACTTGCCGCCGATTGGAACAAGGCCGCCTTTGAAGCCAAGGACGCGCCCGGGGCGCTAAAGGGCATCGGTGCCGGTGCGACCGTCGACAGCAAGGATCTGATTGTCAGGGTTCCCGACATCGCCGAAAACGGAGCGGTGGTGCCGGTGGATGTGGTCAGCACTATTCCCAACACCAGCTCGATTTCAATTCTGGTCGAGAAGAACCCTTCCCCGCTTTCCGCTCATTTCGAGCTCGGCAACGGGGCGCTGCCGGAAGTTTCGGCACGCCTCAAACTCGGCCAGACCTCTATGGTCAAGGCGGTGGCGAAAGCGGACGGCAAGTTCTATACCGCTCAAAAGGAAGTCAAGGTTACCGTCGGCGGCTGCGGCGGCTGATCAACCCATAGAGGGAACGAGGAACACACCATGGCAGATCCGATGAAGATTCGAGCAAGCTTGAAGGGCGATGTCGCAGAGATACGTATCCTGATGGCACACGCGATGGAAACCGGTCAACGCAAGGATGCCGCAGGCAATGTCGTGCCCGCCCATTTCATCCAGTCGATGACGGTGGAGGTCGGCGGCAAGAAGGTGGTCGACGGCCAGATCGGCACGTCCGTATCGCGCAACCCTGTATTCGGCTTCAAGATGAAAGGCGCCAAAGTCGGCGACAAGGTCATCGTCAATTGGATAGACAGCAAGGGCGACAAGAGGACTGACGAAGCCGCCATTGCCTGACCCCGCTGCAGAAAAATAACCGGAGCGGGATACGCCCGCCCAACGTGGCACAGGAGGAGATCATGAGACGATTCTGGATTGGCGCACTCTGCGCCATGGCGATCATGGGCACGACGTCGGCGCAGGCCGCCCGGAAACAGGTGGCAAAGCCGGCGGCCCAGACAGCCCCGGCACCGGCGGCCGAAGCAAAGGACGCAGCCACCCTTGAGTTCGAAAAATTCCGCGCCGAAATGGAGGACAGCAATCCGGCCGAACTCTTCGAAATGAAAGGCGCGGAACTGTGGAAGGCCCGGCGCGGCCCGAAAGATGTCGCGCTCGCCGAAAGCTGCGACCTGGGCCAGGGCGTCGGCAAGATTGAAGGCGCCTATGTCAGGATGCCGCGCTACTTCGCCGACGCCGATGCCGTGATGGATGCCGAACGCCGCATCGTCTGGTGCATGGTCGAAAAGCAGGGCTTCAAGTTCGACGACATCGCCAAGACGCCCTTCGCCAACGAAAACTTCACGCCCGACATCACCAATCTGGTCACCTATGTCGCCGGCCACTCGCGCAACATGAAGATCGCCGTACCGCTCGGCGAGCCGCGGGTGCGCGAGGCTTACGAGATCGGCAAGGAGATTGCCGCTTACCGCGCCGGCCCCTACGATTTCTCATGCAGCACCTGCCACAGCGTCGATGGCAAGCGCATCCGCATGCAGAACCTGCCCAACCTCAACACGCCGCAGGGCGCCATGAGCGGCGTGCAGGGGTGGCCGGGCTATCGCATGACCGGTGGCGTCATGCTTACCCACCAGTGGCGCATGGGCGACTGCTTCCGCCAGCAGCGTTTCCCCCAACCGAAATACGCTTCCGACGCGATCGCCTATCTGCTGACCTACATGATCGGCAACGCCAACGGCCAGGTCTACAAAGGCCCGGGCATCAAGCGCTGAGAGGGAGACAGACATGACGAAGAACATACTGCTGGCCGCCATGGCCGCCCCGCTGCTGATGGCGTCCCAGCCTGCCGCCGCCGACGCCGACTATCGCGCCAAGGCCATCGCCACGATCAGGAAGGACTTTCAGCCGCGCGGCCAGGCCTCGCTCGACCGGCTGGCGGAAGACGGTCTCCAGGCCGTCTGCAACCGCAGCGGCAACAAGCCGCCGAAATACCTTGCGGAGCGGATGGAAGCCGACCAGCTCGCCGGCATCAGGTTCCCTGCCGATGGCCGGCTGATGGGCGACTGGAAGGAAGGCGAGAAGATCGCCCAGAGCGGGCGCGGCTTCACCTGGACCGACGATCCGGGCCTGCCGGTGGGTGGCAACTGTTACAACTGCCACCAGATTTCACCCAGGGAAACCGCCTTCGGCACCATCGGCCCCAGCCTGTTCCAGTTCGGCAAATTGCGCGGCAACTCGCCGGAGATCCAGAAATATACTTACTCCAGGATCTACAACTCCAAGTCCTTCAACCTCTGCTCGGAAATGCCTCGCTTCGGCCATATCGGTGCCCTGGATGAAAAGCAGATCAAGAACCTGGTGGCCCTGCTGCTCGATCCGGAATCGCCCGTAAACAAATAGGCCGGGGCCAACTGCAGGCCGGTTCGCCGGACCGGGCCTGCCCTACTTTGGAAGCTTCCATGTCCGCGATGAACCGCCGCGAATTCCTGCAGATGCTGGCTGCCGCTTCGGTTGCGGGCGCAGCACTGGAGTCCCGTCCGCTGCTGGCGGCGGGAAATGCCGATGCACTTTACGATCTGCCGAAGTTCGGCAACGTGCATTTCATGCACTTCACCGACTGCCATGCACAACTGCTGCCGATCTGGTTCCGTGAACCGAGCGCCAATGTCGGCATCGGCAGCGCCCGGGGCAAGGCCCCGCACCTGGTCGGCGAACACCTGCTGAAGGCCTTCAACATCAAGCCCGGCACACGCGAGGCGCACGCCTTTACTTTCCTGGATTTCGCCCAGGCGGCCAAAACCTATGGCAAGGTCGGTGGTTTCGCCCATCTGGCGACGCTGGTCAAGCGCCTGCGTGCAGGGCGCCCCGGCGCGCTGCTGCTCGATGGTGGCGACACCTGGCAGGGTTCCGCCACCGCCTTGTGGAGCAAGGGGCAGGACATGGTCGATGCCTGCAAACTGCTCGGCGTCGACATGATGACGGCGCACTGGGAATTCACGCTGGGCGACAAGCGCGTGCAGGAAATCGTCGACAACGATTTGAAAGGCAGGATCGAGTTTCTGGCGCAGAACATCAAGACCACCGACTTCAGCGATCCGGTGTTCCCGCCTTACGCCATGCGGGAAATGAACGGAGTGCAAGTGGCGGTGATCGGCCAGGCCTTCCCCTACACGCCGATCGCCAACCCGCGCTACATGATGGCCGACTGGACCTTCGGCATCCAGGACGAGAATATGCAGAAGATGGTCGACGAGGTGCGCGCCAAGGGCGCCAGGGTCGTCGTCGTCCTCTCGCACAACGGCATGGATGTGGACCTCAAGATGGCCTCCCGCGTCACCGGCATCGACGCCATTCTGGGCGGGCACACGCATGACGGCATACCGCAGCCGGTCATCGTGAAGAATGCCGGCGGCCGGACGCTGGTCACCAATGCCGGGTCCAACGGCAAGTTCCTCGCGGTGCTCGACTTCGACGTAGATGTTGGCAGCAGGGGCGGCAAGGTGCAGGATTTCCGCTACAAGCTGCTGCCGGTTTTTTCCAACCTGCTGCCGGCCGACGCCGCGATGGCCGCCTACATAGACAAGGTGCGCGCGCCGCACCAGGCCAAGTTGGAGGAGCGACTCGCCGTGACGGAAGGTCTGTTGTACCGGCGCGGCAACTTCAACGGCAGCTGGGATCAGCTGATCCTGGATGCCATTATGGAGGTGAAGGGCGCCGACATCGGCTTCTCGCCGGGCTTCCGCTGGGGCACCACGCTGCTGCCGGGTAGCGCGATCACTTTCGAACACCTGATGGACCAGACCGCCATCACCTATCCCTACTCGACCCTGACCGAGATGAAGGGAGCGCGCGTCAAGGAAATTCTCGAAGACATCGCCGACAACCTCTACAACCCCGACCCCTACTACCAGCAGGGCGGCGACATGGTGCGGGTCGGCGGCATGGGCTACACCTGTGACCCGGATGCCGCCGCAGGACGCCGGATTTCGGACATGCGCATCGGTGACAAATCTATGTCGGCAGACAGGATCTACAAGGTGGCCGGTTGGGCGCCGGTCGATCCTTCAGCCTCAGGCGAACCGGTATGGGATGTGGTCGGCCGCTGGCTGAAGGACAAGCAGACCGTCAGCACACGCAAGGTGAATGTACCCAAGCTGATTGGCATGAAGGGGAATCCCGGCATCGCCTAACATCCGCTTACAAACCTCATGGAATGGATCGTCTAGAATTGCTTCCATGAAAACAACCTCCCGTCTCGGACTGGCAGCCGTCGCTCTGGTAATTGTCGTCGCTTCCGGCTATGCGGCATGGCGCTACCTCGATGGCGGCAGCGACGCACCGAAGTTCAAGCTGGCCAAACTCGAGTCCGGCCCGCTGACGGCCATCGTGTCATCCACCGGCACATTGAATCCGGTTGTCTCGGTATCGGTCGGCTCGCAGGTATCTGGCCAGATCAAGGAGCTCTACGCCGACTTCAACAGCCCGGTCAAAGCCGGCCAGCTGATCGCCCGCATCGACCCGGAGACCTTCCAGTTGCGCGTGCGCCAGGCCGAAGCCGACCTTGAATCGACGCGTGCCTCGGTCGCCGTGCAGAAGGCCGAAGTGGCGCGCGTCACGGCAACACTGATGGACGCCCGGCGCGATCTCGAACGCAAGAAGATGCTGGTCGAAAAGAACTTCATTTCCGCCGCCGATCGCGACAAGGCCGAGGCCACCGCCGACGTGGCCAAGGCCGCGCTGGACGTCGCGCTGGCCCAGGCCAACAACAGCAGCGCCGTGGTCAAGCAGCGCGAATCACAACTGGCACAGGCCCGCGTCGACCTGGAACGCACGGCGATCCGCTCACCCGTCGACGGCGTCGTGGTAAAGCGCAGTGTCGATACCGGACAGACCGTGGCCGCCAGCCTGCAGGCGCCGGAGCTGTTCATCATCGCCCGCAATCTGACCGACATGCAGGTCGAGACCTCTATCGACGAGGCCGATGTCGGCCGCATCGTGGTGGGCCAGAAAGCCAGCTTCACGGTCGACGCCTTCCCCGGACGCTCCTTCTCCGGCCAGGTGACGCAGATCCGCAAGGCTGCCACCGTGGTGTCCAATGTCGTGACCTATACCGTCATCGTCTCGGCCGCCAACCCGGACCTTACCTTGCTGCCCGGCATGACCGCCAACGTGCGGGTGGTGACAGCGCAAAAGGACAAGGTGCTCAAGGTGCAGAACGCTGCGCTGCGCTTCCGTCCGGCAGGAGCGGCAGAGGAAAAGAAACCGCCGGCAGCGGCCGCGGCAACCACCGGCGGTGCGTCCGGCGGCAGCGGCGGAGCGGGCGGCGGCGCCCAACTGCGGGAAAAGCTCATCGCCGAACTCAAGCTCGACGCCGGGCAACAGGGAAAGCTGGAAGCCATCTATTCCGGCATGCGCGAAAAGTTCTCCGCCGCGCGCGACCTGCCGGAAGCAGACAAGGCCAAGGCCCAGGAGCGCAATCGCGCCGAGATTCGCGAGAAGGTATCGGCGATCCTGACCCCGGAGCAGAAGAAGGCTTACGACGAAATGGCCGCCGATGCACAAAGCGCACGTGCCGGTGGCGGCGGCAGCGGCCGCCTGTGGGTGCCTGACCAGGACGGCAAGCCGAAGGCGGTGAGCGTGCGTCTCGGCCTGACAGACGGCAGTTCGACGGAGATCGTTGCCGGCGACCTCAAAGAAGGCAATGAGGTCATCGTCGGCTTGCAGTCGGCGACAGCAGCCAAGGCGGCCGCCGGCGCGCCGGGCCCGCGCCTGTTCTGATCGCTCTCGCCATGGCGGAAGCGCTGATCCGGGTCGAGCAACTGGCCAAGGAATACCGCATGGGCAGCAATGTCGTGCAGGCTCTGTGCGGCGTCAGCCTCGAGATCGCCGCTGGCGAATTTGTTGCCGTGATGGGACCTTCCGGTTCGGGAAAATCCACTTTCATGAATCTGCTGGGCTGCCTTGACCACCCCAGCGCCGGCCGCTACTGGCTGGGCGGACAGGAAGTTTCGCAACTCTCCGGCGACGAACTGGCGCGTGTGCGCAATCGCAAGCTCGGCTTTGTCTTCCAGCACTTCAATCTGCTGGCCCGCACTTCGGCTCTGGACAATGTTTCCCTGCCCCTGCTCTACAGCGGGATGTCGCCGCCTGAACGCAAGCGCCACGCCGAGCAACGCCTGAGCCAGGTCGGCCTCGCCGAGCGCATGGACCACCACCCGGCGCAACTTTCGGGCGGCCAGCAGCAGCGGGTGGCCATCGCCCGCGCACTGGTGAATGATCCGCAACTGGTGCTCGCCGACGAGCCGACCGGCGCACTGGATTCGCGCACCAGCGTCGAGATCATGGCCCTGCTGCAACAGCTCAACCGCGAAGGCATCACCATTGTGCTGGTCACGCATGAACATGATGTCGCCCATTTTGCCGGGCGCATCATCAGTTTCCGCGACGGCAAGGTCATCGAAGACAAGCCCAATGCCGCCAACGATGCAGCGGCGCTGCTGCAATGAATTTTGCCGCAACCCTGCGTATCGCCCTGCTCGCGCTGCGCATCAACAAGATGCGCTCGGCATTGACCATGCTCGGCATCATCATCGGCGTCGCCGCGGTAATCATCATGATCGCCGTCGGCGGCGGCGCTCAGGCGCGCGTCGAGGAGCAGATCCGCAGCCTCGGCTCCAACATCATAATCGTCATGTCCGGCTCGATGACCTCGGGCGGCGCGCGCGGCGGCGCCGGTTCGCAGCCGACAATTTCCGAGGACGACGGCTACGCCATCGGCCGCGAGATCGAAGAGATCCAGGCCGCGGCGCCCACCCTGCGCGGTAGCGGCCAGGTGGTAGCAGGCAACGCCAACTGGTCCACCACCTTTTACGGCATCACCCCCGACTACCTCGAAGTGCGCGAATGGGCCGTGGTCGAGGGCCGCGGTTTCGAGCAGGCCGAGATGAACGGCGCCGGCAAGGTGGTGCTGATCGGCCAGACCGTGGCCAAGAACCTGTTCGGCGAAGCCAGCCCGCTGGACCAGGTGATCCGCGTGCGCAAGGTGCCGCTGACCGTCATCGGCGTGCTCGACCGCAAGGGCCAGAGCATGACCGGCCAGGACCAGGACGACATCCTGCTGATGCCGATCGCCACCGCACGCAAGCGCGTGCTCGGCTCGGCGCTGGCCAAGTCGCGCAGCGTCGGCTCGATCATGGTCAAGGTGAATCAGGGTGCCGACATGGCCAGCGCCGATGCGCGCATGCGCGAACTGCTGCGCCAGCGCCATCGCCTGCAACCGGGACAGGACGACGACTTTTTCGTGCGCAACCTGTCCGAGATCCTGCAGGCACAGGAGGCCTCGTCCAAGGTCATGGCGCTGCTGCTCGCCGCGGTGGCTTCCGTCTCGCTATTGGTGGGCGGCATCGGCATCATGAACATCATGCTGGTTTCGGTCACCGAGCGCACCCGCGAGATCGGCCTGCGCATGGCGGTCGGCGCGCGCGCCAACGACATCCTGACCCAGTTCCTGGTCGAGGCGGTGACGCTGTCCCTGATCGGAGGCGTCATCGGCATCATGCTCGGCATCGGCGGTTCGATGCTGATCGCCCAACTCGCCGGCTGGCGAACCGAACTCTCCGCCGGCTCGATCGTTCTCGCGGCCGGCTTTGCCGGTGCCGTTGGCATATTCTTCGGCTACTACCCGGCAAAAAAGGCCTCGCGCCTGCTGCCCATCGAAGCATTGCGCTACGAATAGCGGACGGCCTCCGGGTGCGCTCGCCCGGATCATGGATAATTAGACTTTTAGGTTGCGGAAACGGCCATGGCTGAAGAGGTTGAACTCAAACTGGCGCTGGCGGAACGCCATCAATCGCGCTTCCTCAGCCACCCGCTGCTGAAGCAGGCCGTGCTGCGTCATGTCGAGACGCTCGGCAACATTTATTACGACACGGCGGATCTTTCCCTGCGCCGTCACGGCATCGCCCTGCGTCTGCGCCGCAAGGGACGCGAGTGGCTGCAGACCGTCAAGCTTGCCGGCAGTTCGGCCGCCGGCCTCAGCAGTCGCCCCGAGTGGGAAACGTCTTACAGCGGCCAGTTCGACTTTTCCGTGGTGGACGTTCCGGCGGTACGCGAACGGCTGCAGCAACCCAAGCTGCTGGCCCGCATCATCCCCATCTGTGAAACGCGCTTTCGCCGCATCACATGGCGCTTTGCCGCCGGGCCCGGCGCCATTCTGCTGACCCTGGATCGCGGCTGGGTAATCGCCGGGGGACGCCGCGAAGCCATCTCCGAAGTGGAATTGGAACTGGCCGGCGCGCCGCTGCAGGACATGTTCGGTCTGGCCATGCAACTGGCCCGCCGCGTCACGCTGACGCCATCGGTATGGTCCAAGGCCGAGCGCGGTTACCGGTTGCACAGCGGGGTGCTGGCGCTGCCGTTCAAGCCGGAAGCGCCAGCGCTGTCGGCGGCCATGCCGGCGTTCGAGGCCTTCCGCCACATTGCCCTGTCATGCCTGGAACGCCTGCAGCAGAATCATCGCGGCGCAGTGGCCGGTGACGACCCGGAATACATGCACCAGATGCTCATCGCCACGCACCGGCTGCGTGCCGCCTTGAGGCTGTTCGCGCCGTTACTGCCGGAGCATCTTGCCGAATCGCTGCCCGCTCCGCTGCTGACGCTGATGAAATCCCTGGAACGGGCCCGTGACCTGGACCTGCTGCTCAGCGAAACTGCAGCCCCGGTGCTAAGCGCACTGCCCGATGAGCCGCGACTGCCGGCGCTGGCCGGCGATATCACCCATCGCCGCAACGCCGCCCGGGAACAGGCGATTGCCTTGCTGGAGGCGCCGGACTACGGGCTGGGGCTGCTGACCATGCTCGAATCGCTGCACGCTACGCCGGTGCCTGACCCGGCGCCGGTCGCGCTGTGCAGCTTTGCCGCCGAGCGCCTGCGTCGCCTGCGCAAGAAACTGCGACGCCTGGCCCTGGCCGCAAATACTGACGACCCTGCATCACTGCACACCCTGCGTATCGGCGTCAAGCGTCTGCGCCATGCGCTCGGATTCTTTTCGTCTCTGGCCTCGCCGCGGTCCCTGCGCCGTGTCATGCGGCAACTCGCTGCGGCGCAAGCCGCGCTGCGGCAAGTCGACAATCTGGCCCATGCCGGCGCCACACTGATGGACTGCGCCGGCGACGACCCCCGGTTGCGCGAAGCGGTGACCCTGATCGGTGGCTGGCATGGTGCCCGCTACGCAAGCCTGTTAGCCCGCATTTCACGCGATCTGGAGCGTCTGGCCGGACTGCGTCTGCCACGACTTGGCTAGCGCAGCATTCACAATGGCGTAACAACCATGATTCAGCCTTGGCGCCGCAAAGGAGACAAGCAGATGGACCTGATACTGTGGCGTCACGCCGAAGCCGAAGAAGGCAGCAGCACCCTCCCCGACAAGAAGCGGCGCCTTACCGCCCGCGGCGAGAATCAGGCGAAACAGGTGGCGCGCTGGCTACGCCAGCATTTGCCGCGCAAACGAAGAGTGATCGTCAGCCCCGCCGAACGTACCCAGCAAACAGCCCATGTACTGGAACTTCCCTATGAGATCGAGCCCATGCTCGGCATCGGCGCCGCGGCTGCGGATGTACTGACAGTCGCCGGATGGCCGGGCCAGAGCGGCGCGGTGGTAATCATCGGACATCAGCCGACGCTGGGCCGTGTCGCCGCTCTGCTGCTTGGAGGTGTGGAAGCCGACTGGTCGATCAAGAAAGGCGGCGTCTGGTGGTTTTCCGCTCGGGCGCGCAACGATGGGACGCAAACCACCCTGCGGGCGGTCTTGAACCCCGACTTTGCCTGATTTCAGTACCTGGCTGCAGGATTCTGCGTTCATATCGGAGTTGCGGAAACGGGCGTCTTTTGATACTTTAGACCTTGACATAAATTAACCGCGCTCCTTTCCATGTCCAAGAAATCCGCAACCCCCGCTTCCGACACCGAAACGCGCGCCACCTCCGGGCACGCGCCGGACTTGAGGTTGTGGTTGCGCACGCTGACCTGCACCAATCTGATCGAAAACCATCTCCGCTCGCGCTTGCGCGCCGAATTCGACATCACGCTGCCGCGCTTCGACCTCATGGCCCAGCTTGAGCGATCGCCGCAGGGACTCAAGATGGGCGAGTTGTCGAAACGCATGATGGTTACAGGTGGCAACGTCACCGGAATTACCGATCAGCTCGTCGGCGAAGGACTGGTCATCCGCGAAGACAGCCCCAAGGACAGGCGTGCGTACATAGTCAGGCTTACAGCGGAGGGTCGGCGCAGCTTCCGGAGAATGGCGGAAGCGCACGAGAAATGGGTGGTCGAACTGTTCTGCGGGATGGACGAAAAGCAGCGCGAGCAGCTCTACGAATTGCTGGCCGCCCTGAAAACAAGCGCCGCCAAGGTTGCCCAAAAAAAATAGGCGGAGCTGAAGAGCACAGGATCCGGCGAAGTTCTGCCGTACAATCTGGCTGCTTACGTTCGCTGAGCCGGCCGTCCAACTCCGCAGGGGATACCTTCCCGCTTTCCGCGGGGACGCGAAGCCGGCATCGACCGCCACTGAAACTCGTTTAGCATTCCATCGCCCGCGACGAACATGAAACCCAGCTATGGTCTGATCCTGATTCTTCTGACACCCTGGCTCGCCAGTTGTGAACAGTTGGGCTACGAAAGTCCCGCGGCAGTACAGGCCCGTGAAGAAGCCGAAGGCAAGGCCGTCGGCAGCGGCTGCAGGCAGACGGGGCGTGCCCTCGAAGACTGCTATCAGAACAATCGCAAGGCGCCGAAAGCCGCCATCTTCACCGGTTGGCGGGAGATGGATGCCTACATGCGCGAAAACAAGATCGAGGAAATCAAGCCCGAGCCTTCGCTGAAGCCGTCGCCGGTCAAAGGCCGGCCGCTGGAATCGGCCGAAGCCGCCGCGGAACCGGCGCCGCAGAAGCACGAAGCTGCAACCGCCAAAGCGGCTGCCGGCATTGAAAAGAAGCCTGCGGAAGCCAAGCCGGCAGAAACTGCCCCACCAAGAAAAGCCAGACCGCCGCTTGCCCGTTGATGCCGCCGTACTGCGGCTGAACTGCGCCAACCAGGCAACCTGAATGCAGTCGCCGCAGGGAAATACATGAAGAAGCCTGTCGCCGTTCTGCTCGTCGCCGCTGCCATCATCGGCACCGTGCTGTTCTGGCTTTCCGGCAACATCGACGGCCTGATCAGGAGCGCAATTGCAAACCATGGCAGCGCCATGACCCTGGCAACCGTCAGTGTCGACGCGGTCAAGATACTGCCTGCCGACGGCAAAGGCAGCATCAACAATCTGGTGATCGGCAATCCGGCAGGTTTCAAGACGGCATATGCGCTGAAGGTAGCCCGCATCGACATCGACATCGATATCGGCTCGGTCGCCGCAGATGTCATCGTAATTCGTCGCATTGCCATCCATGCCCCCGACGTAATCTATGAGAAGGCTGACTCGACCACCAACTTCGACGTCCTGCAGAAAAACATTGCGGCCTATCTCGGCCCCGCCGGCAGCAGGAAAGGCGGCAGCAAGCTGATCATCGAAGAACTGAGCATCCGTGACGCCACGGCGCAGGCCAGCGCCGCCTTCATGAACGGCAAGACCGTCAGCGTGGCGCTGCCCGACATCAGCTTGCGCAACCTCGGCAAAGCCACGGGCGGCATCAGTCCCGGCGAACTGGGGCAGGAAGTCGCCGGCGCGCTGAAGGCCAAACTGAGCGGGGCGGTGAGCTTCGAGCGACTGATGAATTCCGCCGGCGAAGCGCTCGGCAAGGCCGGCGCGGCCGTCAGGGGCCTGTTCAAGTAAGCCGTTGCCGGCCGTCAGGCATTTTGTCGTCGCGGCTTCGGGCGCGCCGAAGCCGAATTGATGGCGCCGACAACAGTCGCGCGGCGTCGCCGGCGTCTGTAATACAATACGTGCCATGAGCGCCCTGCCGGTTGGCGCCCGATCCGGCATTCCGCCGCATTTCCCTCACGCGCTTCGCCGCCTGAACCGGTTCCCCGCAAGGGGCAGGCCGATTCAGGAGTTCCATTGAACGCGACCACGCAGAGCCTTTCCCATTCCGCCGACGGCAGCACCGACGCCGCCCAGCCCGCAGCCGCAAACAGCGCCCCTCCGGCAACTTTCGATCAGCTCGGACTGCTGCCCGAGTTGCTGCGCGCCATCCAGGATGCCGGCTACACGACGCCGACCCCGATACAAACGCAGGCCATCCCGATCATCCTGGCGGGCAAGGACGTCATGGGTGGCGCCCAGACCGGCACCGGCAAGACGGCAGGCTTCACCCTGCCGCTGCTGCAGCGCCTGGCCCGTCATGCCAGCAGTTCGCCCTCGCCTGCCCGCCATCCGGTCCGGGCATTGATTCTGGCGCCGACGCGCGAGTTGGCGATGCAGGTGCATCAAAGCGTCGTCACCTACAGCAAGCACCTGCCGCTGCGCTCGGTCTGCATCTACGGCGGCGTCGATATCCGGCCGCAGATCGCCGAGTTGCGCGAAGGCCGCGAGATCGTCGTCGCCACGCCGGGGCGGTTGCTCGACCACGTGCAGCAAAAGAGCGTCACCTTCAACTTCGTCGAGGTGCTGGTGCTCGATGAGGCCGACCGCATGCTGGACATGGGATTCATCCCCGACATCAAGCGCATCCTCGCCATGCTGCCGAAGGAACGGCAGAGCCTGCTGTTCTCGGCTACCTTCTCCAACGAGATCAAGAACCTCGCCGACAGCATGCTCAAGGCGCCGCAACTGATCGAGGTGGCGCGGCGCAACACGGTCATCGAGACCATCACCCACCGCGTCTATCCGGTAGCTTCCGACCTCAAGCGCAGCCTGCTGGTGCATCTGCTGACGCATCAGGATGACCTGCAGCAGGTGCTGGTATTCGTCGGCACCAAGTTCGGCGCCAGCCGCCTCGCCGTCTATCTGGCGCGGCAGGGCATCGCCGCCGATGCCATTCACGGCGACAAGAGCCAGCAGCAACGCACCGAGGCGCTGGAAGGCTTCAAATCAGGCAAGATCCGCGTCCTGGTCGCCACCGACGTCGCCGCGCGCGGCCTCGACATCGATGACTTGCCCCACGTCATCAACTACGAGTTGCCGCACACCGCCGAAGACTACATTCATCGCATCGGCCGCACCGGCCGCGCCGGCAAGCATGGCGACGCCACTTCGCTGTTCGCGCCCGAAGAAACACAACGCCTGGCCGACATCGAAAGGCTGATCAAGCGCCCCATCGAACGCGTCGAGATCAGCGGCTTCAACATGGGCACCGCCGTGCCTGAACGCGGACGCGAACGCAGCGGCGGCGGTCATCGTCGCGAGCACGAAGAACACCGTCGCGAACGCGACGTCAAACAGCACGACCGCCGCCCGCCGCCCCATCTGCCGGCGCCTGCTGCCCACGTGCCGAGAATCGATCCGCGCCTGCCGCGACTCGACTTTGATCCGAACAAACCCTATGTCAGCAAGGCCGGCGCGGTCGAAGCCAGTGCCGAAAAGCCGGCCACGCCGCGTCCGCAGCGTCCGGTGGCAGCGCTCCTCGGCGGATTCGGCAAGAAATAGGCACGAACGGCCATGCGCGGCGAAGCAGCGTGGCAGTTCGATCTGCGCCGGCCCGGCGTTGAAGACCCCGGCACCCCGGTCATCGTTCCCGGCGGACGCTGGCGCATGGATCTGGATCTTCCCTCTGCCGATAGCCTGGCCGCCGGAGGCCGTCCGGCGCGGCAAGCGGCAGAAAACCGCGCCTTGATACACCACACCAGCAAGGAGACGACATGAAACTTGTCCGCTTCGGCCCCAAGGGGCGCGAAAAACCCGGTCTGATAGACGCGGCAGGCACGTTGCGCGATCTTTCCGGTCATGTCGCCGACATCGGCTGGAATGAACTCTCGACGGCGGGGCAAAAGCGTCTGCGCGCGCTGAGTCCGGCCGGCTTGCCGGAAGTTCGCGGCAAGCCGCGCCTCGGCGTGCCCTTCACCGGCATTTCCAAGATCGTCGGCATCGGCCTCAATTACCGCGCCCACGCCATCGAAGCCAAAATGCCGATTCCGGCTGAGCCGGTGATGTTCATGAAGGCCACCACCTGCATCAGCGGCCCCTGCGATCCGATCCTGATGCCCCCAGGCAGTACCAAGCTCGACTGGGAAGCCGAACTCGGCATCGTCATCGGCCGCGAGACCCGTCACATCGACGAGGCACACGCGCTCGATCACGTCGCAGGCTATTGCGTGTTCCACGACGTCTCGGAACGCGCCTTCCAGCTCGAACGCGGCGGCCAGTGGGACAAGGGCAAGGGTTGTGACAGCTTCGGTCCCATCGGCCCCTGGCTGGTGACCAGGGACGAGGTCAGGGACCCGCAGCAACTGCACCTGTGGCTCGATGTCAATGGCGAACGCATGCAGGACTCGACCACCGCCGACATGATCTTTTCCTGCGCCGAAATCGTCAGCTACGTTTCGCGCTTCATGACGCTGCTGCCCGGCGACGTGATCTGCACCGGTACGCCGCAGGGCGTCGGCATGGGGCGCGGCCGCTTCCTTCAGATCGGCGACCAGGTGAAGCTTGGCGTTGAGGGTCTGGGGGAACAGCAGCAAACCGTGGTGGCGGCAAAGCTGCGCTGAGGAAAACTCGGTACTGCTGCTGACGCGCACCGGATCGGGTTCTGGGTGGAGAACCGGGCGCAGCAACAAAAAGCCCACCGCAAAGGGTGGGCCGATCGGACGCGACGGGGAAATCAGGCGGCCGCTTGCGCCGGGATCTGCCGGCTATGGTGTGTGATGCGGTTTCTGGCATCGACATACACCAGATCCGGCTCGAAGTTCTGCAGTTCGATCTCGTTCATCGTGACGTAGCTGGCGATGATCAACAGGTCGCCGGTGGCGGCCTTGCGCGCGGCGGCGCCGTTGACCGAAATCGTGCCGCTGCCACGCTCGGCACGAATGGCGTAGGTGGTGAAACGTTCGCCGTTATTCACGTTGTAGATATCGATCTGCTGGTATTCCTTGATGTCGGCTGCTTCCAGCAGGTTTTCATCGATCGCGCAGGAACCTTCGTAGTGCAGTTCGGCGTGGGTCACCGTCACGCGATGGAGTTTGGATTTGAGCATCAGGCGCTGCATTGTCAGACCTTTCTCATGCAAAGGCGGCAATAAATCGGGAGTTCTGCCCGGAGGGAGCACAAATCCCGCCTTGTTTCGCTGCTGGCGCACCACCGGCATGAGCGCATCGTGGTGCCCTAAACTTCCAGATTGTCGATGAGGCGCGTGCTACCCAAGCGCGCCGCAGCCAACACCACCAAGCCGGAATCGTGAGCGGACGGCAATTGTAGATCAACTTTTTTACGCAATGCAACATAATCGGGAATCCAGCCACTGGCCTGGAGTTCCAGAACCGCATCCTTTTCCAGCTTTGCCAGGTCCCGCGAACCGCCGCGCACCGCCTCCGCCACGTTGCACAGGATCCGGTACAAATTAGGGGCCTGCGTCCTTTCGGCGGCGGACAGATAGCCGTTGCGCGACGACAGGGCCAGCCCGTCGGCAGCACGCACGGTCTCGCCGCCGACAATCTCCAGGGGCAGGTTGAACTCGCGCGCCATATTGCGAATAACCATCAACTGCTGGTAGTCCTTCTTGCCGAACAGCGCCACATCGGGTTGCGCGATCTGGAACAGTTTCATCACCACCGTGGCCACGCCGCGGAAATGCCCGGGGCGGAATTCACCGTCGAGGATGCCGGCCTGCTCGGGGGGAGGCTCGATCTGGTAAGTCTGCGGCTGCGGATACATCTCCGCCTCGGTCGGCGCAAACAGGTGCTCCACGCCGGCCGCAGCAAGCTTCTCGCAGTCGGCCTGGAAAGTGCGCGGGTAGGTTTCGAAATCCTCGCCGGGACGAAATTGCAGGCGATTGACGAAAATGGTGGCGATCACCTGATCGGCATGGGATCGCGCCTGCGTCATCAGCGCAATGTGGCCTTCGTGCAGGTTGCCCATGGTCGGCACCAGCGCCACGCGGCCCGCGCTGCCGCGTGCCGCGCGCAGGCCGGCAATGGTGTCGTGGATCCTCATGGCTCAGTAGGTGTGTTCGGACGCCGGGAAGCTGCCGTCCTTGACTGCCGCGACGTAGGCGATAACGGCGGCGTCGATGCTCGCGGCACCCTCCATGAAGTTGCGCACAAAACGCCCCTTCTTGCCCGGATAAACACCCAGCATGTCGTGCAGCACCAGCACCTGGCCGTCGCATTCCTTGCCGGCACCGATGCCGATGGTGGCGCAAACCTTCAGCATCCGGGTGATTTCACCCGCGAGGTCGGCCGGGACCATTTCCAGAACCATCAGGGCAGCGCCGGCCTGTTCCAGCGCCACGGCGTCGCGCTTCATGCGCGCCGCGCCTTCATCGCCGCGTCCCTGCACGCGATAGCCGCCGAGGGCGTGAACCGATTGCGGCGTGAGGCCGATATGGGCGCAGACCGGAATTCCGCGCTCGACCATGAAATGCGTGGTCTCCGCCATCACCTCGCCGCCTTCCAACTTGACCATCTCGGCCCCGGCGGAAAGCAGGCGCACAGCGTTGCGCAGCGCCTGCTCCTTCGATTCCTGGTAGCTGCCGAAGGGCATGTCGGCGACACACATCGCCCGCTGCGCCATGTGGCCGACGCATTCGGTGTGATAGACCATTTGCTCGATGGTCACCGGCAAGGTCGATGTCTTGCCCTGCAGCACGTTGCCCAGCGAATCGCCGACCAGGATCACATCAACGCCGCAGCGGTCCTCCAGAGCGGCGAAACTGGCATCGTAGCCGGTGAGCATGGCGATCTTATGCCCCTCCTGCTTCATGCGCCCCAGTTCGGGCAGCGTGATCGGCTTGTTGCTGGCTAAATAGGTCATGGCGAACGGAATATGAAGTAAACGGCCGCTAGGATACACAAACCCGCCCACAGGTAATCAAGCTTCAGCGGCTGCTGCATGTAGAACACGGCAAAGGGAACGAATACAGTGAGCGTAATCGCTTCCTGCAGGATCTTGAGTTGTCCCAGCGACATCTCATGATAGCCGATGCGATTGGCCGGCACCTGCAGCAGGTACTCGAACAAAGCGATGCCCCACGACGCCAGGGCCGCAATCCACCACGGCCGGCCGTTGAGATTCTTGAGGTGGGCGTACCAGGCGAAGGTCATGAAGACGTTCGAGGCCGTAAGCAGAAGCGCGGTCTGCCAGACGACCGGAACATGCAGCAATGACGGCATGCTTCAGGCCGCCTGCGGCAACAGTTTCTCTATCGTCTGACCGGCGCAGCGCAAAAACAGTTCGCCCACGCTGCCGCGACCGGGGATAGCCAACTGCGGTGCAATTTCGAGCAAGGGCGCCAGCACAAAGGCACGCTCGTGCATACGCGGATGCGGCAATGTGAGCAGGGGGTCGTCGCTGACCGCATCACCATGAAGCAGCAGATCGAGATCGAGTGTGCGCGGTGCGTATTTCACGCTGCGCTGGCGGCCGAAGTCTGCTTCGATCGAAAACAGCGACTCAAGAAGCTCCGGCGCTGACAAGGCCGTCACCAGTTCGACCACGGCATTGATGAAGTCGGGCTGATTCTTCAGGCCCAGCGGCGCCGTGCGATACAGCGAGGATGCGCTGATGAATCGTGTCTGCGGCAGTCCGCGCAGGGAGATGATGGCCTCTTTCACTGTCGCCACCGGATTCCCCAGGTTGGCACCCAGCGCGACGAAGCAATGCTGGCTCACTCAGCCCTCGCTGGCAGCGCCGGCTAGCGGGTCGCCCTCGCCCGCCGCCTTCTTGCCGCGAACACGACGCCGGCGCTTCTTCGGGCCGCTGTCGGCAATCAGCAGGGCTTCACGGCCATCGGGGTCTGCGTTCTGGAAGTCATGCCACCAGGTCGAGATCTCCATGTCGATCTCGCCGCTCTCTGCACGCAACAGAAGGAAATCGTAGCCGGCGCGAAAGCGCGGCAGTTCAAGCAGGCGGTAGGGCGACTTTCCGGCGCGCTTCTCGAAGCGCGGCTGCAAAGCCCAGATGTCCTTGATGTCGCCGACGATGCGCCGCGTGATGGCGAGCTTTTCGCCCTGCTGATTCAAGACGTCTTCCATCGCCTCATACAGCGCCGGGATAGGCACGTCGCCGCGGGCCTTGCGCAACTCCCACGCCGCCAGCACTTCGTGCCAGAGCAGGGTGGCGAACAGATAGCCGGGCGACAGGGACTTGCCGGCCTTGACGCGGGCATCGGTACCGGCCAGCGCCAACAGGACGAACTTCTCGCCCAGCGGCTGCTCCAGAATCACGTCCAGCAGCGGCAGCAGGCCGTGATGCAGACCATCTTCTCGCAGGCGCTTGACGCACTCCACGGCGTGGCCGGAAAACAGCAGTTTCAGCATTTCGTCGAAGACGCGCGCCGCCGGCACGTTTTGCATCAGGTCGGCCATCTCGCGAATCGGCGCCCGCACCGCCGGGTCCAGCGTCAGGCCCAGTTTGGCCGAAAGGCGCACGGCGCGCAGCATGCGCACCGGATCCTCGCGGTAACGCAGCGTCGGCTCGCCGATCATGCGCAGGGTCTTCTGCTGCAGATCGGCAACGCCATGGTGATAGTCGATCACCGTTTCCGAGGCCGGATCGTAATACAGGGCATTCACCGTGAAGTCGCGGCGCGCGGCGTCTTCGGCGATCGAGCCGAAGACATTGTCGCGCAGTACGCGGCCATGCTCGTCCTTGGCGGTGTGGGCATCGTGCGCGGCGCGAAAGGTAGACACCTCGAGCGTTTCGCCGCCCTGCATGACATGCACGATCTGAAAGCGACGGCCGATGATGCGCGCGCGGCGGAACAGGCCGCGCACCTGCTCCGGGGTGGCATCGGTGGCGATGTCGTAGTCCTTGGGTTCGATGCCGGCGATCAGATCGCGCACCGCACCGCCCACCACGTAGGCCTTGTGTCCCGCCTGCTGCAGGGCTTCGCAGGTGCGGCGCGCGCCCGGCGAGACGCGCTCGCGGCGAATGCCGTGGCGGGCCACCGGAATCGTGGCAGGGGCGTGGGATAGAGAGGCATCATCGCGACGAAAGACGCGACGCAGGAACTTGCGAATCATTGGACTGGGGGATAAACCATGGCCGGGCAAACTTCGAGAGGCGGCAATGATAGCCCAAACCCCCGGCGAGACGCAGATTTACGCGGGCCGGAATGGCGGCTTCCGCTAAAATCAGCCCCTTTTAGCCCCCCTGCAAGACCTATGGAACTCGCCAAGAGCTTCGACCCCGCCGAAATCGAGCGGCGCTGGTACCCGATCTGGGAGTCGCGCGGCTACTTCGCTGCCGGGCTCGACACTGCCAGAACCGACAATTTCTGCATTCTGCTGCCGCCGCCGAACGTCACCGGCACGCTGCACATGGGCCATGGCTTCAACCAGGCCATCATGGATTCGCTGACGCGCTATCACCGCATGCGCGGCGACAACACGCTGTGGCAGCCGGGTACCGACCACGCCGGCATCGCCACGCAGATCGTGGTGGAGCGCCAACTCGACGCCCAGGGCATTTCGCGCCACGACCTCGGCCGCGAGAAGTTTCTCGAGAAAGTATGGGAGTGGAAGGAATACTCCGGCAACACCATCACCAGGCAGATGCGCCGGCTCGGCACCAGTCCTGACTGGAGCCGCGAACGTTTCACCATGGATGCCGGGCTGTCGAAGATCGTCACCGAAACCTTCGTCCGCCTGCACAAGGAAGGCCTGATCTATCGCGGCAAGCGTCTGGTGAACTGGGATCCCAAACTGCTCACGGCGGTTTCCGACCTGGAGGTGGTGCAGGAAGAAGAAGATGGATTCATGTGGCATATCCGCTATCCCCTCGCCGACGGCAGCGGTTCGCTTACCGTTGCCACAACGCGCCCGGAAACCATGCTCGGCGACGTCGCCGTCATGGTACATCCCGAGGACGAGCGCTACGCCGGCATGGTCGGCAAGCACGTCGTCCTGCCCTTGTGCGGGCGCGAGATTCCGGTCATCGCCGACAGCTACGTGGACAAGGAATTCGGCACCGGTTGCGTCAAGGTGACGCCCGCCCACGACTTCAACGACTGGCAGGTCGGCCACCGGCATGGCTTTGCGCCGATCGGCATCCTCACGCTGGATGCCCGCATCAACGAGCACGGCCCGGAGAAATACCGCGGCATGGACCGCTTCGAGGCACGCCAGGCGGTCGTTGCCGACCTCGAGGCGGCAGGCTGGCTGGAGAGCGTCAAACCGCACAAGTTGATGGTGCCGCGCGGCGACCGTACCGGTGTGATCATCGAACCCATGCTGACCGACCAGTGGTTTGTCGCCATGACCAAGCCCGGTGCCGACGGCACCAGCATCGCCGGCAAGGCACTGGAATGCGTCGCCTCGGGCGAGATCAAGTTCGTTCCGGAGAACTGGGTCAATACCTACAACCAGTGGCTCAACAACATCCAGGACTGGTGCATCTCGCGCCAACTGTGGTGGGGCCACCAGATTCCGGCCTGGTACTCCGACGACGGCCGCTTCTACGTCGCCCACGACGAAGCCGGGGCCTATGCCCAGGCCAGACTCGATGGCTACAGCGGCGGCCTCGAGCGCGACCCCGACGTGCTCGACACCTGGTACTCATCCGCCCTGTGGCCCTTCTCGACGCTCGACTGGACCGCCGAATGGCCGGCCAAGTCGAACACGGCGCTCGACCTCTACCTGCCGTCGACCGTGCTGGTCACCGGCTTCGACATCATCTTCTTCTGGGTGGCGCGCATGGTGATGATGACCAAGCACATCACCGGCAGGATTCCGTTCAAAGATGTCTATGTGCATGGCCTGATCCGCGACGCCGAAGGCCAGAAGATGAGCAAGTCGAAGGGCAACGTGCTCGACCCGATCGACCTGATCGACGGCATCACGCTCGACGACCTGGTGAAAAAGCGCACCACGGGCCTGATGAACCCCCGGGATGCCGCCAAGATCGAGAAGCGCACCCGCCGTGAGTACCCGGATGGCATCGCCGGCTTCGGCACCGACGCGCTGCGCTTCACCTTCCTCTCGCTGGCTTCGCCGGGACGCGACATCAAGTTCGACATGCAGCGCTGCGAGGGCTACCGCAATTTCTGCAACAAGCTGTGGAACGCCTCGCGCTTCGTGCTGATGAATTGCCAGGATCAGGATTGCGGCCTGGAGCCGCACGATGCCGAAGCCTGCCACGGCGCGTATCTGGATTTTTCGCCGGCCGACCGCTGGATCGTCAGCCGCCTGCAGCGTGTCGAACAGGAAGTCGCGCAGCATTTCGCCGACTACCGCTTCGATCTGCTGTCCCGCGCCCTATACGAGTTCGTCTGGGACGAGTATTGCGACTGGTATCTGGAACTGGCGAAGGTGCAGGTTCAGAGCGGCAGCGAAGCACAGCAGCGCGCGACGCGACGCACCCTGGTCCGCGTGCTGGAAACCGTACTGCGCCTGGCGCATCCGCTGATCCCCTTCATCACCGAGGAACTCTGGCAGACCGTGGCACCGCTGGCCGGCCGGGCCGAGGCCGGGGACACCGGAAAATCGCTGATGCTGCAGTCCTATCCGAAAGCCGATCTGACGCGCTGCGACCCGGCGGCGGAAGCCTGGGTCGCCCGGCTGAAGGAAATGATCAACGCCTGCCGCAGCCTGCGCGGCGAAATGAACATCTCGCCGGCCCAGCGCGTACCGCTGGTCGGTGCCGGCGACCAGGCAATCCTGAGCGCCTACGCGCCCTACCTCGCTGCGCTGGCGAGACTGTCCGAGGTGACGACCATGGAAGTTCTGCCGGACTCGGACGCACCGGTGCAGATCGTCGGCGAATTCCGGCTGATGCTGAAAATCGAAATCGACGTCGCCGCCGAGAAGGAACGCCTCGCCAAGGAAATTGCGCGCGTGACCGGCGAGATCGCCAAAGCCGAGAAAAAACTCGCTACCGAAAGCTTCGTCGCCCGCGCCCCGGCGCAGGTCGTGGCGCAGGAACGCGAGCGGCTGCAAGGCTTTGCCGCGCTTGGCGAAAAGCTCGAGGCGCAACTCAAACGACTGGGATGAGCAGCAGCCCGGCTCATGGCCGGGCTTTCTGTTGCCAGGACCGCTCTACCGTCTGATCAGCGGGCGTCCTTCTTGCCGCCGACAGTGAGGGCCAGCGCCTCGCGAATGGCTTCGGGCGACTTCATGATGTTCATGAAACTGTTGGCGCCCATCATCGACAGATCGGGAAAACTCACGGCGATGCGGAAGCGGGCGTACTGGGCGAACACCTTGTTGTCGGCAACAAGGATGTCGTAAGGCAAGTGCGCGGCCGACTTCACCTCCTTGAAGTCGATCTCGCTCATCAGGTAGGCGTCGTCCATCATCCGGCTGTCGGCCGGACCCTTCATCGCCACGCCGAACAGAACCTCCTTTTTGCCGGCAACATCGACGCGATAGACCTTGGTCACGCCTTGCTTGCCCGCGGCGAGGCCGGCCTCGACCGCCTTTACCGCTTCCTCGTGACTGCCGTAGCCGGCCAGGGAATTGTCCTCGTTGAAGTACTCCATGCCGAACGCATAGTGGTACTTGCGCAGTTGTGCCGGCGTCAGGCCGTTGGCGCCGAACTCCTCGACCCTGCCAAGCGCCGCCTGCAGCTTGGCTGCGGTATCCTTGAGATCGCCGTTCATGCGGTAGACGCCGGCCCAGTAGGGCGGATTGGTGTATGACACCTGCACCTCGTCCTTGACCCTGACCACGGCCACGCGCATCGCCGCGCCATAGCCGCCGTGCTCCGACTTCGCGGCGGTGCTGCGCAGTTCGTCGCCGGTCACGCCAATCACGGTGGTGTTGGCATACGGCGAATAGCTGCCGGCAACGGTGAAGCCGGCCTTGGCCAACGCGGCCTTGGTCGCCTCGACTTTCTGCGCCACATCACCGGCCCCTTTCGATGCCAGTACGAATGGCTTCAGCACGGGTTCCTGAGCGAATGCGAGTGCAGCGCAGAGCGTCAGGATCACTAAACTCAGACTTTTCCAGATTCGGGACATATCTCTCTCCTTGGGAAGAATTTGTATTATTTGAATTTTCTTAGACGAAGTTGCAGTCCAGGCTAACGCCCGGTACATCGGCGTCAAGCGCAGCGGCTGTAACAGAAACAATGCGGGCTGAAAGCGTTGCCGCCTTCAGCCCAGTGCTACTCTATTGCCGGAGAGGACGCTTGTTAGAACTTGATCCCGTAAGCAACTCCAAGCGAGTCTTCCGACATGTGCAGATTGGCCTCGCCGCCACCGACCATACCGCCGAATGCGCCACCGATTGAGAGCGCGCCATTGACGGTCTTCTTGAAGGCGTGCATGTAGCCTGCGGTCAACTCATTCTTGTTAGCCAGGGTCATGGTTCCGCCCAAAGTCAGGTGGTTCTCGACCACACCGGGCGCCAGGATGTTGAAGAAGGTCTGGCCGGACGGAATAGGTTGGCGGTTGGTACTAAGACCGGCCCGTAACGTCAGGTCCTTGCTGTGTTCGTAGCTGACACCGAACTTGTAGGCGGTCATGTCACGCCAGCCGAAACCTGCTCCGCCGCTCTGTCCGAGTTGGCAGCCGAAAGCAAACAGACAATCGGCCGTATTGGCGATCGCCTTGACGCTGCCGTAGTTGATCCGCTGGATATCGGCGGCCACCGTCAGTTTCGGCGTTGCCTTGACGGCGATGCCGATTCCGTAGTTCTCGGGGATATCGAACTGACCTTCCTCAGCGAAGAGTCCTTTGTACGCATCGAATTTGCCCTTGATCTTGGAGGCATAGGTAGCCCCAAGCGTGACGTTGTCGCTTATCTGCCCATTCCAGCCGAGGCGCAGACCCCAACCGCTGGAATGATCGTTGCCCCGATTGGTCACATCGGCTGAATGAATCGAGAAACCCGGATTGGTCATTGCTTGCAAGCCGGTGGCGCCGAAAGTCTGGTAAGCAAACACGATCGAAGCGCCCAGCGCATGATTCTTGTTTATTTTCATGGCGAAGGTCGGTGCAATGAACAGTTGCTCAAGGTTCACACCGGAGGGATTCTGACCGCCAAAAAATCCAAGTCCACCGGCAGCAAACGGGCCGGCCTCATACCGTGTATTCATGCCGCCATTGCCATAAACGGCCAGGCCAACGGCCATGTCCCAACCGAGCATCTTGTTGTAACCAAACTCGGGAACGAGGAAGCTGGAATCGCCATTGCCGCTGTAGCTGCCACTGAGACCACCGAGGTTGCCGACAATGTCCGCCCCCCGTTTGGGCTGGAACCAGTCGACTCCAACATCCAGCCGGTCGCCGACCATGACGATCCCGGCCGGGTTAGTGGCGGCGGCCAGCGCATCCTGTGGCATGGCAATGCCTACACCGGCCATTCCCTTGGCCTTGATACCAAAGCCATGCGAGAAATATCCGTTGGTGGCAAACGCCGGAGCTGACACACCGACAGCCAACAGCAGTGCTGCAATCTTTCTAATTTTCATCATTTCATCTCCCTGCGGGGTTTGTAGTAGTTTCAAGTAAATTACATGAACAGCGATACATCCGCCTTTTGTGCGAAAGGCAGAAACGACGCGGCACCGACGTAGTCGAGCCCCGGAATGAAATCATCGTGGCTGAAGCCGAACAATTCAACCGTCATCTGGCAGGCGCTGAACTTTACATCGGCTTCCAGTGCCAGTCCGCGCAGTTCCTCGATGCTCGCGACGCCGTTGTTCTTGATGGTCTGTTGCATCAGCATGGTGGCAACGGTCTCGAAACCGGGGATGCCGGCCTGAAGAATGTTCGGGATGTTCCAGTTGATGCCCTTGAACCAGTCCGGACCAAAGGGCATTTTCATCGGCATGCCGGGATTGCCGAGCGGACTCACCTTCAGGTCGGAGATATCCTTCTTCAGCAGATTCAATCCGTAGAAGGTGAAGAAAATCGACACGTCCCAGCCCAGCGCGGCGGCCGTGGAGCCGAGAATGAAGGGCGGATAGGCCCAGTCCAGCGTGCCCTTGGTCGCAATGATGGCCAATGATCCTGTTTTCGCTTCTTCACGCTGGCGCAGGACTTCCTCTATTTTCTGCGGCAGCAGTTCTTCCAGGCGACGATTGACGATCTCTTCGATGTTGGCGATTTCGGGGGTGGCGCCCATGGGTATTCCTTTTCCGGTCAGAATGACCAATAGATTAATGATCGGGGAAATCGCACTGCAGCATCCAGACGATTCTTTCTATACCCCCATAGCCGGCGATGATTCGCGGCATGGAAAGTGGATGGCGATGCACGGCGGGCGGAGAACGGTCTGCCGAAGTCAAACCGTTCTCCGCCCGCCGGTTGGCTGCTTACTTGCGCTTCATGAAAAACTCGAACTCCTTGTCCTTCTCGGCGCTTTCAAGCAGTTCGTTGCCGGTCTGCTTGGCGAACGCGGCAAAGTCTTTCACCGAACCGGGATCGGTGGCGATGATGCGCAATATCTGGCCTGACTCGAGTTCGGCCAGCGCCTTCTTGGCGCGCAGGATGGGGAGCGGGCAGTTGAGGCCGCGGGCGTCGAGTTCCTTGTCGAAATTCATGGTTTTTTTCCTCTCTTCTGATTTGGTTATGGTGAAACGGTCTGGTACTTTAGCGTTTGATGATATACCCGAAGTCGATTCCCGACAACAGACCTCAGGCGATGGACTGGTAAAACAGATTCTGCGGATGATTGGCCTGGGCGAAAAAAAACCAGCGTTCGGCCAGCAGGCCCGCGTACTGCAACACGAAGGCCGCGGCCAGCAGACCGCTGGCGCCTTGCATACCTGACAACAGCAACAGCAGCGGCAGCGGGAACACGGCGAGCAGGAAAAACCACTTCACGCCGCGCAGCACGGCGACCGGCCGGCCGTGAAAGAACTCGCGCGTATTGAAACTGCCCCCCATGAAGCCCTGCGTCGTCTGCACGATGCGCGGATGCTTGATGCCGATGGCGGTCTGCAGCGTCGATGTCGGCTTCAAGCGCGCGTTGCGATAGAGCGAGGCGCTGCGGCCGAGCAGACCGAGCACGGTGATGATCGCCGCCCAGCCGGCGAGGAAGCCGACCAGTTCAGGTGCAGTAACGGCGGCGAAGGCCGCGGCGAGAGTAAAGCCTGAAGCTCCGCCGAGCAGGATGTAATTGATGACGGTGAGAGGTGAATGCCATTCCTTCAAGAACTTAAGGCAGGCGTAGATCATTGCCGTGCAGATGAACAGGGCGAAAGCCAGCACCCAGCCGGCCACGCCGAGAATCGCCGTGGGATCGACCGGCAGTCCGCCGGGCAGGGTCATCAGCACCGGATGCCAGTCCAGCCAGTGCGCCAGACCGTACAGAAAGACCGCACCCATGAAGGCCGGCAGCACGATCACCTCGCGCGACAGCCACGAGGTGCGCCACATCGCGGCAGAACGCCAGGCCCGCTCCGGGTGCCCGAGGTGAAAGAAGGAAGCCGCCAGCCCGCCGGCCAGCAATGCCAGCGCCAGCAAACTGCCCTGACCGTAGAAGGCGTGAGCATCCGGTTGCGGCAGCAACTTGAAGGCGGCGTAGGACTGCGCGGTGAACAGCGCGAGAAACAGTCCCTGGCCGGCGCCGATCAAGGTGGTCAGGAAGATGACGGAAAAAGCCGGATGCATGGTTGGGCTTACCCCCCGGCCCCCTTTGCAGGAAAGGGGGTGACAGTTGTTCGGTCGCGCCAGGCGCGACCTCCGGTTGATGACTGGCCGCGCCTTGGGGCGGCCCGGCGGCGCGGCGCTACCATGTGGTGACGTCGTCGAGTGTCGGCTCGTTCATCGCCGGCCGCGGCAACTGGCGATCGACCTTGAGCGGGTTGTCGGCGCGCTCGAGTTCATCCAGATGAATCCTGATGCGGGTCTTGCGTCGCGGCAGGTAGTGATTGGCCGGGTGCGTACCCCATTCAGGCATCAGCGGATAGCCGCCGCTTTCGCGGATTGCTATCGATACCGCCGAGTCGGGATCATGGATATCGCCGAACAGCCGCGCCGAGGTCGGGCAGGCCTTGACGCAGGACGGCTTGCGGTCGCCCTCGTTCATGGATGTGTCGTAGATCCGGTCGACGCACAGCGTGCATTTTTTCATCACCCGCTGCTGCTCATCGAATTCGCGGGCGCCGTAGGGGCAGGCCCAGGAGCAATACTTGCAACCGATGCACTTGTCGTAATTGACGAGGACGATACCATCCTCCTTGCGCTTGTAGGAAGCCCCTGTCGGGCACACCGGGACGCAGGGAGGATCCTCGCAATGCAGGCAGGACTTGGGGAAATGCACCGTTTCCGTATTGGGAAATTCGCCCACCTCGAAAGTCTGCACCCGGTTGAAGAAGGTTCCCGTCGGATCGGCGCCATAAGGGTTCTGATCGCCCATCGGCCCGGCGCTGCCCGAAGTATTCCACTCCTTGCAGGAGGTCACGCAGGCATGGCAGCCGACGCAGACGTTGAGGTCGATGACCAATGCGAGTTGCGTCATGAACTCAAAACCTCTTTTGCCACAGAGGACACAGAGATCACAGAGGAAAGCCCGTCTTGCCTTTCTCTGTGCCCTCTGTGTCCTCTGTGGCTAATGCTTTTCGGGGTCATTTGAACAGCTTCCCGACGTAGGCGAGAACACTGCCGCGCGTCTTCATGCCCGGATAGGGCTTCAAGGCCTCGAACTGCGGCGAGGTCTGCTCCGCCTCGCCGGCTTCGGCCTTGTATATCCGCACCCGCACGTCATACCACGCCGCCTGGCCGGTGATCGGGTCGGAGTTGGATACCCTGCCGCTCGCTCCGGCACCGGGCAGTTCCTCCGATATCAGGTGGTTGAGCAGGAAGCCCCTCTGCGATTCGTTGGCGTCCGGCGTCAGGTTCCACGCTCCCGCCGCCTTGCCGATGGCGTTCCAGGTCCATACCGTGCCGGGCTCCACCGCTTCCGAGTGGCGCGCCATGCAGCGCACCTTGCCCCATTGCGATTCGACCCAGATCCAGTCGCCGTCGGCGATGCCCTGCTGCAACGCGGTGCGGGTATTGACGTAGAGGTAGTTGTGAGTGTGGATCTGCCGCAGCCAGGCGTTCTGCGAATCCCAAGAGTGGTACATCGCCATCGGCCGTTGCGTCACCGCCGCCAGCGGGTACTTGTGCTTGTCGGTGACCTGCGCTTCGAGCGAGTCGTAGTAGAAAGGCAAGGGATCGAAATAGGTATCGATGCGCTTCCTCAGATGCTGCGGCGGCTTGCGCGTCAGTCCCTTGCCCTGGGCGGCACTGCGGAAGCGCTGCAGCACTTCGGAATACAGGTGAATCAGGATCGGCTCGGCGTAACGCGTGATGCGGTTGCGCTGCGACCATTCGAGATAGCCCTTGTTCCAGTTGCGCATGTACTGGTAGGACTTGGGCAGTTCGTAGTGGAAGACGCAATTGTTCCTGGCGTACATCTCCCACTGATTCGGGTTCGGCTCGCCGCGCAGGAATTTCTCACCGCCCTTGCCGCGCCAGCCGGAAAGAAAGCCGATGCCGGATCCCGGCTCGGTTTCCCAATTGACGATGAAATCGGGGTAATCGCGGAACTTGCGCTCGCCGGCCGGCGTGACGAAGGCCGGCAACTTCAGGCGCGTACCGAGTTCTATCAGCACTTCCTGGAAAGGCTTGCAGTCGCCCGAGACCGGCACCACGGGGATGCGCACGGAATCTACCGGGCCGTCGAACTCGGAAATCGGCCGGTCGAGCATGGACATCACGTCATGCCGTTCGAGATAGGTCGTATCCGGCAGGATCAGGTCGGCAAAGGCCGTCATCTCCGACTGGAAGGCATCGCAGACGACGAGGAAGGGGATCTTGAATCCGCCGCTCTCGTCCTTGTCGTTGAGCATCTGCCGCACTTCGGCGGTGTTCATGGTCGAGTTCCACGACATGTTGGCCATGAAGATCAACAGCGTGTCGATGCGATACGGGTCGCCGCGCCAGGCATTGGTGATGGCGTTGTGCATCAGGCCGTGCACCGACAGCGGATACTCCCAGGAAAAAGCCTTGTCGAGGCGCACCGGGCTGCCGTCGTCATTGACAAACAGATCGTCCGGATCAGACGGCCAGCCCAGCACCATGCCGTCGAGCGGATGGTTGGGCTGCACCGCACGCGAATCGTTGGGGGTGCGGGCGCAGGGCGGGATCGGCCGCGGGAAAGGCGCCTTGTGGCGGAAGCCGCCGGGACGGTCGATGGTGCCCAGCAGCGACATCAGGATCGCCAGCGCGCGTATCGTCTGGAAGCCGTTGCTGTGCGCCGCAAGCCCGCGCATGGCGTGGAAGGCCACCGGGTTGCCGGTCACCGTGTCGTGCTCGTTGCCCCAGGAATCGGTCCAGGCAATCGGCAATTCGATCTTCTGGTCGCGCGCCGTGACACCCATCTCGTGCGCCAGGCGGCGGATGATATCGGCGGGAATGCCGGTGATCTGGGCCGCCCATTCCGGCGTGTAGTCCCTGACGCGCTCCTGCAGCAACTGGAAGGCCGGCTTCACCGGCGTACCGTCCGCCAGTTTGAATTCGCCGAGCAGATAGGGGTCGGCCCCGGGCGTGTGCGTCACTACCGCGCGGTCGCTGTTGCGGTCCCACCAGAGCTTGTCCTGCGGCTCGTAGCAGGCCTCTTCGGTCGGCACTTCGGTGCGGACGAAGAATCCCGACTCGTCGCTGGTGTCGCTGACGTTGATCAATTGCCCGGCATTGCTGTACTGGACCAGGAAGTCGCGGTCGTACAAGCCGGTGGCGATGATCTCGTGGATGATTGCCAGCAGCAGGGCGCCATCGGTAGCGGGGCGGATCGGCACCCATTCGTCGGCAATCGCCGAATAGCCGGTGCGCACCGGGTTGATCGAGATGAAGCGGCCGCCATCGCGCTTGAACTTGGACAGCGCTATCTTCAACGGATTCGAGTGATGATCTTCGGCGGTCCCGATCATGACAAACAGCTTGGCGCGCTCCAGGTCCGGTCCGCCGAACTCCCAGAAGGAGCCGCCGATGGTGTAGATCATGCCGGCCGCCATGTTGACCGAACAGAAGCCGCCGTGCGCCGCATAGTTGGGCGTGCCGAACTGCCGCGCGAACATGCCGGTCAAAGCCTGCATCTGGTCGCGACCGGTGAACAGGGCAAACTTCTTCGGGTCGGTGGCGCGAATCTTCCCGAGGCGCTCGGCCAGCGTGGCGAAGGCCTCGTCCCATGTAATCTCTTCGAATTCGCCGGCACCGCGCTCCGCTCCGGCCTTGCGTTTCAGCGGCTTCAGCAGGCGCGCCGGCGAATACTGCTTCATGATGCCGGACGAGCCCTTGGCGCAAATCACGCCCTTGTTGAGCGGATGATCAGGATTGCCGTCGATGTAGCGCACCACGCCGTCGCGCAGATGCACCCGGATGCCGCAACGGCAGGCGCACATGTAGCAGGTCGTGTTCTTGACTTCCTGAACCGATGGAATTGGATCGTTGGCGGCTGGCATGAAGGGGGCTGGCAACCGGCGCGAGCCGGTACTTTAGAAAGTCCCGTCATTCTGACGACAAGCGCGGCCTGCGTACAAGGGGATAATTTCTATTTTTGGATAAGCAACAATGATTGCCGGAATTGCGCCGGCCGCTGTAGAGTGCCGGTCCCTCTGCTCGATTGCGAATAGCGATGAACATCCCTGACTTCACCGATACCGAATGGCAGCTTGCCAACGGGATTCTGCTCGAGCGTTACGGCCACCTGGTTTCTTTACAGGCGGCCGACGTCGAACTGCAACTCGATCCGGCCAGCGCGACGCTGAGCACCTGCCCGGCGCTTTACTGGAACGAACTGGGCGCCGAGTTCATCGTCTCCAAAGTGGCCGGCCAGGCTTATCGCTGCCAGTTTTTCTACTCGGCCAATGAGCAGTTCGGCACCGGGCGCGACGTCTATGACAATCTGGGCGATTGCCTGACCACCCTGCTGCAGGTCCAGGCCGACCACCATGCCACGCGTGCGGCGGCCCTGCCGGAAGCCGCCGGCGCTGGCGCACCAGGGAACGGCGAGGAATACCACGGCCCGCTGGTGATATGAAGTGGCAGTGACATACGGCAGCAAGCGATGAAGGTCTGCATCCTCTCCGACAGCCATGACCGCGGCCCCCTGATGGCGGCGGCGGTCGCTGCCGCCAAGGCCGAAGGCGCCGCGGCGGTGATCCATTGCGGCGACATCATCGGCGGCAACACGTTGCGCGCCTCGCTCAAACTCGGCCTGCCGATCCACGCCGTGCATGGCAACAATCTCGGCGACCCGGTCTCCATCGCCCGCATGGCCTGCCATTCCGAAGACCTGCTGCAATACCACGGTCAGGATGCCGAAATCGAACTCGGCGGCAGGCGGATTTTTCTCACCCATTACCCGCATATCGGTCACGGCATGGCCTGCACCGGCAACTACGATCTGGTCTGCTGCGGCCACAGTCACGAAACAGAAATCAGGCAACAGCCCAACGTCAAGGGCGGCCTCACCTGGCTGGTCAATCCCGGCACCGTCGCCGGTCTCGGCGCGCCGAAAGCGACCTGGATATTCGGTGATCTGGACGCCCTGACATTCGAGATCCGCGAACTGTCCGGCGCGCCGGCGGGCAACCCGTAGCCGGACCATGTCATCGCGTCTGCCGTGTCCGCACCTCGCCCCCCTGACGCCTATATAGGTCGCCACAGCAGCTTGTTGCGGGCAACGATAGCCATGGAGAATAACGATGAGCAGCGATAACAACGCGGGCTGGCTGGCCGGCTTCAGGGAAGACTACCAAACGATATTCGTCGAGGAATGGTCGCCCTTTGTCGGCGCCATCCTGCTGGTGGTGACCATCATCGGCCTGATGCTGAACGACATGGTCTGGGGGGTGTTCGGCGGCGTCAGGTTCTGGGGCGACTGGCTCAACAATCTGCTTGGACTGGGTCCCTTGCTCGGCATCCCGCAGAATCTCGATGGCATTTTCATGCACCGCATGTCGCTGATGAACATCATGCTGGTGTCGGGCGCGTTCGCCGCGGCCCTGCTGTCGCGTCAATTCAATCCCAACCGGCCGCCCAGGCTCGAGTACATCTGGGCCGCTCTGGGCGGCAGCCTCCTCGGCATCGGCGCCGCGCTTGCCGGGGGCTGCACCACCGGCGGCTTTTTCAACCCGGTGCTGCACTCCTCGCCTGCGGGTTGGGCCATGTGCGCCGGCCTGCTGGCAGGAGCGGCCATCGGCCTCAAACTGCTGCTGTGGACCCTCGACCACATCGAGTGGGGCATGCAGGCGCCACCGGCAATCAAGATTGCGGACGGCGTCAGAAAAAACTACCCCCTGCTGGGACTCGCCGTCGTTATCGGCGTCTTGACCTGGGCCACGCGATGGTACGGCTCCGCCGACCGGCAACTGATGTCCCTCGCCGTGATCGTTCTGGCCGGCTTCGCCATCGGCTTCATCATGCACCGGTCCCGCCTGTGCTTCGCCCGCGCCTTTCGCGAACCCTTGATGACCGGAGAGGGTGAAATGACCAAGGCCGTAATCCTGGCGCTGGCGATAGGCATTCCGATTGCTGCCCTGCTGTTTCAGAAGAAGGTGATCGACCCCTACAGCGCCATTCCTCCCACGTTCTGGATCGGATCCTTGCTGGGCGGCCTGATCTTCGGCATCGGCATGGTCTTCGCCGGCGGCTGTGCCTCCGGGTCCCTGTGGCGCATGGGGGAAGGCCACGTCAAGCTGTGGCTGACGATGTTGTTTTTTTCCTGGATGGGCTCCACCGCCAGCGCGCTGTTCAAGAAATTCGGGCTGACCACGATCGATGACAGCAATACCGAGGTATATGAGATGACCAGGGTCGGCTATCAGGCCTACCTCCCGGAAATGCTCGGCAGTTGGGGCTGGACGCTGCTGATCGGGGGCGTTCTGCTGCTGCTGTGGTATGCACTGGTGCGCTACAACGAAACCACCGAAAAATTTACCCTGCTGTAGGAAATCAACCAGGGGGAGTCTTGCCGCGGCCGCCGCCATCGGGCCCGGCATGGCGGCTGCAAGGCCGGCGCAAACCCGTAGCGCGCGCATTCAGCTTTTCTATTCGAACATTGGAAGATTGCACAGGCCGGAGTTCATGCAACCGATAAAATTCGCGGCACGCAACACTATATTGGTTACGGCTTAACGCCCGCTTACGCGGGCCTTAGACTTCTCTGAAACTTCGTTTTCGTGGGAGCTCGATGTGACGGCTTCAATAGCAACCAGCCAGGGTATTCTGGTCGTCGGCGGCGGGATTTCCGGCATGACCGCCGCCCTCGAAGCCGCTGAATGCGGCAAACAGGTGATCCTGGTCGAAAAGACCCCCTCGCTCGGCGGCCGCACCGCCCAGCTCTACCGCTACTTTCCCAAGATGTGCCATCCGTCCTGCGGAATGGAAATCAACTTGAAGCGGATCAAGGGCAATCCGAACCTGCGGGTGATGACCATGACGGAAGTCATCGCCGTTTCGGGTACGCGAGGCAACTATGCCGTGACGCTGAAAGTGACGCCGCGCTATGTCACCCCAGACTGCACCGCCTGCGGCGAGTGCGGCAAGGTCGTCGCCAGCGAAGTCGCCGACCCGTTCAACTACGGTCTGAGCAAGGTCAAGGCGGCCTACCTGCCGCACGCCATGGCCTACCCGCAACGCTACGTCATCGACCCGTTGATCGTCGATACCGCGGAGGGCGAAGCCGCGAAGGCCGCCTGCAAGTACGGCGCGGTCGACCTCGGCATGAAGGAAGAGACTATCCATATCAACGTCGGCAGCGTAGTGTGGACCACCGGTTGGCGGCCTTACGATGCCGCCAAGATCCAGCCTTACGGCTACGACCGCTACGCCAACGTCATCACCAGCGTCGAATTCGAGCGCCTGTGCGACCCGCATGGCCCGACCGGGGGCAAGATCCTGCGCCCGGGCGACGGCAAGGAAGCACGCAACATCGCCTTCATCCAGTGCGCCGGCTCCCGCGACGAAAACCACCTGCCGCATTGCTCGCGCATCTGTTGCATGGCCTCGCTGAAGCAAACGCAGTACGTGCGCGAAGCCTACGGCGACGGCGAGAACGCCGGCAAGTCGACGATCTACTATATCGACATCCGCGCCATCGACCGTCTCGAGGACTTCTACCGGATGGTGCAGCAGGATCCGACGGTCAGTTTCGTCAAGTCCAAGGTTGCCCGCATCGCCGAGAACAAGGAAAACGGCAATCCCGTGCTGCACGGCGTCGATACCGAGGGCTACCACCGCTACGCCACCGAGCATGACCTGGTGGTGCTGGCGGTCGGCATGGAGGCGGAAGTGACGGGAGTGAAGCTGCCCGAGGACATCATTCTCGATTCGTCCAACTTCATCGAGGGCTCCAGGGATGGCGGCATGTTCGGCGCCGGCGCCGCGTCCAGCCCGCTTGACGTCAATCGCTCGGTGCAGAGTGCCACGGCGGCCAGTCTCAAGGCGATTCAAGTGATCTACAAAACTGCTTCGACGGAGGCCGCGTAATGACAGCCTTCCTTCTGTCCCCCTTCCCGAGGAAGGGGGCAATCACGCTTCGCGGGCTGCGCCCGCTCCAATGCAATGACTCGCTGCCCCCTTGGGGCGGCCCTGCGGAGGCAGCACATGGCTGACAACAAATTTGCCGCGTATATCTGCTCCGGCTGCGGCATCGGCGACGCCTTCAAGATGGCCGCCCTGGAGAAGGTCGCCACCAAGGAAGGCAAGATGTCCATGGTCAAGAGCCATCCCTTCCTCTGCAATGCCGAAGGCGTGCAGATGATCAGGGACGACATCGCCAATGAAGCCGTCACGCACATCTGCATCGCCGCCTGTTCGCGCCGCGCCAAGACCGAAGCCTTCAACTTCCCGACGGTAGCCATGTCGCGTGCCAATCTGCGCGAGGGCGTGCTCTGGGTCGTCGCCGCAGGCGCCGAGCATGATGAAGTCCGCCAGGAAATGGCCGAGGACTACATCCGCATGGGCTGCGCCGAAATCAAGAAGATGAATCTGCCCAAGGGCAACGCCAACCGCGACCAGACCCGGAACAAGAGCATTCTGGTCGTCGGCGGCGGCATGACAGGCATGACGGCGGCGCTGGCGGCGGCCGAAGCCGGCTACGAAATCGTTCTGGTCGAAAAGACCGGTGCGCTCGGCGGCTTTGCCGCCAGGCTGTGGAAGCGCGTTCCCTTCAGCGGCCCCTACGCCGCACCGCAAGCCACCGGCGTCGCCGAAATGGCGGCCAGCATCGGCGCCAACGCCCGCATCAAGGTCCATCTGAACACGACCGTGGCCGAGACCGGCGGCGCTCCCGGCCGCTTCAAGATCAAGCTGGCAACCGAATCCGGCAGCGTCAGCGAACTGACCGTCGGCGCCATCGTCCAGGCCAGCGGCTTCACCCCCTATGACATCGGCAAACTGCCGGAACTCGGCGGCGGCCAGGCCAACGTGGTTGATCAGGCCGGACTCGAAGCTCTGGCCAAGGCGGCCAACGGCGGCGCCATCAAGCGTGCCGACGGCAAGGACATTAAGTCGGTGGTGTTCGTGCAGTGTGCCGGCCAGCGCGACGAGACCGGTACGCACCTGCCCTACTGCTCCGGTCACTGCTGCGCAACCAGCATCAAGCAGGCGATGTACTTCAAGGATGCCAACCCGGAAGTCGACACCGTGGTCATGTACGACGATCTGCGGGTGCCCGGCATGGGCGAGGATTTCTATCGCAGCGCCCAGCAAAAGGGCGTCATCTTCACCAAGGGCAAAGCTTCCAAAGTCACCGGCGGCGACTCGTGCAAGGTCGAGTTCGCCGACCTGATCCTTGACGAGCAGACCTCGATCGACGCCGACCTGGTGGTGCTCGCCACCGGCCAGGTGGCAAATGCCGGAGTCAACCTCGACGCCTGGACCGAGGTCAACACTCTGGCCGAAGGCGGCGACGAGGGAGCCAAGCAGAAGCGCACCGAGATGAAGACGATTTCGATCCTCAATCTCGACTACCGGCAGGGACCGGACGTGCCGCAGTTCAAGCATGGCTTCGCCGACTCGCACTTCATCTGTTTCCCCTACGAAACGCGCCGCACCGGCATCTACGCCGCCGGCCCGATGCGGCGGCCGATGGACATGCTGCAGGCCACCGAAGACGCCACCGGCGCCGCCATGAAAGCCATCCAGGCGGTGGAGAACGCCGCCGCAGGTCGTGCCGCCCATCCGCGTGCCGGCGACCTGTCCTACCCGATAGCCCGCCTCGAGGGCTGCACCCAGTGCAAGCGCTGCACCGTGGAATGCCCGTTCGGCGCCATCGACGAGGACGAAAAACGCTTCCCGGTGTTCAATGAGGAACGCTGCCGCCGCTGCGGCACCTGCATGGGCGCCTGCCCGGTGCGCGTCATCTCCTTCGAGAACTACTCCTGCGATACCGTCGGCATGCAGGTCAAGGCCGTCAATGTACCGGACGAGGACGAGGAAAAGCCGCGCATCCTGATCCTCGCCTGCGAAAACGACGCCTACCCGGCGCTCGACATGGCCGGCGTACAGCGCCTCACCTATTCCGCCTACGTCCGCGCCATCCCGGTGCGCTGCCTCGGTTCGGTCAACACCATCTGGATCACCGACGCGCTCAATCAGGGTTTCGACGGCGTGATGATGATGGGCTGCAAGAAGGGCGACGACTACCAGTGCCATTTCGTCAAGGGTTCCGAGATGGCCTATTACCGCATGAGCAAGATCGGCGACACGCTGACCCAGTTGGGACTGGAACCCGAACGCGTGGTGACGGAAGAAGTCGCCATCACCGACAACGCCCGCGTCGCCAAACTGATCAACGACTATGCCGCGCAGATCAACGATATCGGCCTGTCCCCCATGAAGGGCTTCGGCTGAGATAAAGGAGCTTGACGAGAATGAGTGATCTGAACACCCAGGCCGTTGCGCGTTACAAGAACAACTTCCTCAGGGAAGTCGAGGAGCGCGTCGAAGAAGGCAACATGGTCAAGATGTGCATGCAGTGCGGCGTCTGCGCCGGCTCCTGCCCGTTCGGCCCGCACTGGCAGCATTCGCCGCAAAAGATTTTCATGATGATCCGCGCCGGCAAGCGCGAAGAAGTGCTGAGCTCGGATTCGATGTGGATGTGCACCTCCTGCTACAACTGCATCGTGCGCTGTCCGCGCAAGCTGCCGATCACCCACATCATGCACGGCCTCGCCAACTACGCCCACCGTCTCAACCTGGCGGCCAAGGGGCAGCCGACGCGCGACGTCGCCCGGCTGTTCTGGAACAACCTGATGAAGACCGGGCGCATCAACGAACTGACCTTTTCCCTGGGCCTGTATTTCAAGGACGGCTTCATCCAGGGCATCAAGAACTCGCTGGCCATGCAGGCCGCGGGGCTTGGGCTGTTGAAGGCCAAGCGCCTCAACCCGATGGAAATCTTCGGTGGCCACAAGTGCAAGGAGAAAAGCGGTATTCACCGGATGATCGCCAAGGCGCGCGAGATTGAAGACCGCCGCCGGGGCCTCGCATGACAGGAGATTGAGACGAATGGCCAAGAAACAGTATGCGTTCTACCCCGGTTGCTCTTCGCAGAAGGGTGCCTCGGCTTCGAACTACATCACTTCGTTCGGCGTCATGTGCGAGAAGCTCGACATCCAGCTCAACGAAATCCCCGACTGGAACTGCTGCGGTGCTTCGATCGGCTATGGCGAGGGCGGCGAATTGCCGCGCATGGTGCTCAACGCGCGCAATCTGGCGATTGCCGAAAAGGATCTCCCCGGACAGGATATCGTCTCCGGCTGCCCGGCCTGCTGGCTGGGCTTGCGCGAAGCCGTCGATCGCCTGCATGAGCACGACCGGCTGAAGACCGAGACCAACGAAGCGCTCAAGGAAGTCAACCTGACCTACAAGGGTGGCAGCAAGGCGCGCCACATGACCGAAGTCCTGATCGAGGATATCGGCTACGCCGGAATCAAGGCGCCTGTCGTCAAACCCCTCGACGGCCTCAAGGTTGCCGGCTATGTCGGCTGCCAGGCCAACCGGCCTTACGGCATTGCCGGCGAATCCTTCGAGAATCCCCTGTATCTCGACAAGATGATCGAAGCGGTCGGCGCCGAGGCCGTTCCCTACGAACAGAAGGCCGCCTGCTGCGGCGGGGCGCTGGCTTTCTCGGAACCCGAAAAGGCCCAGGCGCAGATCCGCCAGATCGTCGAAGCCGCCTACGACAACGCCGCCGACCTGATCGTCACGCCCTGCCCGCTGTGCCAGGCCAACGTCGAAATCTATCAGGCCGAGATCAACAAGAAGCACGGCACCAAGCTCAACATGCCGGTGCTCTATTATTCGCAGTTGATCACCGTCGCCTATGGCGGCAGTGTCAAGGAGGCCGGCCTCAACGGTCAGGTCATTCGCGCCGCGAAGCTGGACAAAATCGCCGGCGGCTGATCCGCCGGCGCAGTTGGCGTGATATAGAATGGCCGGCCTCCACCGGCCATTTTTTCTGCACGCTGCAACGGGTCGAAACGAGGCATGGCCGCGCTCCGGTGCAGGCCGGCCTCTGTCTTGGCGACTTTGAGCACGCGGCCGCAACCAGTACCAGCGATAAGGACTCGACTATGGAACGCGCCACCTACAAGCCCCTGTCATTCCACCAGCTCAAGCCGGGAGCGGGCTTTCACCAGCCCAGCACTTACCGCCTGGTGCAAGTGGATTCCCCTGCCATCGAGGCCATGACGGACCTGCAGCAAGTCTCTGCCGCAACCATCGGAGCCGACGTCAAGCTGTCCCTGGCGACACAGACGATGATAGCCCGCGGCGTCCGCCTGCTGTTGGTGGTGAGCCCGGAGGGTGAAGTATTGGGGCTGCTCACGGCGCGCGACACCATGGGCGAACGCCCCATCAAGTTCATCCAGCAAAACGGCGGCAAGCACGGTGACTTGAACGTACGCGACTGCATGACACCGATCAATACCATCGAGGTGCTGGCGCTGGGCGATGTACTGCGCGCCGAGGTCGGCCATATTGTTGCCACACTCAAAAACGTCGGACGGCAACACGCGATGGTGGTGGATACCGACGTTGTGTCGGGCAATGATACCGTCAGGGGCATCTTCTCGATCACCCAGATCGGCCGTCAGCTTGGCATGTCTTTGCAGGCATTCGAGGTCGCCAAGACCTTCGCCGAAATCGAGGCGATACTGGCCGCAGGCTGAAGTCCTGCCGGCGCCCGAACTGCGTCGCCGGCAGCAATTCACATGGCGTAGGGGCTTCGCCCCCCGGTCGCTAGTCTTCCTCTTCCGCCCCGCCCGCTTCTTCTTCCTGCGCCCGGCGCCCGGCGGCTTCGCGCTCTTCGATCAGGCGCTTTTCCTGCACCTTGACCAGCCGTTCCTGCGCCGCCTCGGCATTGAGCGCAATGCTCTCTTCGCCGAACATCACCTGGCGCAGGAAGCGGAAGGCGAATTGCAGCAGAGCGACGTCGTCGGCGAGCAATGCCTGCTTTTCTTCCTGCGGCAACTCGAACAAGCGGCCGAAGGATTCCGCACTGACGAACTCGCGAAAGCGGTCGATGTCGTAGCAGGCCATAAAGAACAGCTGGCGGCTGCGCAGGCTCGGCTTGCCGATCGAGGGACCGGATGATTGTTTCTTCAGCACCAGCTGGCGCCAGCCGCGGGCCAGATCGTCATAGTCCTCCAGCCCCTGTTCCTTGCGATAGTCGGCGATGGTGATGCGGCGATTGACCTCGTGGCCCTTGCAGTGGTCCTCCCTGACGATGGCGTAGGAATCGCGATCGATGTATTCGTCCTGCCGGCGCATGGACAGCAGGGCCACCGGGTAGTAGCGGCAGGCGGTCGGCCGGTCCTGGTAGATGCCGCAGCCCTCCGGCTGCATGAAACGACAGGCGGTGCCGGCGTCGACGGGGCGGAACTTGACCCCGGCAATGCTGTCCTTTTCCATTTCATAGGGCACCGTGTATTCCTTGAGAAACTCGGTGGAACTGATGCCCAGCCGGGTCTTCAAGCGCAGCACATCGTAGGGCGTCAGCGAAATGTCGATGTTGGAACAGCAGGCGTTCCAGCAGCCGATGCCCTTGTGACACGAGAACTCGATGACATGCGTGCCCTCCACCATGGTGGGAACGACGGGACTGTTGGGAAACGGGATATCGGGCTGGGACATGGAAAACCTCGGGGTGATTCGTCTTCGGGCATCTTACAAGAAACAGGCCGAATGCCTTGCGGCATTCGGCCTGTGTCAGTCGTGCAGCCGGAACTGCTTAGTGCGGGGCCGCGGCCTTGAACAGCTTCGACTTGTCGACCAGATCGACGTGCTTGCGCTTGAAGCAGGTCCACTTCTTGGAGTGCTTGTCGTAGACCGAGTTCACGAAGCAATGCCAGTTCTCTTCATCGACGAAATTCTTGTCGGTGCGATAGTAGAAGCCGGGGTAACGGCTCTCTTCGCGGAACTGGATGTGCTTCATGTGCGCTTCGGCAGTCAGGATGCGGTGGTAGTTTTCCCACGCCCGCAGCAGTTCGTGCAGATCCTTGGCGCGCAACTTCTGCGAGTCTTCCTTGAGCAGTTCGAGCTTCTCTTCGGCAACCGCCAGCATCTTGTCGTTGGTGTTGTAGTAGGTGCTGCAACCGGCGACGTACTCGTCCATGATTTTCTGCAAGCGCATCTGCAGCATCTTGGGCGTGATGTAGTGTGGGTTGACGTCGATGGCGGTGGTGTAGTCCTTGTGCGCGAGGAAGGTGCGCACCGGCTTCCAGATGGTTTCCGCGATCTGTGCGTCGGTCTCGTCGAACTCGAGCTTGAAGTCGGCATTGTCGAGGCAGTACTTGATCATCGCCTTGGCAGCCAGGCGGCCTTCGGCGTGCGAACCGGACGAGAACTTGTGGCCGGATGCGCCGACGCCGTCGCCGGCCGTGAACAGGCCCTTGACCGTGGTCATCGAACGGTAGCCCCAGTTCCAGCCCTTGGGCAGGTGCGCCGGAACGCCGTCATACTCTTCGCTGGTCGGCGCGCCAAGATCGGTCGGGCCGGAGACCCATATGCCGCAGCAGCCGGAGTGCGAGCCGAGCAGGTAGGGCTCGGTCGGCATCAGCTCGGACATCTTCTTCTCGGGCTCGATGTTCTCGCCAACCCAGATGCCGCACTGGCCGATACACATGTCGAGGAAGTCTTCCCAAGCCTCGGCTTCGAGGTGCTTCACTTCCTTCGGCGTCAGCGTCTCGCGCAACTTGGCGAGGGCGGTGACGGTGTCCATGTAGATCGGGCCATGGCCGTCCTTCATCTCCTTCAGCATCAGGTGATTGCGCAGGCAGGACGCCGGAACGGCAGCCTGGCCGTAGGGCGGGTAGTCGTTGAGCATTTCCTTGTTCTTGACCATGTAGTCTTCGCCGTAGGCGTTGGTGGCCTTGGCCTTGAACAGCAGGAACCAGGCACCCACCGGACCGTAACCGTCCTTGAAACGGGCGGGTACGAAGCGGTTTTCCATCATGGTCATCTCGGCGCCGGCTTCGGCGGCCATGGCATAGGTCGAACCGGCATTCCACACCGGGTACCAGGCACGGCCCGAACCTTCGCCCACCGAACGCGGACGGAACAGGTTGACGCAACCGCCGGCCGCCAGCATGACGGCCTTGGCCTTGTAGATGTAGATCTTGTTCTCGCGCACCGAGAAACCGGCGGCGCCGGCGATGCGGCTGGGATCGTTCTTGTCGTTGATCAGATGAACGATGAACACGCGCTCCTCGATGCGGCTCAGGCCGAGGGCCTTCTTCGCCGCTTCGGCGACGATCCACTTGTAGGACTCGCCGTTGATCATGATCTGCCACTTGCCCGAGCGCACCGGCTTGCCGCCGTCCTTCAGGGCCGCCAGGCCTTCCTTCTGCGCCTCGGCGCCGTCGTGACGGACGCCATCGGCATCGGTCTTCCAGATCGGCAGGCCCCACTCTTCGAACAGGTGCACCGAGTCGTCAACAACGCGGCCCAGGTCATAGGTCAGGTCGTCACGGGTGATGCCCATCAGGTCGTTGGAAACCATGCGCGCATAGTCGGCGGGGTCGAGATCCGGACCGATATAGGTGTTGATCGCCGACAGGCCCTGTGCCACGGCGCCGGAGCGGTCCAGCGCGGCCTTGTCTACCAGCTTGATCTTCAGATCCTTGCCGGACTCGGCCTTGACGGCTTCGGCCCAGCGCATCATTTCGTAAGCGGTGCCGCAACAGGCCATGCCGCCGCCGATCAGCAGAATGTCCAGTTCTTCGTGGACGACTTCCGGTGCTTCAAATGTTCCAGCCATTTTTGGTTCCTCGATTGGTCGATTATTTGCGAATCAGTTCGGCGGGGTTGCCGGCGCGATAGCCGTTCATCACGGACTGGGTGAAAACGCCGGGCGCAGTGAGATCGGCCATTTTCGGCATGGGCTTGCCGCCGAACGGATCGATCGAACCCTCCGCCGTGGTGCGGATCGGGAACTTGAAGCGCTTCAGGGTGCCGTTGCGGAACTTGATGGTCCACATGATGGAATCGGAACCGCGCAGAGGCTGCACCGAACCGCCCAGCGGCACGATGTCGGCATAGTGGCGGCATTCGATGGCGCCCTGCGGACAAATCTTGACGCAGGAGTAGCACTCCCAGCACTGCTCCGGTTCCTGGTTGAAGGCTTTCATGGCATGGCCGGTTTCGGAACCGTCCTTGTCAAGCTTCATCAGGTTGTGCGGGCAGATGTACATGCAGGCGGTCTTGTCCTGCCCCTTGCAGCCGTCGCACTTCTCGGTACGAACAAAGGTTGGCATTTGGTTTCTACTCCTTGGTTGCGGTGTTGATCATCAAAAAAAAACACATGGAAAAGCCGGGGGACTCTGATCTTTCAGCGGGCCGAATGTCCTGACAACTTGACCTCGACCTTCTCATCTTCAGCCAGACTGGCGTAGTAGGCGCGCAGCACTTCGAGCACCTCCGCCCGCGAAAACTCGGCGGGCACTTCGCCGCCTTCAGACAGCATCTTGCGCAGTTTGGTGCCGGACAGCATCAGGCGGTCAGCCTCGCCGTGCGGGCAGGTACGCGCCGAAGCCATACCGCCGCACTTGTAGCACCAGAAGGTCCAGTCGATTTTCAGCGGCTGGGTCTCGAGCGAACCCTTGGGAATCTCGTCAAAGATGTGATGGGCATCGAAGGGGCCGTAGTAGCTGCCGACGCCGGCATGGTCGCGACCGACGATCAGATCAGAACAGCCGTAGTTCTGGCGGAACAGCGCATGCAGCAGCGCCTCGCGCGGACCGGCATAGCGCATGTCGAGCGGATAACCCGCCTGCAGCACGGTGTTCTTGACGAAATAGTGCTCGGCCAGCGTGGCGATCGCTTCGGAGCGCACCTCGGCGGGGATGTCGCCCGGCTTCAGGTTGCCGAGCAGCGAGTGGATCAGCACCCCGTCGCAGGTCTCGATGGCGATCTTGGCCAGGTATTCGTGCGAACGGTGCATCGGGTTGCGCGTCTGGAAGGCAGCGACCCTGGTCCAGCCCATGGCCTCGAACCTGGCGCGGGTTTCCTTCGGCGAGAGAAACAGATCGCCGTACTTTTCCGGAAAATCGCCTTGCGACAGCACCTTGATCGGGCCGGCCAGATTGATGTCGCCCTGCTCCATGACCATCTTGACGCCGGGATGCTCAAGGTCGGTGGTCTTGAATACGGTGGCGCACTCATGAGCCTTGTTGATCGCATACTTCTCGGTCACCTGCATGGTGGCCAGAATCGAATTGTCGTCGGGGTCGACCAGGGCGATCTCGCCGCCGGTCTTCAAGCCGTCGGCGGTCGCCTTGTCGGCGGACAGCGTGATCGGAATCGGCCAGAACAGGCCGTTGGCCATCTTCATGCCGTCGCAGACGCCCTGCCAGTCGGTATGGGTCATGAAGCCCTCGAGTGGCGTAAAACCGCCGATGCCGAGCATGATGATGTCGCCTTTTTCGCGGGAACTGACCGTGACTCTCGGCAGGGACTTGGCTCGCGCCAGCTCGGCCTGCAGGGCCGGCCCCTCCAGCAACAAGGGTCGCAAACTGCCGCCGCCGTGCGGATTGACCAAAGCCATGCCGAACCTCCAATTATTCTGGTTATTTTTCGAAGTGCGAAGGCTAGCAATTTCCCCTCATCGCGCCAAGGCGATTATTTCTATTTGGGGATAAGGGGATTGTTTATCGACCCGGTCCCTGCCGTGCCGGCGCCGCCGAATCGCTGCCGAAGCTAGTCCCGAAGCGGTTTTTCAGCGGTTCGGGATGAGCAGGCAGTTGATCCCGGAAGCGGTTCAGCAGTCTCGTCTTTTCCTCGTCGCTCTGAACCAGCAAGGTGATGGAATTGCCGCGCAGCCAGGGATCGTTCTGGATCAGGTCGTAGGCGTAATAGCCTCGGCCGTTATGCATCACGATGCTGCTTTGCGCAGGCGTTGCGGGCGGCATCTGCGCCAAGTGATCTGCCATGAAGCTGCCCATCTGGAACAGGCGCAGGCCATTGGCCGCAAGCAGGCTGAGCAGCGCGGTCGCTGCCAGCATCCGCATCCACCGCACGCCCTCGCCGGGGACCGCCGCGAGTTTCAGCGCCCCCGCCGCTGCCAGTACCGGCAGCACTCCCCAGGCGGAGTGGAAATAGCGGTAGCCCCAGCCGTGCCCCTGGTCGAAGCGGATCAGGAAGTAGGCGAAGAATGTCGTCAGCGCCGAAGCGCCGAGCAAGCGGATACCGGTAGTCTTCGCTGCGCGGCCACCCCGCCAGGCCAGCAACAGCAGCAGCGGTGAGGCCCACAGCCAGAGCTTGACCAGCCCGGCCAGGCGGGCATAGACGATCGATTCATCTGGCATCTGCAGCACGTGCAGCAGGCGGCCCACCAGCCCGACCGCCCGGTCGAGCAGATCGGGCGGCGCAACCGGCCCCGGCGCAACTGCAACGGCCGCGCCAAGCTGCAGGATCTGCTGCTGCCAAAGCGACCAGGCCAGCAACAGCCCCGCGACCATGGGCAAGTATCCGGCGGCGAGCCAAAACAGGTTGCGCGCACGGCCTTCGCTTTGCAACGCCACCCACGCGGTCCAGGGCGCCGCGAACACCAGATGGGGGAAGGGGTTGTGCAAGGCCAGGGCAAAGCCGCCGACCAGCCCCGCCAGGAAGAGTCGGAGCGGAGTCAGGGACAGCAACAGCCAGGCAAAGCCGAGATTGAACAGCAGATGCGCCGGCATCGAATAGTAGGTAATTCCGTTGGCCACGAAGGCCGGCGAAGCCAGCGCGAACAACAAGGCCCAGCCCGCGGCCAGCGGCGACGCGATTAGATCGCGCGCGATGCGGCCGATCAGCAGGAAACTCGCTGCGACCAGGGTGGGATTGCAGGCCCAGGGGATGCCGAGCCAGACGAAGGGCGCCAGCAACAGCGAAAAGCCTGGCCAATAGGCGGAGAACACGGCGCCGCTGCTTCGATTCACCATCAGGAAGTGATTCTGAAACCCCTTGGGAATCAGGTCGTCGAGCAGATCGGGCGGGAACTGTCCGTGCAGGGCGCCGGCGGCAAACACTTTGGCCTGGAACACGGCCGCATACTCGTCCATCGACAAGGGATGGTCGTGGTAGACCCAGACCGATCCGGCGCAGAGCAGGGCCCACAGGCCGATGGCGACGGGATAGCGCTGCCGGTCCAGGGTCAGCAACAGGCTTTCCGGCCGACTGCCGCCGTGCGGCCGCCGCGTCCCGAACCAGATCCCGAACGCCAGCAATGCCAGCAGCAACCAGGCCGCCGGCAGATCGTAGATGGTCAGCAAATGCCAAAATATTCGCCCGTGGACCTCGGCATTGGCATCGATGAAGACGATCGCCAGCAGCGTAAGCAGGCAGGCCGCGAAAATCAAGCGCCGGAAACTCATGGCTTGGGCAGGGCGGACAGCGATCCGAGCAGTTCCGCATACCGGGCCGCCGTCGTCTCCCACGACCAGTTATGGCGGGCAAATTTCGCTACCTCGCGGCGCAAGATTCGCAACCGCTCGGGCTCGTCGCGCAGGTCGGACAGCCGCTCTGCCCAGCTTGCCGCCGTCTCGCCAGCGCCGACTCTTTCGACCAGCATCAGGGGCCGCGCTGGGGGACAGCCTGCGGCGGTTTCTTCGCCTACCATCACTGGCGTGCCGCAGGCCATGGCCTCCTGGACCACCAGCGGAAAACCTTCGCCGACACTTGGCAGCACCAACAGGTCGGCAGCGCGGTAATAGGGCGCCAGACCAAAGCCGGTCTTGCCCCGCACCACGAGCACGTTGGCCATGTTCCAGGTGCCGGGATCCAGCGGACCATGGCCGGCGAAAACCCACAGGTCTTGAGCAAATGCCGCAGCCAGTTCGCGCAACATCGGCAAACCCTTCTTTTCCACAAAACGGCCGACGAAGAGCAACACGCGCCGGCCAGAGCGGCGCGCAGCGACGATCGCCGGATCGTCTGCCACCTGGCCCTCGGGATGAAAAACCGCCGTGTCGACGCCGTTCGGGATATAGGCCGGCGGCGACCTGAAACGGCAGAAGCGCGCGAACTCGTCGCGCACCGCGGGGCTGATGAAAACCACTCCTTGCGCGCTCGACAGGACCAGCCGGCCCAGCGTGCGATTGGCCAGCTGGTGAATCCCGCGCAGGAGGATCGAGCGAAACGGCACGGCCCCGACATGCTGGGTCACGATCAGCGGCACACCGCGCAGGCGAGCGAACAGCCAGGCAAGTGCGTTGCCGAAATACAGCGCATCGTGAATATGCACCGCATCGGCTTCCGCGACAGCGAGCCAGAGTTCGCGCAGGGCGCCCAGGGACCAGAGCGGCCAGGGAAAGCCCAGGCGCTGCTCGATGCCGTTCCAGGCGGTCATCGGCACCGGGATCATGCCGGCAGGAAGGTCCTGCGGCCGCGCATCGACATCGCTGGCCAGCCAGGTGACCTGCCAGTCGTGAGATTCGGCGAGTCGCCGTGCCAGTTCGGCCGCGACCTTTTCCACGCCGCCACCGTGGGTGGAAAAGTAGTGGGTGACGAGAACCAGGCGCCGACTCATCGCATCATCGCTGCCGGTTTGCGCCGGACATAGATCGAGCCGGGTTCCGCGTCGGATTCCATCAGGGGACAGCTTTGCGCCAGCCGCGCCCGATCCTGATGGCACAGATAGTTCGCCGCGAGCACGATTTCCCAATCCGAATTTCCCGACAGAAAGGCTTCCACCAGATATTGCTCCGCCCACAGCAGCGCCTTCTCCTCAGTCCAGTGCAGGGGATAGTCGGCCGGCGAGAAGATGTCGTGGAAATGAACCGTCACTCCGACAGCGAGGGTCGGCAGCACTTCGAGAATCAGGTAGTTGACATCGCCGCCGGCGCGCACCACGTGGGAGGAGTCGATGAACAGGAGATCACCGGCAGCCAGCGTCTCGAAGAAGTCAACCGCAAGCGTTTCGACCGGAACGCGCAACACCTCGACCCCGATCGACTCGATCCAGGCCATTTCGTAAGGCTCTACGCAAAGGTGCTGCGCCGGGCTGCCTTCCGCGGTATTCCGCTGCAAGGCCTGCGCCGCGACCAGGGTCGAATGGCCGCTGCCGATCTCGACGATCTTGCGCGGACGCAGATGACGCACCAAGCTGTAGAGGATATCCGCGTCACCGCCGCGGAAGTTCGGATTGCGGGGATCGAAGCGACGCCCGGCGACATCGCGCTGCGGCAGCGCGCGAATTTCGTCGGCCCATGCGAACGAATCGACCAAAGTCCACTGCGCCGCCGCATTCCAGTCGATGCCGGGGAGGCGTCGCGGCTCGGTCGCACGCGCCGGATTCGGAAACGGTTCATAGTAGTGCTTGCGCACGGGGAGGAGGCCGACGGCGAAAAGAACGCGGCGAGTAAAGACCAGCTTATCCAGTCCCACCGTGCGTACCAAGCGCAGGAACAGACCTGCCAGGGCAGCGCCCGGGGCGGCCACGATGTCGATCAGGCGGAACAGCAGCGCAACAAGCCGGGTCATGCCGACACCCCGCGCCTTGCGCCATGGCGCCAGCGCCACGCGAGGATGCGCCGTCTGCCGGCACGCAGGGCGCACAGTATGAGTCCGACGGCCGCGACGATGCGCGGGCCCCCGGACCAGCGTTGCCAGTTAACGACGGCCTGCCGCTCGCCGCGCGCGAGTGCCGCGAGGTCGGCAGTCAGGCCGCTGTCGCCGAAACCGCGCTTGTCCTTGCCATAGCTGACAAGAGCCTCATCGAGGATCGCGCAGCCATGGCGGGCGGCAATTCGCAGCCACAGGTCGTAGTCCTCGCAGCAACGCATGTCCTCGCGGAAGCCACCGACGGCGTTAAACGCGTCGCGTCGCAACAGCACGCCGGATGTCGTGAAGCGATTGCGTACCAGCAGGGCAGCCACACCTACGGCTACTACGGCGCCCTGGCTCCGGACCGGCATCAGGTCGGAGGCGACGCCGAGCAGGTTCAATCCGGGTCGATGGGACAGGATAGCGCGCTGACGCTCGAGTTTCGTCGGCAGCCAGACGTCATCGTCATCGAGCAGGGCAATCCACTCGCCACCAGCGGCGGCGATGCCGCGATTGCGGGCGGCTGCCGGCCCGGCATTGTCCTGTCGCAGGTAGCGTACGACCGGGCGGGAAGGGTTTGCCGCCAACGCCTGCATCCACGCTGCCGTGTCGTCGGTTGAGCCGTCATCGATAACGATCAACTCATCGGCGGGCGATGTCTGCGCAAGGACCGAGGCGAGCGCCTCCTGCAGGCGAGGCCGGCGGTTGCAGGTCGGAATGATGACACTGACGGTCGGCATGGTTCAGGGCGCCAGCTTGCGCATCAGCCGCAAAGCATGGCCCGTTGCGGCCAAAGCAGGATTGAGTATCGGCGCGATCAGCCTTGCCAGCGCAGCGCGGGAGCGCGCGGCATCAAGTCTTGGCTCCGCCGCAGTGCGTCGGAATATCCCGGCGTGTGCCGCACCGGGGACTATGCCGACGGGTAACAGGCCGAGTGGGGCGATTACCCAGGCGAAGGTGTGACGCAGGTGAAAGGTCTCCGGCAGATGGCAGCGAATCACCGGATGGAAACAGTTGGCGAATATCGCATGCCCGCCTTCGCGGGTGCTGGCCGCGAGCGTGCCGACGACCGCTACCGGATCTTCCAAGTGTTCGAGCACGTCCTGGGCAATGACGGCGTCGTACGCCCCTTCAAGCGCACTGCTCCAGCGGATGCCGGGAAAGTCCTCGGTCCTATGCCGCGAGATGACGGACGGGTTGGGCTCGACGATGGTCACCCGGGCGTCGGGTGCGGCCTGCGCGATGCTGCGCGCAAGCTGGCCGCCGCCGCCGCCGAAGTCGGCGATGCGCCGACCGCCCTTGCCTGACAACCACTCGGCAATGGCCACGCGATGACCCGCCGACACCGGATCAGTAGCCGTGAAAATTCCGTTGAGGATCCACACGGGATGGGCGTAGTAGCGGGCCAGACCGTGCTCGGTGCGATTGCGGTCGAGAGCCATGGCGGTCCACGCGACGTCGAGGTGCCGCCACATTTCCTCTATCGTTATCCGCGGCTTTGCGGTGAACTCCGACAGGAAACAGGCTTGCTCGTCTGTCAGCAACGCGTCTGGAATGTCTTCGCCCCAGAGGTTCATGATTTGCCGGTCCGGGGGAAGGCGTCCATCGCCTGCCGGTAGGTATCGAGGTACTGCGGAATCACCACGTCGGCCGACCAAAGCGACTCGGCTCGGCGCCGGGCGGCCACACTCAGGCGGGCGTGGCGTTCCGCATCGGCTAGCATCCAGCGGATGCCATGAGCGAGGTCTGCGTCATCGAAGGGACGCGCCAGATAGCCCGTACCCTGGTGTTCGACAATATCGGACAGCCCGCCGACATCGAACGCAGCCACCGGGCAGCCGCAAGCCTGCGCCTCCGTTGCCATCTGCGGCAAATTGTCCTGGCGCGATGGCACGACGGTGACATCCGCGGCCGCATACGCGAGCGCTAGCGACGCGTCGTCATGCAGCATGCCGAGCCAGCGCGTCGGCAGGCCGAGGTCCGGCGGGTGCGCCGGCGGCTCTTGGCCGATGATGACGCAGGTGAGATCCGGATGGGTGCCGGCCAGGTTCGTCAGGGCATGCGCGAGAAGATCCCAGCCCTTGCGCTGCGGTTCAGCGCCGCCGCTGCTGCCGAACAGAAGCAGCGGCCCTTCGCCCGGAAGGCCGAGCACGTGCCGGGCGGAACTGCGCGGCGTCGGTCGGAATCGCTGTATATCGAGGACGTTGGGGATGACAGTCACCGGCCATTGTCCCGTCAAAGGACTCTGGTTTGCACAGGAGGCGATCCAACGGCTCGGGGCAATCAGGTGAATGGGCGGAATGTCGCGCCACGCGGCTGCTTTCCGTCGCCATGTCCACCGGTCGATGTCGAAGCCGGACTGCAATGACGGGCGAGAAGATGCCGGGTAGCCCAGACGCCAGCGCGCCGTCGGCTGCTCGTCGGCGTAATGCTCGGCGCCGCAAAACGGCCACATGTCGTGCAGCGTCCAGACGACGGGGCGGCAACGCGCGAGACGGGCGACTTCGCCGACGCTGAGCGTCTCCTGTCCGATCCAGTGCAGGTTGATCACATCGGGCGCTTCGGCCAGAATGCGCCGATCCGCGAAACCGGGCAGAAAACCGAGGCTGCGCCAGTTGCTGTCGCCGCTTCGCTGCGACTCCTGGATGGCATGGCCAAGTGCCGGACGCAACAGGTTCCAGGCGTGACCGATTCGCGTGGCGGACTCGACGACCGTGGCGGACTTTGAGTGCTTGAAGCTGACGTGCATGCAACTGTCGAGACCCGCCGCGAGAAGTGCGTGGTGCAGGCGGTCGGCGGCCCGTGCGGCACCGCCGGCCAGATCGGAGTGGCTGACGAGAATGATTTTCACGAATGTCCGATCGAGCGCCGCTTCCAGACCTTGTCGAGTAACGGAAAGTTCAGAGCCACCTGTCGTCGCAGGTACGGTAGCCAAGCGATACCGAAGTGTACGCGGTCGGTATGGCGATCCGCCAATGCGTCGCGTTGCATCCGGCCCGGATGATGCAAGGGAAAATCGATAGGCGCCGACGCTGCCGCCGGGTTTGCTGCGTGTTCCTTCGTATTCGTCGCGCCCCGTCCGAATCCAAGGTTTGCGACAAGGTTGCGCTGCGGAATGACATGCAGGCACTCGGCCAACGTACCGCCGCGGGCCATGCAGGAGAGCGATACGTGGTAAGCCCAGCTATCGATGACCTGCTCTCGGCAGAGTCGTCGTATCTGCAGCCAATAAGGTGGAAACAGGATCGACCCATCGGCAAAATGCTTCAGCCCGTTCGCAAGTTCCACGTCGGATGGTTCGGCCCCGGCCCGGTAGGCGCTCCAGGCGCGCCGCCATGACGCCCAGCCCCAGCAATGGAAATGCTTGCTGAAATAGTATGAAGCCTCGCCTCGACGTTGTCCGTCCTGGAAGTTGCTACCCGATATCGAGAAGACCCGCGGTTCCTGACGAAAACGCTGCAGCAGTTCCGCACAGAACGGGAAGAAGCTGGCTGTCGGCAGGCAGTCGTCTTCGAGGACGATGCCCTCCTCTTCGGCGGCGAAGAACCAGTCGAGACCTTCTTCGATGGCGTGCTTGCAGCCGAGGTTGCTTTCGCGCAGCAGCGTATGCACCTGACATGGCCAGTCGACCGCCAACGCGATCTCCCGTGTCTGAGCGCAGTTGTGGCTGTCGTCCGGTCGTCCCGGTCGCGGCCCGTCCGCGGCGATATACAGGCGCGATGGTCGGGCCGCGCGAATTGCCGCGAAGACCTGCGCGGTGGCCTCCGGCCGATTGAACACCAGGAAAAGCACTGGCGCGCCGCTGTTTGCCGGTGACGAAGGGTGTTGGGCTGAACTCATCTAACGCACGTAGGGGTTGGGCGGAAGGTCGACTACGGTGAAGCCTGAGGCGCGCAGCGCATCCGCCGCGATCGCTTCGCCCTTGAAGACGACATAGATGCCGAGGTTGCCGTGGATCCCGAGCAGCTTGCGAAGCAGGCCTTCGCGCCATATCCGCCGCGCGCCGCGGCGCTGCAGTGGCCCCGGCAGCTGTTCGAATTCCATACCCTCGATATAGCAATCGACGATGCCCTTGAAGGCGAAATGCCGCAGGCCCACTCCGAGGAGCATCTGCTGCACGTCGTCGATTGCGAGCTTGTAGACATAGTTTCCCGACTCCTCGAACTGCGGCTGCTCGGGGTAGACGCGGGAGAGCAGTGCCAGCACCAGGCGGCCGATGAGATTGCGCGGTTGTCGCGGCGTCGGCTCGATCAGCACCAGTCCCTTCCGCGCGACGCGCAGCATTTCGTAGAAGGCGACGGCCGGGCGCGGCATATGGTGGTAGGTCTCCTTGCACAGCCCCCAGTCGAAGGTGTCCGAGGCGAAGGGCAGTGCTTCGGCGTTGGCCCGGCAGAATGTGTCGATGTGACCGCGCGCCTTGGCCATGGCGAGAAGCTCGTCCTGTATGTCGGTGCACATGACCTGCTGACCATGTTTCTGCAGCCAAGTCGCATCTGTGCCGAAGCGTCCGTCGCCGAAAGTGATCCATGATTCGCCGGGCCGCAGAACGCTGGCGATCTCGCCGCGCATGCGGTCATGGCGCCAGTAGTCCGTCGTGTCTTCACGCAGCCAGGTCTCGGCGACACGGCGCTTGGCTTCGCTGCCAAGCACCACGCTGGAGTGAGCTTCCGCCTGTGCCTTGTAGAGCTTCTCGGTCAGCATGGCGCTTGGACGGGCTTGACGGCGTCAAGCACGATCGAGGTGAAATGTGGCTCTGAATCTGTGTTCCGTGGATCGAAGCGGAGCGAGCGCCGGACCATGCCGTCTTCGGATTGCCAGGGGAGGAAATGAAACTTCCCCTCTTCATCAAAATTCTCGTAATGCACGACCGAGAACCCTGCACTCGCCAACAGGGCTTCCAGGGTACGGTAGGTGAACAATACCTTGTGGTCGCTCGCGCCTTCGCCGCAACCACCGGGCCTCACCATGTCGATATAAGCGGGATCGGGGTGCAGCCCGTCGGGCACGGCCATGCGCAGGTATCCGCCGGGCTGGAGGAAGCGGAAACAGTTGGTCACAGCGAGGCGACCATCGTTCGGCGTCAGGTGCTCCCAGACGTGTTCGGCCAGAATAGCCTGTAATGACCCCGGAGTGAACAAGCGCTCCCAATCGTCCTGACGCGTCACGTCCAGCACGTCGATGTCGGTCGCCAGCCAGCCATTCTGGGGGATGGCGGCGGAACCGACGACAATGCGCAGTGGTTTCCCGGCAGGAATCCTGATGCGGGCGAGTGCCCGCTTGCAGAAACTCTTCAGGTGTTTGACGGTGGCGACGGTCATCTGGTTCATGTCGTCTCTTGGTTGCGGTCCCCGATTGTCCGTGCAGCCCTATAGGCGTTACGGAGCAATCCTGACCAGACTCGCAGCAGGTTGACCGGTATGGATACCCAAGGGCAACACAATATGACGAATATGGAAGCGTAGATCGGGTTTTCCACGTAGCGCTTGCTAAAGGCTATCGCCAAGAAATCCTTGAGGCTCTTGTTCGGCGCCGTTCTGATGCCAGTGGACGCCCGGTCCATGTTCAGTTCGAAATCGTTACAGGTCGCCAGCGGCACGCCGCGCCGCGCCGCGCGGATTGTAAACTCGTAGTCGCTCCAATAGTGCGGCAGCAACCAGGGGCGAAATCCACCGGATTCCTGAAACGAGCGAAGACTCAGCAACAAGCCCCGGGTAGACAGACAGTTGACCGGGGCTCCGGGGCCGGCGGGTATGAACCTGAGCCGCCTGAGGTCAGCATGAATGCCTGCTGACGGCGGGATGCCTTCGCCGCTGATGGCTATGGCCTGGATCCAGTGGCTGCGATCAGCTTCGAGATGCTTCATGCCGGCGGCCAGGAACTGCGGACCGATGCGAACATCGTTGTTCAGTATCAGGACAGCATCGCCCTCCATGGCCTGGCGCGAGTGCAGAGCCTCCCAGGCCACCTGCAACGCTCCACCCCACCACAGCGAGCCATCCCCCGTGATGAGGGTCAGTCGACTTGTGTCGAGCAGGGTTGTCACGGTGTCTGCCGTTCCATCGGTCGAACCGTCATCGATCAGCAGCAGGTGCCACTCGGCCAACGTTTGACGGCGAAGATCACCGATCAGGGCTCGTGTTTTCTCGGCACGATCGTGCACTGGCAGGATCAAGTAGAGCATCAGTTCTTCCGGAAGATCGCCACCAGGTTGTCGCCAAGGTGCATTGCATCAACGAGGCGATAGACCAGGTGATCGATATAGCTTGCGTGCAGTGCCACGGTAACCGTCCTCCACCACAGTCGCTGCAAGAGCGGGCGGGGTAGCGTGTTGTTCCAGAACGGGTGGGCGGCGCCGGGTTCCGGCATCTTGTAAAGGTGGCACCATTGATACTGCGCCCATGAAGCCGGTGTGATGGTCCGCATCATCGTCACGGTGAATCCAGTGCGCTCGCCCAGCAGGGCGAGCGAGCGGCGTGAAAAGAAATGCCGATGATAAGGCAGGTGCCAGTGCAGCCAGCGGCGCCCGAACATCAGGCGCATGAGGCCGGACACATTGGGCGTCGTGACGATGAGTTGTCCGCCGGAGCGCAGGTTGCGGTTGAGTCCGGCAAGAAGGCTATCCGGGGAAGGGATGTGCTCGATGACCTGGTTAAGCAAGGCCGAGTCGAAATGGGATTCGGGAAACTGATCAGCGTTATAGGACCCGATGCGGACATCGAAGTCCTGCCTGGCGGCAATGGCCGCGACGTTCTGGTCTATCTCGGTGCCGGCCACGTCGCAGCCGCGACTGCGCAGGTACCCCAACATTTCACAGGCGCCACATCCGACTTCGAGCACACGGCTGCCCGGTCTTACCCATAGGGCGGCAGCAGACAAGGCGCCCTCAAGCCAACCGCGGAGCGGCCCCGGTGGCGAGAATGGCTTGTACGTGCTTGCGCTCTGCCGTGAGCGCGGATACCGTTCGGTGTAGAGTTTGGCCAATGACGTCTCGTCGGGGGGATTCGCAATCTGGGCATGCCCGCAGTTGTCGCATCGCATCACTGTGTAGTTGCCCGGCAGACCATAGCGGTCGTCATGGCCGGACATTGCAGGCCTCGTGCGCATCGCGTTGCAACAGGTGTAAGGCGGGGTCATACCTGACCGCCGTCGCTCAATCGATGCCCGACAAGCATGTTCAAAAACGTCTTGCGCGATGCAGGGTCGGCCGCCAGCAGGGCTATAACCGGGATGGTCTGGGCCAGCAGCGCTGCGATAGCCGCTCCACGCAGCCCCAACAGGGGCAGCAGGGCGAAGAGGCCTGCCGCGTGCGAGATCATGGCGATAGCCGTCAGGCGCGGGAGCAGATGCTGGCGCCCCTCCGTAATCAGCGTCTTGCCGAGCACCGCCGAATAGCAGATGAGGGGGAGTATCCAGACGTGAATGCTCAGGACTTGTGCCGACGGGAGGTAGGATTCGCCATATAGCAGCCGGATGATCGGAACTGCCGTCGCAGACACGACGATGCTGCCGGCGATGCCGCTAACGATCAGGGTCCTGCCGAGAAGTCCGATGCGGTAGGCGTAGTCTTCCTTGTCGCCTTGATGGGACGAGACTATGGCCGGAAACAATGCGGTAGCGATCGCAATGGGAAATATATATAGAGCTTCGGATATTACGACGGCCGCAGCGTACCAGCCGACCGATTCTGCATCGGTGATGTGACGCAGAACGACTTGATCCAGGCGGGAATATAGAGAAACCAGAATTCCGGCGACGATAAGCGGCCTTGCCTTGTGCAACGTCGAGAGCGCCAGCTGGCGATCGAATACGCGCGTGAACTCCGGATGCCGGCGACGCCGGAAAGCGATCCAGAGAATGCCCGCCAGTAATGCCTGATCGACAACGGCCACGTAGACGAACGCGGCGAGTTCCGCGCCTGAGACGACCAACACAATCTTCACAAGCGACGAAATGGCCAGTTGGAGCATGCGGCAAGCCGATGGAACCCGCAGGTCCGCCTTAGCCTGGAACCAGTAGTCGATTACGTCGAAGGACTGGAACAGAAGACCGGACGCGATGATCGTTATGTAAATGGCTTCGATTCGGGTGCTGGCGATGTAGGGGGCGCTCATGGCGACAAGCGCGAGTGCGACGATGCTGCCCAGAAGCTTGAGCCGGAAAACAGTACCTAAAATGGCTATGCCCTGCTTCGGGTCGGCGATGAGCAGGCGTACCGCAAGGACATCCATCCCCATGCGGGCGAGTGCGGCAAAAAGAGACGCATAGGAAAGGAAATACGACAAGGCGCCATACTCCGCCGGACCGAGGTGGCGGGCCACCCAGGTTCCGACGAACAGGCCGGCGAGCAATCGCAGCGACTGTTCGACCAGGAGCCACGTCGAGTTGGCCGCATAGCGGCGCATGCTGACAAGCGCGGCCCCGTCGAAAAGGCGCTTCAATGAATCGACCATCTGGCTGACTTGCCAAGCGCCCGCCTTGCCAGATCCGCGACCGCGTGCGCCACCGATATCGGCAAAATGCCGATGGCGGCAATTACGGCGAGTCTCAGCGTGTCGATCAGCCGGTGGCCCAGCGGGACCTTCAGCCCCAGATCGCGGTTGATGGCGGCGATTTCGCGCCCGATCCGGTGCGCCGTATCCAGCCGCAATGACACGCCGCCACGAGGGGCGCGGGTGATGTCCAGGGGCATGAATATCGGTGGACTGTGCCTGATGTGGCGCAGGAGGAAATGCGAGTCCGCAGCAATTGGAAATCGCAGGTCGAAAGGATGGGCATCGGCGAAGAGATCTCTCCGATGAAAGGTCGCACCGTGCGGCGGGAGGGCCGGTCGGCCGATTTCCCACTTGCGGGAGATGGTTTCCCACGGCACGCCGAAGACCTCGATGACCGAGCGCGTGTCCGGACTCAGCAGTATCTGGCGACCGTAAAGGAGGCAGGTCGATGCCGCAACGGTGCGCAGGTGCGCGGCACAAATCTTCAGCGTGTCCGCACTCGCCAATTCGTCCCCGGCGCCGAGAAAGATCAGCCACTCACCACGTGCGTGGCGGCAGGCCTTGTTCCAGGCATCGTAGATCCCGCGGTCGGGTTCGCTGATCCAGTAGGAAAGCAAGTCCTGGTTTTCGCGCAGCAACTCCACCGTGCCGTCGGTCGAACCACCGTCAGCCACGAGCCACTCGAAGTCCCCGAACGTCTGTTGCCGCAGCGAGCGCAAGGTATGGGGCAGCTGTTCCGCCGCATTGAAGGTCGCCGTAACGACGGATACCAGCGGTGCGCTATCCACGATTCGCGCTGCCGCTTGCGGCCAGCTTCCGGTAGGTCAGGAAACCCAACGTCATTGCCTTCACCCGGCCTCCTCGTCTCTGACCATGTTGAACAGAAACACGCCGAACAGCGCATTGACTCCCAGCAGAAAGACAGTGGACGCGACGAAGGCGACATGCACCGTCCCGCTCATGTCTCCGTAGCCGCGAGAAATCCATTCAAGAAGAATCCAGCCGTCGATTGCCAATCCGCTTCCGGCCAACAGCCCCCCGATCACCAGGCCTCGTTCAAGGGTAAAGATCTTCAGCAGACGCCCGAAGCTGGAATCCGGAGTGATGGGATCGCGCCGTGCATTGATGAGCCGCGCCAGCAGACCGAAGCCGATCACGTTTGCGCCCAGCAGCGCGAACAGGCTGGAGAGCGCCAGGTAATGGATGCCGAGCTTGACCCCGCCTACAGCCAGCGGTCCCGGCGCCAGCAGCAGCATGCCGATGACGCCGATGGCGGACAGCAAGCCGCCGGGAACCAGATAAAGCCAGTCCGGCGCATAGGTCAACATGAACCGCAGATGCCGCCAGCCGTCGCGGAAGGACCGCAGATGCGGTGGCCGGTCGCGTTTGTCCGGATAAAGCCTGGTGGGTATTTCCGCGATTCGCAAACCCGCATGGGAGGCGTTGATGACCATTTCGGTGGCGAACTCCATGCCCGGCGTGCGAAGGTTCATGCGATCAAAGGCGTCACGGGTAAATGCGCGCATGCCGCAGTGAAAGTCGCCGATGGGGATGCGGTACATCACGCGCGCCAGGGTCGAAAGCACGGGATTGCCCAGGTAGCGATGCAGCGGCGGCATGGCCCCCGGTTCGATACCGCCCTTGAAGCGGTTGCCCATCACCAGATCATAGCCCGCGTCGATCTTCCTGACGAAGTCGCCGAGTACGGCCCAGTCGTAGGAGTCGTCGGCATCGGCCATCACCACAATCTCACCGCGGGCGGCCTTGATGCCTGCCGTCAACGCCGCGCCATAGCCCTTGCGCGGCTCATGGACGACGCGGGCGCCGAGCGCCCCGGCGATTTCGACCGAGCGGTCGGTCGATCCGTTGTCCGCCACCACCACCTCGCCGGCGATGCCAAGGTCGCGAAACGCACGCTGGGCCTTTTCAATGCAGAGGCCGAGCGTCCTTTCTTCATTGAGGCAAGGCATCACGGCCGTGACGCGGACATCAGTCATCGGCTTCCCCGCGCTCTTCATGGTAATCATCGTCGACATTCACCGCCCAGATCGCTGCCTTGTCCACCTTGCCGTCCAGGATCGCCTCCACCGCCAGTTTCGCCGTCAGCATTGAATGATCCTGGTTATTGTAACGGTGCATACCGTTGCGCCCGACCAGGTATAGGTTCTCCAGCCCGTCCAGCCATTCGCGAACGCGCGGAAACTGCTGGTAGGCGCCGAAGTAGGCCGGATAGGTTTTCGGCACGCGAATGACCGTGCCGTCCAGCACATCCGCGCGGTCGATCATGCCGATCTTTTCGAGTTCGCCGGCCGCCAGTTCGATCATCGCCGGGTCCTCCAGCCGCCACAGCTCGTCGCCTTCCTGGCAGAAGTATTCGAGTCCGAGCCAGACCTTGTCGGGCTCCGCCACCAGGTCCGGGCTCCAGTTGTTGAAGACCTGCAGCCGCCCGATGCGCACGTCGCGCTCCTGGATGTAGATCCAGTTGTCGGGCGGCATGTTGTCGGCGCGGGTGCTCTGCGCCTGCGGGTTGGCGCGCATGCGCGAGACCAGCAGGCCGACGGTGATGAAGTCGCGATAGGGCAAGGCGGCGGCTATGTCGCCGACATCCGGCGGCGCCGGCGGCTGCATTCCCGCCACCAGATCCTTGACCGGCATGGTTGAAATCACGTACTCGCCGCGCAGTTCGGCGACATGGCCGGCGGCATCCTGCGTCAGCACGGCGACCACCCGTCCGCCTTCATGCCGCAGGCCCTTGACCTGCTGTCCGCAGCGGATCTCGCCGCCGCCCGCGCTCACCCGCCGGGCCACTTCCTGCCACAACTGGCCGGGCCCCAGGCGTGGATAGAGGAAGTGTTCGATCAGGCTGGTCTTGGTTGCCTGCCTCGCGGCTGCACCGCCGAAACGCTGGCGCAAGGCATGGCGCAAGGCCTCGACGATGGACAGCCCCTTGATCCGCTGCGCCCCCCACTCCGCGCTGATCTGATCGCAGGGCACGCCCCAGACCTTTTCCGTGTAGTCCTTGAAGAAGGTGCGATACAACTCGCCGCCGAAGCGATTGAACAGGAAATCCTCCAGCGAGCGTTCGGATCGACGCGGAAACAGCATCGCCCCGACATAGCTGAAGCCGATGCGCAGCAGCCGCAACGGGCCGAGGTTCAACAACGTCGTGGCATTGAGCTTGATCGGATAGTCGAAATACTTGCGCAGGAAATAGATGCGCGACAACCGGTCCCGCACCAGCATCACCAGGCCTGTGGTGCCCGTGGCCGGGCGATCGGCAGCCACCGTCCGCCGCTGTCCCTGATAGGCGATCTCCACCGCCGCGCCGTCCCCCGCGACGGGCAGGATTTCGCGCCACCAGTTCATCACCCAGTCGGACTTGGAGAAGAAACGATGACCGCCGATGTCCATGCGGTTGCCCTTGTACTCGACCGTTCGCGAAATGCCGCCGACGGCTTCGGTGGCCTCGATGACCAGCGGCCGCATGCGGCCGTCGCGCAGCAGTTCCAGCGCCGCCGTGAGGCCGGCGGGGCCGGCACCGATGATGATTACCAGGGGCTTGTCCATGAGCGATTATGGCCGGAACAGCCCCCATTTGCGCACGGCGAAGTTGAACGAGAAAGTCATCCCCGCGGCCACCGCCTTGGCTGCCAGCAGGCCCAGCCCGGCGTACTCCACAGCCGCATAAATCACCAGGTTGTTGAGCCCGAGACCGGCCACGCCGACGGCGACAAACACCGCAAACTCGGTCCTGGGGAAGGCCGCCAGACGGCGATGACGAAAAGCCCAACCTACCGACAGCAGGTAGCTCGTCACCGCGCCGAGTACAAAACCGAGGGTCGCTGCCCACAGGTAATGGACGAAGTTGGCAGCCAGCAGCATGACGCCGGTGTCTGCCGCCAACGCCACGCCGCTGACGACAAAGTAACGGAGCAGTTCTTCCAGTTGAGTCCGCAATTCGCGCTGTGCCGTCATGACGTCGGCCTTGCGGCGCGCAGTTCGGTGCAGCCATACAGATGTGCGTAACGCTGCTCCGCCCGCGACGACAGTCCCGGCACCGGCGCAGGCAGCACCACCCAGTCGAGGAGCGGATCGCTGCAAAGCTGGCGCGGGTCGGTTCCGGCCGCCACCCTGGCCTGGCGCCGCTGCCACTCGTGGAACTTCCCGGATGAGAACACTCTGCCGATCGCCTGATACTGCCCGAAATAGCTGGCTGTCCCCAGCTCGAACCAAACCGCGAGCTCGCGTTGCGGCCAATACACCGTGCTGCCGGGCTTGACCCATTGCCCGAAGGGATGCGGCGGACAGCGCGTGTCGAGATAGCAGGCCTGCTCGCCGCGATACTGTGGGGAACGCCGATCCCAGGCACCAAGCGTCGCGACCAGGGCAAGGCTTACTGCGCCAAAGGCAATGATCATGGCCGGCAATGCACCGGGCATGCGTCCGCGGAAACCGGCACCCGGCCCGACCGGGAGCAACGCCAGCAGCAAGGCGAAATGCCAGCTGTTGCCTGCCAGCAGGCCCTGCAGCCAGTCGGCACCCGTCCACCACGGATTGAGCAGTTTCGTGCCGGCAATTTCCCAGCCCGCCAGAATGTTGGGCACAGCCGACAGAGCGGGCACTGCCAGGGCAAGGCCGAACCAGCGCTGCCAGCGGCCGGCCCATGCCGCAAGCCGGTCGATCCAGGCCACGGGCATCAGGCTCGCCATTCCAATTGCCCAAAGCGCGCCCGGCAACCAGTTGGAATTCACGCCGGTGAGAACGGCAATCAGGACGACCGACAGCCGGCCCGCCGCAGATGCCTGCCACGCACGCCGGCCAAGATCGAGAACAGCCACCGCCGCCATCGGGATCAGTAGTGCCATCACCCGCCAGGGCTGCACCTGCACCACGATCTCGACCGGAAAAACATAACTGGCAAGCAGGGCCATGCCCAGTCCGCCGAGGCCAAGCAGCAGCAGGCGCAGATGCAAGGCACGCCACTTTTCACTGCCCGTCCGCGCGCCGAGCCACAAGGCGACCAGGACCGCCGAATATTCCGGCAGGCGCGTCTGCAGCGGCGCCTTGAAGACCACATCGGGCGCCGAGGTCCTGGCGAATTCCAGCCATTCATCCGTCATCAGACGCAGGTAGGGCAGGTCGAGGTTCAGCGCACCCAGCAGCAACACGACAATGACCGGCAACAGTGCCAGAGTCACTGCCGGCAGCGGGCGCAGGCGTGCCAACACCCATGCTGCCAGAGACCAGACGCCCTGCAGCGGATGCAGCGCGGTGGCGGCCAGAGCAAGGCCAAAGGACCAACCCTGCCGCTGCGCCGCCAATGCCGCGACGCTGGCCAGCGCCAGCGGAATGGCGAGGGATCGCGCCGTGGCGAAATTTTCGCCGAGGACAAAAATATTGGCGTTGGGCGAATAGCTCACCACCACCACGGCGCCGAGGAATACCGCGAAGCGCGAAGCGAAACCGGCGCCCAGCATGGTCCGCGCCAGGGCAAGGCAGGCCCCCGTCCACAGCAGCCCGCCGCCGAGGGTCACCCACCACGCCGCGCGATCCAGCCCCAACCAGCCGACCAGTGCGCCGTACAGGGGCGTAAACAGGCTGAAGGAACCCTGCGAGCCGAAACTGAAGAACAGGTCACCGGCAAGGCCCTGCGGATTCAGCCAGTGCGCCGCCAGCAGGCCATAGACGTTGGCGTCGTGCCAGACACCCTGGTAAGGATGATTCAGCAGCCAGACCAGGAAAGCCGTCAGGAACACCAGTCCGGCGCGGGCTGCATCCATCGGCGCCGGCAAATCAGTCGCCTTTGACAAAATGCAGGAAGGCCGTTTCCAGCGACAGGCTCGGTTTGATTTCGATCAGCGCGTGACCGGCCTGGTCGAGCGCGTGCAAGGTCGGCCACAATTGGGTTCGCGCCACCTCGATGACCCAGCGCCCGCCCGGCTCGGCGATCATGCCGGGGATAGCCGCCGGCCCCTGGCTGCGCACCAGGACCTTGTCGGCTTCTCCCGCCAGTTCGGCGGGCGCCCGCACCGCGCGCAATTCGCCCTTGTGGATCAGGCCGAAGCGATCGGCCAGGCGCTCGACATCATGCAGCACATGCGAAGTGAGAAAGATCGTGCCGCCCTGCCGCCGATATTCCGAAAGAATATCGACGACATCGCGCCGCCCAATCGGATCCAGACCCGATAGAGGTTCGTCAAGAATCAGCAGGCGCGGCTCGACCGCCATGGCATGGGCCAGCGCGGTGCGCTGCGCCATCCCTTTGGAGAATCCGCGCACCACCTTGTTCGCCACCTCGGCCAGTGCGAAACGCTCCAGCCAACGCAGGCAGTGGGCGGCCGGATTGGCCGGCTTGCGGCCGTGCAGGCTGAGGCCCATGCCGAGAATTTCCATCGGCGTCAGGTAGTCCGGCAGGCTGGGATTTTCCGGCACGTAGCCGAGTCCGCGGCGGGCCTCCGGCTGCGCCACATCGATGCCGAACAGCTTGGCCGAGCCCGCGCTGGGGAACATGACGCCGGTAAGAATCTTGATCGCCGTGCTCTTGCCGGCGCCATTGGGACCGATGAAGCCGAACACCTCGCCTTCATCGACCGTCAGGGATATGCCCTTGAGCGCCTCGAATGGCGGCGACGCCCAGCTTCGCGGGTAGGTCTTGCGCAGGTCGGTGAGGGTGATCGCGACAGTCATTTTGCGGAGGGCACGGCAGGTGTTGTGCGCAGAATTATCCGGCCTTGCTTGTCCAGGTCAAAGCCGAAACCGAAGGGGTCGGCCGGAATCGCGGCGACGAAACCGGCATCGACCAGTTCCTGCAGTCTGGCCGGCGGACGCTTGAAGCGTTCCCGGAAACGCTCGGCCGTCTGGCGCAGGTCCTTCAGCAAATGCAGGCGGGCGACGCGCTGCTCCAGATAGGCGCGGAAATCCTTGCGCTTGGCCTGGCCCGCCATGGCCTCGACGACGCGTATGGCCAGGTCGATGTCCTGCGCCTTGTCCATCCACCGTGCGGCGAGATTCAGCATGATGAGCCGCTCCTCATCGTCCGGCAGTTTCTCGGCCGCCGCGCGCAGCCATTGCGCCGCACCGACCGCATCGCCCTTGAATTGCAGCAGGTGAAAGGCGTAGTAGAAGGGCGGCTGATAGTCGAAATAGCGGGCCTTGCCGGCGCGCGCCAGGATGGTTTGCGCTGCCTCCAGTTCGCCGTTCCAAGGCAGGATCGCCGCCGCGATGTAGTAGTTGTCCTCGTGCGCCGGATTCAGCCAGGAGGCGTCCTCCTGCACCTTGCCGAGAATGCGGTAGTCTTCCGGGCGCATCTTGTCGGTGGCCACGATCAAGGCGCGGATGGCGGCGAGGTTGGCCGCCAGGTAACGGTCGCCGGCGCTCATGAATACCTGTACGAACAGCGGCAGCGCCACTTGCAGTTCCAGCGCCACGGTCTGCCGCGGCAGCGATTTCAGGCGCTCTGCAGAAATGATGAAGGCCGCCGCACAAGCCAGCGCCATCAGCCACAGGGCAGCTCTGGGATTCGCCGTCATGACGGCACCGGCTGCGAACGCCTACTGAAAATCACGGCGACTGAAAGTGATGACGGCCAGCGCGATCAGCAGGGCGGCATAGCAGGCCGCCAGCGCCAGGCCCAATGCAACGGCGAGTGCCTCCGGCGCCAGCCCGTACATCGGCCAGGCGCGCCAGTCGAGACGCGAAAGGTCGGGAAGCACCCACTGAATGGCGTTGATGACGGGAGCAAAGCGCATCAGTTCGGCGTCCCCGTCCGCGCCCTTGCCCAGGTATTCGGCCACCGCGCCCAGGCTCTTGCCGCCGACGGCGAAAGCCAGGCCGAGGGCGAGAGGCAGCATCGGCACCGTGGCAAACGTCGACAGCCACAGGGCAAAGGCGGCCACCACCGCCGCATCGACCCAGAGGCCGAAGACGGTAAGCCAATAAGGCAAGCCCGCGGCGATGACAAAGCCTTGTTCGTAACCGCCGCCGGTGGTCAGCACCGCCAGCCACAGCAGCAGGCCGAGCAGCAAAGCCGCCAGCCCCAGCAGACCGATGACACCCAGGTAACGGCCGAGCACATAGTTGCCGCGCGCCACCGGGTAGGTCAGGGAAAACAGCACCGTGCGCCGCTCGATCTCGCGCCCCACCAGTTCCTGCACCCAGAACAGGGCGAACAGGATCAGGGTAATGCGCAGGCCGGACAAGCCGACATCAAGCGCCACCGTGCGCGGCTGCCGCGGCGAAAACGAGGCGGACAGATAGGCGACGCCTACCAGCAGTGCGCCGAGGATCAGGATGCCCTGGATGCTGCGGCTGCGCAGCCCGGCACGCCAGGCGGTGGTCAGGAAGCTGATCAATTGCTTGCACTCGCCATTGCGGAATTCATGGATTTCCCGGGCTCGCGCAACGCAACCCGGTAACGCGGCGAGTATTGTAACCTCACAAGGCGGGGCGACATCAGGTATGCAGGAAGCCTACAAGATGCTCGCTGCGACGGCCTGGGTCATGATGTTCTTGGCGTCGGCCAGGGCGGCCTTGTTCTCGGCTTTCTTGGTGTATTCGCTGAACTGCGGAATCGCTATGGCGGCCAGAATGCCGATTATCGCGACCACGATCATCAGTTCGATCAGGGTAAAACCTTGTTGCAAGGTCTGTCTCATGCGGACCCCCTTGAAGAAAGAGACCGGGAATCATCCGGTTGTCGTGCTGCTCCCGGATGAAGCCGTGAATACGTTGCCAGACTCGGCACGGCAAAAAAAAGCGCGCCTCGGGGCGCGCTTTTTTCCTGGACACCGAAATGATCAGGACGAGCTGGCAGCCAAGGCGTCAGTCGCGGCAGTGCTGGCGTCAGCCGCGGCACAAGCCGTCGCTGCAGTCAGGCCGCAGGAGCTGGTGCCGGCACGCAGTCCTACCGAGCCGCCATTGGAGTGGCCCGAGAAAATCTGATTGCCCTTGGTCGAGATCGCACCTACAGCTGCGGTATTGGCGCTCTCAAGAAAAGCCACGCTGGTGTTGGCCGAACACTTTGGAGTAAAAGCGACCTTCACGAACATATTGGCAACAGCGGTATGCGCAGTTCCGGTTCCCGTCGTGCAAAGTGTTGCGGCCCAAGTTGCGGACGAAGCGACGCACAGTGCCACGACCAAGATAGTCTTTTTCATTCTGTATATTCCTTTAAAAGGTTATAAGCGGGCGCGCGCTTAGGTACTGGCCGCAATCGCTTGGGTCAGGACGTTCTTGGCGTCGGACTGGGCGGACTTGTTCTCGGCCTTCTTCGTGTACTCGCTGAACTGCGGAATGGCGATGGCGGCCAGAATGCCGATAATCGCGACGACGATCATCAGCTCGATCAGGGTAAAACCCTTTTGCAACGTCTTCTTCATGCGGATGCTCCTTTTAGGAAAAAGTAACGACGTTTGTCGTAGCAGAATACAAAGCACAAATCGGGCCAGCGTAGAACCAAAGCCCTGCCATGCCCCCGGACAATTCGGCGCCCATATACTGACAAAAAACGTCACCTGTCGCGCCCAGAAGCGTCAGCGGCGGCCCGGGCCGGGCCAAAATTATGCTGTCAGGGCGGATTCATCGACCTGATCCAGTTGTCCCGGATCAAGAAACTGCTCGGCATAACGCCGATAGACGCCCTGGTTGACGAAAACATCGAACAGGTCGGGGTCGATATGGCCGCCCTTCTTGAAATTGGCCATGATGTCCATCGCCTGCGACAGCTTCATGCCGGCCTTGTAGGGGCGGTCGCGGGCGGTCAGCGCCTCGAAGATATCGGCGATGCCCATCATCCTTGCCTGCACCGACATCTGCTCGCGCGTGAGGCCCCTGGGGTAGCCCTTGCCGTCCATGCGCTCGTGATGGCCGCCGGCGTATTCGGGCACCCTGGTCAGATGCTTCGGCCACGGCAGCTGTTCCAGCATCTTGATGGTGGCGACGATGTGGTGGTTGATGACCTCGCGCTCCTTCTGCGTCAGGGTACCGGCGCGGATGGTCAGATTGTCGGCCTCATCGGCACTAAGGAAATCCGATACCACGGCATCGACGTTGCGCCACTTGCGATGGCTGCCGATGTCGCGCACGCGCTGGAGATCCTCGTCATTCATCTTCTCGCCACCGACATTGGCCTTGCGCAGGAACTCGCGCTCATCGTCCAGTTTGCGAACTTCCTCGTGGTAGTCCCGCCAGATCCCCGCGTCCGCCGCGGCGTCGACTTTTTCGCGCAGGGCGAGTTGCTTGCGCAGCGCACTGATCTCGGCATCGCGCTTGAGCACTTCAAAGCGGGTGTCGACCAGGTGGATGCGATCGAACAGGGTTTGCAGCTTGGTCGCCTTGTCGACCACATGGACCGGCGTGGTGACCTTGCCGCAGTCGTGCAGCAGGCCGGCGATCTTGAGTTCGTAGTGGTCGCGGTCGTCCATCCTGAACGCGGCCAGCGGTCCTTCCTGCACGGCGTCAGCCGCATCGGCCAGCATCATGGTCAAGGCCGGCACGCGCTGGCAATGGCCGCCGGTATAGGGCGATTTTTCGTCAATCGCCAGGTTGATCAGGTTGATGAAGGCCTCGAACAGTTCTTCAAGCTGGGTGATCAGCAGGCGATTGGTCAGGGCAATGGCGGCCTGCGAGGCGAGCGACTCGGCAAGGCTCTGGTCGGCCAACGAGAACGGAGTGACCTGACCGCTCGCCGGATCGAGGGCGTTGATCAGTTGCAGCACGCCGATGATCTCGCCCTCGTGGTTTTTCATCGGCACTGTGAGGAATGACTGCGAGCGATAACCGGTGCGCTGGTCAAAACTGCGGGTGCCGGAAAAGTCGAAACCGGCCTCGGTGTAGGCATCGACGATATTCACCGTCTTGTCGTGAATGGCGGCATAGGCTGCCACCATCGCATCGTTGGGCTGGCCCGTGCTGTTGACCAGCGGCAGGTTCGGAAAGTTGATGGCGTTGCCGGTGGTGCCGCCCATGGCGATTTTCAGCGAATCGGTGCGCAGGATCTCGAAGCGCAACGCGCGGCGGTCTTCCGTCATGCGATACAGGGTGCCGCCGTCGGCATGGGTAATGGTCTTGGCCGCCACCAGGATGGATTCAAGCAGCCGGTCGGTATCGCGCTCCTTGGAAAGCGAAGCGCCGATGGCATTCAGCTGTTCAAGACGGCGGAACAAATCGCTGGAGCTATCCATGTTGCCTCCTTACTTGATACAGACGGCCCGCACCTGTTTGAGGTCGGTGACCCCCTGCAAGGCCTTTTCGAGGCCGTCCATCTTCAGCGTAAGCATGCCGTCCTCCAGCGCCTGGGCGAACAGCTGCACCACCCGGGCGTGCTCCTGAATCAGCTTTTTCAGCGGCTCGGTGCCGATCATCAATTCATGCAAGCCGACGCGCCCCTTGTAGCCGCTGCCGCCGCATGTGTCGCAACCCTTGGCCCGGGTGAACACCATGTGACCGTCCTTGCCGTAGTCCTTGATCAGGCGCGCCTTCGTCGCCGCATAGGAGCCCTCCATGTCTTTCTGGAAGCTTGCGGTATTTTCCAGCTCGCTGCAGTACTCTTTCATGAACAGCCTGACTTCATCTTCGTCGGGCGTGTAGCTTTCCTTGCACTTGCACAGGCGCTTGGCCAGGCGCTGCGCCAGAATCCCGAGCAGGGCATCGGAGAAGTTGAAGGGATCCATGCCCATGTCGAGCAGGCGGATGATCGATTCGGGGGCGCTGTTGGTGTGCAAAGTGGCGAACACCAGGTGACCGGTAAGCGATGCTTCGATGCCGATGCCGGTGGTTTCGGCATCGCGCATTTCGCCCACCATGATGATGTCCGGATCGGCGCGGAGGAAGGCCTTCATCACCATCGGGAAATCCATCACCTTCTTGTTGACCTGGACCTGACGCAGACCCTTCTGCGTGATTTCGACCGGATCCTCGGCAGTCCAGATCTTGGTATCCACCGTATTCAGATAGCCCAGCACCGAGTGCAGCGTGGTGGTCTTGCCGGAACCGGTAGGGCCGCAGACGAAGAACAGTCCGTAGGGCTTGGCGATGGTCGTCTTGAGCTTGCCCAGATTGGTCGGCAGCACACCCAGCTTGTCCAGCGGTATCGGCTCGCCGCCGGCGAGGATGCGCATCACGACGTCTTCGACGCCGCCGGTCGTGGGAATCGTCGCCACCCGCAACTCGATGTCGAGCGGGCCATATTTTTTGAACTTGATCTTGCCGTCCTGCGGCTTGCGACGCTCGGCAATATCCAGGTCGCACATGATCTTGAGGCGGGCCACCATCGCGTTGCGATAGCTCGCCGGCACTTCGATGTATTTCGTCAGCGAACCATCCCGGCGAAAGCGGATCAGGACCTTGTCCTTGCCCAACCCCGGCTCGATGTGAATGTCCGAAGCACCCTGCTGATAGGCGTCGATGATGACCTTGTTGACCAGCTTGACCAGTTCGTTGTCCGATGCCGCGGACACGTCGGTGCCGCTGCCGCCGTCACCCTCCATTTCGTCCTGATCAAGGGTCGACAGCAAGTCGCCGACCGAACTGTCATCCGTGAAGCCGGGAACGCCGGTAGCACCGAACAGCTGATCCAGCGTCTGCACGAACTCGTGGTTGGTAGTGACCCGATAGGCGGCCTTGGAGCGCGGGAAAACATTGTTGACCACGCGCGAACCCTTGACCTGCTCCGGGTCCATGCAGACCACCATGACGCCATCGGGGCCGTCCTCCACCGGGGCCCATTTCGCCTGCTCGAGAAAATCCCGCTTGAGATTCTTGAGCAAGTCCATGGGCTTGATGCGATCGGATCTGAACGGCTCGTAAGGCACATTGAAGAACTTGGACAAGGCAAGACCGAGAGCCTGATGCTTGACCTGGAACTCATTGACCAGAACTTCCTCGATGTCCAGATTCTTGCGCCGCGCGGTGCGCGACGCCAGTTCCAGTTCCTGCGCCGAAATGACGGCGTCCGACACCAGGAAGTCGTACTTTGTCTTGACCGCCGGAGCCGGCTTGCTGCGCTGATTGAAGGCGATCGCCAGGGTTTCGCACAGACCCTTGATGCCTTCCTGGACAACCGCTGCAAAAGGGCTGCCGACCTTGTTGTTGATGATCTGGACGACACCGAGCAGGTCAGCGCTCTGGGCATCGACAATCGGCCCCACCAGCATCTGCTTGGTGCGATATCCGGTGCGCTTGTCGACTTCCTGCAGGAAACGCAGCGACGGATTGATCGCCCTGAGCTCCGTCTCATCATAGACGTCGCGGATGTTCACGGTCTTCCTGGCCAGCGCCACATAGCCGGCGATGCTCTGGTCGGCGATCGGCAGACGCAGATCCTTGAAGGAATTCAGGCCCGTCTTGACCTTCGAAACAATCGAGGCTTTATCGTCACCGACGGAATAGATGGTCAGGCGATCGGCATTGAACAAATTGCAGATTTCGCCGGACAATTCCAGCATGATTTCGTCAATGTTGGCGGTAGCGTGAATCTTGTTGGTAACGACCTGCAGGTTCTTGAAGAAGACAAGGCGGCTGTCTGTATCTGATCCGGCGGCCGCCGCCGAAGCAGCAGAAACGACACTCATTCGAATGACTCCATGGCGCCAGCGCGCGCCCTCATGCCGCCGTCGAGCAGGGCCGCATGAAATCCACGCTGGGAAAGCAAGAATGCCGCGGCGGAACTGCGACGCCCCGTCTGGCAATAAACAATATAGTCCTTCGCCGGATTGAGCGCCGCCGAGGACTGACGAATGTCGTTGAGCGGAATGTTGATGGCGCCCGGATAGCCGTCGCTTTGATATTCGGCGGGGAAGCGCACATCAATCCAGGTCGCGCCGGCAGCAACCCTTCGCTCCGCCTCGTCACCCGTCACTTTCTGCAACAGCGGCGCGCGCAACAGCCGGTCGAAATCCTGCTTCGCCAGGCACAGCAGCGTCCCGTCGGTATTCATCGTCACCGTTGCATTGCGCACCGTATCGGCCACCAGGGCCTCTTCGCCAAAAGCGTCGCCTTCCCGCAACTCGGCCAGTTGCACCGGCAATCCGGCAACCAGTCGGGAAACCTTGCAGCGTCCGCTTTCGATCACGTAGTAGCAATCGCCGGGATCGCCCTGCCTGATTATGACCTGGCCGCGCTTTGCCGGAACCCGGGAGAACTTGGCCAGCAAAGCCTGAATATTCGCCGGCGGCAGGGATGCAAAGGCACCGACCGTGAGGTTGTCCACAGCGAACATGCCGGACATCATGCGCCAGTCGGTTTGTTCGGCGCTGCCTGTTGTACCGTCGCCGGTGGCGGCCAGTTGGTTCCAGGTCACCAGGATGTCGAGAGAATCTTCCTCCAGGCTGAGAAGTTCGATCTCCGTGATTGCCTTGCCGGCGCGCGGGGTCTTGCCGCCGCGCGCAATCGGCGCCGCGCCGAGATCGTGACTGCCGACCAGAACGCGCGAACTGCCGTCGGCCATATCCATCCGCAGTTGTCCCCGCACCAGATAGACCACCTGACCGCTCCACTCGGTGACGCGAAACGGGTCGCTGGCACGGGTGAAGGTGTGCATCCGGCACAGCGGCAGCAACAGCCGCAAACCCGCAGTGCCGAGGGACATCAGGGGCTGCAGACGGGCCAACTGGTCAATGCTCACCGTAGCGGCCATGATCAGATTTCAAACAACTGATTGTTCTGCAGCATTCCGGGGCGGAGTTCGCCAATGCAGTCTTCGATCTCCTGCATGGTCAATTCGATCTGGCCGGGCTTCAGATGGGTAACGAAAATCTCGGCGTCGCGCTGCAGATTTGTCAATTCTTCCAGCAGCATGCTCGGACACAAATGCAGCGATGCAACAGCCAGCCGTTTCTCCCGGTCAGAGAACGCACACTCGATGATCAGGTAGCGCAGATTGCGAATCCGATTGACCTGCTCCCAGAGTTCCGGGCAAGGCCCGGTATCGCCGGTAAATACCAGGCTGGCCTGCCCGGAATCAAGCTGGTAACCGACAGACGGTACCGTGTGATTCGCCGGGAGCGGAATCACTTTGCGGCCGTCAAGGTCTACCGTTTCGCCGACGCGTATCGGGGAAAACCGTAGAAAGGGCTTCTCCGGCGAGGGTATCTCGCTGAAATCAGGCCATATCGCCCAGTTGAAGATGTGCGAACGAATGATCTCCAGAGTGGCTTCGGTGGCATGCAATATCAGCGGCCGATTGCGCATGTCGCCCACGGTATCGATCATGAACGGCAGGCAGGCCAGATGGTCCAGATGCGAATGGGTGACGAAGACGTGATCAATCTGCGCCAGTTCGGCAATCGCCAAGTCGCCGACGCCGGTGCCGGCGTCGATCAGGATATCGTTGTCGACCAGAAACGACGTGGTGCGCAGATGCCGCCCGCCGATGCCGCCGCTACAACCGAGAATGCGAACTTTCATGCAATAAACCTCAGATCCTTCGACGCAAAGGCACAAACACGCGAGGCCAAGCCCGGCGCGCCGCCTTCCGCCGCACCGGCCGTCGAGTGATCGCCGGTGATGCCGTATTTCCTTGCGGTTTCAATTTTGCGCCTTTGCGCCTTCGCGTCCAAGTCTTTTCCGAGCCTATTTGGTTTCAAAAACGGTTACGCCATCCCAGTTTTCCCCGGGCGGCTCTTTGCGCAGATGTTCAACCCGCTTGACATACAAATCGTAGAGATAGCACGGCCGGATGCGCTGCAGATTCATCAGCGCCAGCTCCGCCTGATCCCATTCCTGCGCCCGGTAAGAGCGCAAGGCCTGATTCCAGAGCTTGATCTCGTCCAGTTCCTCGCGCGCGACCTTGCCCTCCTCGCCGACCGGCTCATAAATGCCGACGGGATCTTCCTTGCCCTTGACGCGGACGCGATCCAGTTCGCGGAAGACAAATTCCTTCTTCAGCAGTTCGCGCGTGCTTTCGCCGGCGATGAAGCCGACCCCGTACTGCTTGGTAATGCCTTCCAGGCGCGAGCCGAGATTGACCGCGTCGCCCATCACCGTGTAGGACTGACGCACCGGCGAGCCCATGTCACCGACGGTCATCGGACCGGTATTGACGCCGACGCCGATCTTGAGTTCGGGCCAGCCGCGCGCGACCAGGCTCTTGTTCAACTGCTGCAGCGCGACATGCATTTCCAGGCCGGTCAGCACGGCATTTTTGGCATGTTCCAGATCGTCGACCGGCGCGCCCCAGAATGCCATGATGGCGTCGCCGATATATTTGTCCAGCGTGCCACGATGCTTGCGCACGATCAGTGTCATGGCGCCGAGGTACTCGTTCATCAGCGCCGCCAGTTCGTTCGGCTCCAGCCCTTCGGAAATGGTGGTAAATCCGCGTATGTCGGAAAACAGCACGGTGAGTTCGGCTTTGCGCCCGGCCATGCTGTAGTGCTCCGGGTCGCGGCTCATCTCCTCGACCAGTTCCGGCGGCACATACTGACCGAACAGCCCGGTCAGCTGGCGCTTGGTGCGCGACTCGACAAAATAGCCCCAGGACATGTTCATGGCATAGAGGAGCAGAATCGCGATCACGCCATTGGCCAGCGGCAGGACAAAATTGGCGGCGTGCCAGAAACTGAAATTGACGCTGAGCAGGAACAGCAGCATGAGAATGCCGACCAGCGTCGCCCGCAGCGGCGACAGCAGCGGCACCAGAAAAACCATCACCGCGCCGACCAGCAGCACCGTCACGACATCGGCGCCGCGAATGTACGGCGGCTTCTGCTTGACCGCGCCATCGAGAATGCCGGCGATCAGGTTGGCGTGTATCTCGACCCCCGGATAGGCGGCGCCCACCGGCGTCGCCCGCAAGTCCATCAGTCCCGGCGCCGTGGTGCCGACCAGGACCACGCGGCCGGCAAGCTGTTCCTTGGGGATCCGGTCATTGAGCACATCGGTGATCGAAACATAGGGAAAGCTTCCCTGATAGCCGCGATAGGGAATCAGCGCCGCCGCATTCTCGTCCACCGGAATGCGGCGCATCACCTCACCGTTGGCCGCCGTCAGATCAAGCCACTCCATGGCCGCATATGACGCCGGCGAATTTTCCGGATAACCGGGGGCGATCGACGGGTTGCCGAGCAGATTGCGCACCATCGCCAGAGCGAGGGCCTCGTAGTACTGCCCCTTGTATTCGACCAGCAAGGGCACCCGTCGCGAAGTGCCATCGACATCCACCAGCGGATTGAAATGTCCGGCGCCGGCCACCGCCTTCTGAAATTCCGGCAGGTTGCCGCCATAGCTGACCCATTGCGTAAAGGCGATGCGGCGGCCGTTGAAGGTCCCGGCGGCAAACACCGGCTCCGCCGCGGCGCCCGAACTGACGCCGCCTTCCTTGCTGGAAAAGTAGTAGCCGAGAATGGCCGGCCGGTTCTTCAGTGCATCGGCAAAGCGCGCGTCGTTGTCCAGTTGCGGACGCAATTCGCGCAGCGTCGACTGAAAAGCCGCCACGTCCCGCAGTTCCTTTTTCGCCAGAGCCTCCAGCGACTTGAGGCCGGAACTGTCGTCGGCTTCGGCGAACACCACGTCGAAACCGACCAGCTTGACTCCGTATTCATCGAACAGCTTGTGCATCAGGGTCGCCAGCTTGTCGCGCCCCCATGGCCAGCGTCCCTGCTCGGCCAGGGACTTCTCGTCTATGTCGAGAATCACGAAGCGCGGATCGGGGCTTTGCGGCATGGTCAGGCGCATTTTTGCGTCATAGACCATGGCGTCCAGACGATTGATGAACGGAATCTGGTAAACGCGCGCCGAATGGCCCAGCAGGGCCAGAAGAATCAACAGTCCGAGAGCATAGCGGGGAAGATACTGTTTCAAGAGGCCTCCAGGAGTCGCATCATCCTCGGGCTCAGTTCTTGAGGAAAAATTCCATCTTGACTCCGGCCAGTTCGATCACATCGTGGTCGGCAAGCTGATGCGCCTGGGCGTCCAGCACCTTGCCGTTGACCACCGGACGGTTCGCGCCCTCGACATGAGTGATGAAGTAGCCGTGCGGGCGCCGCGCAATGACCGCCACTTGCACACCCGGCTTGCCAAGCGTGGTAAGCGTCTTGGTCAGCTCCATCTCCTTGCCGGCATTGCCGCCGGAGAGCAGTTGAATGGCCCCCAACGGCGGCTGCGGCGCCGGCGCCGCCGCGGGCGGGGCTGCCGGCAGCGGGGCCATGCCCGGCGAAGTGGTGGTGTGGGCGACCGGAGTCGCTGCCGCCGCCGGCTCGGCAGCCGGCGGCTCGGTCGCCGGCCTTTGCGCCGCGGCCGGGCGCAGAATCATGGTCTTCTCGAAGTCGGTGCCGGAGGCCTGCTGCACTGCCTCGGCGACAAATTTCAGCCGGTACTTGCCGAGTTCTATGGTGTCCCCGTTTTGCAGGAAGTGCTTCTTTACCGGCTGGCCATTGACGAAAGTGCCGTTGGTGCTGCCCAGATCCTCGAGGAAAGAATCGTTGAGGATGGTGATGACCACCGCGTGTTCGCCGGAAATCGCCAGATTGTCGATCTGGATATCGTTGTGTGCCTTGCGACCGATTGTGGTGCGCTCCTTGCTCAAGGGAATTTCCTTGAGCATGGTGGTTTCCATGCTGAGTATGAGCTTAGCCATCGTTTTCGTCCCTCGCGGTCACTGCGCGCTGCATTTACTTGAACCAGGCCAGAAAGCGCGCCCACCAGCCGCGCACGGCAGGATATTCGCCCTTCACCTTGACCAGGATTACTGAAACATTGTCGCGGCCACCGTTGTCGTTGGCCATCTGCACCAGTTGCGTCGCACACAACTCCAGATTGGCCGACAGCATACCGAGAGTCATGGCGATTTCCTCGTCCTCGACCATGTCGTTGAGGCCGTCGGAACAAAAAAGGTAGATGTCGCCCGCCAATACCGCATGATCGTGTATCTCGGCCGGCACTTCCGGATCGATGCCGACGGCCCGGGTGACCAGGTTCTTGTTCTGCGAATGGCGCGCCTGCTCGGCCGTGATAAGGCCGCTGTCGATCTGCTCCTGCAGCAGCGAATGATCCCGCGTGATCTGCTGGAAATCCTCGCCGCGCAAGCGGTACAGCCGGGAATCGCCGATGTGGCCGACCGTCACCCTGTTGTCGTGAAACACGCCGGCCACCAGCGTCGTGCCCATCCCCGCGTACTGCGGCTGACTCTGCGCCGCCTGATAGATGGCGCCATTGACGCGGGCCATTTCTGCTTCAAGGCAGGCGTGGGCCCAGGACTTGCCGGCAGCGTCGATGCTGCTCGGCTCGCGCTCGGCGAACGCCTTCTCCAGTTCGGTACCGAGCAGCGCCGTGGCCATGCCGCTGGCCACCTCGCCGGCGTTGTAGCCGCCCATGCCGTCCGCCAGCACGGCAAAGCCGCGCACCGGATTGGCCATGACGGCGTCTTCATTGTTCGAGCGCACCATGCCCGGGTCGCTCAGAGTGACGATTTCGAGAACAGCGCTCATGTCCATGGGGTCTGTCCTCAGAAACGGATATCGACGCCGGGATCAGCCGCGGCGGCGGCACCGTGCATCGCCATGCAGGTGCGGATGTCTTGTGCGAATTCCGCACCGGTCTGGTAACGCGCCTCCGGATCCTTGGTCAGCGCCCGGTCGACGATGGCTATCAGGCAGTCCGGCAGCCCCGGGTTGACGCCGCGGATATCCGGATGCGGCTCATTGGCGATGCGGAACATCAGTTGCGCCATGGAATCGCCCTCGAAGGGCAGTTTGCCGCAGGACATCTGGTAGAGCATCACCCCGAGCGAGAACAGGTCGGAACGGCCGTCGATCTTCTTCCCCGCCAGCTGCTCGGGCGACATGTAACTCGGCGTGCCGAGCACCATGCCGGTCTTGGTCTTCGACGAATCGGTAATGCGCGCAATGCCGAAGTCCGTCACCTTGAGCTGGTCGGACTCGGGCTCGTACATGATGTTCGCCGGCTTGATGTCGCGATGCACCACATGATTTTCGTGGGCATAGGACAGCGCGTCGGCGACCCGCGCGACGATGCTCATGACGCGCGGCAAGGGCAACAGGTTGCCCGGCTTGGAGTAGGATACCAGATCCTTGCCCTTGAGAAACTCCATGGCGATGTAGGCCAGATCGTGCTCCTCGCCGGCATCGAACATCGTCACGATGTTGGCGTGGTTGAGGCGCCCGGCGGTTTCGGCTTCGCGGAAGAAACGTTCCTTGACCTCGACCAGTTCGTCGGCCTCGAACTCCTGCGACAGCGCCATGGTCTTGATCGCCACGACGCGGTTGATCTTGGGATCGCGACCTAGATAGACCACGCCCATCGCGCCCTTGCCCAGTTCCTTCTCGATCTCGTAGCGGCCCAGCATCGGCTTTTCGACATTGCCCGCGGTATCGATCAGGCTGGCATTGCTGCGTCCGCCACCACCGCCGCCGAGAATCACGGTTTCGGACAGCTGCCTGGCGCGATTCAGGCGGGCCTCGATGTCGCGGAATTTCGGATTGAAGTCGAAGATGTAACGGAATACCGCCTCCGCCTTGTTGAACTGGCGCTTGCGTTCGAAATCGAGCGCCAGGTTGTACATGTTTTCCATCAACTGCTCGTCCATCGGACACTTGCGGAACTTGTCGAAGGCCATGTCGAGTTGCCCCTGGCCCTGGAAGGCGAGGCCCAGCATGCGGTTCGACTCGGCCGAGTCGGCGTCCGACTTCTCCTTGCCGCGCTCGGTCACCACGAAGCGCTTGACGGTGAGCAGCAAATGGCCGACCAGCAGCAGACTTGCCGGCGTCATCAGTTGCAGCCACATCAGTTGCGTCGTCATCAGCACGAAATGGACGGCGATCAAGGCCACCAGCAGGCCGGCGGTGATGCCGGCCGCCATGCCGGCCTTGATCCTGGGCAGGAGCAGGATCAGATAGGCCGCGATAAGCAGGAAAATCAGGATTTCGACCCAGGCGCCCCAACCCGGCGCGACGAAGAAATGCTCGGACAGCAGGCTCGACACCGCATGTGCCTCCATCAGCACGGAAGGCATGGCCGGGCTGATCGGAGTGACGAAGACGCTGCCCACCGATGAAGAAGTCGGCCCGATCAGGACGATCTTGTCGCGGTATTTCTCGTAGGGAATCTTGCCGCTCCTGACGTCGAAGAAGGAATCGACCTGAAAAGCCGGCAGGCCTCCGTCGCGGTCCTTGTAATAAAACGTCAGCATCCGGGTATCGATGTCGGTGCCGATCTTGAGCTTGCCCAGTTTGACCGAACTGCCTGCCGTCACCTGAATGTCCGCCGGCGTCAGATTGTGGCTGCGGGCCGCCACCAGCAGCGACAAGGAAGGGTAGTACTGATCGAAGTGGGCCAGCACCAGCGGCTCGGTCCGGATCGTGCCATCGACGTCCTGAATGGTATTGAGATGGCCGATGGCTGTCGCCACCTTGCCCAGCGGTTCAATCACGCCGGCATCGACCCCCAGCGTCGGATAGGGCGGCGCCTCGCCGGCGCCAGTCAGCTTCACGGCATTCTTCTTCACATACTCGGGCAGTTCCTTGTCGGGCCGCCCGCGCGGCTCGCCCCGCACGAACAACATCGGCAAGGCGACATTGCCCGCCTTGGCGAAGGCGTCCGCCAGGCGGCGGTCGGTATTCAATTTCTGATCCGCCTCGAGCAGGAGAGCCTCGATCTGCGGGCAGGACGAATGCACTGCGGCCGGTGCCGGCGCCGGCGCGGCAACCCCTGCGACCGCAGCGGCCGCCGCAGGGATCGCTGCGGTCGCAGGGTCCGCAGCGGCAACGGTTGCGGGCAGGCTCACACCGCAGGTCTCGATCAGCTTGTTGATATAAACCAGACCCGGGTCGCGCTGCGGCTCGGAGTAGAACACGGTGGTGGCAATCACCTTGGCCTTGGCGGCGGCGAGTTTTTCCACCATCTCGGCCATGATTTCACGCGACCAGGGCCAGCGTCCGATATTGGCGATGCTCTGCTCGTCGATCGCAATCACCGCCACCTTGTCCGAGGGCGTCCGCGTAGTCGCCGCCACGCCCTTGTCATACGCCTTGCGCTCCAGACCCTGCAGCAGTTCGCCATTGCCCAGAATCAGCATGACGACGCTGACCACAATACCGAAGAACCAGTCAGTCTTCCAGAAGCCAGCCTTCTTCATCGATCGATACCCTGTATGAGAGCCCTCATGGAAACAGGACAATAAGCTCAATTCTTACAGTCCTGCATCAACTCCGTCAATCAATTTAATGACATTCGCGCTTCGCCGGCGACTGCATACCGCGATTCTATGCGCAAAAAAGCCGCCCCGGCTTGCACTGGAGCGGCTTTTGACTTTGGCATAACCCCTGCTGCTTCAGGGTTTGCCCTGCAACGGAATTTCCTTGCCTATTTCAGAAGCGCCTTCAGCAACTTGGCCATTTCCGACGGGTTGCGCGTCACCGTGAAACCGCACTCCTCCATGATCGCCAGTTTGGCATCGGCCGTATCCGCGCCACCGGAGATCAACGCACCGGCATGGCCCATGCGCTTGCCGGCCGGCGCCGTAACCCCGGCGATAAAGCCGACGATGGGCTTCTTCATATTGGCTTTGCACCACACCGCCGCATCGGCCTCGTCGGGGCCGCCGATTTCGCCGATCATGATCACCGCGTCGGTATCCGGATCGTCGTTGAAGGCCCGCATGATGTCGATATGCTTGAGACCGTTGATCGGGTCGCCACCGGTACCGACCGCCGTCGACTGGCCGAGGCCGATTTCCGTCAACTGGGCCACCGCTTCATAGGTCAGCGTGCCGGAGCGCGAAACCACGCCGATGCGACCCTTGCGATGGATGTGGCCGGGCATGATGCCGATCTTGATTTCCTCGGGCGTGATCACGCCCGGGCAGTTGGGGCCGAGCAGCAGCGTCTTCTTGCCGCCGGCGGCTTCCTTGGCCAGCATCTTGTTGCGCACCACCAGCATGTCCCGCACCGGGATGCCTTCGGTGATGCAGATCGCCAGATCGAGGTCGGCTTCGCAGGCTTCCCAGATGGCGGCGGCGGCACCGGCAGGCGGCACGTAGATAACGGAAACGGTGGCACCGGTCTGCGTCTTGGCCTCCTTCACCGAACCGAAAATCGGGATGCCGAAAATCGACTCGCCGGCCTTCTTCGGATTCACCCCGGCGACGAAACAGTTCTTGCCGTTGGCGTATTCCTGGCATTTCTCGGTGTGGAACTGGCCGGTCTTGCCGGTGATTCCCTGGGTGATGACTTTGGTATCTTTATTGATCAGGATGGACATATCGTTTCCTTAATGCTTGACTGCGGCGACGATCTTGGTCGCGGCATCGGCCATGGTATCGGCGGCTATGATCGGCAGGCCGGAGTCCTTGAGGATCTGCTTGCCGAGGTCTTCGTTGGTGCCCTTCATGCGCACCACCAGCGGCACGCTGAGATGGGTTTCCTTGGCCGCGGCGACGATGCCGGTGGCAATCGTGTCGCATTTCATGATGCCGCCGAAGATGTTCACCAGAATGCCATTGACCTTGGGGTTCTTCAGCATGATCTTGAAGGCTGCCGTCACCTTCTCGGTGGTGGCGCCGCCGCCGACGTCGAGGAAATTGGCCGGCTCGGCGCCAAACAGCTTGATGGTGTCCATGGTTGCCATCGCCAGGCCCGCGCCATTCACCAGACAGCCGATGTTGCCATCGAGTGAAATGTAGGCCAGGTCATGTTTCGAGGCCTCGATTTCATCGGCATCCTCCTCGTCCAGATCGCGATAGGCGACGATTTCAGGCTGACGGAAAAGCGAGTTCGAGTCGAAATTGAACTTGGCGTCGATGGCCTTGATGTTGCCGTTGCCCTCGAGAATCAGGGGATTGATTTCGGCCAGGCTGGCGTCGGTTTCCATGTAGCAGGTGTAGAGCTTCTTGAAGGTGTCCGCCGCCTGCGCCACCGATCCGTCCGGCACGCCGATGCCCTTCGCCAGTGCCGTCGCCTGCGCGTCGGTGAGCCCGACCAGCGGATCGACAAAGACCTTGATGATTTTCTCGGGCGTGTTCTTCGCCACTGTCTCGATGTCCATGCCGCCCTCGGAGGACGCCATCATGGCAACCTTCTGCGTGACGCGGTCGGTCAGCGCCGCGCAGTAGTATTCGTGCTTGATGTCGGCGCCTTCCTCGATCAGCAGGCGGCGCACTTTCTGGCCCTCCGGACCGGTCTGGTGGGTCTTCAGCTGCATGCCGAGGATGGCTGTTGCGAAAGCCCTGACTTCGTCGGGACTCTTGGCGACTTTCACGCCACCGCCCTTGCCGCGCCCACCGGCATGGATCTGGGCCTTGACCACCCAAACCTTGCCACCGAGAGTTTCCGCTGCCTTCACCGCCTCATCGACGGAGAAGCAGGGAATGCCGCGCGGGGTAGTCACGCCGAATTTTTTCAGGATTTCCTTGCCCTGATATTCGTGGATCTTCATGCGTATTCCTTGTTGTGTATGTTGCGTTGATTTGGAGCCGGCATTAATCCCGGAAACCAGTTACCGGTCCTGCTGCAGCGAAGTCAGCACGCGAAATACCGCCAGGCTGCCTCCGAAGTCTTTGTGCGTCGCCGCAAGGACAGGGAACGGACTGCGACGCTATTGTTGCGGCGCAGAATACTAACATAAGCTCACTTAATCGGCGTCTGGGGGCGCGGCCCGTCCATCCAGCCGGCGACCTGCCGGCGTTCGGCAGCGCTGCAGTGCAGGCCCCGCTTGGTGCGCCGCCAGAGGACATCCTCGGCCTCCTGCGCCCATTCCTCGCGCTGCAGGTAGTTCAGTTCGGCCTCGAACAGACCCGGCGCCACTTCCTCACCGAGACCGGCGCGGCTCCCGGCATCCCCCAGCACCAGGTCGATGCGACTGCCATAGGCACGCGCCAGGCGCCGCGCCAGCAGCGGATCGAGCCAGGCATAGCGCGCACGGACGGCGTCGATGAAACGCTCGATATCGATGTCCGGCCGCTGCGCAGCGCCGATCCAGGCGCGCAGGTCGCCTCCCGGCAAGAGCGCCTTTTCAGTCCATGCCGCACGGGGATCGCCCAGGGCACGGCCGATCCCGTTGGCCGCTTCTTCGGCCAGCTTGCGGTAGGTGGTGATCTTGCCGCCCCATACGCTCAACAGCGGCGCTGCACCGGTGTTGCTTTCCAGCAGGTAGTCGCGGGTGATGGCCGAGAGGGCGCCGGAGGTGTCGCCGAACAGCGGCCGCACGCCGCTGAAGCTCCACACCACGTCGGCCGGGGTCACCGGCCGCTTGAAATAGCGGCTCGCCTGCTGGCACAGGTAGGCCGTTTCTTCAGCGCCGATGCCGGGCGTGCGCGGGTCGCCGCTGAACTCCGAGTCGGTGGTGCCGATCATGGTGAAGCGCTCTTCGTAGGGAATGGCGAAGATGATGCGCTTGTCCGGATCCTGGAAGACATAGGCGTGGTCATGCTCGAAACAGCGCGGCACGACGATGTGACTGCCCTTCACCAGCCGCTGGTGGCGGGTCGCCAGTGTTTCTCCATGATCGGCCCGCGCCACGTCGCGCAGGAAGACTTCCGCCCAGGGGCCGGCGGCATTGACCAGCAGGCGGGCCGTCAGCGTGCGCTGTTTGCCGTCAGCAGATTGCAGGGTCGCTTGCCAGCTCGTGTCGCTGCGCTGTGCCGCAAGGCAGCGGGTACGGGTATGGATGCGCGCGCCGCGGCTTTGCGCATCGACGGCATTCAGCACCACCAGCCGCGAGTCATCGACCCAGCCGTCGGAATAAACAAAGCCCCGCGTCAGGCGATCCTGCAGGGCAGCGCCGGCAGGGTGACGGCGCAGATCGATCGCGGCGGAACCCGGCAACAGGTCGCGCCGCGCCAGATGGTCATACAGGAACAGGCCGAGGCGCATCCACCACAGCGGGCGCATCGACGGCTCGTGCGGCATCACGAAGCGCAGCGGGCGGATGATGTGCGGCGCGCTCCTGAGCAGCACTTCGCGCTCCAGCAGCGACTTCCTGACCATGGCGAACTCGTAGTACTCGAGATAGCGCAAGCCGCCGTGGATCAGCTTGGATGAGGCCGACGAGGTGTGGGCTGCAAGATCATCCTGCTCGACCAGCACCACGCGCCAGCCGCGCCCGGCCAGATCGCGGGCGATTCCCGTGCCATTGATGCCGCCGCCGACCACCAGCACGTCGCAATCCGGCGGCTGGCCGCCGGCCGGAGTCCCGGACGCGTCCGGCGATCTGTCGGCAGGTGTTCCGTTCATGGGTTTCCTCGTTCGTGGCCGGATCGTGACTTGCCACACCGACAGACATCATAATGACATCCGGCGCGTATCCGTTGCGTATGCGTTTATTGCACGCCTCGACCCGGTCGCAGGAGATCTCGATGAACCACCCTGGCTTTTTGTTGGCCCTGGATCAGGGCACCTCCAGCTCGCGCAGCATCGTGTTCGACACCCGGGGCCGGATTGTGGCGATGGCGCAGCGTGAATTCCGCCAGATCTTTCCCCGCCCCGGCCAGGTCGAACACGACCCGCTGGAAATCTGGTCAAGCCAGCTGGCCACCGCCCGCGAAGCGCTGGAGAAGGGCCACATCCGCGCCACCGACCTTGCCGCCATCGGCATCACCAACCAGCGCGAAACCACCCTGGTATGGAACCGCCGCAACGGCGAGCCGCTGTGCAATGCCATCGTCTGGCAGGACCGGCGCACCGAGCCTGAGTGTGCGGTGCTGCGGCAGCGTGGCCTGGAAGCGCTGGTGCGCGAGCGGACCGGTCTCGTCATCGACGCCTATTTTTCCGGCACCAAGCTGAAGTGGATTCTCGACACGCATCCCGGCGCACGCGATGCCGCACGGCGCGGCGAACTGGCGTTCGGCACCGTGGATTCCTGGCTGGCCTGGCAGCTGACGGGCGGCGCGGTGCATGCGACCGATGTCAGCAACGCTTCGCGCACCATGCTGTTCAACATCCATCGCAACCAGTGGGACGATGACTTGCTGGCGATGCTCGACATTCCGCGCCAGGTTCTGCCGGAGGTGCATCCTTCCAGCCACATCTACGGGCATACGCAAGCGGAGTTGCTCGGCGCGCCGGTCGCCATCGGCGGCATCGCCGGCGACCAGCAAAGCGCCCTGTTCGGCCAGGCCTGCTTTGGCGCCGGGCTGGCCAAGAACACCTACGGCACGGGCTGCTTCATGCTCATGCACAGCGGCGGACAGTGCCTGACCAGCAGCAACGGCCTGATCGCCACCAGCGCCGCGCAAGTCACTGCCACGCCGCAGTTCGCCCTTGAAGGCAGCGTGTTCATCGGCGGCGCGGTCGTGCAATGGCTGCGCGACGGCTTGCACGCCATCACGGGCAGCGCGGCCGTTGAAGATCTGGCCGCAAGCGTGCCCGACAGCGGCGGCGTGATCTTCGTCCCGGCCTTCACCGGCCTCGGCGCCCCTTACTGGCAGCCCGATGCACGCGGTGCCATCCTCGGACTCAGCCGCGGCACCAGCATCGCTCACATTGCCCGCGCGGCACTGGAAAGCATCGCCTTCCAGAGCACGGCGCTGTTGCGCGCCATGAGTCGCGACCTGGCTGAGAGCGGCGGCGTAAGCGAACTGCGTGTCGATGGCGGCGCCTGCGTGAACAATCTGCTGATGCAGTTTCAGGCTGATCTGCTGGGCATTCCGGTGGTGCGGCCGGAAGTCATTGAAACCACCGCGCTCGGTGCCGCCTATCTGGCCGGTCTGGCCGGCGGCGTCTACGCCGGGCTCGACGAACTCGCGGCGCACCGGCAGGTCGAGCGCACCTTCCATCCGGCCATGCCACGCAGCCGTGCCGACGAACTGATGCAGCGCTGGGAACACGCCGTGGCGCAGACCGTGCTCTAGCCCGCGCCGCACCGCCTCAGGATCAGCCGCCGCGCCGGGTGTCCTGCAGGGTCTTGACTTCGGGCAGCTTGAGCCGCTTGCGATCAGGCTCGACCGCGGTCAGGGCTTCGACCTCCTTCAGCGTGGCGTGGCAGCGCGTCACCAGATTCAGATAGACGCTGGTGCCCTTCACCTTCCACGCCATTTCCAGCTCGGTCAGTTCGCGCATCACCTTGGCCGGTACGCCGCCGGCCAGCATGCGCGCCGGTACTTCCATGCCGGCCTTGACGAAGCTATGCGCCGCGATCATGGCCGACTCGCCGACCACGGCGTTATCCATCACCACCGCGTTCATGCCGACCATGCCGTTGCGGCGCACGATGCAGCCGTGCAGGATGGCGCCGTGCCCGATGTGGCCGTGTTCCTCGACGATGGTGTCGCTGCCGGGAAAGCCGTGCATCACGCAGCAATCCTGCACGTTGGCGCCGGCGCCGATGAACAGGCGACCGAAGTCGCCGCGCAGGCTGGCACAGGGACCGATGTAGGCGCCGGCGCCGACGAGGACATCGCCGATCAGGACCGCCGACGGATGCACATAGGCGGTCGGATCAACCACCGGCACGATGCCGTCGATCTCATAGACCTTCATGCCACGTGCCGCCGGCTCTGAACCACAAAGAAGCGACTGGCAACAAAGGCGCTGTCGGTCAGGCAGGCATTCGCCGCCGGGTTGGCGCCCGTGCCGTGAAAATCCGAGAACCCGGCAGACTGATTGACGAATACTCCGCCGGTAAGATTGATCGACAATGCCACGCCCGCGCGCAAGGCCATCTCCTCGGCATGCTCGACTATCAGCGGATTGCTTGCATACAACGACAAGGTGAGCGCACCCTGCTCGCGGATCACGCGCTCGGCAGTCGCCAGGCTTTCCCGTGTCGTCGCGGTTTCGACCACGAGGCTGATCGGGCCGAAGCGTTCCTCCATGTAGGCATGCTGGTCGACGACCTCGACCTTGAGGATCAGCGGGGTCCGCACCTGTGCCTTGGGCCACTGCGGATGCGGTATCGAGCGCGAGGCGCGCAAGACTTCGCCGAGATCGTGAGCCGCCTCGAGGCGCGCCAGCGTCGCCGGCGACTGAATGGCGCCGAGCACCTCGACGGCTCGCGCCGGGTCGTTGAGCAAGGTCGACACCGCATTGGCCAGGTCGCGGCCGAACTGCTCGGCGGAGACCAGTCCCTCCGCAGTATTGATACCCGCGCGTGAGACAAATATCGTCTGCGGCGTGGTGCACATCTGGCCTGAATACAGGGACAGCGTGAAGGCGAGGTTCTTCAGCATCGCCTGATAGTCGTCGATGGAATCGACCACGATGCAATTGACGCCGGCCTTCTCGGTATAAACCATGGCATGGCGGCAATTCTGTTCCAGCCAGTTGCCGAAATCGGCGCCACCGGTGTAGTCGATCAGTCGCACCTCGGGTCTCATGGCGACCTCCTTGGCGACGGGCATCGCCGCGTCATCGATCAGCAGGCTGACCAGATTCGGATCGAAGCCGGCCTCTTTCAGCACCTGGCGCGCGACGGCAACGCTGATGGCGAGCGGCAGAATCACCGTCGGATGGGCCTTGACGATCACCGCGTTGCCGGTCACCAGGCTGGCAAAAATGCCCGGGTAGCCGTTCCAGGTCGGAAAGGTCGAGCAGGCGATCACCAGGGCCACGCCACGCGGAACGATGGTGAATTTCTTTTCCATCTTCAGCGGCGGATTTTTCCCTTGCGGCTTTTCCCAAAGGGCCTTGTCCGGAACATGCTTCATTTCCCGCCAGGCGCATGCCACCGCCTCGAGGCCGCGATCCTGAGCGTGCGGGCCGGCCGCCTGGAAGGCCATCATCAGCGCCTGGCCGGTGGTGTGCATCACGGCGTGCGCCATCTCGAAACTGCGCGCATTGAGGCAGGCCAGGATTTCCAGACAGACTCCGGCCCGGGTATCGGCGCCGGCCTTGACCCAGTTCGGCATGGCCGCCTTGCCCGCCGCAATCAGGGCGTCGGCGCTGCAGCGGGGGTAGGAGATGTTGAGCGGCAGGCCGTAGGGTGACACTTCCGCGCCGCCGCGAGCGATGACCCCGGGCTGATCAAGGTAGAACTGCGCGTCGTGATACGCCTCGAACGCCTTGCGCCCGTCTTCCATGGCGGTCTCGCCGTAGGCGCGCGGACTCTCGGCATAGGGGCTCCAGTAAGCGCGCGTCTCGATCGCGGCAACCGCCTGCTGCAAGACTGCCTGATGTTTCTCGTACATGGGATGGGGCATTTCAAATCTCCGGGGGGGGGGGAAGTGCTGGATTATTTTAGCTATGGACAACAGACAAAGGCGCGGCTGCACCCGATTACAACATCATTACCCATTCCTGTGCCCAGTTCAGCGCCTCCTCGTCGGGCAACGGCTGGGTACAGGCATCTATTTCAAGTCGCTCGCCGAGCCTGCGCGCGCCACAGGCGGCGAACAGCGCATCGATGTCCTTGCCGGCCTTGCAGAAGGTCGCCTTGTAGGTCTGGTCACCAAGCGCAATGACACCGTAACGCAGATGCGACAGATCAAGCCCTTCCCCGCGCAGGCGCCCGGCCAGCGGCATGAGGTTGTCGGGCAACTCGCCGTCGCCATGGGTCGACGTACACACCAGCACGACCTCGCGGGCGCCGAGATCAACGCTGCCCGCATCGGCCTCGGCCAGCACTTCCACCTCATGGCCGAGAGCAGGCAGATTGTCTGCCAGATGGTCGGCGCACATCTGCGCATTTCCAGACTCGGTGCCGACGATGATCAGAATGCTGGCCATGAACACTTCCCCGTTGCGGGCGGATGATAACGCGATACATTTTGATTGTATCCTGCAGGCTGTATTTGTGTCATAATTAATTTGATGCAGATTCAATATTTGAGATTGGTGATATTGTATCCGCTTGCCGCTCCGGGAATATTGCATCTATAGTCAGGATCAGGAGCAGGGGCAGACATTGTGGAGCCAGACATGCAGAAGCAGGACAAGAGTTTTCTCGAGCGCATCGCCGCCGGCCACAGGATAACCGTACCGGTGGAGGATATCCTGCGCTGTGGCGGCGAAGCGGTGCCGAACGCCTACCGCAGCGAGCTGATGCGCCTGATCGTGGTCTTTGCCGATTCCGAGCTGGCGGGCGCTGCCGGCTTCTGTCCCTTCATCAACCGCGGACCGGGACTGCGTGAGCGCATCGTCGCGGCAAAGATCGTTGCCGAAAAATATGTACACGCCGAAATGGCGCTCAAGCTGCTGCAAGCCTTCGGCGTCAACCCGGCGCTGTATGTGCGTTCCCACGCCTGGGATTCGCGCCTGGACCGCAACGTCGATCTCGGCACCCGGCGCATCGGCGGCGACAAGCGGCTGAATGTCTTCCACTACCCGCTGGAGGGTTGGGAAGACGCGATCGTCTTCAACATGATCATGGGCGCCGCCACCTCGGTGCAGCTGGCCGAAATGGCACAGAGTTCCTACGCACCGCTGGCCGAAGCCATCACACAAATCCTGCCGCGCGAACGGGAACACGCGCTGCTGGGCGAAAGCGGCGTCAGCCAGGCGATCGAACGCAGCGGCAGCAAGACCGCCGTGCAGGCGGCCGTCGACTACTGGCATCCGCGCGTCGCCGCCACCTTCGGCCGCGTCGATTCGGCTCACGCCACGATCTACATCGACTACGGCCTGCGCCGGCGCAGCAGCGCCGACATGCTCGGCGACTGGAAAGCGCAGTCCGCCGCCGCGCTGAAGCGCCTCGGCCTGGCCATCCCCGACTGATCCCCCGAAGAACCCGAACCATGGATTACCAGAACATCATTTTCTCGCTCGAAGGCGGCATCGCCCGCCTCACCCTCAACCGCCCCGACCGGCTCAACAGTTTCAACGGCGAGATGCATCTCGAACTGCGCGACGCCCTGGCCCGCACACGCGACGGCGGTGCCCGCGTGCTGCTGCTGAGCGGGGCCGGTCGCGGCTTCTGCGCCGGGCAGGACCTGTCCGACCGCAACGTCGCCGTGGGAGCCGAGCCGGTGGACCTCGGCTACAGCATCGAGACCTTCTACAAGCCGCTGGTGCTGGGCCTGCGCGCACTCGAAATGCCGGTGATCTGCGCCGTCAACGGCGTCGCCGCCGGGGCCGGAGCCAGCATCGCACTGGCCTGCGACCTGGTGCTTGCAGCGCGTTCGGCAAGCTTCATCCAGGCCTTCAGCAAGATCGGCCTGGTGCCCGACGCCGGCGGCACCTGGGCGCTGCCGCGCCTGGTGGGCACGGCGCGCGCCATGGGCCTGGCCATGCTCGGCGAAAAGCTTTCCGCAGAGCAGGCTGCAGACTGGGGGCTGATCTGGAAATGCGTCGATGACGACAAGCTGATGGCCGAGGCCGAGAAACTCGCCGTTCATTTCAGCACCGCGCCGACCCGGGGACTGGCCTATACCAAGAGGGCGATTTACGCCAGCAGCGGCAACAGCCTGGAACAGCAACTGGAACTCGAACGCTCCATGCAGCAGGAACTGGGCTTTGGTCATGACTACCGCGAAGGCGTTCTCGCCTTCATGGAAAAACGCAGCCCCGGGTTCACGGGCAAATGATGGCACTGACACCGCAGCAGGTTGCAGATCGCTGTACGGAGGTCATGTGGCCGGACGACCATGCCGCGCGCGGTCTGGGCATCACCATCGCCGCCACCACTCCCGGCGGCGCCACGGTGACCATGAGCGTGCGTCAGGACATGGTGAACGGGCACGGCATCTGCCACGGCGGCTTCATTTTTGCGCTGGCCGATACCAACTTTGCCTACGCCTGCAACAGCTTCAACCACCGCGCGGTGGCCGCCGGCGTCGACATCAACTTCATCGCACCGGCCCATCTCGGCGATACGCTCACGGCCAGCGGCGGCGCCCGTCATCAGGGCGGCCGCAGCGGCATTTACGACATCGAGGTCACGAACCAGAACGGCAAGACCATTGCCGTGTTTCGCGGCCGTTCCACCCGCATCAAGGGCCACTTCTTCGAGGAAAGCCAAACAGAATGACTGAACAGGCATTTATCTGCGACGCGGTACGCACCCCGATCGGCCGTTACGGCGGCAGCCTGGCAGGCATCCGCACCGACGATCTCGGCGCGCTGCCGATCAAGGCCCTGATGGCACGCAACGGCAAGGTCGACTGGGCGCAGCTTGAGGACGTCCTTTACGGCTGCGCCAACCAGGCCGGCGAGGACAATCGCAACGTGGCGCGCATGGCAGGCCTGCTCGCCGGCCTTCCGGTCGATGTGCCGGGCGCGACCATCAACCGCCTCTGCGGCTCCGGCATGGATGCGGTGGGCACCGCGGCGCGGGCGATCAAGGCCGGCGAAGCCGCGCTGATGATCGCTGGTGGCGTGGAAAGCATGAGCCGGGCGCCGTTCGTCATGCCCAAGGCCGACAGCGCCTTCTCGCGCAGCAATGCGGTGTATGACACGACCATCGGCTGGCGCTTCATCAACAAACTGATGAAGCAGCAGTACGGCGTGGACTCGATGCCGGAAACTGCCGACAACGTCGCCGCTGAATTCAAGATCGGCCGCGCCGATCAGGACGCCTTCGCCCTGCGCTCGCAACAGCGCTGGGGCGCGGCACAGGCCGCCGGATTTTTCAGGGACGAAATCGTTGCCGTCGAGCTGGCGCAGAAGAAGGGCGAAGCGAAAATATTTGACAGCGACGAGCATCCGCGCCCCGACACCACGCTGGAGCAACTGGCCCGGCTGAAGGGCATCAACGGGCCCGAACTGACGGTGACGGCCGGCAATGCATCCGGCGTCAACGACGGCGCTTGCGCCCTGCTGATCGCCTCCGAGGCCGCCGCCGGAAAGCACGGCCTGACGCCCCGTGCTCGCGTGGTGGCGATGGCCACCGCCGGCGTGGCGCCGCGCATCATGGGCTTCGGCCCGGCCCCGGCAGTAAAGAAACTGCTGGCGCAGAGCGGACTGCGACTGGACCAGATGGACGTCATCGAGCTCAACGAAGCCTTTGCCGCACAAGGCCTGGCAGTAACCCGCGATCTCGGTCTGGCCGACGACGACGGCCGCGTCAACCCCAACGGCGGCGCCATTGCCATCGGTCATCCGCTGGGCATGAGCGGCGCACGCCTGGTGACCACCGCGATGTATCAGCTGCAGCGCAGCGGCGGCCGCTACGCGCTGTGCACCATGTGCATCGGCGTCGGCCAGGGCATCGCTTTGATCATCGAGCGCTGCTAAGCCGACATGAACTGCATCGCCTGTGGCCGAAACAACCCGGCCGTGAAGAACTGCCCGCGCGCGCCCGACTCTTTTTGCCGTCGCCGGCCGCTTGTTCTGCGCTGCGGATGGCTCGCATGAACAGCCGGCACGACAGCGAACTTGCCACTCTCGGCGGCGGCTGCTTCTGGTGCCTGGAAGCCGCTTTCATGCAACTCGCCGGCGTCGAATCGGTGGTCTCAGGCTATGCCGGCGGGCAGATGCGGAATCCCGACTACCGCAGCGTCTGCAGCGGCGACAGCGGCCACGCCGAAGTCGTGCAGGTGCGCTTCGATCCTGCCGTCATCGACTACCGCACGCTGCTGCAAGCCTTCTTTGCGATCCACGATCCGACCACGCCCGACCGCCAGGGCAACGATGTCGGCAGCCAATACCGCTCGGTGATATTCACGCACACTGCCGCGCAGGAACAGATTGCCGGGGCCGTGATTGCGGAATTTACGGCAGCAAAAACCTGGCCCGCGCCTATCGTTACCGCCGTATCCCCGGCAGCGATCGACGGCATGCCGATGAGCGCAACTTTCTGGCCCGCCGAAGACCATCATCAGAACTACTTCGCCAGACACCCGGAACAGTCCTACTGCCAGGTCGTGGTGGCGCCGAAGGCAGCGAAGCTGCGCAAGGTATTCGCCGGGCGACTGAAATGACTTTCCGGGCTGACGCCGGGTTTGCCGGGGTCCTGTGTTGCGACCTCGATCAGGCAGCCCTGGCGCTATCCGCCGCGGTCAGTGGCTGAATTCCATCGACGCCCGGCACCGCCGCCGGATCGACTCCCCTGCTCAGAAAGTGGGCGACGAACTTGCGATCATATTCGTTGATGTGATCGATCAGCCAGGTCTGGATAAAGCCTGAAAGTCCTTCTGAAACATCGAAGTCCTGTGCGCGCTGCCTGAACTTCCCCAACTGTTCCGTCAGCTTGCGGTGTTCCATGACGTGGGCATCGACATCGGGAAACGAAAGCAGCCGCATCAAACTTTCCTCGATGGCAAAATGAATCCGGGTCTGTAGTGCCAGTTCCGCAAGAATGACGTTGGTGGCGTAATCGTAGTGCTTGTCGGTCGATGCCCGCAGGCGTTCGAGAAGGCTATTCAACTCGCGATGCTGCAAGTCGATTTCGGCAATGCCGATGTCGAATTCAAGCGGCGCCGGGCCTGGCACCCGGCTCATCATGTATTCCCGGCCGGGCATTGGTTGCTGCCGTCTCGTTTCAACATATGGGGAAAGCTGCTGGACAACACGTCGGATCAAGGGTGGTGAGCATGAAACCGCATTTTGGCAAAACGGAAGGGCTTTGCAATCCGTGAATCGCGCGACAAATTGCGGTACCTACGTAGGGCAACGCAGAGCCATGACTACTCCGCATCCGGCTGCAGCGCCGGAACCGACGCGGCGAATGCGGGCAGCGTCAGGCAGTGACGGTGAATGCGCATCACCGTCGGCACATGGTCGAGCCTGGCCTCGAAGCGCTGGGCGTTGAATATCTGCGGTACCAGACAGATATCCGCCAGCGTCGGAGTGTCGCCGTGGCAGCAGGCGCCGGTACGGGGATCGCCGGCCAGCATGGCCTCGACAGCCGCCAGCCCGGTCTCCACCCAGTGGCGATACCAGGCACTCCTCTGCTCAGCCGACACCCCCAGCGTCTTGCTCAGGTAGCCCAGCACACGCAGGTTGTTGAGCGGATGGATCTCGCAGGCAATGGCCAGCGCCAGCGCCCGCACCCGCGCCCGGCCGGCGGCATCGGCGGCGAGCAGTGGCGGATGCGGTCGCGTCTCGTCCAGGTATTCGATGATGGCCAGGGATTGCGTCAGCACCACGCCGTCGTCTTCCAGCACCGGCACCAGCGCAGCCGGGTTGATGGCCTTGAATGTATCGGCAAACTGCTCGCCGCCGCCCTGCAGCAGATGCACCGCTGCATACTCGTAGTCGAGGCCCTTCAGTGCCAGGGCGATGCGCACGCGGAAGGCGGCCGAACTGCGGAAATAGCTATGCAGCTTCATGGGCGCCAAAGCCTCCGGTGTCAAGCAGGCGGGGTACAGCGCTCGACGACCTGATCGATGGCGCCGAAGATGCTTGCGCCATTGCCGTCGCGCATCTCGATCCTGATCCGGTCGCCAAAGCGCATGAACGGCGTCGCCGGCTTTCCCGTTTCGATGGTTTCGTACATTCTGAGTTCGGCCAGGCAGCAGTAGCCCACCCCGCCGTTCGCCACCGAGGAACCTGACAGGCTGCCCTGCTTGTTGGACACCGTGCCGGAACCGATGATCGAGCCGGCTTCCAGTTCGCGAGTCTTCGCCAGATGGGCGACCAGTTGCGCGAAATTGAAGCTCATGTCCGCGCCGGCGTTCGGCTGGCCGAAGAGTTCGCCGTTCAAGCGGACCTCAAGCGGCAAATGCACTTTGGCGTCTTGCCAGGCCGGGCCGAGTTCGTCGGGCGTGACCGCCACCGGGGAGAAGGCCGAGGCCGGCTTGGACTGCAGGAAGCCGAAACCCTTGGCCAGTTCGGCCGGTATCAGGTTGCGCAGACTGACGTCATTGACCAGCATCAGCAGACGGATCTGCTGCGCGCACTGTGCGGCAGCGGCGCCGAGCGGCACATCACCGGTGATCACCGCTACCTCGGCCTCGAAATCGATACCCCAGGCTTCGTCGCAGGCCAGCACCGGGTCGCAGGGACCGGCAAAGCTGTCCGAGCCGCCCTGGTACATCAGCGGATCGAGGTGGAACTGCGGCGGCAGCTCCGCACCGCGAGCCTTGCGCACCAGTTCGACGTGATTGAGGTAGGCCGAGCCATCGGCCCACTGGTAGGCGCGCGGCAGCGGACTGTGGCAATGCCGCGGCTCGAAGGGCATGGCGTGGCGGGCATGCCCGTTGTTGAGCATGTCATACACCAGTGCGAGTGCGGCCGCGACGTCGTCCCAGTGGTCGAGCGCCTGCTGCAGGGTCCGCGCAATTTCACCGACGGTCTGGCAGCGCGCCAGATCGCGGCTGACCACCACCAGCGTGCCGTCGCGCCCGCCATGCCTGAGCGTGGCCAGCTTCACGGCTTGTCGCCTGCAGAAAAGCTGCCGTCGTGCATCCAGCGCGCATGATGGGGAGCCTTGCGGGTCCTGGCCCATTCCTCGAGCATGGCCCATTTGACGTCGTCGAGTCGCTGCATCATTTCCGGCGTGGCGGTATTGAAGGCGAGTTCCAGGCGATGGCCGTTCGGATCGAAGAAATAGATGGACTTGAAAATGGTGTGATCGGTGGGGCCGACGACTTCAATGCCATCCGCCTCCAGTCGCGCCTTGGCCTCCAGCATTTCTTCCATGCTGCCGACTTCCAGGGCCAGGTGCTGGGTCCAGGTCGGCGTGTTGCGGTCGCGATCCATCGGCGCCTGTTTCGGCAGTTCGAAAAAAGCCAGGATGTTGCCGCCGCCGGCATCGATGAAGACATGCATGTAGGGATCGGGTGCCTTGGTCGAGGGCACCTCATCCTCGGCGATGGCCAGCACGAAGCCCATGCCGAGGTACTTGCCGTACCACTCGACGGTTTCCCTGGCGTCCTTGCAACGGTAGGCGACGTGGTGCACTTTCCTGACGAGAGCGGCTGCCATGTTCAGATTCCTTCGCGGGCAAGCGTGAGGGCCTGGCGCAGCGTATCGATATCGCCGATGTGGTTGGCAAGCAGCAGGATCAGGCGCGCATTGAGAAGCTCCGATTGCTCATCGGACAGATCGCGGTGCGTTCCGATCAGCATTTCGTAGAAGTCGTCACCGGGCGAGTAGGCGTTGAAGTAGCGCTTGCCGGCCTCCGAGAAATTCGGGTTCAGATTGAGTGCCATGACCTAGTCTCCGGTTTTGCCAAAACGTCAGGCGGCCACAGAGGACACAGAGAACACGGGGGCCACAAAGCCATGTGTGCTTTTCTCCGTGACCTCTGTGTCCTCTGTGGTGAGCTATTGGTTTTCGGTTTCATAAATTGCAAGTGGCGCGGGCCACTGCGGCCCTGACCCTGGCTGCATCGAACGTGCGCCAGCGCGCGGCGACATGCTGGTCGGGGCGCAGCAGATAAACCGTGCCGTGCTTCGCGTCGTAGCGCCCGGCGGCGACGCCGCGCAGATCTTCGAGATGCGGAATGTCGCCCTTGACGGTGCCCGGCTGGCGCGAAATCACCAGGGGCTGCACCGCGATGCCGCCGCTGGACAGGTTCGACAGTGCAGCGATGGTCGTACCGTCCAGTGCATTCGGATCATCGGCGAAGTACAGGACGCAGAACCGGTGCCCGACCTTGTCCAGCAGCCAGGCATCGTCGCCCTTGTCGAGCACCGGCGCGTCGTCCATCGGCGCCCCCGGCAGCATGCGGCCGGCAAAAATGTCCTGTGCGCAATCGGGGGTGTTGAGGCTCGACGCGGTGAGGAAAGCCGGCACGGAAAGGCGCCCGGAATTGACCAGGGCGCGGCCGAAGGCATGGTCCTTGGCCAGACCCAGCACCGCATTGCGGAAGGTCCGGCTGACCTTGCTCTTGGGCGTGATGAAGTCGGTCGAACGCGTCGAATTCATCAGATTCTCGTCGGCGGCGAAGACCCGCTCCTCGGTATAGCTGTCCAGCAGCGCCGCCGGCGCCTTGCCGTCAATCACCAGTTTGAGTTTCCAGCCGAGATTGTCGGCGTCCTGCAGGCCGGAGTTGGCGCCGCGCGCACCGAAGGGCGAGACCTGGTGCGCGGCGTCGCCGGCGAACAGCACGCGGCCGTGATTGAAGCTCCCCATGCGCCGGCACTGGAAGGTGTAGACGCTGACCCATTCCAGTTCGAACTCCCTCTCGTCGCCGAGCATGGCCTTGATCCGCGGCACGACGTTCTCCGGCTTCTTCGCCTCCTCGGGGTCGGCGTCCCAGCCAAGCTGGAAATCGATGCGGAAAACGCTGTCGGTCTGCTTGTGCAGCAACACCGACTGCCCCGGATGAAACGGCGGATCGAACCAGAACCAGCGCTCGGCAGGAAAATCGGCCTTCATCAACACGTCGGCGATGAGAAAGCGGTCCATGAAAACCTTGCCCTCGATTTCCAGGCCCAGCATGCGGCGGATCGGGCTGCGCGCGCCATCGGCGGCGATCAGCCAGTCCGTTTCGACGGTGTAGAAGCCGTCTCCGGTCTCGACCTCGAGCGTCACCGTCTTGCCGCTCTGCGCCACCGCGGCGACCTTGTTCTTCCAGCGCAGTTCAATGTCCGGCCGCGAAGCGGCAGCCGCCGCCATGTATTCCTCGAGGTAGTACTGCTGCAGGTTCACCATGCCCGGCCGGTGGTAATCCGGGTCCGGCACCAGGTTGAAGTTGTACACCTCCTGCTCGCGGAAGAAAGTGCGGCCGACATTCCACGACACGCCCTTGCTGCAGACCGCATCGCCGACACCGTAGCGATCGAGGATTTCCAGCGCACGCTTGGCGTAACACACGCCGCGCGAACCGATCGAAACCGTGTCGTCTTCGTCCAGCACCAGCACCGGAACACCCTGCAGTTGCAGGTCGAGAGCGGCGGCGAGCCCCACGGGACCGGCGCCGACCACGACCACGGGCACCTTCAGCGTCTGTCCGCTGGCGATTTCCGGCGGCGTCCGGTACTCGAACTGCGGATAGTTGTATGTCTTCAGCATTGAGCCGGCTGCCGTGAGAAATCTGCGGGAGGGTTACGCCGCCTGCAAGGCGTGCCACATTTCCTGATCGCGCTGCGCCGTCCAGATGCGCGGGTCCGTGATGCCGGAAGCCTCGTCGTGGGCGCGGGTCACGTCGAAAGGCAGGCAATGTTCGTAGATGAACACGCTGGCGAATTTCGGATCCATGTTCCGGCGCGTGTGCGCCATGCAGGCGGCGAGATCCATGCCCTGCGCCACGGCCTCCTGCGCACTGCGGTAAAGCGTGGAAACGAAATCCCGGGTGTAGGCCAGGCCTTGCTGCACCCGCTGCGGATTCAAGAGGGCCGGGCCGCGGCCGGGAATCATCTTCTCCGCCTTCAGCGCCGCCAGCGCATCCAGCGTCGCCGGCCAGTCGGCCAGATAGGCGTCACCGGTGTAGCACGCGGCGTCGGCCTCGACCAGATCGCCTGAAAACAGGATCTTCTGCTGCGGCAACCAGACCACGGTGTCGCCCTTGGTGTGACCGCGGCCCGGGTGCATGATCCTGACTTCGAGATCGCCCATCCACAGCGTCAGCTCCTTGTCGAAGACGACGGTCGGCCAGGTCAGGCCGGGCACGCTCTCTACCGCGTTGAACAGGCGCGGGAAACGGCCGATCTCGGAATCCATGTCCTGCTGGCCGCGCTCGACGATGAGTTCGCGCGTCTGTTTCGAGGCGATGATGTCCTGCAGGCCTTCTTTCCTGTAGCCCGAGGCGCCCAGTACCCGCACCGCATGGTAGTGAGTGAGCGTGACGTACCTGATCGGCTTGTCGGTCACCTGACGCACGTAGCGGATCACGTCCTGCGCCATCACCGGCGTTGCCGTGGCGTCGATGATCATCACCGCATCATCACCGATGATCACGCCGGTGTTCGGATCACCCTCGGCGGTATAGGCATAGGCGTTGTCCGACAGTTTCTCGAAGCTGACTTTCTTTTCTTCCAGGTCAGCGTGGGAGGCAAATTTCTTCTCACTCATCGGGTGCTCCTTGGCGGGGTTCATTCATTCAATTTAGAGTAATTGAATTACCCTTATCGTAATACCTCTTGCTTTAAGTGTCAAATAGTTCATCCTCGCCGGGCGGCACCGCTCAGGGGCTTACCGGGGCGGCGGCGGCCGCCTGGGTTGCCCTGCGCAGAGCCGCAGCAGCCTGGCGATAGGCTTGCAGCGCCTCCTGGCGGCGGCCTGCAGCGTCGGACTCGCGGGCGCGGCGCAACCAGTCGTCGGCGATGTCAGACGCAGCGGCAGGTACCGGAACTGGCGACTGGTTAGCACCCACTGCGCGGGACTCCGCTGCAGTCGCGGGAGTGGCGTAACTCAGGGCAGCCGACTGCGCAGCCGGCTTGCCCCGCCGCGCGCTGATCGTCATGCCGGTAGCGGCGCGAACCGGCGGCGCCGCCTTGGTGGTCGCGGCATCGGCCTGACGAATTGCGACCAGCGCCGCGCGATACAGCTTCAAGGCCTCATCGCGCCTTCCCGCCGCCTCCATTTTTCGGGCCCGGGCGAGGAACTGGTCGGCGCGATCGGGGACCGGTTGCGAGCGCACCGGGCGACCCCAGGAGACCGCCGGTTTCGCCGCCGCAGCGGCAAAGTCGTCGCTGCCCGCAATTTCCCGGGCGATGATCAGGTTGTTGTAGCGCATCGCCCAGCGCAGGGCGTCATCACCCCGCTCGTTGACGATATCGCGCCTGGCACCGGCTGCCAGCAATGCCGAGGCAATCGCCTGCTTGCCCTCGCGCGCCGCCATCATCAGCGGCGTCGAGCCGTTGCTGGACAGCGCATTGACGTCGGCGCCGCGCTGCAGCAGATAGCCCACCACCTCGGCGTGCCCGGCGAAGGCGGCGTAGTGCAGGGCCGCCCATTCCCGGCCCTGCCGATTCAGTCGTGCGCCGTGCTCCACCAGCCAGCGCACCGCGTCCAGACGACCTTTCCATGCCGCGTGCAACAGCGCCTGCTCGCCCAAGGAATTGGCCTTGTTGATGTCGGCGCCGCGTGCCGCAAACAGTTCCATCATCGGAATATTGCCTTCCCAGGCGCCGATCATCAAACCGGTGCCGATCGTTTTCCCCTCGAAATCCGCAGGCAGGCCGGCGGCAAGCCATTCGCCGGCAAGCGACAGGTCGCCGCGTTCGATGGCGATGGAAAAACTCACCGCATCGGGCAGAGTT